>Ga0070745_1000258_pt1 | contig 33830 bp, 33 predicted proteins | sample VirMetDEL_Mar_4_FD_77438 | JGI IMG/M metagenome (GOLD analysis project Ga0070745, IMG submission 77438) | Aqueous microbial communities from the Delaware River and Bay under freshwater to marine salinity gradient to study organic matter... | ecosystem: Environmental > Aquatic > Marine > Coastal ...
GCAATCGTGACCGGCCCAGCCCTTCGAGGAACCAATCGACCATCACCCACCGCAGACGACCTCAGAGTGTGGAGAGCATTTTTTGAGACGAGCGAACAGTTGCGCTCGATGCTCGGTTCGAGGTTCCAGAGCGAATCCGATCTCTCAAGCGGCGACTACTCGGTGATGTTGGCGCTCTCGGAAGCGCCGGGCAAAAAGATGCGATCATCAGAGCTTGCTGCGCACGTGGAGTGGGAGAGAAGCAGGCTCTCACACCACCTGGGGCGCATGGAGTCACGCGGCATCCTCGTCAGGCACAAGTGCGCCGACGACTCTCGCGGCACCGAAATTTTGCTGACAGCCGAGGGTGCCGCACTGTTTCGGCAAGCGTCATCCCCGCACCTCAAGGCTGTTCAAGAGCTTTTTCTTGACGCCCTGACTCCCGAACTTCTCGAGAAAGCCGATGAAGTCACGAGAGCACTCAGGGCTCATCTCAGCGCCAGATAAGGCCCGCGAACATTGCGTGGAGGAGGGGGAGCGCGGAGATCCCCATGAGGACGGTTCCAAAAACCTCGTCTTGACCGCGCAACAGGATTCCGCCAATCAGAAGCGCGGCAAACAGGATCGCTGAGACCGCTCGACGTGCCGTGCGGTCGAGGGCCGCTATGCGCCGTTCGAGCCTCGGGTTCTGAACCGAAACGTTGCCCTCCTCGATGCGAGTCGTGAGGGTGTCGAGCTTGCGGGGCAGTCCCGCAATCACGCTCGCGCTCGACAGAAGCTTTTTGCCGATGTCTTGCACAAAGTTGCCGGCCTCTGAGCGCAGCAGTTCCGCCGAATACGGTTCTACGGCGTTCCACATGTTGAACGGAGCGTAGAGCGAACTGCAGACGCCGGACGTCAAAGACATCGCGCGGATAATGAGCAAAAAGTTCTCGGGCAACTGGAACGGAAGCGTGCGAACAACGTCTCCGAATTCGATCGCGAATGCACGGAACTCGCGAGGGTCAACCTCTTGGAGCTCGGCAAAACCCATGCCGCCAAAGCGAGCAAACAACGTGGTCATGGCTCGCTCGAGTTCGACAGTGTCTGCTGTTGGCAACAGCACCCCGACGTCGCGGATGCCGTCAACCATTCCCTTGCCATCGCGCGAGGCCGCGGCGATGAGGAGAGCGCGTAGGCCTCGGCGGAGGGTGTCGGGCACTATGCCCATCATGCCGAAGTCGATGAAGGTGAACTTCCACGTGCGTGCGTCCGGTCCGTCGCCGGGGAGCGGGGTCACGAAGATATTGCCGGGGTGCGGATCGGCGTGGAAGTAGCCGTGCACAAAGAGCTGGTCGAACATGACCGCCGCGAACTCGGCTGCGACTTCTTCCGGGTCGATTCCGGCGGCGGTCAGAGCGGCAATGTCATTGATCTTGATGGCCGTAACATCTTGCAAAGTGAGCACGCGCCTCGTTGTGCGCTCCCACACGATTTCTGGAACGCTCACGCGGGTGTCGCCTGCGAAGTTGTTTTCGAATCGTTCGCTAGCCGCCGCTTCGTGGAGGTAGTCGATCTCGTCGACACTCGTCAGGGCGAACTCTTCAGTGAGGGCAGGCATGTCGACACGATCGGAGACGAGCCTCACGCGGCTCAGCCACTGGGCGACTCGGCGCAAGGCCTTGAGGTCAACCTCGATGATGTCGGCGATACCTGGGCGCTGGATCTTCACAACGACGTCGGTGAGTCCCGTTTGCTCGGCGTCTGCTTCCGTTAGCCGCGCACGGTGCACTTGGCCGAGGGATGCCGCGGCGAGCGGTTCTGGGTTGACGTGCGAAAATGCGCGCTCGAGGGGGAGCCCAAGTTCCACTTCGGCAAGTGCTTGAATCTCGGCAAAGGGCACGGGTGGCACTTCGTCTTGCAGGCTCTCGAGCTCTTTAGTCACTTCGGCGGGTAACACGTCGAGCCTTGTGGACATGAACTGGCCGAGCTTAATCATGAGCCCACCGAGGTCGACAGCGAGTCCGCGGAACTTTCTCGCGATGCGCTGCATCCGAGCGGTTCTGGTGCGCTCAGCAATTGACGCGAGACCGATGCGAGGCAGAAAGAGTTCGAACCACCACGTCTGAGCGAGGTTGATTGCCGAGAATCTTAAGATTCTGCGGTAGCGCGCGCGTAACTTTTTGGCGTTCGTCATTCCGCTATCGATTGTCTTTCTGCCTCAGCATCGACGCAGCGCGCGCCGATGTACCCAGTCTGCTCGCTCAGGGCTGTGTGTTGGCCTAGTCCTGAGCGAGAATCGAGTACAACTTGCGCCGTGCCTCGTCGAGCACCGCAACAGCTTCGTCGATTTGCGCAGGGTTGCCCGAGCGACCGACTTGGGCTGCGGCTTGAGCGAGCTCGATGCCAGCTTTCGGTAGCGCTGTACCGCGCATGCTCTCGCGAACACCCTCGGTCGCCCACGGTGCGTTGCCTTCGGCCGCTTCAGCTACTGCGCGACCTTCCTCGGTGAGCGTGTAGGTCTTGCGGCCGTTCGACTCTTCGACGCCAATGAGTCCCTCGTCGGCGAGCAACTGCAGGGTCGGGTACACGGAGCCGGGGCTCGGCTTCCATGCGCCACCGCTTCGTTCGGTGATCTCTTGAATGATCTGGTAGCCATGCATGGGCTTCTCAGCGAGGAGCGCGAGTACGGCTGCGCGAACATCGCCTCGGCCCATTCTCATTCCCACTTTGTTGTCGAACTGGCTGCGAAACTGTTCCATGGCTTCCCACATTGCGGGGCCGGGCCAGTTATCGCCAAAGCCGCCGCGGCGGCCGCCGGGGAAACCATTGCCCTTAAACGGACCATTCATTGTGAACTCCTCTAGTCGTTCGGCTGCAAAATCGAAATCTGTGGCGTTGTCGAGCCTGCAAGCTCAACGACACTCAACGATATATCGCTAACCTGTGAGTTCGTTGAAGGTTAGGGGCCTGCTCCTGCCGTGAATCGCAAGCCTGAGCAGGGTGCATTGCGCTGGAGGTCTGTGGCCAAGAATTCTCTGGTTGGGCATTGACATACTTTGGACAACACTTATACTAAAGTCTGAAATAAGTAATTCCTCGAACAGAAATCGATCAATGCCGACCGAACCCCGCCACACCGATGCGCATGCCTTTCCCGCAGATTTTCGCTGGGGACTCGCGACTGCGGCGTACCAAATTGAAGGTGCTGCGACAGACGGTGGGCGTGGGCCAAGCGTGTGGGACACCTTCTCCCACACCCCTGGCCTCACCCTTCACGGCGACAACGGCGACATTGCGTGCAATCACTACAACCTGTGGGAATCAGACCTCGATCTCCTCGCCACGCTCGGCGTTACCGACTACCGGCTTTCCGTCTCATGGGCCAGACTCCAACCGACGGGCGAGGGTGAACTCAACCCGGAAGGTCTCGCCTTCTATGAGGGGGTGCTCGCAGGGTTGCGTCAGCGTGGCATCCGGGCACTCGTCACTCTGTATCACTGGGATCTGCCACAGCCCCTCGAGAATGCGGGCGGCTGGCCAGCTCGAGACACCGCCTACAGGTTTGCCGACTTCGCAGGGCGAGTCGTGAGTGCCCTCGCTCACGTTGCCAGCGACTGGGTCACCCTCAACGAGCCGTGGTGCAGTGCCTTCCTCGGCTACGGCAAGGGAGTCCACGCGCCCGGCCGCACAGACTACCGAGACGCTGTCGCTGCGGCTCACCACTTGAACCTTGCCCACGGTCTCGCCGTCGCTGCAATTCGTAGAGCTGACGCCACCGCAACAGTGGGCATCACGAACATCGTCCAGGAGTTTCTGCCGGTCGACGAATCAGCGGATGCTGCAGCGGCAGCGACCCGTATCGATGCGTGGTGCAACCGCGTCTTCCTCGACCCGGTGTATCTCGGCGAGTACAGCGCTGAAGTGCGGAACGTGCTTAATCCCTTGGGCCTCGCCGATGTGATCGAAGATGGTGACCTCGACATAATTGCAGTACCGACAGACTTCGCCGGGGTCAACCACTACCAGCGCTTGCTTGTGTGGCCCGACGAATCGGTTCCCATGGGAGTCGCCGAGAGCGCAGCCGAACCTGCCACAACGTCGTTTGGTTGGTCGGTCGTGCCGGAGTCCTTGGGCAATGTGCTGCGGCGCGTGTCATCCGAGTTCACAACATTGCCGCTCTACGTCACTGAAAACGGTGCGAGTTTCAACGACTATGTCGACCCGAACGGCGAGGTTGTCGATAGCGAACGAGTCGCGTATCTCGACGGATATCTCGCGGCTGCGGCCGACGCGATCGCTTCCGGCGTTGATCTTCGCGGGTATTACGCCTGGTCATTCCTCGACAACTTTGAATGGGCTGAAGGCTACTCGAAGAGGTTCGGATTGGTTTTTGTCGACTACCGCACTGGAGAGCGCATCCCGAAATTGAGCGCACGTTGGTACGCGGCGCTCATCTCAGACCATCAGGCGGCCAACGCTCGTGTTGTCTCCTGATTGCACCACCCACATAATGCACACACAGAGAAAAGGAAACTCAATGAAGAGAACAGCAACCTCAGTGCTTGCGGCTGTTGCAGCCGTTGGCTTGACGATTGGTGTCGCGGGGTGCTCGTCGCCCACTGACACCCCCGACGCAGAAGGCCCCATCACCGTGTGGGTCATGGGCGATTCGGGTGCCAACTTTGAGGCTCTCGTCGCTGACAGCGGAATCGACGTCGAAGTTGTCGCCATTCCGTGGGACTCGATCGATGAGAAACTCACCACGGCCGTTGCCTCCGGTTCTGGCCCCGACGTTCTGCAGATCGGTTTGTCCAAGCTCGCAACCTTCGCCGAAGCGGGTGCGCTCATGCCGCTCGACGACGTAATGGCTGACTACCCAGGGCTTGCTCCCGAGAACTTCCCTGACGGTGTTGCGGGGCTATCGACCGCTGTTGGCGGCGAAATCGTGAGCATTCCCTGGACGAGCGACACGCGAGTGCTCTTCACTCGCACCGATATTCTCGCTGAAGCCGGTATCGACGCACCGCCGACAACCTGGGACGAGTTGCGTGCTGACGCCAAGACGCTCTCCGACCGTGGAGCCGACCAATACGGCTACTACATTCCGCAGTGGGATGCTCCCCTCCCAATCGAGATGACGTGGAGCATGGGAGGCGAGGTCATCGACGCTGACGGCAACGTCAACTTTGACACTCCGGAGTTTGCCAAGGCCGTCGATGTCTACACGGGCCTTTACGCCGACGGCAGCGTGCCGACCAACGGTGACTTTGACCAGACGCAGGGCTTCATCTCGGGAATCGCACCGATGCTCGTGAGTGGCCCCTACCTCGGCAAGGGAATCGCAGATTCTGCTCCTGAGCTTGACGGCAAGTGGCAAGCAAGCTTGCTGCCGGCCGGAGACGGTGGGTCCATTTCACTGTTCGCTGGTTCCAACTTGGGCGTGTGGTTTAACACCGACCAGAAGGATGCCTCGCTCCAGCTTCTCGAGTACGTCTCGCAGCCGGAGCAGCAGTTGGCGTGGTACGAGCTCACCGGTGAACTGCCCACGGTCAACTCGGCGCTGTCCGATGAGGGCCTGAACTCTGACCCCAACGTCAAGGTCTACACCGACCAGCTGGCCACAGCACGGGTTCTGCCCATCGTTGCCAACTGGGACGGCATTGTCGGTACTGGTTTGCTCAACGCTCTCAACGCAATCGTGTTGCAAGGCGCTGATCGCGACGCTTCACTCCAGACCTTCTTTTCTGAAGTAGACGGACTGTCGGTCAAGTAATACCCCAGGGGCCGCCGCGAGAGCGGCGGCCCCGCTCCACCCACTCGCGCGATCTGGAAGGAAACCGGTGCGCAATCGCCTGACGCCGTACCTCTTTGTCTCGCCAGCAATGTTGCTGCTCGTGACATTTGGCATCTTCCCGATCCTTGTTGCTGCTGTGATCAGCACAACAAACATGAACATTTCAGCCTTCGCCAGCTGGAGCAACGTTGATTTCGTCGGTCTAGACAACTACGCCGAACTCTTTGGCGACAAAGACTTTTGGCAAGCGCTCGGCAACACATTCCTGTTTGCGATTGTCGGCGTACCAGCCATCGTGTTGCTTTCCCTCGCCACGGCCTTGCTACTCAACCGCAGTCAGAGTGGTTTCTTCAAGGCACTACGTTCGTTCTACTTCATCCCCGCTATTACGGCGATCGTCGCAGTTTCATTGGTCTGGGGATATTTGTACAACACCCAATTCGGGTTGTTCAACTACGTACTGTCGATAGTCGGAATAGACCCAGTCCAGTGGCTGAGCGACCCGTGGCTCGCAAAATTCTCGGTCGGTCTTGTCGCCGTGTGGCGCGGCACAGGCCTCAACATCATTATCTTTTTGGCCGCGCTGCAGGGAGTGCCGAAAGAGTATTTGGAAGCGGCATCCATCGACGGGGCGGGAGAGTGGAGGAAGACCTTCTCGATTACGGTTCCGCTCTTGCGATTCGCGATCTTTTTTGTGTCGGTGACAACAACAATTGCGTGGCTCCAGTTTTTTGATGAACCTTTCGTGCTTACCGATGGTGGGCCGCTTGGGGCCACAACCTCGGTGTCGATCTTTCTGTATAAGGAAGGTTTCAGGCTCAATCAATTCGGCTATGCGAGTGCGGGTTCTGTCGTCTTGTTTGTGATCATCGCGATCATCACTCTCATCCAACTTCGAGTGAGGAGGGCTGACGATGAATATTGATACTGCCCACGCACGTTCCCGCAAACGGCTCACGATCCTGATCGGTGCGGGCCTGGGAGTTGGCGCGCTGATTACTGCCTTCCCCTTCTTCTGGATGATCGCAACGTCCTTCAAACCGCAGCGAGAGTCTGTCGACTTTCCGCCAACACTCCTGCCGCAAGAGCCAACTCTCGAGTGGTATCAGACGCTTTTCACCGACCTCGATTTCGGTCGATACTTTGTGAACACGATCATCGTCGTGCTCATCGGATTCATCGGGCTATTCCTCATGGCGATGGCAGGCTATGCATTCGCCAAGTTCGACTTCCGGGGAAAAAAATGGATGTTTTTCCTCGTGCTCGCGACCATGATGATCCCCGTCCAGGTCACTATGATTCCGACCTACCTGATCCTCAACGGGATGAAACTCACCAACACGCTCATCGGGATAGCTCTGCCGACCTTAGTTACGGGATTCAGCATCTTCCTGTTTAGGCAATTCATGACCACGATCCCGACAGAAATGTTGGAGGCCGCTCGACTCGACGGTGCTGGCGAGTTTAGAACTTTCTGGCAAATTGTGCTGCCCATGTCGGGCCCCATTCTCGCAGTGCAAGTGGTGCTCACCTTCATCTCCGGCTGGAACAGCTTTTTGTGGCCACTCATCATCGCGAGTGATCAGAAGTTGTACACGCTCTCCGTTGGCCTTGCGCTTCTCAATCAGCAGCTCGCCGTGAACCCCTCGCTCCAGATGGCTGCTGCCTCAGTCATGGTCGTGCCGGTTCTCCTAGTTTTCATCATCTTCCAGCGGTATGTCATCCAGGGTTTTGCCCTCTCCGGACTCAAGTGAAAGTACCTGTGCACTAGTGATCACAACGTCAAAAGCTCCACGATTCGAGCCTCGCCCGGCCTCGTTCGAAGGATTCGTGCGCGCAAAAAATGCCACGCTCGTCGACGGGGCGGGAAGAGAACTCCTTCTCAGAGGGATGGGCCTCGGCAATTGGATGCTTCCCGAAGGGTACATGTGGCGGTTCGGACCCGGTGCCGAGTCACCTCGAGAAATTGAAGCTCTCACAGCGCGTCTTCTCGGGGATGCCGCGGCGGCTGAGTTCTGGCACGGCTTCAGGGACACATTCATCACCGAAGCTGACATAGCTCTCATCGCGGCAAGCGGATTCGATCACGTGCGACTGCCCATCAACTCCCGAGTCATTCAAGACGACAGCGGAGAGCCGATCGAAGAAGGCTACGCGATGATCGATCGGCTCATCTCGTGGTGTCGCGCACACAAATTATGGGTGCTTCTCGACCTGCACGGGGCTCCCGGTGGGCAAACCGGGACGAACATCGACGACTCGCCTCGCAACTTGCCCGAGCTCTTCATGGAAGAGCGATACCGCGACCTCACGATTCGGCTCTGGCGCGACCTCGCCACTCGCTACGCATCAGAGACCGTTGTGCTGGGATACGACTTGCTCAACGAGCCGTTGCCTAATCAGTGGCAGTACACCTACGCGACGGAACTGGCCGAGTTGTATCGAGACCTCACTCGAGAAATCCGGAGTATTGATCCAGATCACCTCATCGTCTACGAGGGTGCGCACTGGGCAACAAATTGGGACATCTTCACCGACGTGTGGGACGACAATTCGATGCTCCAGTTCCATAAGTATTGGTCTTCGCCGGACACTGCAACGATCTCAGCGTTCCTCGAAACCCGCGATCGCTTGGGACTTCCCATCTACATGGGCGAGGGTGGCGAAAACACTCTCGAGTGGATCTACACGGCACACAGGCTGTACGAGACCCATAACATCGGCTGGAACTTTTGGCCGTGGAAAAAAATCGACACCGTCACCTCTCCAGCGTCAATCACGGCGCCTGAGGGCTGGGATCGGGTGATCGCGTCCATTGACGACCCAGACGCGATTTCGCGAGAGGAAGCGCAACGAGTTTTTGCTGAACTACTCGTCGCGATGCGCATTGAGAATTGCCGGTGGCAACCTGACCTCATCTCGGCCATGCTCGCGGACTCACCGGCCGTGATTCCCGCGTGGGGCTATGGATATCGAGGTGCAGGAGAGTCCTATTCGACTTCCGTCGACAGCGAAGTGGAGGCCATCCGCCCGACCGATGCTGTTGGATTCCGCTGGGCTAGCGATGGGGAGCACCCAGTAAACCCATTCGAGCAAAGCGACGGTCGGGCATACCGCCCAACCGAAGAACTCGTCGTGCACATGCGTGCCGGCGAGTGGCTCGAGTTTGAGCTCTCGGGCGCGACGACGGCGACAGTTACCGATGCGCTCGGTGCGCCTTCAGCGGTGACTGTGGAACCTTCCGAACGTGGGTTGAGAGTTACGGCTGTGAGCGACACAACAGTGCACCGCATCACACCAGCGCGTGAAGAAACAATTTGGTAGGTTCAGGGGTGATGAACGGGCGCAATTCTGGGACGCGTGTGAGTGCGTCCGGAGCGCCCGCGACAGTCAGCGGCGTGCGGCAGCGGAACCGAACCGAAGCCCTGCGCAGCATCATCCTTTCTGGACACACCTCGCGCGCGGAGCTCGCTCGAGAATCAGGACTGTCCGTAGCCTCGGTCACCAACCTCGTCTCAGAGCTCATTTCCGAGGGGCTCATTGTCGAAGCTGGCTCCGTAGCCTCGAGCGGTGGCAGGCCCGTGACCATGCTCGCGCCCAACCCGTCTGGCGCGTATTTTCTTGGCGCGGACGTTGGCGAACGTGGAGTTGCGGTAGAACTCTTTGATCTCTCGATGACGAGAATCGACCGCGAGTTTCGAGGGGGCCGAGAAGGTGAAACCATTGAAGCGATTTCTTCAGACCTCGATGAAGCCCTCGATGCGTTGCGTGAGCGAAACCCCGAAGCGTGGCCCAAACTCGTCGGAATTGGTTTAGGGCTTCCCGGCATTGTTGAGTCCGATGCTGCCGGGGTCCAAGCGTTGTATGCCCAGAGCTTGGGGTGGCGACCCGTGCCGATTCACGAGCTCGTTACACACGACATTCCAGTTTTTGCCGAAAATGGCGCTAAAACTCAAGCCATGGCCGAACTGTGGGACGGCGCCGCGAGGGGAGTGAGCGAAGCTCTCGTCGTGTTGCTGGGTCGGGGTGTCGGCCTCGGGATCGTCATGAGAGGTGAGCTCGCTCACGGGCTCAACTCGAGCGCAGGCGAGTGGGGCCACGTCACCATCGTGCGCAACGGAAAACTGTGCAGGTGCGGTGGTCGAGGTTGTGTCGAGGCCTACGTCGGAGCAGATGCCATTCTCGAGAGTTGGCGCGAAGCCGGAGGCACGTTCGAAGGTTCGGGCTGGCGAGCGGTCGGCGACTTGCTCGACGCAGACCGCGCGGGCGATGAGGTTGCAGCGCGAGTGGTTACAGAGCTCGTTGAGACTCTTGGCTCGGCTCTCGGCGGGCTCGTCAACCTCACCAACCCTGAGCGCGTGATTATTGGCGGTTGGGTGGGCTTGCGGCTCATGGAAACCCTCGCCGATCGTGTTGAAGCGGCAACTCGAGCCGCAGCCCTTGATCGACCAGGATCTCAGTTCGAACTTTTTGCATGCCGGTTCGGCGGGGACACTGTAGCGCTCGGAGCCGCAATGATGCCTCTCGAAGCACTTCTCAGTGAGCCGCGTGGCAGCCGCGTGGCCGAACCGTCCGACGCGATTTAGTCTCCTGCGCTCTCCGTTTTTGCTTGCGTGGCGTTCGCGGCATCCGACTCGTCGTCGTCCCGGCGGCCGTCGAGCCTGAGGGTTGCGAGGAAGCCAAGGGCGAGGAATCCTGCGGCGGCGAAGGCTGCGTAGCGGGTTCCGTCGCTGAAAGCTTCGCGAGCGTCGGCTGCGGCATCCGGGTCGCTGGCATCGAGACCCGGGATCGCGTTGCCCGCGGAATCGACGACGGCGTTCACAATTTGCGTGCGACTGGCTTCCGGCACTCCGCGCGCTTCCAAACGCGAGTCGAGCACGCTGCCAATGCTCGTAAACAGAATCGTGCCAATGATGGCTATACCAAGCGCGGAACCAATTTGACGTGCCGTGCTTTGTGTACCCGAACCCTGGCCACTTTGCTCGACCGGCACGTCTTTCAAAACGACTCCAGTGAGCTGAGCCGTTGCAAGCCCGACGCCGAAACCGTAAACGAACAGGCCGATTACGATCGACCACCACTCGGTGCTTGACGAGATGAAGAAACCAATGGTCGCGACCCCGATGATTTCGGCGATGATTCCGGCGCGCACGATAGTGACAGGAGAGACCTTGTTGGCGTAGGCACCGGCGAATCCGCTAGCGAAGAAGGAACCAACGGCGAGAGCGAGGATGACAAAACCGGTTTGTAAAGCGTCGTAGCCCAGAACGTTCTGCAACCACAGGGGAAGCGTGAGGATGATGCCGAACTCGCCAAGCGAAACGATGAGGGCTGCAATATTTCCATTGCGGAACGATGGGATCGTGAAGAGTCCAAATGCGAGAATCGTGCTCTTACCGAGTCTCTCGCGGTGCAGTCCCAAGCGAACAAAACCGATGCCGGCGATAAGGGTAATGGCAAAAGCAACTGCTACGGGAGAAAGAGGGAAGGCCCAAGCCTCGGGCACAGCGTCCGTTGGTAGCCACCATCCGTACGTCCTGCCTTCAATGAGGCCGAATACGAGAGTGCTGAAGGTTACAACCGAGAGCAGAGCTCCAACAACATCAACGCGCCTCGTTGAGCCTTCTTCTTTTGACTCGTGGACAAAAATAAGAAGGCCAATGATGATGATGATGCCAAGGGGCACGTTGATTCCGAAAGCCCAGCGCCACGAGAAGTATGTCGTGAGCCACCCGCCGAGCAGGGGGCCAACGGCGGCCATACCGCCGATCGTGGAGCCCCAGATGGCGAACGCGATACCGCGGTCTCTTCCTCGAAACGTCGCGTTGATGATTGACAGCGTCGTCGGCAAAATCATCGCGCCGCCAATTCCCTGGAGCACTCGTGCTCCGATGAGGAGATCTCCCGACTGTGCCAGCGCAGCGAGAATCGACGACAGCGCGAAGATCACAACTCCCGTAAGCAATATCCGCCTGCGACCATAACGATCAGCGAGAGTTCCAAACACAAGAAGGAGAGCGGCAAAAACGAGCGTGTAGCTTTCTTGCACCCACTGAACTTGAGTAGAGGTAATGCCGAGGTCACCGACGATAGACGGGATCGCAACGTTGACGATAGTCGAGTCGACGATGATGAGCGAGACGGCGATGCTGATAAAAACAAGGCCCAACCAGCGGGAGCGTGCTGAAGTCATTTGCTTACTATGCTCCTCGCCTTCATCGGAAGCAAGGCGAGAGACGTTACACAGCTTCGATGAGCTGGGGGCCGTTCTCACGCACGGGGCCGACGACATGAAACGTCATGGACTCGGCCACGGGAATCGACGCGGCAACTGCGGCATCCACGAAACTCTGGTCTCCAGCAAGCTCGGGCGAGAGCCAATCGTCCCACCAGTCGCGAGGCAACATGACGGGGTTTCTGTCGTGGATTCCGGCGAGAGGCGCAACAGTATCCATCGTGAGCATCGTGACCGTGAGCACCCATTCGGATTCGGGGGATGCCCGCCACCAGCTGTACAAACCCGCGAAGGCGATGAGCCCTTCCGCCGGGTGAATGTAATGCGGGGTTTTCGCTTTACCGACGGTGTGCCATTCGTAATAGCCGGAGGCGGGAATGAGCGCTCTCTTGGCTGGCACGCTGTGCTTGAAGCTGGCTTTCTCGGTGACGGTCTCGCTCCGAGCGTTGTAGGTCGGATACTTCGACACAAGCTCCTTCGACCACGACGGAACGAGCGACCACCGTGCCCCTTCGACGCGGCGCTTGAGGTCACCCTTCGTGGTCTCGAGCACTATCGGCACGGTGTTTGTTGGCTTGATGTTCCAGTTGGGCGTCCAATCGGTGTAGTCGCCACCGTCAGCAACAAACTCCTGAATCAGTTCATCGATTTTTGAGTCGAGCGCGAATCGGCCGCACATGGCTAGCTCGCGCTCGTAGCTGCAGTTTCGGCCCTAGTTTGAGCGGGAGTTTCCGCGCGCATGGCGACGAGTCGCCGCTGTCTCATCGCCAAAAACAGAGGGAAGGTGAAAGCGAAAGCGGTGAGACCCGAGAGGGCTACGTAAACCCAGCCTCCTCGCATCCCGAGCCTTTTCGCTTCAACGATGATGAGGATGCAGCCGGCGACGGCCACAACGAGCAAGTCAACCGTGAGCGACGAGACTGCAGGCCCACTGTTGACCCAGTCGCCGATGAAGTCGCGCAATTGCACGATCGCGAGCACGTTGAAAAACCACGTGCCGACGAGGCCCGCTATCGCGAGAACAAGATACGTAACGGCTAGAGGGCTCCAGTGGCGGGTCATGACTCTATTGTGACCGTCTCCCCTCTGCGACGAAAGGGCGTTGGGGCCGAAAGGGTGTGGCGCTTAGAGGGCGCCCAGCGCGACGAGTTTTGCCTTGAGGTCTGCGTCGCTCGGCTCAACCTGGTGGGTGGAGTCGGGGAATGCGATAACTGGGATGCTCGTGCGACCGCTGATCGCTAACGACTGCTCTGCGGCTTCCGCGCTCACTTCGACATCGACGTAGTCGTAGTCAACACCGAGAGTGTCGAGAAGCGTCTTCGATCGACGGCAGTCCGAGCACCAGTCGGCGCCGAACATGGTAATGCGAGTGGGGTCTGGAGTCTGTGTTGCCATGGATTCAGCGTAGGTGAGTTTCGCCGAGAATTCGCTCAGGAGCCGTTCAGGCTCATGATTCCGACGGCGAGTAGCGGTGCAACGATGAGTGCTGGCAACATGTCGCCGACTGCGATCTGACGAATGTTGAGCAGCCGGAGACCCACTCCGAGAAGAAGAACACCGCCCGTGGACGTCAGTGCTGCGATGGCGGCTGGCGACATAACTGAGCCAACAAAAAACGCGAGCGCGGTGAGGAGACCTTGCCAGATTCCTACGGGCAGTGCGGAGGCCGCCACGCCCCAGCCGAGGGTCGCAGCGAACGCGAGCGCCGCAAAACCGTCGAGCGTCGACTTAAGCGCGAGCTGCTCGATGCCGTTTCCCGTGCCGTCGCTGAACGCGCCGAGGATCGCGAGCGGGCCTATGCAAAACACCAGGGAGGCGTCAACAAATCCTGTGATGAACCTTTGCCGAGCGTCGATTTCGGATGCCACGATGAGCCCGTCTTCGTGAGCATCGACTCGTCGGCCTCCCACGCGCGCTTGAAGCCACCCGCCGAAGCTCTCGAGCCTGTGTTCGATGCGAATGAGGGATCCAATGATTGATCCAATGAGCAACGCACCGAGGATGACCAGCAGCGTCACGCCTGAACCCACTCCAGCGACAAAGTCGGTGTCGGTCAATGACATGACGTTGAGCCCGCCGAGTACCAGCACGACAAGCCCAAGCACGTCGGTAACCACCCGATTGGTGCGCTCGGGAAGTCTGTTGCCGATGAGCACGCCGAGGGTCGCTCCAACAAGAATTGTTGCGACGTTGAGGAGGGTGCCGAGGCCAATCATTGTGTGGTGCCGATCTGCTGAACTGGGGATGCCCGACTGAGGGCACGCCAGCCAGAGCGTACACGCAAAATGCGTCGAGTTTGGGGCGAGGTTAGATATGCCTCCTCAGGCTCAGCACACTGTCCTCAATCACACTCATTGTGCCATCAGGAAGAGTGACAGACCTCCCAATGAGAGCGGATGTCACAATAGTCCAGTCGGTCTCGTGAGTGTGCGGGTTGTCGTGGAAGATCGAAGCAAAAACCACCTCTGGTGTGGGTAGGTCTGCAGGGCCGTGAGAGCCGTTGCCTCCGTGGTTGTGGTGTTCTTTCATTGCCCACGGCGGAATACCTGCGTGGCCAATAGTGATGAATAGTCCGCCGGGGGCAACGGCTCGCGCAGCGGTGCGCAAGATCTTCTCCCTCGGCAGTTCAACGGTTGAGTGCAAAAAGCACGACGACACGAGGTCATATTGTGTGGGCGGCTGCCATTCGGCCAAGTCGGCAGCAACCCACGTGATGTCATCTCCGGGCAGTTGTGCCGCGGCTCCGATCGAGAGCGCGGTCGGGGAGATATCAACAGCCGTCACCCGCCAGCCGTTGTGGGCTAGCCATAAGGCGTCTCCACCCTCGCCGCTTCCCAAGTCGAGAGCAGTGCCAGGGTTCACGCCCGCAACTTCGCGTTCGAGAGCCACATTGACCTTTCCGCTCCACGATCTGCCGTTCTCGCGGTAGCGCGACTCCCAGTATTCGGCGGCACGGTGACTGTCGGGACTCTGCTCGGTCATGCGCTCAGCCCCGCAACTGCCTCCGCGACATCCTGCATCACGAGTTCTGTGTTGATGGCTGTCGCCGCAGTCACGCCGGCTGCTGCCGCGACGGGCACGAGTGCGCCGGGGTTGGCGACACTGCCCACTGCGTACACGCCGGGCTCGCTCGACTGAAAGGTCGCGTCCACTGACGTCCAGACACCCATCGGGGTGTCGACGAGGTCAACCTCAAGCTGCCGCAGGAGGTCGTCGAGGGGCACCATATCGGGGTCAACGAAGATTGTGTCGAGGGTGAGCGTCGAACCGTCAGTGAAGGCGATTCCGGTCAATGTGTCGCCGTCACTCGTTACGTGAGAGATGGGCCGATCATCGACCCGGATGCCGCGGGCCGCGAGCGCCCGCAGATCACCTTCGTCAAGCGTGCCAGCGAGAGCCGTGAGCACTGTGACCGTCTCGGAGTAGGCGCGTATCAGGTGCGCCTTGTGCACGAGTGGTGAGCCGAGCAGTACTCCGATGCGCTTGCCGCGCGACTCGAATCCGTCGCAGTACGGGCAGGCGACGACTCCGCGACCCCAATGCTCGGTGAGGCCCGCGATGTTCGGCAGTTCGTCGCGGATGCCCGTTGCGACGATGATGCGGCGAGTGCGGATGCTGTGACCAGCGTCCGTCGTCAGCTCGAAACCGCCACCTGCCAGCCTTGTCGCGCCAGTCACTGTCGCAGTTTCGATGACACCGTCGGCCGCACGCACTTCGCGGCGACCGTCCGCGACGAGATCGAGAGGGGAGTAGCCGTCGCGGCTGAGCACTCCATGCATGTGGGGCGCGAAACGATTGCGTGGATTGCCGGCATCAAGTACGAGCACCCGCCGGCGAGCCCGGGAGAGAATGAGGGCGGCGCTGAGGCCAGCAGTCGCGCCACCGACGATTACGACGTCCCACGGAGTTTCTGTTTTCATGGCCTTACTGTGCACTCACGGCTAAGCTGATAGCAAATAGATATGCCGTTTTAGCAAGGAGCACATTGGCTGACACGTCGCTCAACGAGATTGGCCCACGGCTCAAGGGCTGGCGCCAGAAGCGTGGGTTTACCCTCGAAGAGCTTTCTGCGCTCACGCAGATTTCTCCCAGTACAATTTCTCGACTTGAGGCAGGCAAGCGGGCTCCCAACCTCGAGCTTGTCGTGCCACTCGCCCGCGCGTTACGGCTCGAACTCGACGACCTCGTGCCCCGCGCAGTACCCGATCCCCGCGTGCGCCCGGTCACCAAACGAGTCGACCAGGTTGTCTTCGAACAATTGTCTCCGGATGCCTCGCCCTCTCAAGCCACGAAGGTAACCTTTCCGGCACCCCAGCCCGGTCTCGTGGTCGACCCGCGCGTTCATGACGGATACGAGTGGCTCTACGTGCTCTCTGGAAGATTGCGGCTCGTGCTCGGCGAGCACGATATCGTGATGGGCCCCGGGGAGGCCGCCGAGTTTGACACTCGCACACCCCACTGGCTGCAGTCGGCGGGCCCCGGCCACGCTGAGATTCTCGCGATCTTCAGCAAGCAGGGAAAGCGCATCCACTTGCGCGCGAGGCCGGTTGGAGATTAGGCCAACTACTCGGCGCACAAGCAATCTCGAAACACAAACAAGCTCGGCGCACAAGCAAAAAAGCCCCGAATTCTCGGGGCCTTTTGCTGCTGTGTTTCTGTGTAAATGTGTTGCTGTGGCCCCGACCGGCGTCGATCCGGTGACCTTTCGATTTTCAGTCGAACGCTCTACCAACTGAGCTACAGGGCCGTAGAGCCTAAGCCCCACTACGCGAAAAGCCCCTCCTTGCGAAGAGGCTTCCTGCGTTTGCGACCCTGACCGGACTTGAACCGGCGACCTCCGCCGTGACAGGGCGGCGCGCTAACCAACTGCGCTACAGGGCCAAGCTATTAAGTTCTGTTTGTTGGTGACCCCAACGGGATTCGAACCCGTGTTAACGCCGTGAAAGGGCGCCGTCCTAGGCCACTAAACGATGGGGCCATGAAGAACACAACTTCTTAGCTACCGAGGGTCAATCATATGGGTGACTTCGCAAAAAGCCAAACTGACGGATGTGGGAAAGACCGATGAATGAACCGAGGGTTGTGACACGCCGCGGGTAGGTTCAACGTGTCGTTGAAACTTTTGTGCAGAAAACTGGCGGCTCAGGGGCTGGGCAGCTCGGTTTCCTGTTGTTAGTGTTGTTGATGTTGACCGTGTTGCTGGCGTTATAAAACGATCGGTAATTACGATTTCGAGGGTGTAATGGGTATCAAGCGAAACCGCGTAGTGACGGCCGAAGTGGCGCACGCCAACGCGACGGCTAGTAAAAGCCGCATCAAGCGTCGCACCGTTCAGTCCATCGCGATCGCTGTCGCGATTTCCCTCGTCGCTGTTGTCAACGTCACGGGCAGTGGTTCTGGTGCCGCGTGGGCTGTCGATTACCCGAGCTGGAACGATGTCGTGAATGCTCGAAAGAGCGAGGCCGCGACAAAAGCTGAGGCGGCTCGCGTACAGCAACTCATCCAGGGGCTCAAGGACGAGGTTGCTCGCACGCAAGCTGAAGCCGAGGTCAAAGGGAATCTCTACTTCGAAGCTGACCAAAAATTTCAAGAAGCGGCCGTCAAGGCAGCCGAGCTGCAGACTCAAGCTGACGACGCTAGCGCTCTAGCTGAAGAGTCACGTCGTAGGGCAGGTGAGCTCATTGCTCAGCAGTACCGCTCCGGCAACGGCGACATCGCGACAACTCTCTTTGTCAACGCCGCACAGGCAGATGACTTGTTGTATCGCTACGGAATGGCCGACAAATTCACGGAACAGACCGCGAGCATCTACGTCAAAGCGATTCAAGACCAGAACACCTCTCAAGCTCTCTCCGATCAGGCCGAGGTCGCTCAAAACCTTCTCGATGAGCTTCGGGCCGCGGCAGAGGTAGCTTTTGCTGAAGCACAAACGGCCGCCGATGCTGCTGCCGAGGCGTTTGCCACTCAAGAAGAACGACTTGGAGTGCTTGAAGCGCAGCTTGCCGTTTTGACCGAGCGTCGCGCAGTTACGGAAGCCGACTACCTTGCTGGAGTGCGCGAACGCACCGCCGCGGGGGCTCAGCTTGGCGCGGGCCAGATTAGCGCTAGCGGTTGGGCGAACCCGGTTTCTGGTTATATTTCGAGTGCTTTTGGTAACCGCGTTCACCCGCGAACGGGCGTCTGGACATTCCACGCTGGAGTCGACCTCGCAGCACCATGTGGGCGCAACATGTTTGCGGCTCACTCGGGCACAGTGACGTATTCCGGCTGGAACGGTGGATACGGAAACTACATTCGAATCGACCACGGGAATGGCGTCTCGACGGCATATGGTCACATCGTCAACGGTGGCCTCTTGGTTCGGCTCGGACAAGAAGTTGAGGTCGGGCAAAACATTGCTCGAGTGGGAACGACGGGCTCGTCAACGGGGTGCCACCTCCACTATGAGGTTCGACTCAACGGTGTAGCCAATGACCCAGTGTCCTTTATGCGCAATCAAGGAATAGGCCTCGGCTAGCAGAATGATCCGCGTGGAACAGAGCAAGAAATGGCGTTAGGTCCACGGACAGCGGCGCTCGGCGCAAGCGGCGCAATTGCGGCTCTCTTGCTCTCTTTCGGTGCTGTGAGTGCCGTCTCCGCAGACGAATACCCGACGTGGGACGATGTTCGGGCGGCGCAAAAGAACGAGTCGAGCAAACGCACTGAAATTGCTCGAATTGAGTCGATTGTTGCTGAACTTGAAAACGAAGCCGCGGCCCTTGCTCGGGACTCACTCGAGAAAGCCGAGCTTTACAACCAAGCTCGAGATGCGCTCGACGCAGCGACGGCTCGAACTGAGACTCTCGAGTCGCAAGCAGACGCTGCGCAATCTGTCGCCCGCGAGTCCACGGTTCGTGCCGGTCAGCTTGTTGCGCAACTCGCTAGGTCCGGTGGAGGGGATATCACTCTTGCCCTCTTGCTGAGTGGTAATGGCGCCGACACTATGCTGTACAAACTCGAGGCGATGGGCAAGCTTGCTGAGCAGTCATCCCTCATCTATGAGCGCGCCGAGGCCGACTCCAACGTCGCGGACGCCCTGACGGAGCAAGCTGCCGTTTCTCGCGAGGCACGTCGTGATCTCGCGGCTGAGGCTCAATCTGCACTCGTAAGTGCCCAGAAGGCTGCGGATGACGCAGAAGCCAAAGTTGCAAAACAGAAGGCAGCGTCGTCGCAACTGTATGCACAACTCGCCTCGCTCAAGGGCACAACCGCTGCAACCGAGCAAGAGTATCTCGATGGTCTCGCGTGGGAGGCTGCTCAAGAAGCTGTCACGAACCCACCACCTCCCGCACCACCAGTGAACCCACCTCCCGCACCTCCGAGCACGGGAGCTGTCGCGGGAGCGATCGCCTACGCACGAGCACAATTGGGCGAGCCTTACCAATTGGGTGGCGCGGGGCCCAACGTATGGGACTGCTCAGGACTCACCAAGATGAGTTACGCCTCGGTTGGGGTGTACATCGGAACACATTCGGCATCCAATCAGTACACAACGATGCAAAACGCTGGAAGACTCGTGCAGTTGTCCGACCTGACCGCTGGGGATCTTCTGTTCTATTCGAACGGTGGCTCAGCGTCGGGGAGCAAGTACCACGTCACGATGTACATCGGCGGCGGGCAGATGATCGAGGCCCCTCGGCCCGGCGCAAACGTCAGAATCAAGCCGGTGCGTTACGGTGACCTTGTTCCGTATGCGGGACGTCCCACTCCCTAAAGGACGCACGCTTGTGGGTCGCTCATCAGATGTTCCGCACAAGTCAACCTTGCGGGGCCTCTCGCTCGTCTTATGAGAGACGAAAGGTTTGGCTCATGAAACTATTCAGAAGCTCTCTAGCCATTGGCGCGCTAGCGGCAATCTCACTGACGGTGAGCGCATGTGCTCCCACAGTGACAGCAGTTGTTCCGCCGCCGAGTCCGAGCGCCACTGCAGAGGTCGCTGAAGCGCCCCTAACACCCGCAATGCCCGATCTCGCAGGCACAGAGGTTGTGACAATCGCGGCTACTGCCAACACGCCCATCGGCGCATTGCTCGACGTCACGATGGATGTCTACTATCCCGTGGAGTGGAACTCAGATGAGGGCAAGGCAATCGTTGGGTATTTGACGTCGGTCGGTGACACGAGCGAGGTGAGCGACGAAGCTTTTCTTGGGAAAAACAATGCCCTATTGCAACTCGTCAAATTGACCGCGACTGATCTTCAGCAAGAGGGGATCTCGTGGGATTCGTCTCGTGGCGTCATTCCCGTGTACGGCCCTGGTCTTGCGAGCACCATAGTCGACATCCCCCACGGACTTATTGGCGAAAACATGCGTCAACAAATCATTGGCGCAGGTCAAGGGTGGGCTGTGACCGCGCTGTACTTCAGCGAATCGATGGCTCCCGAGGTAATCACCCCGGAGACGTGGGCGTCATTTTTTATGTTCTACGGATTCTTCGATTTTGACCCCGAGTACTACACCCTGCCTCAGTGCGAGATCGAGTTGACACCCCTCGGCCAGTCGAGCGCCGGTACAGAAAATTGGACAGAGGATTCGTGCACTATCGGCATCGGTGACTAGCTATCGGTGCTGTTAGTTATTGCTGAAGGCCGGCCTCGGGCGGAGATTCGTTGGTGGCATCCGCGTCGGCGGTTGCGAACGAATCCGGCTTGGGGTCGGCCACAGCTGCGACTGAGGCGTGGTTGCGTGACACCAAGACCGACTCTGTAGCGATGACCGCGAGGACGATGACGGCACCGAGCAACGCCAACAGGAGCGCTACCCACCAATCGTCCGTCGGTGGGAGTACGTCGCCGCTCTCTGACTGCCACGGCCACAAAGCACGCAAAGAGCCGAGCATGAGGCCTGTCATCACGACAAGGGTCATTCGCCTGTGAGCGCTCAATAGCCACTGCAGAACCGATACAAAAGCTCCGAGCCCGATGAGTGCTCCTACGGCAAAAACGGCGAGATAGGCGAAGTTGCGGTCGTTGACGGCGGCGAGAGTTGGCGCGTACATGCCAACAGTGAGCAGCAGGTAGGAACCAGAAACTCCGGGAAGCACGAGAGCGCAGACTGCGAAAGCTCCAGCGATTGCGACAACAACAAGCGACGGGTCTGTTGCCGTTGCTTGCGGCAACCCCGTCAGCATAAACGTGGCTGCTGCCGCCACAAGTCCGACCACAATCTCCCGAAGACTCCACAACCCGCCGACCATTCGAATCGGCACGATGAGGGAGGCAGCGATGAGGCCGACAAACACGGCACGCGTCTGGGTAGGGTGCGAGTCCAAGAGTGGCGCGAGCACTGCGGCGCCGATGACAATTGCGGAGAGCATCCCGATTCCTATGGGAATCAGCACGCTCCAACGAATTGATGCGAAGTGTGCTGCGCTCCGCGAGGTGCCTCGGCCTCGAAGTCCGTCTGCAACCAGGAGCGCAGTGCCCCTCGCGAGGTGGCCTGCGCCATCGATGAGAGCGTCGTATACGCCCACGATGAGAGCAACAGTGCCGCCACTGACTCCCGGAACGATTTCGACGAAGCCGATAAGCGCACCCCGGATGACATCGATCGCAGTCTGGATTGCCCGCCGCCCGGAGGAGAGAGGTTGTGAGGGTGACAAAGAAGGAGAGGTAGTCGGCATGGAGAAATCCCAGAGGTCGGCGATCGTGAACAGGAACTTCGACCCTAGCTCACTCCCCCTGCGAACCACCCGACGATCCCTCGGGAGCGACGTGTGCGAGGCGTAGGCTGAGAGCATGGAGAGCTTGCTCGCCCTTAGCCCTGTTTTGCTCGTGCTCGTTTTGATGACCGTAGTCGGCTGGTCTGCGGCGCGTGCCGGCACTGTCACAGCAATAGCGACGATCGTGCTCGCGATTTTTGCCTTCGGTTTCGGCGGTAGTGGCACCGACTACGGGATTCTTGAAGGGATGCTCGGAGTTCTCGCCGAAGCCGGCTTCATCGCCCTGACCGTTGTGGGGATTGTTGGCCCGGCTCTCGGAATCCACTACCTCCAGCGCAGTACGGGTGCCGCGGCCACGTTGCGGGCAGCGCTCGCTTCGTTGCATCCGGACCCGAGGCTTGGTGCGATTGTTGTCGCGTGGTTTTTTGTGTTGTTTCTTGAGGGGGCGGCTGGCTTCGGAACGCCCGTCGCATTGGCCGCGCCTTTTCTTGTTGCCGCCGGAATGCCCGCGGTGCCGGCGATTGCTGCCGCCCTTATCGGCAACGCTGCCGGTGTGGCTTTTGGGGCGATTGGCACACCGCTCCTCGCCCAAGGCTCGATAGTGGATTTCACGATCGGCGAGCTCAGCCGGGCTACGGTCGTATACCCGCTCGCTTTCGGTCTTGTGCTCACGGCCGCGATGATTTTTGTCATCGGCAAGGCGTACGGCAGCCTCCGCGGGCTGTGGACGTGGGGACTTCTCGCGGCCGTGTGTTTTTTTGTTCCCTGTGGGCTCATCGCCTGGTTCATTGGTCCCGAGCTACCCACCCTCGGTGGTGCTCTCATCGGCGTGTTGTTGTTTTCAGTGTTTCTCGTGAGCCACCGCAAGAGGCTGTCACCCGAGGATGTGTGGGAGGTGCGAGCCACGGGCAGCGTGGAGAAGATCCACCAACATCCCGATGCGCGGGACGTGGTGCAAGCCGACCTCACGGTACTTCGAGCGGCCGCTCCCTACCTCGTGCTTGTTGCAATAGTGCTCGTCACGAGAGTGGTCCCGCCCATTCGAGAATCTCTGCAAAGTGTTGAAATCGCGTGGTACATGCCCGCGGGTTTCTCTGGTTCAGTGCAGCCGTTGTACCACCCCACCGTGGTGTTGACGATTGCGTTTGTCGTGGGAGCGCTCATTCAGCGGGCATCATGGCGGCGCATTCGCGTTGCATTTGTCACCGCTACGAAACAACTCGGGCCCGTCATTATTGCGCTCGTGGCAATGATCACCATTGCGCGCACAATGACCTCGTCGGGAATGACAGAAGAACTCGCGCAGACGGCAGCGGGTGTCGGTGCGCTGTGGCCGTTTTTTGCGCCACTAGTCGGCGCCTTTGGTGCGTTCATCACGGGCTCTGCAACAGCCTCGAACCTGTTGTTTACCGACCTCCAAGCCTCAACGGCGCGCGCCCTGGCGTTGCCAGAGCTCCCACTACTCGGGGCACAAGGATTCGGAGCAGCAACGGGCAACATGATTGCCCCGCACAATATCGTCGCGGCCGTCGCAACAGTTGGTGCGACGGGTCACGAAGGCAAAGTCCTGCGATCGACCCTCCCGACGGCACTCATCGTGCTGAGCCTGGGTGGGGTACTCGCGCTGGTGCTATCGAGCCTGTAGCCCGAGAGCCAGCGCCTATAGCGAGCAGTTACTCGGCGTGACCTTCTGCGGCGAGCTTCTCGATACCCGCGAGCACAATAGCTTCAGCTTCGGCGGCGTCGCCCCAACCCTCGGTCTTGACCCACTTGCCGGGCTCGAGGTCTTTGTAGTGCTCGAAGAAGTGCTCGATTTCTTTGCGAGTGTACTCAGGAATGTCGTTGATGTCCTGAATGTGGCTCCAGCGAGGGTCTTTAGCGGGCACCGCAATAACCTTGGCGTCGGAACCACCGTCGTCAGTCATGTTGAATACAGCAACGGGGCGAACCGACACACCGACTCCGGGGAACAACGGGTAGTCGAGCAATACAAGAACGTCGACAGGGTCACCGTCGAGGCCGAGGGTGTTTTCGAAGAAACCGTAGTCCGTCGGGTACACAAAAGTCGTGAACAGAACGCGGTCAAGATAGACACGGCCCGTCATGTGGTCGACCTCGTACTTGTTGCGAGAACCCTTAGGGATTTCGATGACGGCGTCGTAGGCGGCCATTGTTGCTCCTTGTTGTAGTGAATGCTGGAATAACGTTACTGGATGGACTCGCAACGCCGACCCAGGCTCACTCCAGCAATCGCCGATCTACGGCGATCCGTTCGCGGCGCGCTCGCGGGAGTGGGCGGCCGCGGGAGCGGCACAACCGACGCTGCACCACTCGTACTTGTAGCGCTGAGCGGTGGTCCCGATTCTCTTGCGCTCGCCGCTGCTACCGCCTTCGAGGCGCATCGAGCGGGCATCCGTGCAGGCGCGGTCATCATCGATCACGGGCTTCAATCAGGTTCAGCGGATGTCGCGGCCGCTGCCGCAGCGCAAGCCACTTCTCTCGGCCTCGACCCAGTTCTCGTTCGCAAGGTCAACGTTGGCAGCGATGGGGGTCCGGAGGCTGCAGCCCGAGCCGCGCGCTATGAGGCTCTCAGTTCTGCCGCGGCCGAATATGCGGCCGATACTGTGCTGCTCGGGCACACTCTCGACGACCAAGCGGAGACCGTGCTTTTGGGTCTCGCGCGCGGAAGCGGGGGGTTGAGCCTTGCGGGTATGGCGCAGCGAACTGGAATTTTCGTGCGGCCGCTGTTGGGCATCCGGCGCGCAATGACCGTGCAAGCGTGCGCAGATGCAGGTCTCACTCCGTGGAACGATCCCCACAATGACGATGCTGCGTTTACGAGAGTTCGCGTGCGCAATCGTGTGATGCCCGTGCTCGAGAGTGAGCTTGGCCCTGGCGTCGCCGAGGCTCTTGCGCGCACGGCCATCCAGTTGCGCGAAGACTCTGAAGCTCTCGATCATTTCGCTGAGGAAATCGTGGAGGAGCTCGTGGAAATCGCAGAGGCGGGGTTCTCCCTTCCCGTGAGCGCTCTATTGTCGAACCCCGCGGCTCTTCGTCAGAGGCTCATTCGAGTGGCGGTCGACAGCGAGTTTCACGTGTCGCTCAGCCGAACCCACACTCTCGAAGTGGCGAAACTTGTCACGGATTGGCACGGGCAGGGCCCCGTGCATCTGCCGGGCGTTATTGTTGTCAGACGGGATGGCCTCCTCTGTTTCCAAGCAAGCGGGGTCGACAGCCCCCAGGCCGATCAAGCGAATGGATAACACCCATGGAGTTTTCTGACATCGAGGGTGACCTCTCCGACACTCTGTTCACACAGGAGGAGATTCACGCCAAGATCGCTGAACTCGCCAGGCGTATCGAGAAGGACTATGCGGGCGAGACACTTCTGCTCGTGGGTGTTTTGCGGGGCGCGGTCATGGTTATGGCTGACCTCGCGAGGGAACTGGCTTTGCCGATCGAAATGGACTGGATGGCAGTCTCCTCGTACGGTTCGGGTACGCAGTCCTCGGGAGTGGTACGTATTCTCAAAGACCTCGACACCGATCTCACGGGTCGCAAGGTGCTCATTGTCGAAGACATCATCGACTCGGGTCTCACTTTGTCGTGGTTGCGTGGCAACTTGGAAAGCCGCGGGGCCGCTTCCGTTGAGATTTGCACCCTGCTGCGAAAGCCCGCTGCCGCGAAAGTTGAGGTCGACGTGGCCTACGTCGGTTTCGACATCCCGAACGCTTTCGTTATTGGCTACGGACTCGATTACGCGGAGAAGTACCGCAACTTGCGTGGCATCGGAGTGCTCGCGCCGCACGTATACGCCTAGTAGCCACAATTACGCCTATGGCAAACATGCAGTAAGCGTCCAGCGCTCAGGCGCTACCCTGTGGAATACGTTTCTGAGCAGGAAGGTACGCGGGCCCACGCCCCGGATCACATGAATTTCAAGCGACTCTTTCGCGGTCCGATCCCCTACATCCTTGTAGCGGTCATCGCGGTTCTCATCGGTACAAGCCTGTTCTCCGGTGGCGGCTTTAAGACCATTTCCGTCAAAGACGGTCTCGCTTTGCTCAGTACTGGCGCTGTGGAGTCGGCGAAGATTGCGGATGTCGAACAGCGCGTCGACCTCACTCTCAAGAAAGCCGATGGAGACAACGGCACGCTGGTGCAGTTCTATTTCGCCGAGCCCCGCGGCAGCGAAGTTGTTGATGCTGTGACCAACGCCAACCTCAAGGACTTCACTGACGAAGTAAACCAAGGCAACTTCTTCACATCGTTGCTCGGCATTCTGATCCCGTTCCTGATCATCGGTGTCATCTTCTATTTCATCCTCACGCGCATGCAGGGCGGCGGAGGTCGCGTCATGCAGTTTGGTAAATCGAAAGCAAAACTTGTCGGCAAGGACAGCCCGTCCGTCACGTTCGCCGATGTTGCTGGAGCTGACGAAGCCATCGAAGAGCTTGAAGAGATCAAAGACTTCTTGAAGGAGCCCGCCAAATTCCTCGCCGTAGGCGCACGCATTCCGAAGGGTGTTTTGCTGTACGGCCCTCCCGGAACGGGAAAGACACTGCTCGCTAAGGCTGTAGCCGGTGAGGCTGGTGTGCCGTTCTACACAATCTCTGGTTCCGACTTCGTTGAAATGTTTGTTGGTGTCGGTGCGAGCCGGGTTCGCGATCTGTTCGAGCAGGCGAAACAGAACGCTCCAGCGATTATCTTCATCGATGAGATCGACGCGGTCGGTCGTCACCGCGGCGCCGGCATCGGTGGCGGCAACGACGAGCGCGAGCAGACCCTCAACCAGTTGCTCGTTGAGATGGATGGTTTCGACGCCAACGCCAACGTTATTTTGATCGCTGCGACCAACCGTCCAGACGTTCTCGACCCAGCTTTGCTGCGCCCTGGCCGTTTCGACCGCCAAATTGGTGTGGACTCTCCCGACCTTCAGGGGCGCAAAAAGATTCTCGAAGTTCATGGCAAAGGCAAGCCGCTCGCCAAGGGTGTTGACCTTGAGGTGCTCGCTCGCAAGACCCCGGGTTTCACGGGCGCAGACCTGGCGAACGTACTCAACGAAGCGGCGCTTCTCACCGCGCGCAGCAACGCCCAGCTCATCGACAACAGGGCACTTGACGAGGCAGTCGACAGGGTTATGGCTGGCCCGCAGCGCCGTACGCGCCTCATGAACGACAAAGAGAAGCTCATTACGGCGTACCACGAGGGAGGCCACGCGCTCGCTGCAGCCTCCATGCGCAACACCGATCCGGTAACCAAGGTGACGATTTTGCCGCGAGGCCGTGCCCTCGGCTACACGATGGTGCTTCCCCTCGAAGATAAGTATTCGGTGACTCGCAACGAATTGCTCGACCAGCTTGCATACGCGATGGGTGGCAGAGTTGCCGAAGAGATTGTCTTCCACGACCCGACTACTGGTGCGTCGAACGACATCGAGAAGGCAACGTCGATTGCTCGCAGGATGGTCACCGAGTATGGCATGAGCACGATCATCGGCTCGGTCAAACTCGGCGCGAGTGCGGGCGAACCGTTCATGGGCCGGGACATGGGTGCAACTCGTGACTATTCCGACGACATGGCTCAGGCGATTGACGCAGAAGTGCGCGCGCTTATCGACCAGGCCCACGATGAAGCATGGCAAATGCTCAACACCAATCGTGACGTTCTCGACCGACTCGCGTCAGAGTTGCTTGAGAAAGAAACTCTCGACCACAACCAGTTGGCCGAAATTTTCACTGACATTGAGAAGCTCCCCGAGCGACCCGTGTGGCTCTCGAGTGATGCTCGCCCGCTGTCAGATCGCCCTCCCGTGGCTGTGCCGCAGAAGGCCACGATTTCGGAAGAGAAGCCTGTCAAGCCCAAGCGAGCACCACGCCCACGCAAAAACCCCGGCATCGCGACGGCTTAAGGACGCAATGACTATCGACTCGAGCCGCATCGAAGCGGCTGTCGCTGAGATTATTGCTGCCATCGGTGAGGATGCCACGCGCGCGGGAATGATCGACACCCCACGTCGCGTCGCAGAAGCTTATGGCAGCTTTTTCGCAGGTCTCGGAGTCGACCCGCTGAGCCATTTGGCCGAGAGCGTCGAGTTGGATGATGATCAGCTCGGTGAGCTCGTTCTTCTTCGTGACATCGAGTTCCGTTCGATCTGTGAGCACCATTTGCTGCCTTTCACGGGCACGGCACACGTTGCTTACGTGCCAGCCACCCGCGTGGTGGGGCTCGGCCGGCTCCCTGCCGTAGTCGACACTCTCGCTTCACGCCCACAGCTGCAAGAGCGATTGACTGAAGAGATCGCCGATGCCCTGCAAACGGGACTCGAGCCTCACGGCGTACTCGTTGTTATCGACGCTGTCCACGGTTGTGTGTCGAGCCGCGGTGCTCGCCAAGCGCGCAGCTCCACCGTGACTCTTGCCAGTCGCGGAACCCTCGCAGAACCCGTCGCGCGAGCCGAAATAATGGCTCTCATCGGGGGAGTCGGACAGTGACAACTGCAATAAACGTCAGGCCGAAATTGGGTAGCGCGCCTGGTCGACCGCGCATTATGGGCATCCTCAATGTCACGCCAGACTCTTTCAGTGACGGCGGGCTGTACGACTCAACCGAGTCGGCTATTGCGCACGGAGTGTTGCTGCACGAACAAGGCGCTGACGTGATTGATGTGGGCGGAGAGTCCACGAGGCCCGGCGCCGAACGGGTTTCTAGCGACCGTGAGCAAGAGCGCGTGCTTCCCGTCATTCGCGGACTCGTGGAGCGGGGCATCCCGGTCAGCGTCGACACGATGAGCGCTCAAACCGCGCTCGCCGCAGCAGACGCCGGAGTCTCGGTGATCAATGACGTTTCTGGTGGTCTTGCCGACCCCGAAATGTACCGCGCGGTTGCACAGTCCAAGTTGCACTACATAGTCATGCACTGGCGCGGACACTTGGGGGCTGACGCCCAGTCCAACCCTCACGCCGAAGAGTACGACTCGGTTGTTGCCGACGTTCGTAACGAACTCAAACAGCGGATCGCCGAGCTTTTAGTGTGGGGTGTGAAACCCAACCGCATCATTGTCGACCCCGGCCTGGGCTTCTCAAAGACCGCCGAACACAATTGGCAACTTCTCGCTCATCTGTCGGAGCTTGCGACGTTGGGTTATCCCGTGCTTGTCGGTGCCTCGCGGAAGAGATTCCTTGCCCCGCTCGTTGCCGATGATGCGCCCGCGAGTGAGCGTGACGCGGCGACAGCCGTCGTTAGTGCGCTCGCCGCTCAAGCTGGAGCATGGGGCGTGCGCGTTCACGATGTCGAATCGACGAAAGCCGCGCTCGACGTCTGGACAGCGTGGGCCAAGGGCGCAACACTGTGATGGTGACCTCAGCAAACGACTCAGCTCCCGCCGGCGACGTTCTCGACAGCATCACTCTCACGGGCTTGCGCGCTTCAGCATTCCACGGAGTTTTCGAAGAAGAGCGCCGCACGGGCCAAGTTTTTATTGTCGACGTCACGGTTTTTCTCGACCTCCGCCTCGCAGCGGCTAGCGACGATCTCGATCGAACGATTCACTACGGTGTGCTCGCCGAACAAGTTGTCGAAGCCGTGCAAAGTGACCCTGTTGATCTCATCGAGACTGTCGCCGAGAGGGTTGCAAACGTCGTGCTGAGTCATGAGTCGGCCGTGAGAGTTACTGTCACCGTGCACAAGCCGAGTGCACCCATAACTGTTGCTTTCGACGACGTTGCTGTCACGATTACGCGGTCTCGGCAGTGACAGAAACTGTCACGGCCATCCTGTCGCTTGGCAGCAATCTGGGTGACCGCGAAAGCACGCTCCGGCTCGCGGTTGACGCTATCGCCACCGTTCCGGGCGTGCGCGTGATGGCGGTTTCGGTGCTCGTGGAGACTCCAGCCCTCAAACCGAACGGCATCGATCGGGATGCCCCGTCTTACCTCAATGCCGTGGCAAGCATTTCGACTTCCCTCGATCCGCACGAGTTGCTTCGCGCCATGGCTGCGATTGAACTCGCTCACGGGCGCACTCGCGACGAACGGTGGGGAGACCGCACTCTCGACATCGACATCATTGCCTTCGGCGAGTTGGAGTTGCAGACCGACTCACTCACGGTTCCGCACCCGAGAGCGTCACAGCGAGCGTTTGTGCTTGCGCCGTGGCTCGACATCGATCCAGAAGCGGTCATCGTCGGTCACGGACGAGTGGCCGAACTTCTTGCCGCAACTGGCGAGACCGTCGATATTTTTGCTGCAGCGCCCCTCGTCGCGAGCGGAGGAAAGAATTGAGCCGCACCAACCCGGCAACACTCGTTCTCATCGCTCTCGCTAGCGGCGTTATTGGCTGGGCGACGCAGATTTTTCTCGTTAGCACTGGGCGTTCAATGATCTTGCCACCAGTGAGTTTGACGGTCGTTCTCGTGCTCATTGGCGTCGTGCTCATTTCCTTCGCCGTGCCCGTTTATCGAACCGCGAGAGGCACAGCGGCACAACCCGTTGATCCGTTTTATGCCACGCGAGTTGTTGTGCTTGCTAAAGCGTCGAGCGTCGGGGGTGCGCTGTTTGTTGGCGGGGCTGCATCCATTCTCGCCTTCGTCCTTACTCGGCCAGTTGTACCCGCTGTAGGCTCGATCGCGGTTACTGTAGCCGCTGTAGTTGGCGCGGTAGTGCTTCTTGTCGCTGGCCTCGTTGCCGAGAGAATGTGCACGCTGCCACCCGACGACGAGAATTCTGACCGATCAGGAACAAAGGATGCCGCGTGAAAGACTCCATCGACGTGCCAGAGGTTTCGTGGCGACGAGTCTCCCCGAAGTACATAGTCGTTGACCTTGTGGGATACATCATTTTCAGTGCCGTAGTGCTGGGTGTTTCCTCGTTTGTTGCGTGGGTGTCGGGCATCGCGTGGTTCTGGATCATCGTCGCGGTGCTCGCAGTAATTTTCATTGTGACAACCGCTTTCACTCCTCGCCGTGTGCGTTCGATCGGCTATCAGTTGCGCGACGATGATTTGTTGTTCCGCCGCGGCATCATGTTTCAGCGGTTTGTCTCGATTCCTTACGGCCGCATGCAATTGGTCGATATCAACCGCGGTCCTCTCGCGCGAGCTGTTGGTCTGAGCGAGTTGAAGTTTGTTACCGCGGCAGCGGCGAGTGGTGTGGTTATTCCCGGGCTCCCCGAAGCCGACGCTGAAGAGCTCCGCGACACTCTCGTGGCTCTCGCCGAAAGCCGCAGGGCGGGGCTGTGACCGTAGAAGGTCGTTTCACCGACGGCGAGTGGCACCGGCTGCACCCGGCCACTCCGCTGTTGCGCGGAGGCATCACGCTTGTAGCCATCCTTGGCATCATCATCGTCAACCTCCGCGACATCATCATCGACACCGTCTTTTCTGACGGGCGCGGTTCTGATGGCGATCCACTCGTCTGGGTCATCGAGCACGACTTCATTGGTCCAGGGCTTGCGATCATTGCTGGGCTCTTATTGTTGTTCATTGCGGGTTTCTACTTCTCCTGGCGCATGCACACCTTCCGCATCACCGATGAGGTTGTCGAGGTGCGCAGTGGCATCCTGTTTCGCACGAACCGCAAGGGTCGCCTTGACCGTATTCAGGGAATCAATATCGTCAGGCCGTTTCTCGCACGCATCTTTGGAGCTGCGAAGCTCGAAGTGAACGTCGCTGGCCAAGACGCCAACATCAAGCTCGAATACTTGGGTTCGACAGCCTCCGACGAGTTGCGCCTCGAAATTCTTCGACTGGCTTCCGGTAAGCGAGTCGAGGCAGCGGTTGATGCTGGCGAGGTTCAGCTCGACGAGGCTGGCGCACCGATCGTGGACGCTGCATACGTTTCAGGTGCTGCGAGTGGTCTCATTGAGAAACGACTCAACGAGTTTTTGGCCCCAGAGCTCGACCCGACCATGGCTCCACCCGAGTCTGTTGTGTCGATGCATCCCGGCCGACTCATCGGGTCGATTCTGCTGAGCGGTTCTACAGTCGTGCTCATCGGTATTGCCATCGCCGTCATCGTGGGAGCAGTGAACACGGGTTCTGCCCTCTTCCTTGTCGGCCTTCTGCCTGCCATCATCGGATTCGCGAGCTTTTACGTGTCACGATTCACGAAGTCCCTGCGCTACAGCATCGCGGGTACTCCCGACGGTGTGCGGGTCGGCTTTGGTCTGTTCACGACAAGCAACGAGACTCTCCCTCCCGGTCGCATCCACTCAGTTCAAGTGAGCCAACCGCTCATGTGGCGGCCGTTCGGTTGGTGGGAGATCAAGGTCAATCGCGCCTCATCCTCGTCAACACAAGGTGCGGCAGGTCAAGCCAATACAACGATTTTGCCCGTCGGCAATCGCGCCGACGTCATGAAGGTGCTCGAGTTGTTGTTGCCCGATCTCACCGATGAGGCTTCGCTCGCAACCCTCAACGCAGGTCTCGACGCTCCGGGTGGCGACGACGGGTTCACGACCTCACCGAAGCGCGCCGCTGTGCTGCGTTGGTTCTCGTGGCGCCGCAACGGTTTTGCGTTTATGAGCAACGCGGTTGTTCTGCGCAAGGGCGCCATTTGGCGAGAGCTCGTTGTTGTGCCGCTCGCACGAATGCAAAGTGTTGGTATGCGCCAAGGCCCGCTGCTTCGCTCTTTGCGCCTCGCGTCGGTGCACGTGCACACCGTTGCTGGCCCGATTATCCCGAGCATTGGTGCTCTTGATTCGGCAGACGTCACAAGCTTTTTCGGCGGAATCGTGGATGCCGCAACAGCAAGCTCGGGAGCCGACACGAGTCACCGCTGGGGCCGCTCGGAGCCAACTGTATGACCGTGGGCGACTCGAGCGACGCTCTAGCTACCCCACCCCCGAAGCGATCGGGCAGGCTCGGGGTTGGCATTATCGGCGCGGGCAAGGTCGGACCAATTTTTGGTGCGGCCCTTGCTGGGGCAGGTCACGCGATTGTTGGCATTTCTGCGGTATCTCAAGACAGCCGCGACCGGGCTGAAGCGATTCTGCCTGGAGTGCCGATTCTGGAGATCCCCGACCTCATTGAACGCAGTGAGCTCGTCATCATGGCCGTGCCGGAGAGCGAGCTGGAGTCGCTCATTACCGGGCTCAGCGCGACGGGGGCGTGGCACGCCGGGCAACTGGTGATGCATACTGCGGCGGGGTTCGGTGCTGGAGTTTTTGCGAGTGCCATGGCTGCGGGTGTGATCCCTCTTGCCGTGCATCCGGCGATGAGTTTCACGGGAACGAGCATCGATCTGGTCAGACTGCGCGACAGTTTTTGTGCCGTAACGGCCCCGACTCCCGTGCTGCCGATCGGCCAAGCGCTTGTTGTGGAGATGGGGGCTGAGCCCGTGATCATTGCCGAGGCGGACCGCCCTGCGTACGCAGAAGCTATTTCTACTGCGACGAGTTTTTCGGCGGCGATTGTTTCGCAAGCTGTCGGAATTTTGGACGGTCTCGGCGTCGAAGCTCCCGGTACTGTTCTCGCGCCGCTCGTGCGTTCGGCGGTCGAAAATGCTCTTGCGGCACCTCACGCCGATACGATCGACCGAGCCCTGTAGACACGGGCGCTCAGAAAGAGTTCCACAGTGACACCCTCCACCCCCGCCACACCTCTCGTTGTCGAGTCGATTGCTGCTTTGCGCGTTGCGCTCGCAGAAAAGGGCAGCGTCGCTTTTGTTCCGACGATGGGTGCGCTGCACGAGGGTCACATGTCTCTTGTCTCTCATGCGGCATCCGTCGCCGACACCGTTGTTGTGTCGATTTTTGTGAACCCTTTGCAGTTCACCCAGCCCGAAGATCTTGAGCGCTACCCGCGCACTATTGACGCCGACGTTGCGACTATCGAAGCAACCGGCATCCCGGTCATAATTTTTGCCCCGAGCGTCGATGAGCTCTACCCGGCCTGGCCTATCGAGACCAAGGTTGTCGCTGGCCCCGTTGGCTCGATGTTTGAAGGGGCGTCGCGCCCCGGTCACTTTGATGGTGTGCTCACGATCGTTGCCAAGCTCATCGGCATCGTGCGACCCGACACAATAGTTTTTGGCCAGAAAGATGCGCAGCAAGTGTTTCTTGTGAAGCGCATGGTCGCCGACCTCAATCTGCCCGTTCGAGTGGATGTCGCTCCCACAGTGCGCGAGCCCGATGGTCTTGCCC
>Ga0070745_1000267_pt1 | contig 33461 bp, 51 predicted proteins | sample VirMetDEL_Mar_4_FD_77438 | JGI IMG/M metagenome (GOLD analysis project Ga0070745, IMG submission 77438) | Aqueous microbial communities from the Delaware River and Bay under freshwater to marine salinity gradient to study organic matter... | ecosystem: Environmental > Aquatic > Marine > Coastal ...
ACAACTTGAATCCTTTCAAACCCATTCTATGGGAGAATCTTGGTTGTTTAGTCCAACTTAATCCGTATCCAAATATTCTAAACCAAGTTCGTGTTATATAGATTGGTGTTTTCATCTCTCTTTAGTGTTAAAGGTGTAAACTATTACCACTAGGGGCTTCTCAGTGTCTTTTTCTTTCATCTCTCTTTGGTGTTAAAGGTTTCTAATATATGTAGAGCAAAGTCTGCCATCATATCATAGTGATAATGAGCATAGGTTTGTCCTTCACTACGATTAGACTGAACAAAGTCACCAGTCATAGATAGAATCTTGTCGTGTGTATCAGTACCATATTCTGCTAATACTTTATCCCACTCCTTTTTTAGCACCTCTTTAGGTGTTGTCTTAACGATGTGTTCCATCTCTTCACCAAAGTTGTCAAAATCTGCTTGTGGATTGTAATTTGGATTTACTTCACTCATTTCTCTTTGGTGTTAAAGGTTGTTGTATTTAGAATTTGTTCATCATTAAAAGTGTAGGTGATGATTCTATCTAATTCACACTCCTTCTGAAACTTAATTTTCAATATAGACGGCACTCCATCTTTTGCTTTAACAAACCACTCGCTGTCACTATTACTCATTTCAATTATCTCATAAGTCCAATCACTCATCTCTCTTTGGTGTTAAAGGTTTCTTCTTTGTAGTTCTTAATACACTCCTCCTCCATTAGGTCAACCCATTTTGAGTAGGAGATTTCTTCTCTATTAAGTTGCCACTCTAACGCTCTTACAAATCCTTGCTTTAAGTATTTACCCATTCTCTTTGGTGTTAAAGGTTTTAGTCTTATTAACAGACTCTTTCTTTTTATTCTCTTCGTATAGTCTACGACCTTTCCAGTCGTTGTTAAATCTTAATACTTTATCTTTCATCTTATTCCCATCCTGTTGTGTCTAATGAACGAATGTAATTCAAACGGTCAATGTCACTTTTTCTTTCATCTTCCTCAGTCCAAATCTTTAAGGTGTCGTTCTGAACTTCCCACCATACCACACAATCAACACTATCCAACTCAGATAAGTCAACAGTTTTTTCATTCACGGTAAAGTTCTCATCAATACTACATTGAATTACAAACATAAGCAAAATACCAAGAAAACCTAACAATCTCATTCTTTTCTTCTATCTTTTAAGATTATAAACAAACCTGTTAAAAAACAAGTCAATAACAATACCATTACCGGAAACTCAATCATAACTAATCCATATCATCTTTCATGTGGTTATTTGGTCTTCCCCACAAATCGGTTCTTTTATTCCTACGCTCAAGGTTTGCACCATAACGGAACACCTCTACTATAATTGCACCAGCTGTAGCTGCAGCAATACCTGTTAACAATAACCAAATTAAATCTAACATTATTCCTCTTTTTTAGTAATCCATAACCTATCCAAAACAAAATACCAAACACCGTTGAGGATAGGTTCAACAACCGCATCTGTTATTGCCGATTGAAAATCTGCACCTGTAAAATACATCACACAAGCCGCAGCAATAATAAAGTGACCCATTGTGTATATTAAAGTTCTCAGTAAAGTCCCTTTCAGGGCTTTGTAACTGGCTAAAAATTCGTTAATCATTGTTCTTATTTTTGTTGTATAGGTAAAGGTCCACTTCAAAATATAGGTAAGTCAACATACCCATCACCCATCCAATTTGTATAACAATATCCGGCCACATATTATCTCACAGGTTCATGGAAAGTTAATGAAATATTTGATTCAGGTAAGAAGAAGGTCATTGAATTTTTACCGTCAGGTCTAACCACCACAATTACTGTCCCATCCTCATTTCTTTTATGTGCGTAAAAATTAACTAATACCCCATTTTCTGTGGTTTCCCAATCAAATACGGAATAAATAATATCACCTGAAGATATATAACCACCCTTACCATTCTCACCTAAACGGAATGTCCAAAACGCGTCGTAAGGTTGTAAATCGTTATTGTCAGAAAAATTCCAGTCACCTGTAGAATAATTTTTAGTCATCACTGAGGTTTCAATTTCAGTGGTTTGAAATGAAGTTCTAATCTCCTGTTGTCCAAATACACTTAATCCAAACCCAAGTGCGAGGGCCACTAACATCTTTTTCATTAATCAATTATTTTTACTTCAGCAGTCGTTTCCAAAATTACTCTTGCCCCACAACTGATTAGGGGTTTTTGGTCACCACTCCCACAGTAAGATAGTTTCGATGGACCGTTTATTTCTATTTCGTTACAGTAGTAGTTTTTACTACCAATCTTAATGGTTATTACAGGAAGGTCCGTTTCCTTCGTCTTATTGGACCGAATATGGTGTTGATTGATGTGAATCTTCTTAACCTTCGGACCTTCCTCTAATATATCCCCTTTAACTAATTGTTGAACCATCTTTACGGTATATTTCAACAGTCGCAGCTTTACCACGATTGTCTAAATGGTCGTAAACTTCCAACTCCTTACCTTTGTAAAATACTTTAGATATAAAATCCCAATCACCATCAGGTGTACCTATATCCCCGTGTTGGATACAGAAATCTTTTGCCGTTGGTACTTCATCTGATTCGAACATTTCAAAATCACAAATACCACCTTTATTTTCATCAAATATTGCTAGTATATTATCTACCTCAGACTTATCACCCTCACCTGGTATTGCTAAATAACCTTCATAAGGGATATCATCCGCAGAATCACCTAACATTTCGTAGATATCTTCCATATCTGACGGTTCGAAGCTTAAAACTTCATTATCCTTGTCATCTTTAAGTGAAAACCAAAGACCACTATTGTCCAATCCACGAGATACGTGGTAAAGGTCAGGATTATAAAGGTCATCCACTATACCTTCCATTTCGATATCATGACGAACTTCCCATAGTTCGTCAGCACCATTGGTTTCCATTAAATCTTGGATAGATTTAACTTGTTCATCTGTTAGTGAGTGACCAGTCGCTTCAACCTCCCACCCATACATTTCTAATTTATACTTCATTGTTGTTTATTTTTTACAATTATAATAAAAAAATTTGATTAAACAAATTCTATTTCATTAGTTTCAGGGTCCCACTCCACTGTCATCGGTTTCTGTGTGAATACATAGTCCTCACCGAGTACCGCAGCGTTGAAGTAATGTGTCCCTTCATGGAACTTATAACCGTACCCACTGTGGATGTGTCCACACACGTGTATCTTTGGTTTAACGACCTTTAGTCTCTCAGCCAACAACTCACACCCCAAGTTCATAGATTGTCCAACAACGGTGTCCAAATGACCCCACGCGGGACCGTGAGTGACCACGATGTCCATGTTATGAGGAATATCATCCCATTTTTGTTGAAGTTCCCAACCCATTCGTGGTAAATTAAATGCCCAATTATAAAACTCAGGTTGCCACGGAGAACCGTATACTTTTACTGATGATGAGTAATCCTCACCGATGACTTCGATGTCGTCCTGAAGGTAAGTGACATTAGGATAGTGACTTATAATGTCTTTAGCAAACATTGGGTCGTCCTCAAACATAAGGTCGTGGTTACCAGCGATGACAATCTTATTGGTGTAGTTATCCAAACCGTTGAACCAATCAAAGAATCCATCTATCTCATGTTCATAACCTCGCGAAGAAAAGTCACCAGCATGGACCAACAAATCACCACCTGGCAACTGTGAGGTTACCTGATGATGTTTTGTGTGCGTATCTGATATGAACGTGATTTTCATCTTGTTATTTTTTTCAAAGATAAAGATAATTTTTCAATTAATCCCACCATCTCTCAATTTCTTGTTCCATAATCTTGAACAAGAGTTTTCTTGCTCTCTCGTGATTGATTTTGGCAATATTCATCGCTATGATTTTTTTATCATCTTCACGTCCTTCTCGGCTGAATACTCCTTCACCATTCATTACTCGTTTGTAAATCAATGGATATTTTGCAAAGTAATCATCGAAATTCTCTTCCAACTCACGAGACTTCCATTCTGAATACCCTTCTTTATCAGGGATTGATTCAAACCAATGTTTGTCCTTATGGTAGTCAGAATATTCCATACCATAGAAATCATCTTTGATTCTTTCGATAAGACGAACACAAATCATCATATCTCTTTCATCTTTCCAATTGGTAAGGTGAAGTCCATATTTGCCAATGTATTTGGCCTGAGACTTTAACTTGTGTGCAAATACGTCAAAGATAAAACGATGGTCCCAATTACGGTCTTTCCAAATAACAGGTAACCAATACCAAACGCTTTTAACACCACGAATAAATTCTTTACCCATATATCGACCATCATGTTTCCACCATAGTGAGATGTAATCTATTTTTCTTCTCAACCAAGAACGAGATTCTCTTTCTTCCTTCCATTGTTCAAATATATCTTTTTCAGGTTCCATAGTAATATAGTTTTTTTAACCTACAAACATGTGATTTTCTTTATTTTATATTCTGATGAACCTCCGATGAGTTTTAATCTCATTTTAAGTTCTCTGTTAATATCCTTACTTGCCCTGAACCAGTTGTTCAATTGTCTTTTATTGTAATCCTTTGGTGGGTACCAATTACCCATCGAAGATTTTACCTGACCGTCAAAGGTAACATCAATCTCACTCTCCTTTACCGTAATAACTTCGTTAGAACCGTAAGAATAAACACTTTTCTCTTTTTCAAGTATTCTATGACGAGTGATGGATACTTTACCTTTTACAAATTCACCACTAACTTCGATGGTCGAAATTTTTGGGTTTTCTTTCAGTATTTTTGTCCATTCTCTCGTTGTCATAGGACAAAGATAATCATTTTTTGCTAATTACAAAATTGTCCATCACTAAAATATCAATATCCAATTCCAAAAATGATTTTAATGCATCCTCAGGTGTTTCAACTATTGGTTCCGTTGGACCGTTGAAGCTGGTGTTTAACAAAACAGGGATACCTGTCAGATTGTCAAACTCTTTAATTAGTTTGTAGAATTTACTGTTTGTTTGTTCGGTAACTGACTGGTACCTGGCAGTGTTGTCGTGATGAGTCACCGCTGGAATCTTATCCCTCCATTCTTCATTAACCTGAGCCGTTACCAACATGTATGGTGAGAAGTAATCCAAATCAAAAATCTCAGACTGTCTTTCAAATAAGACTGCAGGTGCGAACGGTCTATACCATTCTCTTAACTTAACGTTATTGTTAATGTGGTCTCTCATCCAATCAGGTCTTGGTGATGCTAAAATACTTCTGTTACCTAACGCTCTCGGACCAATCTCAGCACCTCCCTGATACCAACCAATAACCTTATCCTCGTTTAATAATTCAGCAACCTTTTTAGTTAGAAGAGTATCGTTATTATACTCTTCATACCTCACCTTATCATTTTGAGATATAACATTGAAAATTTCAATATCGGAATATGGTCTACCCAAATATGGATTGAAAAAGTCTTTTCTGTTTAATTTATCGTATTTGAATGCTCCCCACAATGCACAACCTAAAGATACCCCTGAGTCATCCAAAGGTGGAAATAAATGAACATTCTTATATAACCCTGATTTTAGGATGTTGTAGTTTGTATTACAGTTCAAAAATGAGCCACCGGCAACACATAGGTTTTCTACGTCTGTAAGTTTCTTTGATTTTTCGATTAGGAACATTGTTGTTTCCTCTTGCTCTCTTTGGTAAACACCAGCAACATTAGCTTTGTCCTGAAAGTCTGAGTCTTTATTTACATCTGAATGTAATTGTCTATGTGGGATTACCAAATCTTCACCATCGATATAGTAGTTTCGTTCTTGTTGGTTTACCCATTTTTTATTAGCATAAGACGCTAAACCCATTACCTTACCCGCACTTGGCCAATTTTTATGGTTTGAAACCAATTGCCACGCAGCAATATCATACATAAGACCGATGGATGCTTCATCCATATAATCCCATGGTTTTTTAAGTGTCTTTAACCATTTCTTATTTGTGTCCATATGGTCTTGTCCATTCATAAAAGATATGGTCCAACCTTCGGTAAAGTTATGGTCTAAGTCAGATGTGTCGGCTAAATTATACCCACGGTTTTCAAAGTAATTATACCCACGTTTACCCTTAATTAAATCTTCACCCGCACCATCGGCAATGACCACATTTGTTTCTTTAAAGTTTGAAGTTAAGTAAGTGGAATAGATGTGGGCATCGTGATGAGTTAAGTATTTGAATTTTTCAGGGTCAAGTCCAAATGTGTAAGATAAAAAATGAATGGGGTCGATACTTCGGTCAGTTTCGTTATAAACAAACAGGTCTACATCCTCTAATGTAATACCCGCATAACTTACACAATACTGCATCGATTGAACGGGCGGGTATTTCAAATACGAAGCAATATTCTTCTTTTTCCTATTTAATCTTTCTTCAGAAATTGAGACAACAATCTCTCCATCTATTATTAACGTCGCACCGGCATCATGACCGTGTAAAAATCCCATTATTATCATTCGAACTTACTTCTTAAATCTTCGTCTTTTATTAGCTTCCTAATCTTTGAGATATAATTAGGGTCCTCGGCATAACTCTGAGAAAGATATGTTAGGTATTCTTCTTCATCGGTAATTCTACCCAAATATCGACATTGGTAAAACGCATAATCATAAACACTCTCCCTCCAATTCGCATAATAAGCGTGAGAGTATTGTGTTCCCTTTGCGGTTTTGATTCTCGTTCTGGCTTCTTTCATACCAAATAGGTTATGATTTTCTCTAAAAATACGAGAAGAGTAATGACCTGTTTCAATCTTAGATTGAGCTAAAACTATGTGTGGAAACTTAATATTCAACTGTTTCATAAGGTCAATTAATTTATCCTCATTAAAGTTGTGGATAGTATCCTTAATAGATAATATTAATAGTTCCTGTTCATATTTGGTAAGGTCTTCAAATTCAGTGGGTGAATTAATTTTATAACCTATTGAGAATATTGAAACTCCCAAAAATACTAATAAAAACACCACCCAACGAACAGGGACTAGCTTATAAGTTAGGTGGTGACTATCGAACCAATATAATTTCATTTATCTTTATTTAAATCATCATCATTATACCACTCATCATCATAACCAATGTCAGATGTGTTGTGGAATGAACCAGTCCATTTTTTTCTTTTCTTAGGAGAATTCTGTTGAGCTTGAGACTCTGAGTCCGTCAATTTCTTTGTCATAGTGGTCTTCACTGTTAAACCAAGATAAACGTTCGTGTTTATCGAAGTATTCTTTATCTGCCACCATACCGTCAGGTTGACCCCAACTTAGTGACATCTCAATGAACTCTTCAACCTTCATCGGTAACCCATACTCATCCACCACTCTTCCCTTTCTGATGAAATCTAAAAGTTCTTCTTTATTACTGTAGTATTTGTTGTTGTTGAAATTCCAACAAAACTTCCAACCCATACTTCGTTTTCCTAAGTGAACACTTGTCCCCTCAGTAAATTCATCCCACGGACTGAGTCTTGACCACTCATCTTCAGGGTTTTCAATAAAACGGTAACCATCTTCAATAAGTGAAGGGTTCCACATATCCATCTCTTGTAGACGTCGAGTAAGTTTTTGGTAACGAGAGTTAATCTCATCAACTTTTGGAATCCTGTAATAATTTGTTCCCATGACTTCTAATTTTTAAGTTCTCTACAAAGATATGAAATTAATCTTACTCCTTCAAATATACTTTATCGTTTATTACTAACACATCGACATCGGACTCCACAAATAGTTCCATCACATCCTCAGGTGTTTCCACAATCGGTTGTCCTTTAATGTTTAATGAGGTGTTCATAACTACGGGTACACCTGTAAGTTCATAGAAATTATAAATCAAATCGTAGAATCTTTCATTGTCAGACTTATCAATTGTCTGAACCCTTGATGTGTTGTCAATATGAACGGCAGAAGGAATTTCAGTTGGCCTTTTACATGGAACGGTGTGTAACATAAACGGACTATCAAAATCCATATCGAACCATTCTTCCTTATGTTCTTTTAATACTACAGGTGCGAACGGTCTAAACCACTCTCTAAACTTGACTCGTGAATTAAGAATATCTTTCATCTCCACCCTGCGAGGGTCACTGATGAATGAACGACTACCTAATGCTCGTGGACCAAACTCTGAACGACCCTGGAACCAACAAACAATCTTACCTTCAGCAATTTGTTCAGCAACAAATCTTAAATCTAAATCCATTGATTTATATGGACTTTCAGGTTGATGGTCGTATTCAAAACCTAAATACATTAAATCTTTTGGTTGATAAACTTCTCTTTTATAACCCATTAAAGTATGGAGTGCAAAAAGTGAAGAACCAACAGTGACACCATCATCGCCACAAGCTGGAAATATGTGAACATTATCAAAACTTGTTTCAGTTTTGATTTTATAGTTTGCGTTACAATTTAAGAACGTCCCACCAGCCAAACATAAGTTGCCATCATTGATAGTCTTACTTTCGTTATATAAATCCTCACTATATTTAACCAAAGACCTTTCCGTTACGTATTGAATGTCTGCTGCAATATCCATAACCTCTTTGCTGTCCACCATCTCTTTAGGGTAAACATATTGGTATTCTCTGGTATAATGCCAAGAACCTGGTTCGTTATTATCTATCTCTTCTCGAATATCACCTATGTATGGATATTTTCCTGAGATTTGTAAGAACAACCAATCATCATAATAAATGGCTTCAGTCCCAACTTCATGTTGAGGTCGAGTCCAAAACTCCCAATTGTCCCTTGCGTTCTTACTAACAGTTCCATATGAAGATAAACCCATTAGTGTTCCAGCCTTTAAAGTACCAGGTCCTAAACCACAGAATTCAGTTGCAACGTCATAAAAGTTACCCCACATATATCCAGGGTTTCTGAAGTAATTTAACCTATTATCTATACCCCAAAAATAACCACTACATGATGTATCATTAAACATTGAGGCGTCTGCCGTGAATATTGTTGCCTTTTTATAGGGTGAGGTGAAGAACGTTGAAGCTGCATGTGCAATATGGTGGTCAATAAAATAACCAGGTATCACTCGGTCGTAACCTTCAATGGTAACATTTAAATTTATAAATGGTCTAAAAGTCGACCATGTTGATATCATTGGAGGTCTTAATCGGTCTAATACGTCAGGTAAGGTATAACCCACACCACTAACATATTGTGGCATTCGGTCAGGTCTCCAATAACTTTCTAAATGGTTCATTACCGCCGACTCCATACCGTATTTACCAAATATACTCAGAGGATATTTTTCATTTTCAGGGGAATAGATTCTCATGAATCTAGCAAAACCATGGTCCCAATACGCCATAGTAATGGCATCCACATCATCCAATGTAATACCACATTTATCTAAAAATAAATCAAAGTTTTCTTTTGTTACCTCAGCATCTTTTTTGATTCTCGATAGACGCTCCATTGAAATTGCGGTATGAAGTCTTCCGTCTTTTATTAGAGACAGTGCCGCATCATGACCAGTGTGTATTCCGATAATGTTCATACTAGAAATTATAGTTTACACTAAGGATAAAAAAAAAGACCAACACTTAAAGTATTGGTCTTTTATAAATTCGGCATTTTGACAAGTTAATTGACCTACGGGGCTCCAACCCTTAACGCTTTACTCTTAAGTCTATCTACGTCTCATACCTTCCTTTGAACGTTCACTAATAAATATCAGTTACTTACCCAAATTAACCGATTTCGACTAACTCAATTTCGAAGTTTAGGTCCTCACCTGCGAGTGGGTGGTTGAGGTCCAAAACGATGTCGTTTTCTGTTACTTCTACGATTGCTGCAGTCACAGGTTGTCCTGTTTCTGTCTGACCTTGAACCATCTCACCTACAACAGCTTTGAAGTCTGGTGGGAAGTTAGTCTTAGGTACTGGCATAAACGCATCAGGGTTTTGTGGTCCATAAGCTTGTTCGTTAGGAATGTTAACGGTTTTCTTATCACCTACAGTCATACCCATAACTGCGTTATCAAAACCTTCAATCATCATACCCGTACCAGCTGTGAATGTCAAAGGTTCTCCTCTTTTATATGAGTTGTCGAATTCAGTTCCGTCGTTTAATGTTCCGATGTAATTGACCTTTACTTGGTCTCCTTGTTTTACTTCCATGTTACTTATTTTGAATTTAATTTATGTTCATATTTTTGTTTTACCCTTTCTGAGATTGGGACGGGGTCTCCCACTTCATCAATTCTAACAAATTTTATGTTAGTAGACAAAATGACGTTCTGTTTTCCTGAATAAACATTGTGAGAACGTGCTTCCATATAAATGGTAATGGACGTGTTTCCAAAAGAAACCACTTTAGCATAAATCTTAAGAAGTTGACCTTCTTTTGCGGGTTTACTGAAAACACATTCATCAATTTTTACTGTGACCATTCTCGGTGTGTCACAAACTTGCATGGCGTAAGCCGCAGCACTGGCATCCAACCATGCTAATAATTTTCCTCCGAATAGGTTTCCGTGAAAACCTAAATCTGATTTCTTAATCGGGTGTGTGTTTAATAACTCCATTATTCTATTACTCTGAAATTTTCCCATGGTTCTCCTGCTACATCCACATTTGGAAATGAGAACTTAACCACAGTATCGTTAAAATAAATGAATTTGTCAAATCCTTTTGGGATAGATGCACCACCATCTACCTTTTTAGGGGTTTCATCGAACCTTACATAGATTTCCACCCACACTTCACCAACAAATAAAGGTAACCCTCTTTCAATCTCTTCTAAGTCTTTCCATGGACCTCTGTTTAACCCTTCGTGTTGAAGTGCACAGTTTAAATAAGTGAAGGTCTGTTTAAGTGTGTCTCTATTACAACTAAACGCAGCCGCAGGTGCCAAGTGACCTCTGTCGTAAACATTATCCTTATAATCTTCAACGTCTGAGGTATGGATACTATCGTTGGTATAGAAGTCTAATCCTGAACGTTTTTCGGTTCCCATAGGACACAAAACCTTATATCTAATCCATAAAGGTTGTTCTAATGTTTCTGAGTAGACAATCTCAAAAATATTAGTCTTTATGGTGTCCGTTTTTTCTGTGTTGCCATATAAGGAATGCGAACCAAAGGATAGTAATACCCCAAACAATAATTTCTTCATAAATGTGTCCCATCTCATAGTTTTCTCGTTTTCGTTTATTGTAAAATAAAAAAAGGGGACTGTAAAGCCCCCTTTGAGTTTATTACGTTTGTATAAGTATTAGTAAGCTCCTTTAGAATATGAATAAGTCCAATCAAATATCATTTCATCGACACCGATAACTAAAGAATCTACAACAACATCTGTTCCCGCATCTGACTCAACATTAAAAATACCTGCAATTGAGATATATCCTTTTGCTCCGTCTCTTAAGTGTACCTGAGCTGTGTCAGGAGAGTATAGAGTTCCATACTCCATTCTAAATGGGTTATTCATTGTTCCTTCACCACCATCAATTTCCAATGCGTGGTCTGAGTCTGCAGTACAAATTGCCATAAAGTTAGTAATGGTACCATCATAAGATTGGTCAATATCGAATGCATCGTCACCTTGACCCCACACGATTAAGTTTTGACAATCAACAGTTCCACCGAACCATTCGATACCGTCGTCTAAGTTCCCAACAACTTCAATATCTGAGATTGTTGTTCCGTCACCAACACCACCTAAGGTTAGACCGTTAAGTTCGTTTCCGTCACCCAATAGTGTACCACCGTGTCTGATTGAAACATATTTTAGAACACCTGAATTGTCGTGATGGTTTTGTCCTCCGTATAATCCAAATGTTTCATTTGCTGGTAGTCCTTCGATTAATGCTTCAGTAGCATCTGCAGATATTGGTGCGTTTCCTAAGATAACGATACCACCCCATAATCCTTGGTCTGAAACATCTAAATTATCACCGTTGTCGTAGATGGATGTAAATACGATTGGATTTTGTGGTGTACCTTCAGCATTTATCATACCACCACGAGCAACGATGAGTGCCGTTGATAGGGAACCTTGTCCGTCTCGGGCTTTGATGATGGTCCCTGGTTCGATGTTAAGAACAACACCTGAATCAACAACAACTCTTCCTGCCATTTCATAGATGGTGTCAGAATACCAATAAGTATCTTCAGTTAATAATCCCGATATGACTTTTTCCTCAGGTTGAGGTTCGGTATTTGTTTTACAACTTACAATCGAGAGTGTAAGGAGAATACCTAAAATGATTTTTTTCATCTGTTATTAGTAATTTGACTATAACTACATATAGGTATAGCTAAACAAAGGGAAATGTTATAAACTTAACATTAGGATAACCCGTAGATTTCATTAAATAAATGTATGGTCTCATCCGATACCGCATCTATGGTCCAAGTATCTGAGTTATCTCCGTAATGTGCGGTATCAAATCCTACCCAGTATCCGTCAGACCATTTGTTACTATCCATAACGTGGTCACCAAAAGTTAATCCTCCGTGAACATTGACAGGAATATCATCATAAGTCTTACCGTAGTATTTATGACCCTCAGCAATGCGAACATATCCATTACCCCAACCGTGGTCCGTAAAACCCTGTGACCAAGTATTTTTTATAATCTTGATTGGTAGGTCCATACCCAACTCATCGTATGCTGTAAAGATATCATCGTGTCCGATACCCATATAGCGAGCATCCAACAACGCTTTATCACCTTTGAGTTGTAGTTCCTTCTTGAATATGTCCTTCAAATTGCTCATCGTATTCTTTTTCTTTGAGACAAAGATAATACATTTCTTCCAACGTATCATCGTTGTTAGGTAAATTATTCAAAAAATATTCTTTTAGTAGTCCCATTTAAATTTTTTTTGTATCTTTGTAGATAATAGACAAATTTTATGAGACGGACAATAGTAACATTACTTTTATTGTTGGGTATTAAAGGATACTCACAATCATCAACCATCGGATTTATTCCTGCAACTCAGGATGTGGTCCTTTGCACTGACAATATCAACCTTACCACCGAATACTCACCCTTCGGAATGTATACCATATATGACTATGGAAGGTTAGATAACTCAACACAATACCAAAACTACTTTCCACGAACATTAGGGATAAACTTAGCCCTCTTTAATAATGGTGTTAATGTGGGTGCTGGTGTTTCTGTAGATTTCTTACCCTTTGACGAATATGAGGTTTATCCTGACTTTTTAATTCGTGTTCATCCCCTTAAGATGTTGACACAACAAAACAGAATGGTGGACGTATCACTTATGTTGAATATCTCAAAAACTCCTGAAATTGGTTTTGGACTATCCATACCGACCCGATTAAATGCTTTGTGATATTTATAATACACAGTATTTATGAATATGGGACCAGAATTCGATGATTATATTAATGGTATAAGAGAAGAACTTATTAAGTTGGGGGCGAAACCAAAAATGGCATCACACCTTCTTAGAAAGTTTTACTTCAGAATTAAGACTGCTTTTTATGAGGACCAAAACCCTCAGGAGATTATTGATTTGATGAAAAATAAAATTTACGAGTCGATAGAAAAAGAAGGTCTACTTACCGAAGGAAGAAATATGGATGAGGTAACTAGAACCGTGGTCAGAGACATCTTAAATGTAATTAAAAAAGGTCCTGGTTATTACCACTTACCCGAAGAATTGGTGGGAGATAACATGGTTTATATCTTTTCCGACCTACCTGAATTTACTGTTGAAATTAATGTAAATGAAGACTTATCTATTAAACCCGACTACTTAATAGACACAGATATTTCTCATGATGATGACGTAATTGAAATGGCGATTATAAAAAACCCTAATAAGTTTCCTGAGGCGTATTACGATTTAGTTGCAGATTTAAATGATGCTGTTCGTCACGAACTGGAACATATGTTACAGAATTACGAACTTGTATTTAATCCCGAAAGAAAAGGATACGATACTTCAAAAGATACGGAATACTACAAACAAGCCCACGAAGTTCCGGCAGAGATTGCTGGATTTAGAAGAATTGTCAAATTAAGAAGACAAAAACCTGAAGAGGTAATCCGTGATTGGTTCTATAGAAATTCAGAGGTTCACGGACTTTCAAATGACGACATTGAAGAGTTGGTCGACTTCTTAACCAAAGAATACAAAAAGATATATGGATAAGAAGACATTTGAAGAAAGAGTAAAAAGGTCCATACAGGTTCAGATGTTTGTCTTCCAATCTAAAAACGGTAGAAACACTCAACCTAAGATTAGTAATTTAAATTTTAATTGGTGGAAACCATCCGACGGAAAAAATCATACTTGTGAGCTCTATTTTGAGGGAGAATTTACATTTAACACACCTGACCCAGATATTGGTTCTTTTAATCATGAGTTAGATAAATTCCAAGGAATACAATTTAGATTCTTTAAGGATTTAGAACTTTTTAATGATGGTGAGTTCAGAAAAAGAGAGATTTCATTAGACGATAGTGATGACATTATTGGATTGTTTTTATCCAGTAGTTTTGACTGGACGTTAGGTGGTGAAGCCAACAATACAACGGTCAAATTTGGTTACGAATATAGTGCTTGGGACATCGAGTTAGAAAGTTAAAAACTTTTTGATTTTTTACTGTCTTATTAGGTCCATAAAAAGTATTTATTAGTAACGGACCAAAATCCCCTAATTTTTATGAAAAACAGAGTTGATTATTTTAAAATAACGACTCTTGTAAGACCTAACAAACACTCTTTGGATGAGGCACCTTTTGACGCATCTGCGTATTACGACTGGGACTACGATAACGAGTTTTTGGAGGACCTACACGAGTTGACATACGGAGAAACGTCAGAATAACTTTTGATGTTTCTTTTTATTTGCGTATATTTGTAACGATGAAACAAGCGTTATTAGCCATATTATTTCTTACACTAGCCCAAACGGGTGCGTGGTTCCAACAATTTGCACAGGTGAAGTGGCCGTGGTTTAGAGAACACCCATGGTTCAATGCCATTGTAATCGGCGTTCCATTGTCCTTTTTATTTATTTATGGTGCTCGTTTTGCATACGATATGATGGGGTCAGCATGGAGTGCTAGACTTATCCAATACTCCATCGGTATCTTCGCAATGATGTCACTCACCTATTTTGTTTTGGGTGAAGAATTAACCACCAAAAACCTTGTTTCTTTGATATTATCATTTGTAATTGTTTTAATTCAGATTTTATGGAAGTAACATCAAAAGACCAATTAAAAAAACTATCCCTTCAAGAGTTGAAGATTATCAGTAAAGGTATGGGACTCGGTGTCTCAGGAACAAAAACTCAACTCATAAATAAGATTTGGGACTTTTCAAAACCTCAACCCATTTTAGTCAATAGTCACACTGAAAGTATAACCGTACCAGGTAGAAAGATGGTTGGAATTAAAAATGGTGAGGCTGAAAAATACAAACAAATGGGAAATCAGGTGGAAAAAGGAAATGCCAAACTTATTTATTATTCAATGGGAGTTCACTACTTCGAAGTAAATAAAGATTTTAATTTCGTATGATTATGCCGACATTTGACCAATTTCCTCAGTATCTACTCAAACAATTTATTATTGAGGAGAAACATGATGAAAATGGTAACAGATTGTTTTTAATCAAAAAACGAGACCGTTCCTTTATTTGGAAAAAGAAATACAATACCGATAAGATTCCACACAAATACCAACAGAATAATACGTTGGAGGAAGCTCACTCATCAATTATGCGATATCTGACTGAGGTTCTTGGAGTCCATCCTGAGGTTCATCAACACCACTCTCGCTCTTTTTGGAGGAAAGTTTTTCTTTTAAACTTTCGATAAACTTTTTAACGACAACCCCTGACGCTGTGATGAATGAAGATTTCATTAACGCTTCAGCGGCGATTTCAAGCTGTTCAGGATTGTTAAAGAATTCTAATTCCGCAAGAGGTAAGACAAATAATAAGTGTGTGTAGGCTAAGATATCGATTGCGGTGTAGATTGGGTCCTTTAAAATATCATTTAAGATTACCTGTAATCTTTCTTTAATACTTAAAGTTTCCTGAAGCGCCACTTTGAATGGGTCTTCTAATCCCTCACTCTTAACTCTTTTATAGATTTTTCTGTAGTCACTATAACCAAAGAATACCAAACTGATAGCTGATAGGATTAAGTAGTTCATATTTGCATCACCGATATCCATCGATAACTTACCCATGCTGTTTTTAACCATCTCAAAAATACCGTTGATACCAGCACCATAGGTAAGTAAGAACCTGAACGACATTTTCATTTGTTGAGCGACAGAATTGATTACATTTTTAAGTTCATTGTAACCATTTTTCAAACGAGTTTCCGTTCTTTTGAAGAAGTTCTCTGTTAGGACTCTTCTGTATTGCTCTTCAGTTATTACGTATTGCATTTTATACTACTTTATGTATAAATATATTCTTGGTGGTATTTATACTAAAAACATCATTATATGCTTAATCCAGAGGTAAAAGAAGGTGACCAAATAGTTTTAGTGAGTATGGCAGGTGAGTCTGGTATGTCTCCAGGTCTGAGAGGTGTAGTTGAAAAAATTACAAAAGACCCTTTTGAAGAAGACGGACTCATTATAAGTGTGGATTGGGAAAATGGTCGCGGTCTTAGCTTGGTATCTACTGAAGATTTGTGGATGTTGTATTCAGACTACAAAAAGAAGAGTATGAGCCTCAAAGAGCAGGAAGATAATGAGTTGGAAAAACAATATGGGAAGTCTATCGGTAGAAGTTCCCCATTCAACGCAACTGCTCAGGGTACATCTGCAGCAATGAAACAGGCATTATCAACTTACTATGAAGAAGGTATCATTGAAACATGGCCACAACCTTTGGGTGAGTCAGGAGTTTATAAATTACCTGGTGTTGATAAAACTGAAAAACTTAAAAAGACCAAACCTGAAACTCAACAACGTTTTATTCAATGGTATGATGATGTTATTATCAACTATGATTCTGCAGGAACCAGAGGTAAAACCTTTGAAGGTTTGATTGCTGGTATTTTTGGGGGTAATGTTGAGGGTAATGAGAATCAGGGTAATGCTGATAAAACTGATGTGAAGATTATAACCGGTCCTTCTGAGGGTCAGAATATATCAGTCAAGTTTAATAAATCATTTAGTCCTGAAGGCTCACAATCGATTGGTGGTATCACAAAAGCGGTTCAGAAACATGTTAAAGGTGAAGGCACCTCATTGATAAAGTCTTTAATCCGTGATTTACCGAGTGTGAGACCCAGTGGTAATGATTTGAAGTTTACTTCACCGGCAATTAGTCAAATTTTGAATAGACTATACCTTCACTTTGATAAGAAAGGGGTGAAAGATATAGTAGAAAAAATTTACACTTCTGATGATTCATTTGATACCATTGATTGGTTCTTATTTGCAACTGAAGGAAACCTGAATGAAATCATTATATATCAATACAAAAAAAGTGATATTATTAATCACATAATGTCAAGCACTGAAAATTTTTCGGTAAATTCTCAAGGAAGACTTTATGTTAAAAATTTGGGAGGGGTACCGTCAAGTAAATTATTGGTTCAATTCCCTCAATACACCAGAACAGACAGAAGACGCACTGACACAACAAAAAGAGGTCGTTCAATCTATGATTTAAGCCATAATAGTGTTGCATTATCAATCAAAAACAAATCAGGTGATGTGATTGGTAGAGTCAGACGAATAGTAAAAGATGGTGATGAAATTGATTATTTCGTTGAATTATTAAAAGGAGTGAAGCCAATCAATAAAGAAAATAAATTAGATTTTATTAATCAAGCAATTATTGGAGATATACGTGCAATTGAAAGTGGACGTATTGAGGTTGAAAATTCTAAAGCTATATTAGAAAAATTAAAAGAGTTATCTAATACAAACCAAAAACAACTCTATACAACAAAGGCCAAGTTAAGTAAAAAGGGTAAAGAGGGTGATGATTCAAGAGATGTGGAAATTATGAACTTATTTGGTGATAGAGGTTCAAACTTAAATCCATTCTTGGTACAATATATTAGAAAAAACCCTGATAGATTTGTTAAAAGAGTTTTAGATTTATATGGTGATAGACCTGAAGTTCAAAATTACATTCAATCTTTAACCGAACAAACAAAAGAGGATTTAACTAACAAATTAGTTGATAGTCATATAGATATTGAATTACTTAACAGTTTATTAGATGAATTGAGTGACGATGACATTACAGATTTATTTTTAAGGAACTTAGACCGTAAATTATTTAAAGGGGGTGATAAGGATAAAAATGTTAAGGATTATATTGAAAACTACGTGGATTCTTTATCAAAAAGAACAGAACAAGACCCTAACGATGACTTCGACGTGGAAGATGAATTTTTATATGGTGGTGAAGAACCTGAGAAGTCTAAGATTGGTAGAAAACAATTTAAGAAAGAGATATTACCACTTCAGGTTGAGTTATTAAAACTACAAGAATACGTGAAGAAAACAGGTAAAGCCATAGCAGTAGTTTTTGAAGGTAGAGATTCAGCAGGTAAGGGAAGTACCATCAAAAAAATGACAGAATACTTGGACCCTAAGTATTTTAATGTTATTGCATTGGGTATTCCAACCCCTGAGGAGAGAAAGGATTGGTTTGGTCGTTATGAAAAAGAAATCCAGCCAGGAAAGATTAACTTCTTCGATAGGAGTTGGTACAACAGAGGTATTGTTGAACCAGTAATGGGTTATTCGTCTCAGGAGGAATATTTGGATTTTATGGAGAATGTAAATCAGTTTGAACAATCCCTATTGGATAAGGGTATTGAGTTAGTAAAGTTCTGGTTAAGTATTACACCTGAAACTCAGAAAAAAAGATTTGAACTTAGAAAGGCGTCACCACTTAAGTATTGGAAGTTCTCACCGAATGATGAGAAGTCTATTGATAAGTGGGATAAGTATACTGAGTATAAAAACAAGGTATTAAAACAAACAAAGGAAGCCAAACCATGGACTGTGGTTGACACCAATGATAAGAGAGCGGGTATTCTAAACGCTTTTAGACACTTATTAAAGGTGGTGGACTACGAGGGTAAAGAAGAAGAGAACGTTGGTTCTGTGTACCCTGAGGTGGTTACAACCATCAAAGAGAAGGAGATGACTGAAGGTGCAAATTACCATTGGAAAGATTGGGAAGGTGTCCAATCAGTTTTGGGTAAACCTAATCAGAATATTTATGATTTCTTTGAAGCTCTAAGGATGTCAGGTGTTATCAATATGTTGGAATCTACAAACTTTATCTATTCAGGTGCCGATTATCTAAAAAGTTTCATTCAACACGAAAAATACGGTAACTACAACGAGGAAGAGTTTGAAGAACTTTATGATTTGGCTGAGAAAGCAAAACACACTATGGTTGGATTGGCGTTTGATAGTTTGGAGAAAAAAGAAATCGAGCCAACCTTAGAAAACTTGAATAGTGAAATCCGTCAGTTAGCCCGTCTTGCTCTCAGGTCCTTTATTATGAGAAAGAGTCTATAGTGAATCTACGACTTTGATTGTCCCTACAGTGATATTGTAACCTTTAACACCGAAGTATTTCAGGAAACTACTCAACTCTGCACGTGCCATTCTTCTGATTTCTTCATTGCGGTTACGAGATGAAGTGCGAGAACCATACTCTTTTAATGAAAGTGACTCGTTGGTTGAATACCAATAACATCTCTTCAGTTTACCTGCTGCTACGATATTGACTTTGATTTCACCAACCCAAGTATCGTGAGGCTTGATATAGGTAATACGAAAGTCTATTTCTGACAAACCACCCTCGTCCTTAACGTTGAAACGTTGTTGACGAATAAAACGTCCAAGTTTCTTGTTCTCTTTGTAGTCGGTTCCGATGGTCTTTGGTGAAATAACTGTCATAACTCTTATCTTTAATTCTTAAACAAAGATAAGGTTTATGAATTAATATACCAAATGGTCGGATAAAAAAATTGGGTTTTGTTCACCGAAATACCCACCAACGATATTGTAGTAGTAGTATTCTAATGCTTCCTCTCGGTCGATAGCACCTCCATTGGTGAGGATGTCTAATATTTTATTTACAGAATAGAGAATTCGTGGTCCGTTACCGAACTCTTCTGTAACACCAATAATGGCTCCGTCTAAGTTATCTAAAATTATGGCACCTTCTGCCATTTCGTTGATGTCGTCTCTTGTGAGGTTCATGTATTCCATATTTTATCCGTTTATACAAAGGTAAGATAAGAAATTTTCATAATCAAACACTATTTATATAAAAATACTACATTATGAGAGGTTACACAATGATTTCAGACGAGGAGAGAGCATCAATCCTCAACACACATAGAAGTTTCTATGATGGTTATGCGACAGGAAATGTTCCATCTAACCAAACACCATTAACGGTTGAGGATTTGGCACAAGATAAAAACGGTCTTCAGGTAAGTAATACTGGTGATGTAAAAGTTTACGACAACAACTTACACGAACAAATGGTTATTGACGCTCCAGATATGGATGTATCGGCTGTTGACCCGGCATATGACTTTATTTCACAAGGACCGGAAGGTGGTGAAACAGTTGAGGAGTTGGAAGAAAAAGAAATGTGTGAAGAATGTGGTTCAGCATTAGTAGAAGGAGAATGTATGGAATGTGGTATGTATGAAGAAATCGACGAGGACCTACACGAATCATTCAAAACTCAGAGAGAATCAATCTTAGAGAATTTTAACAGATTTAAGAAATTTAATTAATCATGAGAAAGAGTTATAGCAAAATAAGACATATTCAAGAAGCCAATAAATTATTGGAAGAAAGACTTATTATGGAAAGTTTAGAATCGGTCATTAATGAGGCTAGATTACCTATCATACAACAAGGCGATGACCTTTGTGATATTCTTTGTGAAAGAAAACAAGCAAAGTTCGGGTCAAATGGAGATGTAGTTAAAAAAATTCAAAACGCATTGGTTAAATGTGGTTTCAATGTTGAAAAAGAAGGTGGTGGTATCAACAAAGGGTGTAAAGAAGACTGGACTAAATGTGATGGTAAATTTAGAAAAGAAACTCAAAAGGCGGTTAAAGAATTTCAAGAGACAATGAAATTGACGGTTGATGGGTCTGTTGGTAAGAAAACTCTTACGGCACTCGGTAGTCAAAATGCAAGTCCAGTGGGTGGGTGTATACAATTACCTCAATGTGATTGTAACGAAAAACCAAAAGATAAAGATAAAGAAGGTAGAGAAGATTGGTGGACTTTAATTGATGGTGGGAGTTCTAAAATGAAAGACTCTGAGTCCATTAATAAATGTTTGTATAGTGCCATTGAAAAGTGTAAATCATCTAATGATAGTAATTGTTTCCAAAATACGTTCTTCCAATGTATGAGAGCAGGTGGACCTAAAAAAGGTGGAAATAAGGAATGTGGGGATTGTCCTAAATATATTAACAGAATGAAAGGACCTAATACAAAAGAACTTCAAGCATGGGAAAAAGATTGTATTAAAAGTGGTTGTAGTAAAGTAGCATATTAAAAATAAAACCCCTCCAAGTGAGGGGTTTTTTATTATTCAAAAGTAAGTTCGGCTCTACGAACGGTGATGTCACGAAGTAAACGTTCGTAGTTTACTCGGTCTTCAAACATTTCGTAATATAACTCACAGAATCTTTGAGCTGTGTCCAATTGTTTGTAAGTCTCACAAGAATGAATAATGTTTCGTGCTTTGTCTAAAGCTTGCATGTTTTTAATGATTTCCATATCAGTATTTACGTTTTAAGAATTTAGGTGCGTGTTTATCTTTATATGATATATTCAAACTATCCTCATTAATATAAGGAATGTAACTTGATATGATATCCACAATGGTGCTGTCATTATCTTTTACGTGTCTGATGATAGGGTCTGAGTAATTAATACTACCCTCAGATGTTTTGTCGTAATAGTTTCCACACTTATAGGTGAATATCGTATCGTCCTCCAAAGATAAGAAACCGTGAGCAAAATACGGAGGGATAAACAAAGATTTTTTATTCCATTCATTTAATAGGAAGTAATCGAACTTGCCGTAGGTGTCTGACTTCTCTCTTAAGTCAACGATGAAATCCACTACCGCCCCACGTAAGACTCTAACTAATTTGGATTGACCATGTAGACCTGTTTGGTAATGAAGTCCTCTGAAAACCCCTTGTTTTGATTGAGACAGGTTATCCTGAACAAAATAGGTATTGAACATTGTACCATCATCTTTGGCTGCCATCTCGCCAGGTAAATCATTGATTAGACCTTTTGCAGAATAAGACATTTCATTCCATGTTTCCATAAAAAAGCCTCGGTCATCGAAATGAACGTCCTCCTCAATTAAGTAAACGTTGTCGAAGTTTGTTGAAGTTATTTTCATAAATCTTGTTTAAAGTGTATCTTTTGAGATAAAATTTGATATTTGTTATAAAATAAGAATTTAATTCAAAAATTAAAATGGAAGTAGTAGAAATAATTTCACATTATATAAATAAAGATTCTAACGTTCTATCTGTCGAGTTCAGAACGATGGAAGATGACTTTGATATGGTCAGAAAAGATATCATTGAATACGAGTTTTTAGAGGAGTTTGGATATGTTGAGGAGACATTTGAAGGTTTCTTTGATGAGGAAGATGATGAATGGGATTGGGATGATGAAGACGGTGATGAATACATGGACGAAGATAGTCTCATCTCATTTTTGAACGAATATTATATAGTAAAGGGAAATTTACCTGACGCAGAGTTGGGTTGATGATATTTATTGGTATGGAGAATATAAAAGAATTAATATCGAAGCTATTAGGTAAAATATACCTAAAAAAATCAACAATGTTCGGTCTTGATAGTCAAAAGATAACCTTGATTGTTAGTCCGTCAATGAAGATTTTCGGTATTTATACATCTCCAGAGAGACTTAAGAGTAAATTCCCCTTTCAGAAAGATAAGTTTTTAGACCCAAAGAGTTTAACGAAATGGGCAAATGAGAACGGATATGAAATTTCATTTAAGACGAGTGTACCATCATTGAACAGACAGTTATATCATGTCTTCGGTGATGTAATGAGTGAACAGGTTAAAGATAAAGACAAAGAGTTATCAGTGTTGGTGATGGAAGAATTGGAGAAATCACAACTTCCACCATCGATTAAAGAGTGGGCGAAAAACAATCCTGAGAAGTTCATTAAGAATATTGAAACAATTCAAGAGATACTAAAAAAATAAAAGGAGGGGAAACCCTCCTTTTTTTATAAACCTACTTTGTAGAACACAAACTTAATATCGTCGGACGAACCCATTTCAACATCAGGGTATTGAGTCATCCTTAATGTAAATTGTTCAGTAGACTGTGGTTCTATCAATATAAAAGGTCTTCGGATGTTCTCACCATTCAAATCCCAAAAATCCAATATAAATTTTTCCCATTGACCATATACGTTGGTTCCTAAAGTCATTTCAGCATATGGTGAGTAGTCCCAAGGTGACCCATTGATATTAGTTCCTTTATCCCAATAGAATCTTTGGTTGTTGTAAGATATTTTAAATCTGGTCTTGCCCACCTCGAAAGAGTCCAGTGGACTTATTGGGTTCGGTAATACGAATGTACCGTCGTAATATGTGGTGTCATACCTTTGATTTAGGTATTCATAATTTGCAACAACGATATCAATTACGTATTCTCCGTCCAATAAAGGGTATGTTGGATAGGACTTTTCGCAACCAACCAAAAAAAGTGAGATTAGTAGTGGTAGTAGTTTTTCTTTTATCATATTCGGATAAACGTTTTTTAATTTCAATTTGTTTTAATAGTAAAGATTCTTTTGTGAAGCACTCCATTAACCTAGTCTTGACCATATTTTGTATTGGGTCCTGATAATTGGGTACTTTTAAAAATATGAGTTCATTATATGCGTAACATAATCCGTCAGAAGTATAAAAAAGTAATGTGTCCTCCACAATTTCAGATTCTTCAATTGTGACAACAATGTTTTTTCTAGTTACATAGACGGGGTATCCTATTTCATACATTTCATTCATAATACAAATATATGTTTTATTTTCTTTACTAACAAACTATTTATAGAGAAATGTTTCCTTATGGAATTGTTAAAAGAAGATATTTCACGAATTAAAGAAATCATGGGTCTTGACGAGGAGTTGGATGGTTACGATGAAAGTTGTGACTGTTATCCTGATGATGAAGACGTAAATGAGGGTGAGATTGATGAACAAGAAGGTGAGGGTGAACCAGCACCTTCAGGACCTGCAATGGATGTATGGACAACTGGTTTAACAAGAGGTAAGGCCAATCCAATAGATACGACCTCTAAGTGGGAAACAGGGATAAGTAGAGATAAAGCTAATCCGGTATGGTGAGAAACGAACAAATATTAAGGGACATCTTACTTAAAATGAGTTATGATTTATCAAAAACTCTTAGTGAGAATGTAAAAGTTCAAAATTTAACTGAACAGCCAAATAAAGGAATTACTGATGAGGATATATATCCAATACCGGGGTATATCACACAGTATCAACCTTCGGGTGGGGTACCACCTAATAATGGGTCACTACGACCTGTCGCTAATTATTTTCCCGATAATGGTAGTCTAAAGATGAGAGAAAGTATTGCAGTTCCTTCTGACTACCCATATGCGGTAGAATATATTCAGAAATGGAGAGAAGCAAATCCTAACCATGATATCTTTTTCCAAGATTTAACTGCAGAAGTTTTAAATAGGTTATTACCCTTGGGGACAGTTTCAAGCTTCACCGATAAAGGAAAGAAATATGGAACCTCAATATTATTGAATAAAGAAACAGAATATAAATGGGTATTTAACGGATATAGGTCAAAGGATGGTACATTTTATGAAGCACCAAATCCTGAAGATTTTATGTCATGGTGGGAAAAGACAGTTAAAGAATGGGGAACTACAATACAAATAATTGGTAGTATCCTTATCATTATTGCTGTTGAGTTTTTTACTGCGGGTACTGCAACACCTTTAGTTCTTAAAATATTACTTGAAATTGGTCTTGAATTAGCACTAAACATACCAATCTCTATTGCTGAAAGAAGTTTAGGTGACCCTGTTGCTGCCAATCTTAGTATAGTATTTTCTTTTTTACCTGTATTAAGTCCGGGACTTTTAAGGTCTATGGGTCTTGCGGGTAAATTGACTAAAGAGATGGCAGCAGAATTATCAGAAAGAGTTAGTAAAGCAGGTATAAAGAATGCGGACGATATGGCTAGATTTTATGATAGTTTAAAGAATGAACCAAATGGTGAAGCTTTACAATATGCATTTTCGAGAGTAATAAAACAAAATCCAGAATTAATAGCTAAAGATATTCAACAAATAGTTAAACAAACCACAAAAAGCCAGAAATTCTTAAAGAAATTGGCATTTAAGGACCGTGACTGGTGGAAAGAGCTTGGTATGCAAGGTGGTACGGCGTTAACGATTGTTATTTGGAAGATTTTTAATACAACCACTTTTAGTCAAGAGCAATATAAAAGAATGAATTTATTAGTTCAAAGTATAGTTGATAATTACGGATATGAAACTGCTCAGGAGTTTGTCTCTAATGGAATTGATAACCCTGATGATATGAAAACAGTAATTGATAGTTTATCTTCCGGTATTGATACAAACACAAGAGAGGGTAAAAAAATAGTTCAAAAAGCATCAAAAACATTTAGTGGTATGGTGGGTGATTCAATAAAACATAGACCGGCCTTTCACTTATTGGTACGAGCTAAGTCAGATTCGATAAAGGCATATGACAATTTACCAACACCAACATTTGATGATTTCTCACAAGATGATATGTTTAAAGACATAGAGGATGAGTTAAATTCAAATTAGTATAATTAAAAATAAGACATATTTATAAATTAAAAGACATGGACGCTCTATTAAAAGAAAATATTAGAATTAAAGAATTGATGGGATTTCAAGTAACACCTTATAATAAGGATGTTATTAGTGAAGCATCAACTGGTGCTGTAGATGATATTTTAACGTCATTATTTGGAAAATTTAAGTCTAATAAATTATATCAAACAATTGACCCTAAAGTGTTTGATGATGTATTCATTGCGGGTAAAAAATCTCCTAACTCCATTATTAAGAAGGAATTAAAAAATATTGATAGTTTAGATTCATTTGTTGCAAATTTAGATGAGTTTAGTGATGAAACATTAAAATATGTATTTAGAGAGTTAGCAGGTAAGGGTGTTCCTGAAATAGATGCAGTTTTAATGGAAAGTATTGCTGAAATTCTTGCGGGAACAGATGTTTCGGATTTAGCCAGAATTGTGGATGAGTATAATACTGCAGATGAATTTATAGAATTCATGCAAGGCGGTTCTGACCTCCCACTACCTAAGTTTGTTGAAGACTCACTAAGAAGATTTTTTAGAAAAACGTCATTGGGTGATTTAGCAGACTCCGCTGATTATATAAAATTAAATATTTCAAAATTAGCCAAAGCCGCGAACGCAAAAGGTGGTAAAACATGGTTTGGTGATTTTTATAGGGCTTTATTTAAAGATACTGAAAAAATAAAGGCAAGAATGATTGCATTAAGTGAACAATTTGCTAACGATATGGATACTATTACTGACCCTGTAAAGGCTCAAGAATTAATAGATGCATATTCTGTAGCGATTAGTAGAGAATTGAATCTACTTGAGATGCAAGCAAATAAGGGTGCTGCCAAAGCTTTAATGGAGTTAGATATTGATAGTAGATTAAAAAATGTTATTCAAAATTCTGATAAAGACACCTTTAAGATTTTTAGAGAAATAAGAAGAGAGGACCCATCGAATTTTGCTTCTAACATATATGATTTAGGTAAACGTTTTTTTGGACAAATAATTCCAAGAGTTGAAATAGGTGAAAATATAAAAAATATTATTCCATTTAGAAAACAAATGTTAAATTGGATTGGAGGTACAACACCGACAACTTCTAATATGAAAAAAGGTGCCAAATGGATTAAGGTTGTTTGGCCTGAAGATTTAAAACAATATCTTATTACAGGTCAATGGGCTAAATTTTCTAAATTATATAAAATTGCCGTAAGAAATAGTTCAGCATCATCTAAAGCTGCAGTTCTATCATATGCAATGGTAAGTTTAATATATGCGGAATACGGTAGTATTATGGCCAATGTCATTTACGATGCAGGTCAAGCATTAGCGTCGTCATTAAATATTCAATTAGGTATTAATAAAATATTCACCTCTTTTGGTTTAGATGCTCCATACCCAAATGCGGAAGCCGAATCTCAAGAAGAATTTGAAAGTTTCATTGAAGAATTCATTGTTAAAACTGGTAGAAATTTGAAAGAAACATTTGCCGATGGTGAATTTGAATGGGCAATTCCAATTGTAGGTACCTTTGAAAAGTCGGCATTATCAAAATTATTAGCTTGGGCTTCAGGTAACCCAAAAGGATATGGTGTTGGCGATGTTTGGACACTTTTAAAAGATGCTGCCAATGGTTTGACCTCTGGACTAAGTAGTGCTTGGGATGCAATTACAGGTCAAGGGAAAGAAGAAGGTATAGATTTTGATGAGGAAGGAACTTTAGAATTAACAGTAGATGCCGTTAAGGAAGCTGCACCTGAACTAGTTAAGAATGCGATTTGGGAAAAGGACGGAGAGATTCTTATTGCTAGTTACAGAGAAGAAAAAGATAGTAGTGGAAACACTGTTCAAGTACCCGTTGATTATAAAGTATTCATTGAAAACAATGAGTATGTTGTCGATATTGGTACACAAAAAATAAAATTAAGTGATTATAAATAAGTCAATAATAAAATGAAAAAAGGATTAGCCGTATTATTAGAACAAGAAAGACCTGACCCCGTTAGACCACCAGTCGTCGATACTGAAACTAGTGGCGAAGAACAAGGAAGCTCAGAACAAGGAAGTGTAGACCAAGGTGTAAGTCCTAATGATGCACCTGTAGATAATAAACAGGGTGATGATGTCGTCGTCGTAGATGATAATCAAGGTGGTGATTTAAGAGATAAATTAGCTGGTCTTATGAAGACTGTTAAGTTTTATAATGGACAGAGTGAGACTCCGATTAGGTTTGATGAAGAAGATGCTTTAAACTCGATATCGTCTATATTATTGTCATTAGAAACAAATGGACAATTGAATGACAACAATAGAGATGATTTATTTGTGGATTATATGGTCAGGTATTTGGTTGATAAGAAAAAACATCCATTTTATTTTGAGTATGACCCTAATTTCTTTGATATAGAATTTGACACCATTCAGGAGAATAAGTTTAGATTGGGATTAGAAAGTTTATTGATTGAGAGTCGTGCGGTTGTTAAAGAACAGAGTAGAGGGGCTGATAGAGGTTATATTTTCTATACACCTGGAAGTTCAAAGTTTGATATTGTATCGTCTGATTTGACAGATAATCAATTAGAAAAGATTAAATCTGCTTATGTGAGAAAAAGTCAAAAACCTGTTGAGTTAGAACAAGAACCACAACAAGGACAGCAACAAGGACAGCAACAAGGTCAACAATCATCTACAGAACCTGAAAAGAGACCTGAAGAAGAAGTAGGTTTGAATGGTGACCAAATTCAGAAAAAGGCGTCAGTCGAAGGATGGGGAGGAATTAAAAATATTCTATCAGATTCAAAATATCAGGGAGTTAAAACTGCCATTGAAAATAAAATGAGAGAAGATTATGTGTTAACCTTCCCTGGTGATGAAACTATTAACAGTTATGAAGTGGTTGATTTGGTAAAATTAAATCCAACAGTCTTTGAAGGTTTAGGTTTTACATCATTACCTATGTATAGAATGAAAAAAAGAAGTGGTGATGAAATTTCACAGAATTTAAATAATATTATTGAGAGTGGAAAAGTCACTAAAGAATTTTGTAAAACTGCAACTAAATCATTCTATGAATTAGCAACTGATGATTATGCTATTGATATTGACAACCTTAAAGCTACCGCACTTTATTTAGACCGTTGTAGAGACCAACACGGTGGTAAGTGGGGAATTGGTGATGTTGAATTTGTTGAAGGTAAATTAAGAAAAAGTGGTACCGATTTTCGTTTAGACCGTATGAGTAGTTTCTCACCTGAGTTTAGAATAAATTGGTCAGATAATACAGTTTCAGGTCAAAAATTTAAATAATGAAAAATTTAAAAAGACATATAACTGAGATTAAAAAAACTTCAGAAAAGAAACTTAACGAATCTAAGGTTATTAAAACTCGTTTGATGATTGCTGAAAATGTTTCGGGTATAGTTTCTGAGGTGAAGTATTTAAGAAAACAAAATTACAACACTGAATTGGTTAATGAAAACCTTTTGGTTGTTCTTAATCAAATGTTTGAAGATGATGGACCACAATTTATGGAAACCGTAAAAAGTAAACTTACAGATTTTTTGATGAGTAAGTTAAACATTGGTGAGTTTGAGAAAAAAGTTGTTGAGAAAGCGGTTGGTGATACTGACATTGAAGATGTTCCTAAATTATTTACGGAACCTCGTTTCTTGGCCTCTAAATTGGCTGAGGTTTACAACGAAGACTTTTCAACTGAATATTTAGACAATCTACCTGAGTTTATGAAAAGCAAAGTTGCAAAACTTGCTCAGGACCCAAATAGTGAGAAAGAATTAGAAGACATGTTTGTTGACATGTTGAGTCCAGTGATGGGTGACATTAACACCAAAATGGACGCGAAGATGAAGGATATTAGAGATAATATCGTTTCATAAACCAACAAAAGAAAAGGAGGTTAGGTTTATCTAAGGAAGGTGTCCATTTGGACACCTTTTTTTGTTAGTAATATAACTTTTTGAAATCAATCCAAATTTCCTCCACTGAATCATCCAAAACTCTTGAGAACAAATTCGGAGTGTATGGTTTGTGAGACATTTTCATTCCAGCCTCCTCAGGAGTCTTATCACCCTTATTACAGTTACATCTACTGCATGAAGTTACCAGGTTGGTCCAACTGTTGTCACCACCTTTAGATTTGGGAACAACGTGGTCGATGGTAAGGTTTTTACCACTACCACAGTAAACACATTTGTAGTTATCTCTTTTGAATACTCTACGACGAGTAACGCCGATATTTTTAGGTCTAAACCTAACGTAGTCCAATAATCTAATCACAATAGGTCTAACAAAGTTACCTATTGATGTAACGATATCTTTTCCCTTCTTTAAAACCTCAGCTTTTCCTTTTTCTACCAAAATGAACCCTCTTCTAAGTGAGGTAACATTCAAAGGTGAAAAGTCTGAGTTCAATACTAAAACTCTCTCCATCTTCTAAAAGACTATCTTTTAATGAAATATGTTATATAATTTAGTAAGAATATTTATTCAATAAATACTTCAAACGTAAAACAAAATGATATTAAAATTAGGTTCCAAAGGTGATGAAGTCAAACTACTCCAAGAATTTTTGGGTATCGTTACTGATGGTGATTTTGGTCCGATGACTGAAATGGAAGTGAAGAATTGGCAAAGGAAAAATGGTTTAACGCCTGACGGTATTGTTGGACCTAAAACATTAAATGCTATGGGTATTATTAGCACAGACAATACCGAAGCATTATTAACAACACCAGGTGGTATGATTATTCGACAGGACTATTTGCCGAGTGATGAGTATTTTAGAATGAATGGAAAACCTGAATACCTTTTTATTCACCACACCGCAGGTTGGGAAAACCCATATAATGTGATAAGAGATTGGGGTAGAGATAAACGTGGTAATATTGCCACAGAGTTTGTTATTGGTGGTCAATCAATTAAAGGTAATAACGACAAATATGATGGTGAGATTGTTCAAGCATTCCCTGACGGTAATTACGGTTGGCATTTGGGTACTGGTAACAGTTATATGCATAGAAACTCTGTAGGTATTGAGGTCTGTAACTTTGGATATTTAACCGAAGGTGGTTATTATAAATGGGATAAGGTAAATAAGAAAAACGTTTGGATAGATAAAACTAAAGGTAAGTATTACAACTATGTTGGTGTTGAGGCTACAGAATCTCAAATTGTAAAACTAAAAGAACCGTTTAGAGGTCACCAATATTGGCACAGGTATTCGGATGAATCACTATTTGCGTTGAAAGAAAACATATTATATATTGCAGAAAGAGACGGTATCGACATCTGTGAAGGTTTACCTAAATGGGTAAGTAACGTTGGTGCTAAAGCATTTGATTATTCTGAATCTGCTAGAAGAGGAGATATAAAAGGATTATTCTCCCACACCAATGTAAGGAAAGATAAGTTCGATATGTTCCCACAACAGGAACTGTTGGATATGTTAGTTAGTTTATAATATGCAGATAGACCAGGTCTACATCATCTCAATAGATTTGAGAGAAGAATATATTGAAGAGCTATTGGACAGGGCAAAAGGTCTCCCATTCCCTGAGGGGACCCCTATTAAAGTATTTGAAGGTTTTGTAGGTAAGAGACTACAAACGGAAGAAAACCTCCCATATAAGTTGTATGACGGTTGGGCGTTGTCTCCTGAGGTTATTGAATATGGATTTTGGAATAGACCCACAACATGGGGTGAGGCCGGTGGAATGATATCCCACACCAAAATATGGGAAGATGCGTATGAGAAGGGTTATAAGACCATTATGATATTGGAAGATGACTTTATCTCTATGGAACCTATCGATTGGAATATCTTTGATGAGACTCAGGGTTATGAGTGGGAAATGGCCTTATTGGCTCACAACTCATTACACGATAACTTTCATAATATTTCAACACCGATTAGAATCGGTCTTAATCATTGGGTAAAACCCACATTCTTTTACAACACCCACAGTTATATTTTAAGGAGAAGTGCGTTGGAGAAATTGGTTGAACAACATTTACCAATATTGAAACAGAATATCATTGTTAGTGATGAGTTTCTTTCTGCAGTTATAGCTTCACATCCTCGTAGTGATATTAGAGAGATGTTTATCTCCAATATTAATGCAATTGCTACGAAGAAGAACTTTGTGGGTCAAACAAGATGGGAGAGTTTAGGTAACTCCCTAACCTCTCCCGATGCTTAATCAACAACTATAACTACAAACTTATATTTTAGTTTTTGGTTTACCATCTTAACAATTCCGATGTAACTACCTGGACTTAGATATCCGACATCTACTCGATGGTCCCGTTCGGTGATGGTATGAATCTGATGGTGAACAACTTTCCCTGAACGGTCTTTGATTGCGATTAGTGCGTCACCCCTCCACGGTGAACGAAAGTAAAAGTGTTCGTATGAAGACTTAAAGGGGTTTGGATAAATTTGAATATCGTAAGCGGAAAAATCTTCCCATGTTTGGTTACCTGAATTATTTGTCGTATCTTGCGAGGTTGCGACGACAGGTGAGAATTCAATATTGTCATCAATCACAAATACACTATCCATCGGAGATGAACTCCCACCCTTTTCAACTTTAAAAAGATAGAAGAAGTTATCGGTTAGGTTGGTTGCATCATTCCAGTGACGACCGTAAACATCTTGAGTGTAGTTAATCATTACATAGTTTTCCTCGTAACCACCTGTATTAACACCGTTGCTCGGTTCACCTTGAGAGAAGTATTCAAAATCCCATAGGGTTCCGTCCAACCACTCAAACACACCTTCTTCAGCAGTATCAGTGGCACCAATCCATGCGTAATGTTGACCAGGTCCGTAATTCATTGTTGAGTCAATGAAGTCCATCTCTCCCTGAGAGTGAATAGAAATAAGGGTGAGGGTAGAATCTTTTTCTTTTAAATCATCCACAGCGTCCCAATAACTGAATGTATTGGTTGACATGTAGTAGTATGCATCTTCGTATTCACCCAAATAGTTAGTATTGGTAAATGTGGGTTGAGACAATACGGTCAGAGGTAGGAGTAAAAGGGTAAGTAGTTTTTTCATTTGTTATGGTGTTAAGGGGAGGTTTCCCTCCCCGTTGTTGGTTCTTAGAAGATTTTCATTAGGACTGCTCCTGTTCCTGTCCACTTTTGGATTGAGCTCTTTGGTATCCAAAACTCGAACTCACCAATCTCGTCGATTTTCTTTGCAATTTCCTCTTGGAATTGAGGGATGTCACGACGACTTGCGGGGTGTTTAACACCTACGTAAGTCGCACATACCGGACCGATACCTGTCATTTGAGACATCTCATCAGTGAGGGTCTTTCCACAACAACGGCAGATACCACCGTTTTCTTTTGTGAGTTTTGCTCGGATGAGGAGTGCTCGGTTTGAAGATTTTACCAATTTGGTAACGTCAACCAAAATCGGGTGGAAATCCAAGTCGTAACTTTTTTTGATTTCGAGGGCAATCTTGCGACCGATTTTGATGGTGTCCCCTACAAGT
>Ga0070745_1000273_pt1 | contig 33125 bp, 31 predicted proteins | sample VirMetDEL_Mar_4_FD_77438 | JGI IMG/M metagenome (GOLD analysis project Ga0070745, IMG submission 77438) | Aqueous microbial communities from the Delaware River and Bay under freshwater to marine salinity gradient to study organic matter... | ecosystem: Environmental > Aquatic > Marine > Coastal ...
CTGCTGCGAAGATTGCGACCGTTGAGAACGGCGCTTGTTGCGAGCCTATCGAGGGCGGTTGTTGATCCCGCGCCTCGAACCGCCCTCAGCCGAGTTGTGAGGCTTGCGACTGCGCTCTCGTTGAGCAGCTCATCCATCGTGCCCATGGGATGCCTGCGACTAGGACGTCAGCCGTGAAATGAGTTCGCGGTACCTAGCGGCTGTCTGGTCAACGATCGAATCTGGCAACACGGGAGGGGTGCCCTTTTTGTCCCAGTTCGCGCTCAACCAGTTGCGCACGATTTGTTTGTCGAAGCTTGAGAGCCGGTCGGGGCCGCCCGCGGCGTAGAGTTCGGCATCCCAGTAGCGACTCGAATCCGAGGTGAGCACTTCATCGCCGAGCGTGAGCTCGCCCATCTCGGGGTGAGCTCCAAACTCGAACTTCGTGTCGGCGAGAATCACGCCGTGGGATTCCGCAATCGCCGAAGCCGCCGAGAACACTTCGAGCGAGCGGTCGCGCAGGGCCGCAGCGACATCTGCTCCGACGATCTCCACGGTGCGCTCGAACGTGATGTTTTCGTCGTGCTCGCCCATGGGGGCTTTCCACGCTGGAGTGTAGATGGGTTCAGGTAGGCGGTCACCGTCTCGAAGTCCCGCGGGAAGGGCGACGCCACACACGCTCTGACTCTCCTGGTATTCGAGCCAGCCGCTGCCCGAAAGGTAGCCGCGCACAACGCACTCGATGGGGTACATCTCGAGAGACAGGGCGATCATTCCGCGCCCGGCCACCTCGGCGGGAACTGGCTCGTCAACAACGTGATTGGGCACCGAGGGTAGCTGCGAGAACCACCACAGGCTCAACGTCGTGAGCAATTCACCTTTCGAGGGGATGCCCGGCTCGAGAACGTGGTCGAAAGCACTGACTCGGTCACTTGCCACCATGAGCACTCGTCCTGGGTGGGCTTTGGACTCGTACAGATCGCGGACTTTGCCGCTGTACGTGTGATTCCAGCCGGCGACGTCAATCACTGTGCTTCCTTAAGTGCTGTGCTTCCGTTGCTCACTGGGCTACTCGCGCGGCAATATCGGTGCGGTAGTGGCTGCCTTCGAGGGTGATGAGGTCGAGAGCGTGGTAGGCGCGGCTGCGAGCAGTAGCGAAATCAGCTCCGCGTGCGACGACGGTGAGAACCCGCCCGCCCGTGGCAATGAACTGGCCTTCGAGCATTGCGGTGGCTGCGTGGGCGATCGTGACGCCCTCGACTGCTGCCGCGGCCTCCAGCCCATAGATGGGCCGGCCGGTCTGCGGGGACTCCGGGTAACCTTCGCTCGCGAGCACAACAGTCACGGCGACATCCGACGAGAATACCGGGTAGGGCAGCGTACCGAGGGTGCCGTTTGCGGCGGCAAGCAGGAGCCCGGCGAGCGGGGTCTCGAGTCTCGGCAACACCACTTGGGTCTCTGGATCACCGAAGCGAGCGTTGAACTCGATGACACGTACACCCTTCGAGGTAACGATTAGCCCGCAATACAGCAGGCCGACAAATGGTGTGCCTTCTGCGGCCAACTGGCGAATCGTCGGGAGAGCGACAGTGTCGATGATGTCGTCGACAAATTCTTCAGGCAACCACGGCAGGGGTGAGTACGCGCCCATGCCGCCGGTGTTGGGGCCGGCGTCGCCGTCCAAAGCGCGCTTGTAGTCTTGCGCGGGTGACAGGGGAACAACGTCGGTGCCGTCGCTGAGCAAAAACAGCGAGACCTCTTGGCCGTCGAGGAACTCTTCAACGAGAACGTCCCCGTGCTGCAACCAGTACTCGGCGTGGGCGATTGCTGCGTCGCGATCGGAGCTCACGAGCACGCCCTTGCCCGCCGCGAGGCCGTCGGCCTTGATCACGTAGGGAGCGCCGTACTCGTCGATAGCGCTCACAGCATCAGCGGAGTTTGTGGCGCGAGCAGCCCTGCCTGTTGGCACGTTGGCGGCATCCATGATTCTTTTGGCAAAAGTTTTCGAACCCTCGAGGGCTGCTGCGGCCTTACCTGGCCCAAATACGGGAATGCCCTTGCCGCGGACGACGTCGGCTACCCCGGCAACGAGAGGCGCTTCCGGCCCGATGACCACGAGCTCGATGCCGTTGTCGACCGCGTAGTCGGCGACAATCGAGCCGTTAGTGGCATCCAGTGCCACAGTCTCCACATCCGCGGCAATGCCGGCATTGCCGGGAGCAGCAGTGATCTGATGCGCTGGGGCACCAGCTTCTGTCAGCTCGCTCAATAGAGACGTGATGATGGCGTGCTCTCGAGCACCGGAACCAAGAACAAGGATTCGCACCCTGACAGAGTACCCGCCGCAGCGCCAGAGAACCCCACCATGCGACAAGGAGGCTAGCGTTAGGGAATGGCAAAAGCTCGAATTGATGATGCTCTCGGCATGGCTGCCGTGCGTCTCGCGAGTGCGCCGACTGCAGAAGGTGCGGCGAGTGTCGATCGCGAGACACGAGCGACCGCTGTGCGGTTTTTGTTGCAAGCCCTCGCAGACCGAGTTCCCGGGAACACTGTTGAAGTGCGTGTTCCCCCCTTTGGCGCGGTGCAATGCATCGAGGGGCCACGGCACACTCGAGGCACGCCACCCAATGTTGTTGAGATGGATGCCGCGACCTGGCTGAGCCTCGCCACAGGGCGTGAGACGTGGTCGAGTGCCCTCGCCGACGGTCGCGTTCACGCCTCGGGACAGCGCGCGGACATCTCTCACGTGCTCCCAGTTGTTTCTCTACGATCTGGGGGAGAATAGGCACATGTCCGACAGCACAGAGCCAACAGCACACGCTTCAGCGCCCGCCACTTCGGCGCCGGCATCCACGGACGAAGTTCGCATTCGTCGCGCACCGAAACTGTCGGCCTTCATGATTGTTGGCGGCGGACTCGGCGCAATCGTCACTTTTGTGCTCACGAATCTTTTCCCGGTTGACCCTCAAGTCGGGTTCGCGGCACTTTTTGGCTACTTTGCCCTGTACGGGGTGACTGCTGGAGTTCTCGTCGGTGCGCTCATCGCGCTCGTGATCGATCGCGTTGGCCTGTCGCGGGCTCGAAGCGTCACCGTTGAGCGCGAAACTATTGTCACTCCGGAGCCAGAAGCCCCGAGCAACTAGCTCAGCTGGTTGGCTTCGACCCAGGCCAAGTATTCTTCGTTGACCGTTCCCGTGACGTAGTCGCCCGTGAAGCAGCTCATTTCGAGCTCAGTGACATCGGAGCCTTCGATGATTGCTGACTGCATGTCGGCGATCTCCTGATAGATCATGTAGTCGGCGTCGAGCACTTGTGCGATGTCGGGAATCTTGCGGCCGTGAGCGACAAGCTCGGCGCGAGACGGCATGTTGATTCCGTACACGTGAGGGAACCGCACGGGAGGCGCAGCCGACGTGAACGTCACCTTGTTGGCGCCCGCTTCCCTCGCCATTTGCACGATCTCTTTCGAGGTCGTTCCGCGCACGATCGAGTCGTCGACGATCAGAATATTTTTGCCGCGGAACTCGCTGCCCATAGCGTTGAGCTTCTGTTTGACACTCTTTTTGCGCTCGGCTTGGCCGGGCATGATGAAGGTGCGGCCGACATAGCGGTTTTTGTAGAAACCCTCGCGGTATTCAATCCCGAGCTTTTGAGCCACTTGCATGGCAGCCGGACGAGACGAGTCAGGGATGGGCATGACCACATCAATGTCACCCATGGGTGTGTATTGCGCGATCGTGTCGGCCAACCGGTCGCCGAGTCGCAATCGCGCGTCGTAGACAGAAATCCCGTTCATTATCGAGTCCGGGCGAGCAAGGTAGACGTATTCGAACGAGCACGGAACGAGGCGCGGGTTCGCTGCACACTGGCGGGAGTACATGTCGCCGTTTCGCGCGATGAAGACGGCTTCGCCGGGGGCGACATCCCGAACAATTTCGTAGCCGCCGCTTTCGAGCACGAGGGACTCGGATGCAACAATCCATTCCTCCTGAGCCCCGTCAACTCCGTCGCGCCGACCGAGCACGAGCGGGCGGATGCCGAAGGGGTCACGGAAGGCGAGCAAGCCGTGACCGGCGATGAGTGCAATCGCGGCGTAGGACCCCTCGACGCGTTCGTGAACTCTAGAGACGGCAGCAAACACCTGGTCGGGGTCGAGGTCGAGGCCAGAGACTTGGGTTTGCAATTCGTGCGCGAGCACATTGACGAGAAGCTCGGTGTCGGAGTCGGTGTTGAGGTGCCGGCGGTCGACGTGGAACAGATCACGAGTGAGCTCGCGAGTGTTGGTGAGGTTTCCGTTGTGAACAAGAACGATGCCGTAAGGCGCGTTCACGTAGAACGGCTGAGCCTCTTGCTCGCTCGTGGCCGTGCCTTTTGTCGCGTAGCGAACGTGACCTAGACCGATGTTGCCAAGGAGGGCGCGCATGTCGCGAGTTCGAAAGGCTTCTCGCACTTGACCCTTCGCTTTAGCTATGTGGAAGGTGTTGCCCTCAGCGGTTGCGATTCCCGTGGAGTCTTGCCCACGGTGCTGCAATAGAAGCAGCGAGTCATAAACCTGCTGGTTGGCGGGCTGAGAAGATACAAGGCCAACGATGCCGCACATGCGGAGTCTGCTCCAGACCGTAGAATTGATGGTACGCAGGACAGTCTTTCACGTCGCGGAACGGAAAAACGCATGAGTAACCAGTACGCAGAGGCCGGCGTTGATACCGCGGCCGGCGACCTCGCCGTCGAATTGATGAAGGCGGCGGTTTCGCGCACTCACGGGCCCTCAGTTGTTGGTGGCTTTGGTGGGTTCGCCGGGCTGTTTGACGTGTCGTTTTTGCACGACTATTCACGCCCACTTCTCGCGACGTCAACCGATGGTGTTGGCACCAAGGTTGCTATTGCTCAGGCTCTCGACAAACACGACACGATCGGCCAAGACCTCGTAGGCATGGTTGTTGACGACATCGTTGTTGTTGGTGCGCGGCCACTGTTTATGACCGACTACATTGCGTGCGGCAAGGTTGTTCCTGCGCGCATCGCGGCCATTGTTGAGGGCATCGCGACGGCATGCGCTGCAACGGGAACGGCTCTCGTCGGCGGCGAAACGGCCGAACACCCCGGCCTTCTCGGTGGCGACGACTATGACGTTGCGGGTGCTGCAGTCGGAGTTGTCGAGGCGGAGTTGGCTCTCGGCCCTGAGAGGGTTTTGCACGGCGATGTCGTTGTCGCCATGGGTTCCTCGGGAATTCACTCCAACGGCTATTCGCTCGTGCGCCACATTCTTGCCAAGCGATCGCTTGGCTACACCGACACGTCGGCTGAACTCGGCGGAGTCATCGGCGAAGTTCTTCTCGAGCCGACTCGTCTCTACACGGGGCCTCTCGTGCGTGTACTCGACGAGATGCCGGGTGTCATTCACGCCTTGAGCCACGTCACCGGTGGCGGGATCGCAGCGAACCTCGCTCGCGTACTTCCCCTCGGCTCATGGGTCGATGTCGATCGCGCCACGTGGAGCCCGCAGCCAGTGTTCCGCGTTCTCGCCGAGTGGGGCGACATGGCCCTCACCGACGCCGAAGGCACCTGGAACCTCGGCATCGGCATGTTCGCAGTTGTGGATGCCGCAGCCGCAAGCTCGGTTGTGCGTGCGATCGAGGCAGAAGGTATCCCAGCCTGGGTTGCTGGTCGAGTCACGTTTGGCAAGCCTGCGGGCGAGGACTATGAGCAGGGTGCCAAGGGAGTCAACGGCGGCGCTGTGCGGCTCGTCGGTTCGTTCGCTTCGTAGCTAGAACCGTTCGCGGGCAACGCAATTGCGGGCAGCAATTGCTGTCACGTGATGTGTGCTCTGCGAGTGACTCATGCTCTGCGAGGAGCGGTTACGCGGACTTGTGTTGCGGTACGTCTTCGTCGGAGTCGTCGTCATATTCGTCGGCGTACTCGTCGTAGTCGGAGTCTGCAGAAGCGTTAGAGCCGACGTATTCGGGCCATGCGGCCAGATCTTCAGCGAGTTTGGGGTCGCCGGGATTGCCCGCGAGCTCTTTTTGAAGAGCCCCGTAGTTCGTGTCAGGACTGAAGTACTTAAGGTCGCGTGCGACCTTGGTGTGCTTCGCCTTTTGACGGCCTCGCCCCATGCGTGACCCCCTCATGAATCAGTCCAAAAAGAACCCTTGAGGTTCCAGGAACAAGCCAATAGCGACTGTGAAAGTAGAGGACAGTTTAGCACGCACGCAGAACAGGTAACGTTGTCGCGTGACTACCTCCTCAACCGACACCTCGATAGTCGTTGTTGGGGGCGGTCAAGCTGGACTCTCGGTCGCTTACTACCTCAAACGCTTGGGACTTGACCCAGGTAACGAGTTCATTGTTCTTGACCGTGGACCTGGTACCGGCGGCGCGTGGCAATTCCGCTGGGAGGCTTTGCGCATAGGCTCGGCCCATCGAATCAACGATTTGCCTGGCATGGATGCTCTCGACATAAGTTTTGAGACAGCCGAGAAGTCCGTCCCTGCCAGAGAGGTCGTCGCCGACTACTACCGGCGCTACGAAGAGCACTATGGCTTTCAGGTGGTGAGGCCCGCGGCGGTGTCGCGCGTCGTCAATAGCGGCCCCAATCTTGCCGTGACATTTTTTGACGGAGAGATTGAACAATCAGTCTCGACCGACATTGTCATTAACGCGACGGGCACATGGGGTTCCCCGTTTATCCCCTGGTATCCGGGTCGTGACTCATTCGCTGGCCGGCATGTTCATACCGCCGAATACGTGGATGCAGCAGACTTCGCTGGACTCAACGTTGTTGTGGTCGGAGGCGGAACCTCTGCCATCGGTTTTTTGCTCGAGCTAGAAGAGGTCGCTGGAGACCTCACGTGGGTGTCTAGGCGCCCCATCGAGTTCTTGGAAGATGGCGAACTCAACCTTGAAGCTCGTAAGTCGGCTGTCGCGCTGCAAGATGAGGCAGCGCGAGCAGGCCGCGCGCTCCCGAGCATTGTGGCTGGAACCGGTGTTCCCCGCACTCGGCGGATTCAGGCCGGAATTCAGCGCGGTGTGCTTACTGCTCGGCCCATGTTCGCAACGATCGAACCGGACGGCGTGCGGTGGTCGAATGGTTCGTTCAAAAAAGCCGATGTCATTATTTGGTCGACAGGATTCCGCCCGGAGTTGCGCCATCTTTCGCCGTTGAAACTTCGTGAAAAAGAGGGCGGCATCGTTGTTGCCAACGGCACATCGTGGAAAGACCCTCGAGTATTTTTTGCCGGATACGGGCCGCAAGCTAGCACTATCGGTGCCGGTCGAGCTGGACGAACCATCGCGCGCCAAGCTGTAGCGTCGCTCTCACGAATCAAGCGAGAGCAGCGAGAAGAGGCAGAGCGCAACGACCAGCTCGCTGCTCGCCGCCCGTCCAGTGGCGAGCAGTTCACGCCAGAACCTCCCCCTCTCGGGGAAGCGGGCCTCGCGCGCCTCGTCACATTTGAAGAGTTTTTGAACGACGACTAATCACAGTGAGTGATTCACAAGCTCACACACCGCGCACACTCGAATGCACTCAGCCGAAGTAGATGTGCAGAAATTGCACAGTGACGGGCTCGCTCGTGTTCCCCTGGGCATCCGTAGCTCGCATTGTGACCGTGTAATAGCCGTAATCGACGTTCGAGGGATTGAATTCGAAACCCCATCGACCCTGGCCGAGACTCGTCATAACGCCACTTCCGAATGTTGTTGGGCCACTCCAGGTGACCGCAACTCCCGTGACGGAGACATTATCGCTCGCGATAACTCCAGTGCTCACAAGCTCCCCGTTGTAGGCCTCAGCGGGTGCGACCCACGCTTGCGAGAGCGTTGGTGCGATGGTGTCACTCGAGACGGGAGCTTGCGGCGGAGCTGCGGGCGGCGCGGACGCAACCGGCGAGCTCGATGGGTCCTCGGGCGGTGCCGACTCGCTAGCAGTTGGAGCACTCGTTGGCTGTGCGCTGGGCACGGGGGAGGCGCTCGAAATCGGAAGATCAACTACTGACGGCGAGTCGGATCCGGACGCATCCGTGGAACTCCACGGAGACGCCACAACTCCGCTGAGGCCCAGAGATGCTCCCACAACCGCCCCAACAACAATGAGCGACATCCACGGTAACCACTCACGGAAAGGTGATCGGCTGAAGCCGGGAGCCGTGGCACCGGCGGGGGCTGGGGTGCCAGTATCCCCAGCGTTGAGGCGGGCGCGGATGGCATCGGCGACTCCGGAAGGATCGGCCGGGACTGCCGCCCGCGAGAGTCGAGCTCGCAATAGCTTGTCAATGTCGATATCAGTCATGGTGATCCTCCTTTCTGAGTGTGAGCGCGAGCGACTTTCGGGCCCGGTGCAAGTGAGTTTTTATAGTGCCGGGGCTCACTCCTAGCCCCTCGGCTATGGTCTCGATCGACTGATCGAGCACGTAGTGCAGCACACACACTTGCCGTTGTTGCATGGGCAAGGTGTTGAGCGCGGCGACGATGTCGGTGTCGAGGAGGCCGAGCGCATCTTCTGCAGACTCCGGCGCGACCCCCAGTTTGCCGAGAGCCCGCCGTTCCGCGGCCACACGGCGGTACCCATCCCGAACACGATTGCTAGCGACAACGGTGATCCACGCGGCCACATTGGATACGGGATGCTGCGGGGGCGAGGACAAGAACCCCACTATGGCGTCTTGAACTGCATCACTCGCGTCTTGACGATTGCCCGTTATGAGGCCAACGGCCGCAACAACGCGAGGGTATTCGGTCGCAACAAAAAGATCCAGGTCGACCTGGGTTCTCTCTGGCGCAATCATGGTCACACTCTCACGACGAAGCTGGCGCGTTGTGGGGTTGACGCGCACTGAAGTTTTTCCGCTGCGGCGAACTGCTCCCGTGAGCGGCGCAAAGCTTGAAGCTCTATCGTCGCAGGTCTCAGCTCAATTGACGAGAGGGTTTCAGGTACCCAGGGTTGGGAAATTTATTGGCCCGGAAGCAGCCACAGCGTGAAGGTGAAGGCGGTTATGGCTGATGCAAGGCCGGCCACGATGCCCAGAGCGACACTTCGAACTGCCACCAACGGTTTTCCTTCGAGTGCGAGCTGAATAGTCTCAACGCTCCACGTGCTGAACGTGGTGAGGCCGCCGCACAACCCGGTGAGCACGACAAGGGCGAGGCGGGTGTCGACGCTTCCGGTGAGCTGGAGGGCGAGCATCCACCCGCCGATTGCCGATCCCACCGAATTGACGATGAAGACGGCCCACGGGAAGCCCGTGCGATCAGCGAACAGGATGCCGACGCCGTAGCGCGCAAGGGCACCGAGTGCTCCGGCAACAAGCACAGCGACGATGACGAGCCCGATCATTCGGTCTCCCTATCGAAGTCTGGTCTGGTGAAGTCTGCTGAGGCGGATTCGGTCGGGTTCGCCGTCGCACGTTCGTTGCCGCGCATAGCGCCCAGCCGGAGTCCCGTAAAAGCCGCCACAAGGCCCAAGATAACTGTTGCGCCCAGATAGCCGAGAGCGAGGAGCCACTCATTGTTATCGCCAAGAGTAATGAGGGAGACCATGACGGCGGAGAAGGTAGTGAACGAACCGAGTAGCCCCGTGCCGAGTCCAGCGCGAACCCAGTGCGGTGCGGCCTTCCACAGCCTGGCCACGACATAACCGAGGACAAAAGCACCGAGCACGTTGGCGAGAAGAGTGGAGACTGGGAACTCGTTTGTGTCGTGAGGAACCGAGACATCGAGAGCAAAACGCAAGCCAGTTCCTGCAGCGCCACCGACGGTGACAGCTGCGACAGTGGCGAAGCGGCTCAGCTCTTTTTCGATGAGGGTGCCTTTCTCGGTGTCGGAGATGCGGGTGGGAGTGGCTTACGCAGCACAGGCCGGATGGGTTCTCCACGACGCGATTGGCCAGGCAGCGGCCGCTGAGGCCTCGAGTAGAGAGCTCTCGTTGAATCGAGCAACCACGGCACTAGAGACACTGTAACGCCGGGGCACAGCATGAGCTTGTGGCTGATTCGCCGCGCCTTGTGGTTGTGAAGAATGCTCTCCCACCAGTGACCGACGATGTATTGCGGTGTGTACACAGTGACAACTTCGGAGCCATGCTCTTCGCGGTGTGCGCGAATGTATCCAATCAGCGGCATGCTGATGTCGCGGTAGGGGGAACTGACGACGCGAAGCGGCACGCCGATTTTGTGCTCTTCCCACTGTTTTTTGAGAAGTTCCGAAGACTCGTCGTCGATCGATACGTGCACGGCCTCGACACTCACGTGCCGAGCGGCGATCGCGTAGTCGAGAGCCTTGAGCGTTGGTTTCTGCAGCTTGCCAATGAGCACAATCGCGTGGTCACCAACGGCACCAAACTCTGTCGTCACATCGGGAGCTATTTCGAGTTCGACGCGGCGGTAGTACCTGTTGATTTTGAGCATGACAACAAACAGAACGGGCATGATGGCGAACACGAGCCACGCACCGTGGGTGAACTTGGTAATCGTCACAATCACGAGCACTGCACCCGTAAGTGTCGCGCCAACCGAGTTGATGATCAGACTGCGAATAACTTGATTGCGGTTGGGAAGCTCGGTTTTGAGCAAACGTAACCAGTGCACGATCATGCCCGATTGGCCGAGGGTGAAACTGACAAAAACACCGATGATGTAGAGCTGAATGAGTTGAGTGAGATCGGCTTGATAGATGATCAGGATGACCGACGCGACAAACGCCAAAGCGATGACGCCATTCGAGTACACGAGGCGGTCGCCGCGGGTCGACAGTGATTTTGGTGCGTAGGAGTCTCGAGCGAGCACGGAACCCAAGAGGGGAAATCCGTTGAACGCCGTATTGGCCGCAAGCAACAGTACGGCTGCCGTAGCGCATTGAATGATGAAAAACATGATGCTTGAGTCACCGCCGAATACCGCAGCGGCAATTTGGGCCATGACGCTGCGTTGCGGCTCGATTGCACACGCCGCCCAGCCCTGAAGGTCGCACGCTTTCTCGGCGTAGTGCACCTGAGTCATCAGGGCGAGAGTTGTAACGCCAATGAACAACACGATGGCGATCGTGCCCATGAGCACGAGAGTCCGTTGTGCGTTTTTGACCTGTGGGTAGCGGAACGCTGGCACACCATTGGCTATGGCTTCGACGCCCGTGAGAGCGCTGCATCCGCTCGCAAATGCGCGAAGCAGCAGCAAAACAAATGCCACTTGCGCCAGGTCGTGGCCTTCAACGTTGTATTGAGCAGACTCGGCGAGGGGAAGGTCTCCCGTCGCAGCTCGAAACAGCCCCGTCACGATCATGACGAACACACTGCCGATAAAGAGGTAGGTGGGAAGCGCGAAAGCCTTGCTCGACTCGGCAACTCCGCGCAGATTGATTGCAGCAAGAATCACGATGAAGCCGACGGCGATCTCCACGCGAGCCGGGTTCAGCTCGGGGAAGGCCGAGATGATGTTGTCAACGCCGCTCGCGACAGACACGGCGACGGTCAAGATGTAGTCGACGAGAAGCGCGGATGCCACAACCAGCCCGGCCTTTTCGCCGAGGTTCTTGTGGGCTACTTCGTAGTCTCCGCCTCCCGAAGGGTAGGCCTTGATGAGCTGACGGTAGGACGCGACGACAACAATGAGCAGCACAACAACGGCCGCAGCCACCCACGGCGCGAATGCCAGAAACGACAAACCGCCGAGGGTCAAAATCATGAGTAATTCCTGTGGCGCGTACGCGACAGAGGAAAGAGGGTCACTCGCAAATATTGGGAGCGCCAAATGCTTCGGGAGGAGCTGTCCTTCAAGACGTTCGGAGGGCAACGGATCACCGATCAGCCACCGCTTGGGCGACCTAACCGTGTTAGTCACGATGGGCGAGCCTACTCCTACCACGCCCAGTGTCAACTCACTCGAGGGTCGTAGTATTCAGCCATGACAAATTCCGAGTCTCGCGCACCACGCACTCGCCGCCGTTGGCTGTGGGTGAGCCTTGTTGTGGCCGTCGTTGTTCTCGTGCCCGTAGGTTTTCTCGTTGTACCGATTGTGACCCACCAGAACCAAGGAGTATCAGTTCAAGAGGACTCCGGGGAGTTGTGGCCGCTCACGGTGACAGCAATGGGGGATGACGGCCGCGAGAGAGTTGTCACGGTTGAAGCCGCAGAAGATGGGGCGCTGCTCGACACGTCGTCGATCGCGGAAGGCGACCGACTCATTGTTTCTGGCTCCGGGTTCGACTCGGGTCAAGGCATTTATGTGGCTGTGTGTGTCATCCCCGACGACCCAGCAACCAAGCCCGGCCCGTGTTTAGGAGGAGTGCCAGCTCAAGAGCAACAAAACGTCGACGCTGGAACCGTTCAATACGCCCCGAGCAACTGGATCAACGACGACTGGGCGTGGCGACTATTTGGCGCTCGCGGATACGACGACCTCGAGCTTGGCACCTTCACCGCCTACCTCGAGATGCCGAACCCTGTTGGCGAAGGGGTCGATTGCACGGTAGATGCGTGCGGTATCTACACACGCAACGACCACACAGCACTTCGTGACCGTGTGCAAGACGTCTACATTCCCGTGGGGTTTGCCGCGAGCAACTAGTTCGGAGCACGACTCATTGCCGTGACAGTCGTCTCGGTCACAATGGATGCATGCTCACAACTCTCGCCATCGACGGCTACCGTTCCTTGCGCAGCCTCGTAGTTCCGCTCGACAGGCTCACGGTGATCACTGGCGAGAACGGTTCAGGCAAGTCCAGTCTGTACCGGTCGCTGAGGCTCTTGGCTGCAGTCTCAGGCAATGGTGCGATCGCCGCGCTCGCGGCAGAAGGTGGCCTTCCCTCAACCCTGTGGGCGGGCCCAGAAACGATAAGCCTCGCGGCACGTGATGGCGGAAGCGCTCAAGGAACCAAGCGCACAGGTCCGGTTGCTTTACGACTCGGATTCGGCTCCGACGACTTTGGCTATGCGATCGACTTCGGTCTCCCCACTCCGGCAACCACGGCATTCGGGCTCGACCCCGAAATCAAAGCAGAGAGTGTCTTCAGCGGGAGCGTCTTGAGACCCGCAACCCTGCTGAGCGAGAGACGCGGCGGTTCCGTGCGTGTGCGAAACGGTGACGAATGGCACCGCTACGAACGTCGGCTCGAACAGTGGTCGAGCATGCTCTCCGAAGTCGCCGACCCCGAATCCGCACCAGAACTCTTGGCATTGCGGGACTCGATGCGTTCGTGGCGCTTCTACGACCATGTGCGCACCGACGCAGACGCCCCGGCACGGCAAGCGCGCATCGGAACCAGGACGCCCGTGCTGGCATCCGATGGTTCCGACCTCGCGGCAGCCCTTCAGACGATTCGCGAAATAGGGCATGCACCAGACCTCGATAGCGCTGTGGATGCCGCTTTGCCCGGCAGTCGCGTATCGATTGACGTGCGCTCCGGCCGCTTCGCTCTGCTGCTGCAACAACCTGGGCTGTTGAGACCGCTCGAAGCCGCAGAGCTTTCTGATGGCACGTTGCGTTATCTCTTGTGGGTCGCTGCACTCTTGAGCCCGCGGCCGTCCGAACTCATTGTGCTCAACGAGCCGGAGACGAGCCTGCACCCCGCGCTGCTTGAGCCTTTGGGTGGACTCATTGCGGCGGCATCCGGTGATTCTCAAGTGATTGTTGTCACTCACTCCCCTGTGTTGCGTTCGGCTCTTGCCGAACATGGCGCGCTGATTCATGAACTACACAAGAGTCACGGCGAGACGATAGTCGCCGGCCGCGAGGGTCTTCTTGATGCTCCAGCGTGGGTGTGGCCCAAGCGGTAGCTACGTGGTGAAACTCGCAAGCAGTTCGGCACGAACCTGCGTGAGTCGCGACTCGAGGAGTGTCACTGATTCTTCGCTCAGCTCGCCTCGAGCGACACGATCGCGAAGGTCTGACCGCACATCATGCCTAAAGGACTGGAGGGCCATGTCTGCTCGTTGCAATCGTGCACGGCTTTCACTGCCAACTGTTGGACCGGGTTCCGGCTCTTCGTGAACCTCTGACCTGGCTTCCCGCTGAGCTTCTCGTGTCTCTCTGGCCGTAGCTGCCAGATCGGCTTTGAGGCTCTTCATTGCTTCGTTGACAGATGAGCGCACTTCGTCGGCGAGCCTGCGGATGGAGTCGGTCACTCCGTTTTCGATTCCATCGAGTTCACCCTCGCGAGCGGCGAGTTCTGCGCGCCCCGCGCTCGTGATCGTGTAGACGGTCTTACGACCATCCGCGTTTTTGTCGACGAGACGCTCAGTCTCGAGCTTTGCCAGTCGCGGGTAGATGGTGCCAGCACTCGGCACGTAGGTTCCGCCAAAACGGTCACCGAGGGCCTGGATCAGCTCGTAACCATGCATGCCGGTTTCACTCTCGGAAAGCAGGCTGAGAATGTACAGCCTCAAGTGACCGTGGGCGAAAACTGGGGGGTTCATGCTGTCACCGCGTGCATTATCGAGATGCTTCCCGTGACGGTGTTGACCTTCACATCGGTCCACGTCGCGTCGAGGAGACCATAGGTCGAGGTGTAACTCGTTCGCACACCTGGCAGTTCGGAGTCGTCAATGCGAAGCCCTCCACCAGCGGTGTTGACCTTGTACCTCGCCGCTACACCCGCCGCGAGTCGGGCAGAGATGTTTCCGCCAACGGTGTTGACCTTCAATTCGTCGGCAACTCCTTCGATGTCGAGGAACACATTTCCGCCGACGCTATCTCCAGAGAATGTGGTGATTTCGCCCGTCGCGGTAATGTCACCGCCAACGGTGCGAGCTGTGACGGCGCCCGTGTGGTTGCGCACCGAGATTTCACCGGTGACTGCGTTGAGCTGAATGTCGCCCGTCACGCCATCCAGGGTGAGGTCTCCATTGACTGTGTTGATGGAGCCAGTGGTTGTGAGTCCACTAATGAGAGTGCTCGCGGAGACAGCGCCAAATTTGAGGGCGACCGCGCGAGGAACCATGATGCTCACATCTGCCGTGGCCGAACCATCGAACGATTTAAAGACATCGATGAAGTTGTCCCAGCCGATTTGCGGATGATCAACCTCGAGAGTGTCTCCATTGACAGTGACTTTCAACGGCTTCCCTGTGACGCTATGAATTTCAACGCGCGCGGTTGGCTCATCGTGACCGATGATGTCGACGGTTCCGCCGATGAGGCTCACCGAGAGGCGGCGAATCACTCCGATGTCGATTACCTTTTCGCTATCGACGAGCCATTTTTCCTGTGCCATGGTTTCTCCTTGCGCTGCCACACGTGCCTAAGTCGCGATATATCGCATGTTCGAGATTCAAGATATATCGCGAGTTGTGCGAAGTCAAGATATATCGCGAGTTGTTGTGACGGGCACAAGATTCGCTCGCTTGACATTGACGCAACGTCAAGCTTTACCGTTGTCAGTACCGGCAACGCTCGAGCGGACTAGCCCGGCAGAAAGGTCACAAATGGATTGGTCGATCACACAGGTCACAAAGCTCACGGGAACGACGAGCAGAACTCTGCGCCACTATGACCAGATCGGCCTGCTCGCCCCGACAAGAATCGGCGACAACGGCTACAGGTATTACGACCAAGCCGCGCTCACGCGGCTCCAGCGAATACTTTTGCTGCGAGAACTCGGGCTCGGTCTCGACGCTATTGCCACGGCCATTGCAAGCCAGGACGACAACCAGGCACTCAGCAGACACGTGACATGGCTGCGTGAAGAGCAACACAGAATCACGAAACAAATTGCGAGTATCGAACACACCATTCGGCACCGAGAACAGAAAGAAAAGCTCATGGCACACGACATGTTCGACGGTTTCACCCACGCGCCACATCGAGAAGAAGTAGAGCAGCGCTGGGGGAAAGCGGCGTGGGAACAAAGCAGCGACTGGTGGGCGTCACAAACGCCGAGCGAGCGACAGGATTTCACGACCCTCTCCCGGGAACTCACCAGCGCGTGGACCGAGGCTTCGACGCGCGGCGAGACAGCCGATGGCGCCGTAGCGCAAGAACTCGCGCGGCGGCAATACGACTGGCTCACTGGCATCCCGGGAACTCCGCAGTCTCCGAGCGGTCGACCCACTCGAGAGTATTACCTCGGGCTTGGCGACATGTACGTGGCAGACGACAGGTTCGCGTCGAATTACGGAGGAACTGGTGGTGCGACGCTCGTGCGCGACGCCATGCGGCTGTGGGCTGAGATAAACCTCTAAAGAGTTGTCGCTATCGGCGCGGTTTCGGGTTGAGTATCGATGGGATCGTCGAGGCGCGCTGGGGGCACCCGGAGCAGAGGAATGGTGACATTCACCATGGGGCCGATGAAGAGAGCGAATGCGACGGTACCGATCCCCACGTTTCCACCTAGCAGCCAACCGGCCACAAGCACTGTCGCTTCGATGCTCGTGCGGACGATCCAGAGCCTCCACCCCCAGCGGGCGTTGATGCCCGTCATGAGCCCATCACGCGGCCCGGGCCCCATGCCGGCGCCGATGTAGAGCCCCGTGGCGACAGCGAGCAGGGCCAAGCCGCCGGCAAACACGAGTGCTTGTGCCCACAATTCCGTTTGATTGGGGATCACCGCAAGGCCGACGTCGGCGGCGGGTCCAACCAGGAGCACGTTGAGCACGGTGCCTACTCCGGGCTTTTGGCGGATGGGGATCCACAGGAGCAAAACCGCTGCTCCTACAACTATGGTGATGAGCCCAAAGCCCCAGCCGGTCTGGTTGTCGATGCCTTGAGTGAGTACGTCCCACGGCGCGACACCAATGCTCGCGCGAATAATCATGGCGATCGCGAATCCATAAAGGAAGAGACCGAGCAGGAGTTGGGCGATGCGACGAGACATGGTGCGAGAGCGGGACATGGGTAGTATCCAATGCCAGTATTGGCATCTAAGCAAGAGGCCAATTTCGCTATAGTGGCTTGATGGGTTCACTCTCAGCACGCGCACTTGGCACACAGCTCATCGGCTGGCAAGAGAGCGATGCGCCGCGATATTCGGCGCTCGCCGACCGTATCCGGCTGCTCATCCTCGACGGGCGCGTTCCGCTCGAAACGCGACTACCCGCCGAGCGCGACCTCGCAGCTCACCTCGGCGTGAGTCGCACGACCGTGAGCTCGGCCTACGCAGATCTTCGCGACACCGACTACCTCACGAGCATTCGAGGCTCAGGAAGTATTGCACGTCTGCCCGAAGCCCCGGCTGTCGCGCTCGACCCCGTGGATGACGCCTACCTCGACTTCAGCCGAGCGACACTGCCCGCAAGCTCAGTTGTTGTGGCGGCCGCCCGAGCTGCGGTTGAGAAGCTGCCGAACCATCTCGGAAACCCCGGATTCGACGGAGTCGGGATGCCGGTTTTGCGCGAGGCCATTGCCGACAGGTACACCCAACGCGGGTTACCCACGCATCCCGGGCAGATCATGGTCACTTTGGGCGCTCAACATGCGATCGCCTTGCTCGCGCGAACTGTGGTGTCCAGGGGTGACCGAGCTCTGGTTGAGTCGCCGAGCTACCCGCACGCTTATGAAGCCATGCGCGAAGCCGGGGCGCGGCTCGTGCCCATCCCCGTCTCGGCAGAAACCGGGTGGGACGCCGAAGAAATCGAGCGTGCCTTCGGGCGCGCAACCCCCACGTTCGGTTACCTCATGCCCGACTATCACAACCCGACAGGGCAATCGATGCCCATCGAACTGCGACAGAGACTTCTTGCCTTAGCGGTACACCACGGAACAACAATCGTGGCTGATGAGACCATGGCAGAACTCGGATTCGATAGTTCACGCGGACGAGCAGGCATGACCCGTGCAAGGCCACTCGCTCTCGATGGGGATGCCGTACTCATCGGCTCGGTAGGCAAAACCCTGTGGGGCGGGGTGCGAGTTGGCTGGATACGCGCCGAACCCCCGCTCATCCAGCGGCTCGTGCGAGCGCGCGCGGCGGGGGACCTCGGCACGCCGCTTCTCGAACAACTCATCGTCACTGAAGTGCTCGCCGACTTTGACTCGCTGCTAGAGGCGAGACGAGACGTGCTCCGCTCCGGGCGCGACACCCTCGAGCGCTTGCTCGCCCAGCACTTTCCGCAATGGCACGTTCCTCACGTGTACGGTGGCCTCACGACCTGGATCAACCTCGGAGAACCCGTGAGCTCTGCGCTCACGATCGCCGCTAGAGCGGAAGGTCTCAACATTGCTGCGGGGCCGAGGTTTGGGATCGACGGTGCTTTCGAAAGATTCTTGCGCCTCCCCTTCTCATACAGCGAAGTAGAGACGACTCGAGCGGTGCACGCTTTGGCTGCAGCGTGGGGTTCGGTGGGGCGGCATCCAGTTCCAGAAAGCTCCTACCTCGCGGCGGTCGTTTAGGTCAACGCAGCGTGGGGTCTTCCTCGGGTGTACCCAGCTTCATCCTCGGGGAGTACGCCTGCAGAGACCGCTCCTTGCGATAATGCTCTAGGCACAGTGATGTGCGCACACCTGCGCAGTCCCGTTGCGCCCGCCGCCGCACTTCACTAGGAGACCCTCCCGTGCACTTGCTTTCTGTTTTCAGCCTTCGAAACCGCGCTCTCATCGCGCTCGTCACGATAGTTGTCGGTATCTTCGGTGGCGTTGCGCTGTCAACTCTCAAGCAAGAGCTCATTCCCTCGCTCTCGTTGCCTCAGTTGTTTATTGTCACGAGCTACCCTGGCGCTTCCCCTGAGGTAGTCAACGATGACGTCAGTACACCGATTGAGACCGCGATTCAAGGCGTTCCGGGGCTTGAATCGACCAACGCGACATCGAGCACCAACGCGTCGACTGTCACCGCGGCATTCACATACGGCACAGACATCACGACGGCCGAACAAAAAGTGCAGTTGGCTATCAACCGGATCTCCTCCTCGCTTCCCGAGGGAGTCGAACCGCAAGTTCTGACCTTTAGTTTTAGCGATCTTCCTGTAATCCAGATCGCGATCACGAGCGATTTGGAGCCGATCGAGCTCGCCAACTTGCTCGAAAACTCCACAATCCCCGACATTCGCGACATTGATGGAGTAAGCGATGCTTCACTTCTTGGCGCGACAACTCAGCGAATTCACATCCGACCGGACGCCCAGTTGCTTGCGGACCGCGGCCTCTCAACCCAATCGATTCGCAATGCTCTCGACTCCAGCGGAACTTTGTTGCCTTCTGGCCAGATCACCGAAGACGGAACGACGCTGACGGTTCAAGCTGGAACCAAAACTGAAACCCTAGAGGCGCTCAAACAGCTCCCACTTTTGGGTGCGACAAAAACCGTTTCCGTGACTGTGCCCTCTCAAATTCCCGGCGTGCGTGCGAGCACAAGCGAACAGACGGTCCCCGACGACACGCTCTTTGTGCTGAGTGATTTTGCAGAAGTGTCCGTTGTGGACAACCCCGTGACCGGCATTTCCAGGGTCAATGGAGAGCCTTCGGTAACGATCGCCGTCACCAAGAGCCCAGCGGGCAACACCGTCGACGTGTCTCGCGCGGTCAACGAACTCATCCCCGAGCTAGAAGCATCGCTCGGAAACAACACAGTGTTCACAGTGGTGTTTGACCAAGCGCCTTTCATTGAGAAGTCGATTGAGAGTTTGAGCCAGGAGGGCTTGCTTGGTCTTGTCTTCGCTGTTGTGGTTATTTTTCTCTTCCTGTTTTCCTTCCGCTCAACGCTGGTTGCCGCAGTGTCGATTCCGGTCTCGGTTCTCATAACCTTTGTCGGGATGCTCGTCGCGGGCTACACCCTCAACATCATTACCCTCGCCGCTTTGACCATTGCGATTGGTCGAGTAGTTGATGACTCGATTGTTGTTATCGAAAACATCAAGAGGCATTTGACGCTCGGCCAGCCCAAGCTCCAAGCGATCAAGGATGCTGTCAAAGAGGTTGCGGGTGCCGTTACGGCATCAACGATCACAACAGTCGCCGTGTTTTTGCCTCTCGCCCTCGTCGGCGATGTCACGGGCGAGCTATTCCGCCCCTTCGCGTTGACAACAACGATCGCTCTTGGCGCATCGCTGTTTGTTTCTCTCACGATTGTTCCCGTGCTCGCCTACTGGTTCCTTGGATCGCCAGTGCTGAGCGAAGAGCAGCAGCTCGTTCTCGACGACAAAGCGTCGCGCAGCTACAAAAACGTCGTTATTCGTTCCTCAATCACTGGAGCCATTGTCGCTGCAGCTCTCGTCGCTGGAGCGGTTGGCGCGATCGTGGCGAGCGGGCAGTGGGAAGCGTCGTACGCCCTTATCGCTGCGGGAGTCATGCTTGCCGTCATTGGTCTCTGGGTGGGCATTTCTGCACTCGCCCACGCTGCCGCAGTTCGCCGTGCGGCTCGCCCGGTCACGCTCGTCGAAGAACCAACCGACGATATGGCCAACCCCACGCGGCTACAGCGCGCGTATCTCCCGATCATCAAGTGGAGCCTCAAGTGGCCTGCAGTTGTGCTCATTGGTGCAGTTGCACTGCTCGCCGTCACCGTTCCGCTGGCCGGCTCGATGAAAACAAACTTTCTGAGCGACAGTGGGCAAAACACTCTCACCGTCACGCAGACTCTTCCCTTGGGAACGAGCCTTGAGGTCAAGGATGACGCTGCAATGCAAGTCGAAGATGTTCTCTCGAACATTGACGGCGTCGACATCGTTCAGTTGTCACTCGGATCAAGCGGGACTTCTCTCCGAGCGGCATTCGGCGGCGGAGGCGACGCGTCCTTCTCGCTCACAACAGACCCGGACTTCGATCAAGAAGAACTTCAGTCAGACGTCCGTGCGGCGGTCAACAAGCTGGACGGTGTCGGAGACATCACCGTCGCAGCCTCGAGTGGTGGCGGGGGATTCGGTTCCTCGGTCATCGACGTCAACATCAAGGCGCCCTCAGATTCAGTGCTCCGTGAAGCAGCGGATCAAGTTCTGAAGGCAACCCAAGACCTCGATGTCACCGCAGAGGCTGCAAGCAACTTGTCGGTCACTCAGCCCTACATCGCAATCAATGTCGACAGAGCTGCAGCGGCAAGCGAGGGACTCAGCGAGATCGGTGTTGGGCGCCAAATCACAGAAGCGATGAACCCCACCGCGACGGGCACCGTTGTCATCGACGAGAAGACACTCTCGATTTACATCAACAACCCCAAGGCGCCGACCACGCAAGCCGAAATCTCTGCCTTCATCATCCAGGCACCGACGGGCGAGGTTCCTCTCGGCGAGATCGCAACGGTGAGTGTCGTCGACGGTCCGTCGAGCATCACGGCGATCAAGGGAGTTCGAAGCGCAACAGTGTCGATCACCCCCAATAGTGACGACGTCGGAACCGCTTCGTCGACCGTAGCCGCGGCAGTTGAAGACATCGACTTGCCGACAGGTGCGAGCGTCGAGCTCGGTGGTGTCACATCGCAGCAATCCGACGCATTCAGCCAACTGGGTCTGGCCCTGCTGGTTGCGATCCTCATCGTTTACGTCGTCATGGTCGCGACATTCAAGAGCTTGCGGCAGCCGCTACTGCTCCTCGTCTCGGTGCCATTCGCCGCTACTGGTGCGATTGCGTTGCAGCTGATTTCGGGCATCCCGCTCGGTGTTGCTTCGATCATTGGTGCGCTCATGCTCATCGGAATCGTCGTAACTAACGCGATCGTTCTTGTTGACCTGATCAACCAATATCGTGAGAGCGGAATGAAGGTTGCCCAAGCAATCGTCTACGGTTCGGCCAGGCGACTTCGCCCCATCCTCATGACGGCTCTTGCGACGATTTTCGCTCTGTTGCCACTCGGTATCGGACTGACGGGCCAAGGCGGGTTCATCTCGCAGCCGCTGGCGATCATTGTCATCGGTGGACTCATTTCCTCGACCTTGCTCACCCTGATTGTGTTGCCGGCTCTCTACTACGTCGTTGAGGGTGCGCGCGAGCGCAAGCTCGACAAGCTTCGTGAGAAGAAAGAAGCTGACGGCAAGCGCGATCGAACCGACATCGAGCGTGGAGAAGGCGAAGGCCTCACGGTCTAGCCACTCGCGGCTGGCTTAGGCCAGGCGTTTCTCCATACACACACTGAACTCATCGCCGATGTAGGGCCCGAAGTTGTCGATGTGGTTGTAGCCGTGTTTGGAGTAGAGGCTGATTGCTTCGGGTTGGCGCGGGCCGGTTTCAAGTTGGATTACTCGAATTCCAGCCGCGCGTGCACTCTCATCGATAGCCGCCATGAGTGCACTGCCGATGCCGAGCCCGCGCGCGATTTCTGAGACAAACATGCGCTTGATCTCGGCCGTGCCGTCGCCTCGGTTGACGAGGGCGACCATGCCTAGAGCGGGTTCGCCTGCCCTCTCCCGTGCGACAAGAACCGTGACGCCAGGGGCATCTAGCTCCGACACATCGAGCATGTAACAACTGTCGATTGGGTACAGGGATGCCGCAAACTCATCACCAAGGCGCAAGAGCTCAAGAATCTCGGCGCTTCTGGGGTTTTCGATAGCAATAGTGACCACAACTGCATCTTAGATTGCTGTGAATCATGGCAAACCTTCATCCGATGCTGTAACGTTGTCAAGTCGGCTCGAGACAGCGCGTTGTGAACGCGTATGGGTTTGTAAGTCTTAGAGGCCGGTTCCTGGCGGTTCTGCCAGTGAAAATCACACGAATGTATGTGACGGCCTCGGTCAAAGATTGCCCGGGTTCAGTATTTCAGCGCTTCGCCAATCCACATGGCAAGCGCTCACTGACATGCACCTGATACAACCCGGAAAGAACTATGTCTCCCTATAACAAACCGGCCGCTGGCCGTGACAATAAAAAGCCTTACTCCTCTGAGGGTCGTAACGGCTCCAAGCCTGGCGCTCGCAGCGAGGGTCACCGCGGGTATCGCCCCGATCAGGGCGAAGCTCCCAAAAAGCGCTGGAACTCGGATGACCGCGCGGCTCGCACGGGCGACCGCCCAACTCATGGCGCCAAGCGCGACGACCGTCGCCCCGATTGGACTCCCCGTGACAAGCCCGCTTACGGCGACCGCGCTGCACGCTCCGAACGTCCCGCTTACGGCGACCGCAGCCAGGGTGCTACCCGTTCAGAGCGTCCGTCCTACGGTGACCGCCCAGCTCGGCCCGCATATGGCGACCGCCCCAACCGCGTAGAGCGTCCTGCCTACGGTGACCGCAGTCAGGGTGCCGGCCGTTCAGAGCGTCCCGCCTACGGCGAGAAGCCCTCATACGGTGACCGCCCGGCTCGTGGCGACCGCCCCTCGTACAACAACGATCGTCCGGCTCGCACGGATCGTCCTGCGCGTTCGTACGATGACCGTGCTCCGCGCACCGAGCGTCCCTCCTATGGAGACCGCCCGGCTCGCACGGATCGCCCCGCTTACGGCGAGCGTCCCGCTCGTGGCGACCGCCCCTCGTACAACAACGATCGTCCTGCGCGTTCCTACGACGACCGCGCTCCGCGCACCGAGCGTCCCGCATACGGCGAGAAGCAGTCATACGGCGAGCGTCCCGCTCGTGGCGACCGCCCCTCGTACAACAACGATCGTCCGGCTCGCACGGATCGCCCAGCGCGTTCGTACGACGACCGTGCTCCGCGCACCGAGCGTCCCTCCTACGGAGAGCGTCCCGCCCGTGCAGAGCGTCCGTCGTACAACAACGATCGCCCGGCACGTTCCTACGACGACCGCGCTCCGCGCAAGGACTTCGGCGACCGTCCCCGTCGTGACTTCGGAAACGACCGTGCAGAGCGCGCTCCTCGTGACTCCAGCTTCTATCCGAATCGCGACAACGCAAACAAGTCGCACTCCGGTGGTGGCATGCAAGAAGACGTCGTCCTCGAGCGTCTTGAAGCCGCGGTCATCACGGCCAAGGATGTCGAAGGGGTGAGCTTCCGCGACCTCGGTCTCGGCGACAACATCTCACGCCAGCTCGCGAGCATGGGTGCAGAGGCACCGTTCGCGATTCAGGCTGCGACAATCCCGGACGTTCTGGCTGGAAAAGATGTTCTCGGTCGCGGAAAGACCGGCTCCGGCAAGACCATCGCATTTGGTGCACCACTCGTTGAGCGCCTCATGGAGAACAACGGTGGCAAAGACCGTCAGGTTGGCCGCAAGCCCCGTGCGCTTATTCTTGCTCCTACCCGCGAGCTCGCGATGCAGATTGACCGCACCGTGCAGCCGATCGCACGCTCCGTTGGCCTCTTCACCACAACAATTGTCGGTGGCGTGCCCCAGTACAAGCAGGTTTCTGCACTTCAGCGCGGCGTTGACATCATCATCGCAACGCCCGGCCGTGTAGAGGACCTCGTCGAACAAGGTCGCCTTGACCTCAGCAACGTGTTCGTCACGGTGCTCGACGAAGCCGACCACATGTGCGACTTGGGCTTCCTCGAGCCCGTGCAGCGCATCCTCAAAGAGACCAAGCCCGGCGGCCAGAAGCTGCTGTTCTCGGCAACCCTCGACAAGGGTGTCGCCACCCTCGTCAAGCAGTTCCTCGTCGAGCCTGCAGTGCACGAAGTTGCCGGTGAAGACCAAGCGTCCTCGACCATCGAGCACAAGGTCCTCCTCATCGAACAGCGCGACAAGCGCGCCATCATCGAGCAGCTCGCTGCGGGCAAGGGCAAAACTCTTGTCTTCACTCGCACTCGTGCGTTTGCCGAAGAAATGAGCGACTACCTCGAAGATGCCGGAATCCCCGCGACAAGCCTTCACGGAGATCTCAACCAATCCCGCCGTACGCGCAACCTCCAGTTGCTCACGAGCGGTCGCGTCAACGTACTCGTTGCGACGGATGTCGCGGCTCGCGGCATCCACGTCGATGACATTAGCCTCGTGATTCAGGCCGACGCACCGGAGGAGTACAAGACGTACCTCCACCGTTCGGGTCGTACGGGCCGCGCTGGCAAGGTCGGCACGGTTGTCACTCTCATCCCGCGTGCGCGTCGTCGTCGCATGGACGAGCTTCTCGGTCGCGCAGACATCGAGGCTCACGTCGTCAATGTCGCCCCCGGCGATTCACTGCTCGACGACCTCGCAGCACTCTAGAAATCCCATATCGCGGTTGCCGCGGTAGAACGACACCAGGCGCTCACCCTTTCGGGAGGGCGCCTTCTGTCGTAACAGAACGTCATGGGAAGGATTTCACTATCAGCAAGGTTGGAGTGACAGTGCGTATTCTTGGCACGCAACGATCTATCGACCGTTGCTGTAACAGGCCGCACGATTTCCCATCGCTTTCCCCGGTGCCCACCACTTTTTTCTGGAGGAACAATCATGACCGCTCGTGTCTACAACGACATCACAGAGATTTACGGCAACACTCCGCTTGTGAAGCTGAACCGAGTTGCCGAAGGGCTTGGCGCAACGGTGCTGGCCAAGCTCGAGTTCTACAACCCCTCGGCTAGCGTCAAAGACCGCCTCGGTGTCGCTATCGTCGACGCCGCAGAGAAGTCCGGTCAGCTCACCGCTGGCGGCACGATCGTTGAGGGCACGAGTGGAAACACCGGCATCGCTCTGGCGATGATCGGTGCTGCTCGTGGCTACAAGGTCGTTCTGACCATGCCAGAGACCATGAGCAAGGAGCGCAAGGTGTTGCTCAAGGCTTACGGTGCTGAACTTGTTCTCACCCCAGGCTCTGAAGGTATGAAGGGTGCGGTCAGTAAGGCCGAGGAGATCGTCGCGAACACTCCCGGCGCGGTTCTCGCCAAGCAGTTTGCGAACGCCGCCAACCCCGCCATTCACTACGCAACAACAGGCCCCGAGATCTGGAACGACACCGAGGGCGCCGTCGACATTTTTGTCGCCGGAATCGGAACCGGTGGAACCATCTCCGGTACGGGTAAGTTCCTCAAGGAGCAAAAGGCTGGCTTGAGCGTCGTTGCCGTCGAGCCAGAAGAGTCGCCCATCCTCAACGGCGGAAACCCCGGCCCACACAAGATTCAGGGAATCGGCGCGAACTTTGTGCCCGAGATTCTCGACCGCGATGTGTACGACGAGGTCATCGACGTCAACATCACGCAGTCTGTAGCCATGGCTCGCCGTCTTGCTGCAGAAGAGGGCATCCTCGCCGGCATTTCCTCTGGAGCAACAGTGCACGCCGCTCTCGAGCTTGCTGCGCGCCCGGAGAACGCCGGCAAGACGATCGTTGTTGTTGTCGCAAGCTACGGCGAGCGTTACCTCTCGACAGTTCTGTACGAAGACATCGAGGTCTAGAAGTGTTTGAGGACATCGCGAACGCGAAGCGCCGAGACCCAGCGGCCCGCTCCGGGTTCGAGGTGTTCCTCACCTACTCGGGGCTGCATGCTGTCTGGTCGTACCGGTTGGCGCACCGTCTCTGGCGATGGCGACTGAAGTTTGCAGCCCGAGTAGTTTCACAGTTCGCTCGATTTATGACGGGTATCGAGATCCACCCGGGCGCCACAATCGGACGACGCTTTTTCGTCGACCACGGCATGGGTGTCGTGATCGGCGAGACGGCCGAAATCGGCGACGACGTGCTCATGTACCACGGGGTTACTCTCGGTGGGCGAACGCTTACTCAAGTCAAGCGTCACCCCACCCTGGGAAGTGACATCATCGTGGGGGCTGGCGCGACGATTATTGGCCCCGTTACGATCGGCTCGCATTCACTCATTGGCGCCCAGGCCGTTGTTGTTGCGGATGCTCCAGAGAACTCGGTGTTGACCGGGGCCCCAGCGGTTGCCCGCAAGCGCGGTTCGAACGAAGACGACATCAGCTACCTCGATCCGGCCATTTACATTTAGTTTCGGCTGGCGCTTGCATCGGCTGCCGCTCGGTAGCGCCTAGCCGAGAGCGAGCATTGCGGCGGCGGCAATGGCTAGAGCGAGCCCTAGGTACTGCACGGGAGCGATACGCTCTTTCAGTACTATTGCCGCGAGGATGATCGTGCCCGCCGGGTACATTGCCGTGAGCACGGACATGACCGAGAGCTCGCCGAGCCGAAGCCCGAGCAGTAGGCCGACATTGGCTATAGCGTCGACGACTCCGCAACCGATGGCTAGCCATAGCCCCGCTCTCCAGCCCCGGCTGACTGTTGTGGGAAGTCCCGCACCCGTTGCCACACGATTCGCTTTCATGGCAAACAACGCGACGACTCCGACGACGGTAAACATGATCGCGCCATTGACTGCGCGATTGGCGAGGAGCGGCACGAGCCCTGAGTCAGCTGGAGTCAGATCGATGATGATGAGGAACGCGCCAATGGCGGCTCCCGAACCAATTGCCATGAGGATGCCACGAAGGCTCGGTCGCACGGCTCCCTTCTCTGGGATGAAACCCACGAGCACAACGGCGACGAGTGCAATCCCGAGGGCCACATAACCGAGAGTGCTCAGTTCTTCGCCCTGAATGAGCCCAACGGTCATCGGCACAACCGCGGATACGACGGCAGTCAAGGGGGACAGGATGCTCATGGGGCCGATCGCTAGGCAGGCGTAGAGCAGAGAGATCGCGACAGCGCCAGAGACACCAGATAAGGCACCCAGGTAGAGCGCCTCTGCACTCCACTGCCCGCCGACGAACGGATACAGCACGCCGAGGGTTGCAAGCCCCACAACCGCGGCAATTGCGGTCACCCTTATTGCCGCGATGCGCCCAGAAGCGAGACCGCCGAGAAAGTCTGCGGCACCAAAAACGAGCGCGCTAGTGATACCAACAACAACAGCAAGCATGAAGGCCAATCGACGAGAGAGCTTTCACGCTACAGGTTTTTTGGGGACACTCCACTCGCCGCGTCGGTGCCGTTACGTACACTCGGACAGTGACCTCAGCCCTTTCCGTTCTTTCCTCGACCTTCGGGTACGACGCGTTCCGCAGCCAGCAGGCCGAGATCATCGACACCGTCATTGCCGGCGGCGATGCTCTCGTGCTTATGCCGACGGGTGGCGGAAAGTCGCTGTGCTACCAAATCCCCGCCCTCGTGCGGCCGGGCACGGGAGTCGTCATCTCCCCGCTCATAGCTCTCATGCAAGATCAAGTGGATGCCCTCACCGCGCTTGGCGTGCGCGCGGGTTTTCTCAACTCGACGCAAGACGGTGCCGAGCGTGCGCGAGTCGAGGCTGCTTTTGTCGCGGGCGAGCTGGACTTGCTCTACCTGGCACCCGAGCGCTTGAGGGTTGCGTCAACGACTGCTCTCCTCGATCGCGGCGCGATCTCGCTTTTTGCGATCGACGAAGCGCACTGTGTGTCGCAATGGGGGCACGATTTCAGGCCCGATTACCTCCAGCTGTCGGTGCTTCACGAGCTGTGGCCGACCGTGCCACGCATCGCCCTCACTGCAACGGCCACCGAGATAACCCACACAGAGATCTCCTCGAAGCTGCAGCTCGACGACGCCAAACACTTTGTCTCGAGCTTCGACCGCCCCAACATTCAGTACCGCATAGAGAGCAAAAACCAGCCACTGCAGCAACTGCTCTTGTTGATTCGAACCGAGCACTCCGGCGACGCGGGAATTGTCTATTGCCTGTCGCGGGCATCCGTCGAAAAGGCCGCAGAGTTTTTGCGCGAGAACGGCATCAGCGCGCTGCCGTACCACGCGGGTCTTGACTCGAGGGTGCGCGCTGCCAACCAGTCGCGATTCTTGCGCGAAGACGGAATCGTCATGGTCGCGACGATCGCGTTCGGCATGGGCATCGACAAGCCTGACGTGCGTTTTGTGGCGCACCTCGATTTGCCCAAGAGTGTCGAGGGCTACTACCAAGAGACGGGTCGCGCTGGTCGCGACGGCCTCCCGTCGACTGCATGGCTCGCCTACGGGCTGCAAGACGTCGTGCAACAGAGGCGCATGATCAACGAGTCCGAAGGTGACGACGCTTTTCGTCGAAGGCTCGGCGCCAACCTCGACGCGATGCTTGCTTTGTGCGAAACCATCGAATGTCGACGGATGCAGCTTCTCGCCTACTTCGGCGAGAGCTCAACCCCGTGCGGCAATTGCGACACGTGCCTGTCGCCACCCGAAGCCATCGACGGCACCGTCGCGGCCCAAAAGCTCTTGTCCACGATCGTGAGGCTGCGTCGCGAACGCAATCAAGGTTTTGGCGCAGGTCACCTCATCGATATTCTGCGGGGCAAAGAGACCCCGCGCACAACCCAACAGGGTCACGATGCCTTAGCAACCTGGGGGATCGGCGCTGACCTCAGTGAGCAGGAATGGCGAGGAGTGGTGCGGCAATTGCTCGCTCAAGGGCTCCTCACCGTGCAGGGAGAATACGGAGTGCTCGCAATTACCGAAGCGAGTGCGGCTGTGCTCGCGGGTTCGCGAGCCGTTCGGTTGCGAAAAGAACCCGAGCGCGCAGCGAAGGCAGCGCGAAAGTCCAAGGCAGCCTCCGACCTGCCAGGCGAAGCAGCGCCGCTGTTCGAGCGGCTGCGGCAATGGCGCGCCGGCGTCGCTCGAGATCAAGGCGTTCCCGCCTATATCGTCTTCGGGGATGCCACTTTGCGAGGCATCGCCATAGTGCAGCCGCGCTCACTCGCGGAGCTCGACGGCATTAGTGGCATCGGCGAAAAAAAGTTAGCGACCTACGGCGAACAGTTGCTCGAGGTTGTCGCCGCCGAGTAGAAGTACCCTGTGGAGCCCGGCGCCGCGCGCCCTGCGGCATCCGGCAATCGTTAGCGCTCGCTGAAACCGAAGCTGCCAACGCGGAACGCGATGGTTGCTCCGAGCACAATGAGCACGGCGCTGAAAGCGGCGATGGCCGTTGGGGTGGAGAGAAGCTCCCCGCTCACGCGACCGACACCCACCCACACAAGGCCCCAACCCAAGGAGAGCGCGGGAGCGATACGGCCATGACCGCGCCATGCGAGAAAGACGCCAACCGTAGCGGCGACAAGCAGAATGACAACACTCCACACCTCACCCGGGATACCCCACCCGGTAAAACCAGCAGCGACAAGAACGGCGGTGATGTTGGCTGCCGTCGCCACACACACCCAACCAAGGTACAAACCGATCGTGCCGTCGGTGATAATCCCGTCAACGGTTCCCGTGGGACGAAGTCGCAAAGTGATGAGGAAGGCGTAGATAAGCACGGCGAGCAGCGCAACAATCACGGGCACACTCGCCCAGAGCAAATCGAATTGGATGCTCAGAATCCAGGCGGCGTTGAGCACGAGAGACGCGGCAACGGGGTAGCCCAGTGCTCGGTGACGCTCGGCCGTGGCCTGCGCGGGCAGCGCTTGCCAGATCGCGTACGCGACGAGACCCAAGTAGATGACGCTCCAGATACCGAAGGCCGAGCCCGCGGGTGCGATGAGGGTCGCGCTCGCGCTCAGGGCGCCACCCGCGGCATCCTGAATCGGTGTTCCGCCGGCAGCCCCTGAGCCGATGAATGAGCCGACGATGGCGACGACGGCGCTGACTGCAACAACAATCTGGCGAGTGAGGTCTGCGGAGGTTTTCATGGCCTCGACCCTACTCGCACGGCGCGTCAATTGGGGTTCTGGAACAGGGCGAGCCTCACAGTTCGGTACGGTAAGTCCATGACTTTCAATGACGACGCGCGCATCGATTCGAGCACAGTGAAGCGTCGTGGGCGAACCACGGGGGTGGCGCTCGGCGGTGGTGCGCTCGGTGTCATTGCGCTGTTTTTGCTCTCCCAGTTTCTGGGTGTCGACTTGACTGGTCTCGCGGGAGGTGGCGCCACCGAGTCGGGCCCCGAAGAAGAGATCACAAACTGCGAAACCGGTGCCGACGCGAACGCTAGCCTCGACTGCAGGCTGGCCGGCGCGAGCAACTCTCTTGACACCTACTGGTCGGAAGAACTGCCTGCACTGGGTATTGGGTACGTCACCCCCGGCGTCGAATTGTTCACTGACGCCACGAACACCGGCTGTGGTGGTGCGACGAGCGCTGTCGGACCCTTCTATTGCCCGACCGACCAATCGATCTACATCGACACCGCTTTCTACTCGGAGCTCACCAACCGCTTCGGGGCCAACGATGGCGCTCTCGCCGAAATGTATGTGCTCGCTCACGAGTGGGGTCACCACGTGCAAAACATCGCGGGCATCATGGACGGCCTCAATCTTCAAGACTCGGGCCCCGGATCCGACGGGGTGCGGCTCGAGATTCAGGCCGACTGTTTTGCCGGAGCCTGGGTTGGAGCGGCATCCGAGATTGAAGACTCCGCAGGAACACCGTTCTTGAGAACCGTTACCGAAGCCCAAATTCGGGATGCTCTGAGCGCAGCGTCTGCCGTCGGCGACGATCGCATTCAGGAGTCAACGTCGGGCAGCGTCAACCCTGAGAGCTGGACCCACGGTTCGAGCGAACAGCGCCAGAAGTGGTTTACTACGGGGCTTGAGGGCGGGCCAAACGCGTGCGAGACCTTTGGGGTGCCGGCGAGCCAGCTCTAGGTATCAGCTGCGCTCGGGCGAGTCTCGCAGAGTTTCTATGATCGAGTTCACGGCAGATCGGCCTGCTCGGTTGGCGCCGACGGTCGATTGCGCTGGACCGAATCCAACGAGGTACAGTCGGGGTTCGCTAACGACCTGGGTGTCTCGCATGGTGATGCCACCGAGTTCGTTGCGTAGCGCGAGCGGATCAAGGTGGTCCAGCGCTGCTTTAAAGCCTGTCGCCCACAGGATCGTGTCCACGGTCGTGAAAGTGCCGTCGGCTTCTCTCACGCCGTGAGCTTCAATTCGTGTGAACATGGGCCGCCGCTCGAGAGCACCGCGCTCTTTCGCTGCGATCGCGTAGGGGGTCCACCCGAGCCCGGTGTAGGAGACGACACTGCCGCTGGGGCGACCAGCTTCGACGTCTGCCGCCACTCTCGCGACGACATCGCGACCCGTTGTCTCTGGCACAAATTCGCCGTCAATGAAGACGGGTTCCCGCCTCGTGTACCAGAATGTGGTTGCTACACGAGATATCTCCTCGAGCAGTTGGAGGGCAGAGATGCCTCCACCCACCACAGCGACCCGGCGGCCGGAGAAGTCTGCGCCACTGACGTACTCGTGGGTGTGTAGTTGTCGTCCAAGAAACTCCGAGGCCCCTGGATAGTCAGGCAGAACGGGGTTTGTCCACGTTCCCGTCGAGTTGACGACAAATTGCGCCGCCCAGGCCTCATCGCTGGTTTCGATGTGGAACCCGCTACGGCCTGTTTCCTCGCCGCGACTTACGCTCGTGACGTTAACGGGTCGCAGGATGGGCAGGGCAAATTGTTGTTCGAACGCGCCAAAGTAGCGAGGCACGGCGTCTCTGCTCGGCTCATTGTCGTTGATGGGCGGTTTCGAATATGTGGGTAGATCGAAAATGCCGTTGACGGTGTTCATCCGCAGAGACTCCCAGCGGTGTTGCCACGCACCACCCGGGGCCGACTCGGCGTCGAGCACTACAAAAGTGTGCTCGCCGTCAGGTTCTGTGATCGCGCTGACGAAGCCGTTTCGTTGCAAGTGAAATGCCGCGGAGAGCCCCGCTTGGCCTCCGCCGATGACAACTACCGTTGCGGATCTCACTTGCGTGGCCTAGCGAAGAGCGGCGGAGTCTTCACGCGCAGCAGCCACAACAATGCCACGCTCGCTCGTTGAGAAGCGATCGAGTGCTTCGGTCACAGCTTCGGCGTTGAAGTTGGCACCGAAGAGTTCACTTCCGGGTTCGAGCGAAATGCTGTCACGAAGTGTTCCTGCGAGCACGGGGTCGAAGCCGATCGCGTCGACGATCGTGGCGACGGTTGCAAGGTCTGCGTCGTCGTCTCCCGCGATCGCGATGGCTTTGCGGTTGGCAGCGCCCGTGGGTAGTGGGCCCTCGTCGAGGTCGTGGTAGCCCATGTGGTTGAAGGCCTTGATGACTCTAGAGTCTTCGAGAAAATCCTGAATTCGTTCGCTCGAGGATGTGCGTGGGTCTGCGAGATCTTCGCGAATGCCGTCGACCTCCCACCAGTAGTTCATGGCGTCGATCACAAGTTTCCCGGCGAGAGCGTCACGGGGAATGGAGCGATGCTTGCCGAGGGGGAGGGCGAGTATGACCACGTCTGAGCGCTCGGCAACATCCTGAGATGTGCTGACTTCGGCGCCGGGCACGAGCACCTCGACGACGAGCGAGATTTTTGACGGAGCGCCCGACCCGGAGATGAGCACTCGGTAACCTGCGGCAATCAACAGCCGGCCCAGAACGGTGCCGACTTTGCCCGCGCCGAGAATTCCGATCGTGCGTGGGGTGTGTTCGTGACTCATGACTGGCGCGCTCTCCAATGATTGACGTATCAATCATCTCGCCGTATGGTTGA
>Ga0070745_1000278_pt1 | contig 32897 bp, 35 predicted proteins | sample VirMetDEL_Mar_4_FD_77438 | JGI IMG/M metagenome (GOLD analysis project Ga0070745, IMG submission 77438) | Aqueous microbial communities from the Delaware River and Bay under freshwater to marine salinity gradient to study organic matter... | ecosystem: Environmental > Aquatic > Marine > Coastal ...
AAAATAACGAATATTCTAGATATGAAAATTGTCTTTCAGCTTTTTTATCTCATAGAAGTCTATGGGATAAATGCTTAAATGACAGAAGAGAAACCCTAATCTTAGAACATGATGCTTATTTTGTAGATACAATTTATCAGCCCCTTCTATATAATAAAATTATTTCTTTGGGTCAGCCCTCTTATGGAAAGTACTTACAGCCTAGAAATATTGGGATTAATCCACTTACGACTAAACAGTATTTTCCAGGAGCCCATGCTTATATGATAAGTCCAGCTGGAGCTAAAGAAGCTTTAGAGGTTTCAAAAAAGAAACCTATGCCAACCGATTTATTTTTTAATATTGATAATTTTCCTTTTTTGCAGGAGTATTATCCATGGCCAGTTGAGGTACGTGAAACATTTACCACGATTCAAAAACAAGAAGGCTGTTTGGCCAAACACATGTATAATGAGGAATATGAAATAGTATGATTACCGTTGCATGTGTATTCTGGGGAGATAAATTTTCAGAAGATTATGTTTACAACTTAAAATCGATGGTGGAACGAAACACAACAGTTCCACATAAATTTGTGTGTTTCTCTGATAGAAAATTAAAAGGCATTACCACAATGAAACTCCAACCAGGTTATGAGGGTTGGTGGAATAAAATGCAGCTGTTTAATACCAATTATATGTTAGGCAATAGAGTTGTATATTTAGATCTTGATACATTGATTGTTGATAATATTGATTGGCTGTTAAACTATGATGGCATATTCATGGGTATTGAAGATTTAGGATCTGTCAATAGTCATCAAAAGTTTTTAAAAGGCAGACTACAATCTGCGGTGTTAGCTTGGGATTATCAACTTAACGGCCATTTATGGAATAGATTTATTTCTGGCCAGGAGTACACCAGATTTAGAGGTGATGGAGAGTTTTTGAATGAGATCGTACCAAGCTATAGCAGAGATTTTGTTCAAAAAAAATATCCAGGTAAATTGAAGTCATATAAGTATCAAGTATATTCTGAGGGAATTACAGATAAACTATCAATCATTTGTTTTCATGGCCGGCCTAGTATTCCACAAGCTATAGCTGAAGCAGTTACGACTACTATGGGAACATATGAACCTCAAGATTGGATAAAGGACTATTGGAGATAATTTTATAATGGCTAGAGTTGCACATCTTATTGGCAATGGAGATTCTTGTGTTTATTACAGACCAGCAAAGGGTTTAAAGGTTGTATGTAACCTTCCTCCGTTTGCCGTTAATAATGTATATGTTTCTTGTATGGTTGATTTCAAAATGATGAAAGCACTGACCAGCGAAGAGATTCATAATCCTTATACTTGGGTATTGGGATTTAGACCTAAAGTATGGATGGATAAAAATCCAGGATTTTATATGAAGAACTCTGCAAAGATTAAAGAGTTTTACTTGGATCTTCCTAAGTATGCAGGCGAAGGCGGTCAGGGATATACCAATTTTAACTGTGGACATTTTGCTACGCATTGGTTAGCCAATAAAGTTAAGGCTGAAGAAATTCATATGTATGGATTTAATTCCATCATGGATTTTGATACCAGATCAAAAACTGATTTTGTCTTGCACTCAGATAGAGGAAGCACCAACACACAGCGACTCTCAGATACATGGAGAGGAGTTTTCAAAGGAATCTTTGAGGAATTTCCCAATACGCAGTTTGTCATCCACCATAAGCACGATAATATCAAGTTTCCCAAACCCGATAATGTGGATATTAAAGTGCATACGGGCCCGGGATATAATTAAAATCTTAACTAATAGTTTACAAAAAATGCAAATTAACTGTGTACATTTGAGTTGAAAGAGTATATATTCATATCATAACATCGAGACAGAAAGGTATGAACGATGGCTCACGAAATTGAAATGGTAGACGGTGTTGCTCAGATGGCTTATGCAGGTGCACTGCCATGGCACGGTCTTGGTACGGAAGTTTCTGACGATATTTCTACTGATGATATGATGAAGGCTGCAGGCCTGGACTGGTCTGTAACCAAGCAGCCTATGTACTACATGGATGACCTGGGCGAGATGGGGGAAGTACCCGGCAAGACTGCTCTGGTCCGTTCCACTGACAACAAGGTCATGGACATTGTAGGTGAAGGCTGGAACCCAGTACAAAACCAAGAAGCTTTTGACTTCTTCCGTCAGTTTGTAGACGCTGGTGACATGCAGATGCACACCGCTGGCTCCCTCAAAGGTGGTAAGATGGTCTGGGCATTGGCTAAGATCAACGATGGTTTCACCATCAAGACTCCACAAGGCGAAGACACTGTAGAATCCTACCTCCTCTTCTCCAACCCACACCAATACGGTAAGTCAATCGACGTACGGTTTACTCCAATCCGTGTGGTGTGCAACAACACTCTCACCCTCTCTATCGACCAGCAAGTAGACAACTACGTCCGTATGGGTCACCAGACTCCATTCGATGCAGCTACTGCTATGGAAACCCTCGGCATGGCTCACCAGAAGCTGGAAACCTATAAGGAAGCGGCTGAGTACCTCTGCCAGAAGACTTACACCTCTGAGCAGATGGTCGACTACTTCAACCAGGTATTCCCTTCTGCTGGTGAGAAAGCTTCCTACAAGGCTCGTGAAGCTCAGGAAGTCATGCACACCCAGGCTGGTGCAGAGCTTGGTGAAGGTACTTTTTGGCAGCTGTTCAACACTGTCACCTACATGACCGACCACACTCTCGGTCGCAACAACGATAACCGTCTTCAGTCCTCTTGGTACGGCACTAACGCCAATGTCAAGAAAAAGGCACTTGAACTTGCAGTCGCAGCATAGGAGATAATAATGGCTGATGCAAATATGATGAAAAACTTTCTTGAGAAAGTCCAAAAGGGTATTGTTGACGTCCGCTTTGAAAAGGCGGACGGTACCCAGACCAACCGTAAGGTAACCCTTGATCCTGACTATATTCCAGAAGAACATCCAGGTGTTGGTCTAACAGAGTATGATGATCTTTTGGAGAGCTTTGACACTATTATGGATAAAGACTATATCCGAGTCTATAGTGTTACCAATCAAGGTTGGCGTACTATTAAACCCAGTAAACTTATTAGCTGGGTTTCGGGATAAAAAAAGTTAAATTAGGGGGTTTACAAAGCCCCCTTTTTGTGTTATATAAGTAGTATTGATTGATTTTATAGGTTATTGACATGATCCGCTTGGTATTGACCCTTTTTGTTTTTACTATCGTCACTGTTTCCATATACGCTATCATTATTGCTCCCAAAACGGAAGCACATGAGCTTGATTGTACAGAGGTTGACTTTGGCACCTATGACTATACCCATGTATCTACTAATCGTCCTACACGTAACAATAATCCAGGCAATATCCGTAAGACTGGAGTAACCTATTATGGCGAGACTTCTAATGACCCAGCCTTTGAGTCGTTCGCTGCTCCTGAATGGGGATATGCAGCTATGTTTGACCTTCTGGACCGCCTTTACACTGGACTCACTCTCAGTGAGGCTATCCACAAGTGGGCTCCACCTGTAGAAAACGATACTCAACGTTATATCGACTTTGTCGCTGGAAGCACTGATCTTCATGAAGACAAGTTTGTCATTGATGTAGATGACAATCGTATTATTGGTGTCGCCAAGTATATGTCGATCCTAGAAGGCATGAAGGGCTTTTCTGACGATGATGTTACTCTAGGTTATATGGTATGGGAGAAATGCTATAATGTTGACTGATCACGAAATCAAACAAACAACCGATTATATTCGGGCGATGGAGATTATCCTACGTCATGAAAATATTGAGGAGCTGGAGAGTCTACAGCAGGATTGTAAGTATCGTATTAAAAAATTGAGGGAAGAGAATGAAACACAAGCGTTTATGTGAACCAGATTTCGGTAAAAAAGGTAACTACACTATCATCCTTCCTATTGATCAAGGAGTAGAACACGGACCACATTCTGCGTTTTATGCCACCGATCATCCTGAGATGTTGGATGTAGATTATCAGGTTGACTATATCGCTGAGTTGTTGGAAAAAGGTTTGGTTGGTGCTACGGCGTTACCACAGCGTACTGCTAACCTATTAAAGTTTTGGTATCCGCATTTAGCACCGGATATCATTATGAAACTAAATCATGGTAACAATCTGAATGACTGGCTTGATCCGACTCAAGCAGTCTATGCAACTACAGCTGCAGCTCAAGGAATGGGTGGCATTGGATACACAATTTATCCTGGATCGCTTGATCAAGACGAAATGATCAATTACTTTGGTAAGATTAAGACACATGCATCACCGACCGCTAAGACTATTCTTTGGTCATATCCACGTGGCGGTGAATTCAATCCTATCTCGTTTGAGACTATAATGCATGCAGCATACATTGCTGCACAGTTGGAACCAGACGTGATCAAGGTCAAGCTTCCTGAGTATGATAACATTGCAGACTTATGCATCCGTGTAGACCGTATTGTTAAAGCGGCATGTGGTATTCCTGTGGTCTTCTCTGGTGGCTCTAGGCGTGGTACTGAAGCAATCCTAATGGAAGCAGAAGCAATTGCCAAGAATGGTGGATACGGTATGATTGTAGGACGCAATGTGTTCCAGCGTAAGCGTGACGAAGGTAAAAATCTATTGAGAGATATACACAAAGTGTTTAGGGAGAGTTAAAATGAAAACACTCATAGCAATACTGTTTGCTTTGGTTCCTAGTATTGCTATGAGTCAGGTGATCACTAAAGAAAATATGATTATGGAATATAAAGACATCGCCAGTTTAGCTGCTGCTGAAGTTCTGGGATGTGGTAAAATTAATAAAGAAGCCATAAAGAGATTTAATGTGATTTTTGATACCTTTATGCTTGAAAAAGCAGAAGAAGAAGGTTATAATATTACGATAGAAGACATTGAAGGATGGAAATTAGCAATACTAATAGAACAATATGATGGAATGAAAAGTATTCCGTGTTCAGTGATCAATGAATCTATTGATGACTTTAATGAAACAACTCGGTATACTCAGGAAATATACGACTATTATACACCAGCAGGAGGAATATAAATATGGCTACACTTAAAAACAAACTACGTAAGAAACACTTCGACACTAAGTTTCGTAAGAAAAAAGCTTTGGATAATTTGGCTGCTTTCGATATGGAATATGCACACAACCATGATATTAATGAAATCCTTCGTGGTAACGAAGCATATGCAGAGTTTCTTAACGAGAAGAATAATGGATATTGAATACAAGATCCTAAGCCGAAAGCGTTTCTGTGATATGGTCGAAGAGTATATCTATATGAAGGATGTACCCTATATGGATGCAGTTATTGACTTGATGGATCAACACGAGATTGAAGCAGATCGTATACCTAATTTGATCAATACCTCTATTAAGGATAAGATCGAGGCTGAGGCCCGTGATCTTAATTTCCTAGAAAGGATTAATAAGTTACCACTATGAAAAAATTGAGGAATTTTATGTTACGTTTAATTGGAATGTATGTTCCATTTGTCTTAGTTATTCTAGGCATTGGTGCATGTAGCTATATCTATAAGGACAACTTCTTAGATGCATTCAAACAAGATACCGAAGAAGTTATTGAACCGGTACCAGAAGTACCAATGGAAGAGATTACGCCTATTGAAGAGGAACCAGCTGATGCCGTGGAAGTGGAACCCACAGAAGAACCATTATCAACAGATGCCATCCCAGGAATCGGAGAGTGTGTCTGCCCAGATAGCAGCACCGGAGATTTGGACAGCACGTCCGAAGAATAGTCCTCCACTTAAACCCATGGAGGTCGAGGAAGGATCGATTACCTTTCCTAAAAAATAGGGTTTACAAACACACAAAAATATAGTACAATACACTTCTTATATTTCAGTACATACAAGGATATACAAATATGACACTCGCAGCACTTAAAAACTCCCGTACCTCTTCCATTGACAAACTGGTCAACGCAGCGGCAAAACTCAATGAGTCTTCCGAACAGCGTGTAGGCCCAGATGAACGTATCTGGAAACCAACTGTCGATAAGTCGGGTAACGGTTACGCTGTAATCCGTTTCCTCCCTGCACCCGAAGGTGAGGAACTTCCATGGGTCCGTTACTGGGACCATGGCTTTCAGGGTAAAACTACCGGTATGTGGTACATCGAGAAGTCTCTCACCACTATCGGTCAAAAGGATCCAGTAGGTGAACTTAATTCACGTCTCTGGAATTCCGGTGTAGAATCTGATAAAGAGATTGCACGTGATCAAAAGCGTCGTCTCCATTATGTCTCCAACATTTACATTGTATCTGACTCAGGTAACCCTGCCAATGAAGGCAAGGTGTTCCTGTATCAGTACGGTCAGAAAATCTTTGAGAAGCTTATGTCTGCAATGCAGCCTGAGTTTGAGGATGAAGACCCAGTAAACCCATTTGATCTTTGGGAAGGTGCTGACTTCAAACTGAAGATTCGTAACGTTGGTGGTTGGCGTAACTACGATCGTTCTGAGTTTGCCGCGCCTGGTGCACTGGCAGATGACGAAGAGATGGAGCGTATCTACGCACAGGCTCATCCTCTCGGTGAGTTTACTGATCCAGCTACCTTCAAGTCCTATGAGGAACTGAAGGCTCGTCTGGATACCGTTCTGGGTAATGATATGTCAATGACTACTCAGCAACGTGAGGACCTGTCTATGACAGCTGAGTCAGCGCCAATGAAGACTGTTGAAGCCGTCTCAGCGGCGCCACAACAAGACACAAGCGGTTCTGACGACGATGACGACACCATGTCGTACTTCTCTAAGCTGGCTAACGAAGACTAATTTCACAAACCCCCTAGCTTCGGTTAGGGGGTTTTTTAGTATCCGCCTCAACCAGACATTATTCTCATTCTCTCGTCATACACGCTTGCTGTTTGACTAGAACCATTAACAATAGTATTTGTAGATTGAGTATTAACAGATGCATCAGTTATAACATTGTTAAATACATTGGCTGCTTGTGCTTGAATAGTCCGATTCTGAGTAGCATTCAATTGATCTGCAGGAATAGAAACTTGGTTTGGAGCCACAGTACTAATTTCTACAGAAGCACCTAATATTGCACGAATCTTACCAATTTCAACAACCATTTCATCTAAACGCAAACTTGGGTCAAAAATAGATGGAATGTCTTTTCCCAAAAGCTTAGATTCACCAGTTGCTAGACTTTGAATCAGCGGTACTGCTTTTTGAATGTTTCTAGTTAGTCCTGTAAAGTCAGCATCTTTTACATTGAAATCAATAGCAGCAAACCTAGTTAAAGCATCAGACATCGATTGTAATCCATCAGATGCCTTTTCAATATCATCTGATGACTCAGCCAGCTTCATTACTTGACCAATAGCACTTTTATCACCGCCACTAAAAAAGTTTAAAATGTTTTTACCAGCAGTGACCAGACCTTCAAACAACCGAGCCCCAGAAAATAAAGCAAGTCCTGCGCTCATCGATGTCATTGCTTCCAAGAACTCAAGAGCTTGACCTTCATCTGCTAATTCGTTAATTGAAAGAAGCGTGACTACATTATCTTTAATTGTTTGAGCAAATCCATTTTCACCAAATAAATCCAAGGTTTGAGTCATTTGATTGGCACCCTGACCGACCGCAAAAGCTACTAAGCCAGCAGAAATTGCTGTCATTGCTCCGGTGAAAAGCGCTGTTTCACCCAACATATTGAGTGTGCCACCTAAAGCATCATCAATAGAGAGAAGCGTCAGTACATTTTGTTTTACAGACTCTGCCCAGTTTTGTTCAGTGAATAATTCTAAAGCACCCGACATTGCCCCAGCAGCTGCAGCCGCTCCTTCACCTACGGAAAAAGCAACTAATCCAGCTCCCAAAGCTCCTAATGCTACTGCTAATGCTCCGCTTTCAAATGCAGCCTGAACTTCACCGCCTTTAAAAGAGTCGCCGATCGATAAAAGTGTCAATACATTATTCTTGACAGACTCTGCCCAATTTTGTCCAGTAAACATTTCAACTGAATGTGAAATAGCTTGGGAACTAGCTGCTAGTCCTTCACCTACAGCAAACGCGGCGAGGCCTATTCCAAGGCCTCCTAGAGCTAAAGCGAGCGGACCGCTTTCAGCTAACACTTGTAATTCACCTAAACGAAACTCATCGCCAATAGAAAGTAGAGTCAATACATTTTGTTTTACTGTTTCAGCCCAATTGCTTTTAGTGAATAGTTCTACACCTTCGGCCATTCCAGAAGAAACAGAAGCTAGTGCAGAACCTGCGGAGAATGCAATTAATCCTGCACCTAAAGCACCAAGTGTAATTCCTACAGCTGCAACATCTCCTACACCATCAACGTCATCCTTAATAGCAAGGATCTCATTGACATTGGCACGAACTTTTTTACCATCTAAATTATTAATAGACAATAAAAGAGCTGCTAAACCGGCTAAACCAATACCACCTCCAGCAAGTAAAGCTCCACCACCGATTCCAGCACCACCGAGTAGTACACCTAAACCGGCACCTAAACCGCCAGCGCCTGCACCAATACCGCCCAAACCTCCTAAAAGACCTCCGAGTCCACCCAGAAGTCCGCCTGCCCCAGCACCAGCACCGGCCAACAGTCCACCTGCTCCAGGTGCACCTTGGCGTGCAGCTCTATTGGCTTCTCGTGTAGCTTCCAGTTTATCTAAACTATCACCCCTGATCGTGTCGATAAGCGTGGTAAAGTTAGATTGAAAAGAACCAACGATACTTTCAGTCGAAGCTTCAGTAGCTGCAACTGTATTATCTGAGTTGGTTTGTAACTGGACAATGACGTCTTCTAAGGTGGTCATTCGCTATCTTCTTTGTTGTTGTTGCTTTTGTCTATCTAATTCTTGTTCTAGATGGTCGTTTAACAACATGATATAGATGTCTCTTTCCCAAGGTACCATATTTTCAATTTCGCCTAAAGAGTATTTATGATGTTGCATCAGGTGGAAATTGGTTTTAAAATAATTAATCATATCATTATGGGAGAGACTTATTGAAAAAAATCAGTAGTTCCTCTCATTACGACTTCATTATTATGACCGCAGCTTCCGCATTTCCATTTAACTGCATGTTCTAGGTTTGGAACTGAAACAATAAACTCTTTTAGTTTGTTGAACTGAGCGGACGTAAACTGTTCAATGAATTCCACCAGTTGATCATATGTGTAATCTTCAGCCGAGATCTTTTCCTCATCGTTTACCATGATATAGTCGATACAGGAGATGATTGCACTGAATATAGTCGAAAGCGCTTTTTCATTCTCAGATCCTGAGACTTCACCTGAGGTACTGTTCATCAGATCCACATATGACGGATATTTCATCTGAATCTTAATCGTATCAGTGATCTCGATTAGGGTCTTTAGCTTTTTGTTTACAACAGGAGGTTTGATCTTATCAAACTCCAGGGTGTGCTGCTGAGTATGTTGACATTCCTGACATGAAACGTTTAACTCAACAGATTCACCGACAGACTTAGAACGAATCTGTAAGAACATATATTCAATATCAAAGGTCGTCAGCTTTCTGACACTACCTTCATAGTCAATCAGACAACTTTCCACCGTAGATGCAATAGTATCTAAGACAAGTCTGGCGTCATTTGACTCAAGTGCCAACATCATTGTCTTTTCTTCCTTCACAAGATACGGTCTGAATTTGACTTCTTTCATCTGTGAAGGAATTACCATGGTATATTGCATGGTATCATTAAGTTTTGGTAACATAATTTACTCCAAAATAATATTAATTAAATGCTTCAACTACTCTTTCACCCAAGGTTCTAAGAATCTGTGGTGTGTTTTTGCCGCCAATAATCTGATTGACGTTTTCCGGTTCCCAGTAGGTGTATGCTATATCTACGGTCAATTCAGTGATAACGTTACTATTTGCGTCTGCCAGCTGAATGGCATTAACGGTTCTGGGGAAAGCATCCCTCAGTTTTACCTTATAGACTGTGCTATCATCTTCTTGACTGAGCTGGGAGATTGTCACGTCTCTGGCGTATTCTTTTTTATATCCCATCTCAAAGTTATTGGGATTTAGAATTCTGGTTTGCCATTCCCAAAAATATCTGTATGCAGTATAGTCTTGATCAAGTCTAAAGACCATTTGTACTTCATCATTGACAAATCCGTATGGCATCGCCTGTGTAACCATGCCGATACTTCTGTCTGTTGTTGTCATCTGTCTACCGGGCATGTTGACGGACGTACAGAACAAAGAAGTTCTTCTAGACTCATCCAGATCAATCCTAGGTCCAAACGAAAGGCCTGGTATAGTACCAAGGTCTTGAGGAGGAACTGCAGTTCTCTCAATGCCAACTCTTTGTAGTGCAGCATCAATCAAAAACTCAGGAACTACATCTGCAACGGTGTCGATTACTCCACCCAGATCGAACGAAATGTTTTGTTCACCTGTAATAAAGTCAATGATACTACTAGTTGTAATTTTAGGAATGCTGTTTAAAGGTGGCAGTTGTACTTCAAACCGGTTTGCTTTGGCAAAACCTCTAGCAATGTTTGATTTTAATGTTTCAATACTCGCCATTAAGCTACCATCTTTCTTCTAGAATCTCTGTACACTGTTCTGCTCGAAGCTTTCTCAAAGTCAGCAGTCGGTAAGAATGTTGCAATCTCCCACTCAGGAGCATCAACACGGGCAAGTCTGGATCTAATATTAGAAGTCAAATATCTCTTGAAACAAGGTTTAAACGCTCTAAGCTTAGATGCTCTGTTCAACATGTCGTATGATACTCTAAATCTTGTAGTCTCATCATATCGTTTATTATTTATAGTGTCAAGCAGCGAATCTAAGAATCTTGCTCTAATATCTAATGGCAAATAGTGCAGGTTTAAACCATAGAATCCTTTTGGAGCAGGTCCTACCATAATAGTTAATGGAAACCTGTCGTAATAAGGCAATGTGTCTTTAGTCTTTGGATCATAGAAATACATAAACATGCCGCCAATAGCAGGTCTATTAGCCAAAGTCAGTGACGGATCTTTGAGAAGTCCTGATCGACTTGGTTTTAATTGGGATGCTTTTCTACGAAACCATGCCATGGATTGGCGTGATCGTGGTGTAATACCGGCACGAAACGCTTCCAGTTCTAACTTATCGAATAAGCTTGCCATTTATACCTTCATTCCCATTTGTCTTAATGTATCCTCTGTCCAGATTTGAAACTCCCAGCCTCGGTCCAGACAGTATTCTTGGGCTGCTTTCCACTTGCATTGATTACGAACATACTCTAATGACTCGGTAATATACCGTTTTGTTTTTCTTTTACCAGCCGGAGGCTTGGTTTGTTTCTTTGGTTTGATCTCAACCAGGATAGTTCTATTATCCGAAGTCTTGATCTTCAAGTCCACAAAGTATCTATGTGCTTTGTTGTCAACCGCACTGATGTACGGGATAACAGTTTCTTCAGAGCACCATGATTTGATTTGACTCTGATTCTCGCACCACATAAATGCAAACTTTTCCCAATATGATCGATAAATAACCTGAGTATGATCTCCTGAATACTTCTCTGGTTTTTTTATCTTGTATCTACCTTTGTAAGTTTTCATGAAAGCCATATAAATAATTTAAACCAATATGTATTTATTCAGGAACAGTACATGCCTCAAGCTACAATAAGGTCATCTTCCAGAAATAAGCGCAATATATACCGCTATCCATATGAAGATAATAATGGATTGGTGTCTGAAAAATATCCAGGAAAAATAACATTTACTGCACTTGAAAGAACAATTGATACTCCGCCTTCACCGGCCTCGACGGGGCCAGATGTTTTTGGTGATATTGAAGATATTTCACAAGAAATTAAAAAAATTACTCCAAAAGTACGTAGACTCGCAACAGTAGAATTGGCTTTACCTCCTGGACTTAATTTTGCTGATGAGATGCAGTATGAAAATGCCGAACTAAATGCTGCCAATTTTGCAGTTAAAGGAGGCGCACAAGCGTTTACACAAGTTAACGGTGGTATAGGTCAAAAAATACAAACACTTTTACGGGCCGTCAGCGGATCTGTTTCTGAAGAGTTTGGAGCTGGTCGTGCGGATGCCGGTGAATTGGCTGCTGGAACATTCGCTAAAGCATTAGGAACTGTAACTGGAACTAAATTTGGTGCAATGATCGGCACCGCTCAAGTTCCGAGGACTCATACTTACTCAATGTTCAGAAATGTAAATCTTAGAGGTTTTAACTTTAATTTTAATATGCTTCCGACGTCATCGGCCGAAGCTTCTGAAATTGAAAAGATCGTAAAGTTTTTTAGATACCACATGTATCCGGCTACTTTAGGTGGAGATATTATTAGTGCATTTAAATTTCCTACAATTTTCGAAATTGAATTATTTTATGGAAATACAGAGGTTGCTCCCAAAATCTTACCGTGCTATCTGACATCATTCAATACGACATATAATGGAGAAACCACATCATTCCATCACGATGGAAAGTTTACTCAGACTTCTATTTCAATGTCGTATCAGGAAGAACACAACCTTGTTAGAGATGATATTGAGAAGGGATTCTAATGTCTTATTTTAAGAACTTTCCTCAGATCGATTATTACTTTGGGAACAAGGTAAGACCTGTACAGTTTACAAATTTAAACGTCTATATTGATATCTTAGATCAAGTAAAAGACGATATTGCTTCTTATACCTATTATAATATTCAAGACGGAGATAGACCGGATCAGGTTTCGCATGACTTATATGGAACTACAGATTATTACTGGACATTCTATCTTCTAAATGACGACATTAGACTTCATGGCTGGCCGTTAAGTAGTAGAGAAGTCGAAGAAAAAGCAAAATACGATTACTCGCATGACGTTATTGTCACAAGTAGTAATCTGAGTAATGTCTTTAAAAAAGGCACAACCTTTAGAGGATTGACCTCAGGTGCTACCGGTTTAGTTCAAGAAAAAAGATTAGATCTTAACCAGCTAATTTACGACAAAACTAGTACAGCGGATTTTATTGCAGGCGAAGTACTGCTTGATGCTGATAATAATCAAATTATCAAAACTAGTACAACAAAAGAATATAATGCCACACACCACTTTGAGAACGCAGCTGGTGAGTATTTCAATGTCAACTCGTTGTTTGCAGATGTAGTTAGTACTCAGACAAAGTTTTTGTTGTACAATACATCTACAACAGCGTATAATCTAGATGATATCTATGACACCCAATCTTTGGCCAATGCAGCAAAGGGATTGAATGAAGAAGTTCGTGAGGTAAAGCTGTATAGACTTATTGATACTGATGGCGATAGAATTGCAAATACTATTATTGGTTTGTACTACTATAATACCAGCGCTGCAGAATATCAGCTTTATCACAATATAACCGCGTATGAGTCAGCAGGATCCATCACAGACGGCGTCAGTACTTTTGATGCTACAGACACATTCACGACTGAAAAAGCCGCTCAAGACTTTTATACAACTGAGTTCGATGATTATATCACAGAAAACTTTAACACTGTGGCTCCTTCTATTCTGACTCCAGTTACATTCTTGGAAAGAGTCAAAGAAGAGAATGATAGAAAGCTTCAGTTAAAAGTCATCAAGCCAAGTGTTATTGAAGACGTTATCGATGCGTTCAACTCTATTATCTTAGATACTGAAGCTGAAGAACCAGTGGTCGCTGTTAGTAGTGGTCAGCAAGGTTTAGGATCGTATACATCCACAACTGCGAGCTCGTAATATGGTAGACTTTACATCTCCATACGATCACGGTGGAGTTCAAAAAGTAATTATTAGTTGTAATTCAGGCCGGTTCCGAGAGATTAACGTTGGCAATCGAATGATTGAAACGGTTTTCTATGAAAATCTAGCCTCGCCTTTTATCACCGGCAGTATTCTTATTGCCGACTCAAGTAATATATTCAATCATATTAATTTCTTGGGGCAGGAAATCATTTCATTTACATTATATAATGTTGATAAAACCGAATTTCTCAAGAAAAGCTTTATTATCACCGGCGTTGACAGATACTCCAAAGGTAATGATGCTTCAGCAGTCATTATGCTGAATTTCACTGAAGAGCACGCCGTTACTTCAGAAATGACCAGGATTAGTAAGTCGTATGAAGGTAAACTAGAGAGTATTGTTTCTAATATTATTACGGATCAGTTATCAAAAGAGTTAATTACTGAGACCTCTTCACAAGATGCTATTCGTTATTTGATGCCATATACACAGAGTCCATTGGAAGCTGCACGAACTTTAACAAGAAGAATGTCGACTTCAAATGGATCTCCATTTTATCTGTATTCAACACTATATGAAGATTCCTTAAGACTGGAATCTTTGGAAACAATGTTAAGTACTATGGCTCTTTCAAATGTAGAGTTTAAATACCTAAATGTCAGTGCCGATACCAGAGGTGATATGTTTGATGCAGCAAAACAAATCGTCACAATGTCAATGTCAAACAATGAAGATATTATTAATCTCATGAGGAATGATGTATTTGGATCACAATATCTGTGGTTGGATACTAATAAAGATATTCCCACTGAGCTCAGATATAGATTTACTGAAAGTGTTCCTAAAATGCCTACACCAAACGGAACACTAAACTATGATGATAATTTCACAGCCAATTCCAAACAGTATCATGAAGGTGTTTCTTCTTTAAACTCACAGATTACCACTACAAACATATTCAATAACATTAATAGTTTAAATGAAGAAATAGTAATTGACAATCATATGAAAAAAGCAGAATCTCGTTCCTTAAAAGCGCTACTTACCAAATCTCAGTTTGATATGACAATTCCTGGATTTTACTTTATGACCGCTGGTAGAGTGCTAGGTAAGAAGATTAATGTTTATGTTCCTAAGAATATCACACCAATGAATGAAGCTGGGGTCAATTTGAATACTCTTGCTGACAAGAAATTGACCGGCCAATATCTAGTATTTGGTATAAGACACACATTTAAATCCGACCAATATCATGTCACTATGAATGTTACTAAATATGATAATAAGAAAAGTTTAAGTAATGAAAGGATCAATGTAATCTAATGAGCGTCTTTTACGGAGATAACATTAGATGGTTCATTGGAATCGTCGAAGATAATATGAATGACCCTCTTAAACTTGGGAGAGTTAGGGTCAGAGCCTTTGGTATTCATTCACCTTTCTTAACAGATATTCCAACAGATGATCTTCCATGGGCAACCATTATGGTATCAGCCACCGAGGGAGGTATATCTGGTGTTGGCAGATCTCCAACCGGCATCGAGCAGGGAGCTTGGGTTTTTGGTGTATTTATGGATGGTGAGACTTCTCAGAATCCTTTAATCATGGGAACGCTTCCCAAGATGGAACTTCCTCAGGAAAACATTAATCCTTTACAGACTTTACCTGGCGCCGTACACGGCGACGTAGAGTTTGATCAAGAGCTTAGAGGTGCAAGTAACGCCGAGAAGACTTTTAACGGATTTGTTGACAATGGATTCAATGATACCGTAGCAGCTGCTGTGGTCGGTTCACTGGCAATTGAGTCTAATCTAAACTTAAATCCGGATTTACAAACATTTTTAGAATCTGACGTGGAGGGACTTTCGTAATGGCACAAACACAAAAGTTTGGAATCGTTGGTTGGTCAGGTGAGAGACTACAGCAGTTTTTTGAGTATTGTTCTGCAAACAAATTAGATCCTTATAAGATCAACACACAGATTCTATATGTTCTTCATGAACTGAAGACCAAGCCTGAATTAAACTCTGGAAAGCTGGCCAAGGCAAAGTCTATTGAGGAGGCCATTGATATTTTTACCAAAGAGTATCTGCGCAAATCGGATTCACAAGATCTTGCTAAGATTAAAAAGTCGTATTCATACGATGCTTTAGAGAGGTTTGGTCAATGATTCTTACTGCTTTACAGTTAGCAACAACGGCGATATCGGTTGCACGAGGTATTAGTAGCTTTGTCAATAAAGTAAACTCTGCTGTAGGGTTTGCCAAGTCTCAGTTTGATAGACTTAGAAACTCATCGCTTGATGCTATTCGAGGAAAAAACAAAGAAGGTATTGACGTTGAGTTTGTGGCAGACGAACGATATAATAGTCAAGGAGACCTTGTTAGAAGATTTAGTATTGGTACAGTAGGATCTAATGTTACTAACTTTGGTAGTTTTGTAAAATCCCCACTCAACTCAGATGCAAATACTTTCTATAAAACTCCTAGATCTTCAGCTAACCTGAATAGAATCGTTACAGCAGTGACAACCGATGGCGCCAAGGCTGCAGTAACTAGAGCTGTTAACCAAGATCCAGATAAGAATTTTACCAATAAAGTGTTCAGGGATAATATCACTGATTTTTCAGAAAAAGTTTTTGACGGCACTTCCGACAGATCTACACTAAAAGGATTGTTAAATGATGCTACTTCTAGTATTGATGAAGCAGAGAAAAGACTAGAGGCTAACATAGCTTCAAAGAAAGTTAACACCGGAACGATTCTTGGAGATCTGACAGATACTGAAAAGTTAGAAGATAATATTGTTCTAGACTCCAAGTCGGATCTGTTTGGACTTTCCACGGTAGAAACTATCGACATGAAAAATGTACCTAGTAAAACTATTCTCAAAACATATGAAGAAATGGAAGCTTATATCAGATCTTGTACTAGAGAGATCACTGAGGTCGTGGTGCATCATACAGATACCTATGAAAACCAACCAGTTGATTACGATGACATTTATAAATGGCATGTAACCGACAGAGGCTTTAAGGATGTTGGATATCATCTATTGATTTTAAGAAACGGCGATTTACAGGTTGCCCGACCAATATCCGTACAAGGTGCACATGTCTTGAAAGGACATAATCCGTTTTCAATCGGTATTGCCTTTGTCGGTGGTCTGGTGGGTTCATCTGCCAGAAGAGGCACACAAAGGAGTTCGACTACGTTTAGACCTGAGCAATGGAATACTTTTAAGGCTTTCATGAGAGCTTTCTATACGGTACATCCTGGTGGACAAGCCTTTGGTCACAATGATATAGATCCTGATAGAAGATCCGACCCTAACTTCGACGTGGTTAGATATGTTAGAAAAAGCTTCGGTAAAGAAAACATTCAAACCGTTGAGGAAACCAGATCCTCAGGTGCCTTATCAATTGATGAGATTTTAGAGAGACAATAACATGGCAGGAAATCTTGCATATACCAGTATCGTTTCATCCAGTGGTAAAAACAGAAGTACAACAGTAGTTCTTTCTGACGGTACAACCAAGACGTTTACCGGTGACAGAGCATTCCGTAACAATAACCCTGGCAACCTGACGGGAACTGCTAAGGCTGCGATTGAACAAGGTGCTTTGGGTGTTGACTATGATGGCAACTATATCTTTCCATCGATGCAGGCTGGTTTTAATGCTCAAAAGCAATTAGTTCTAAAAGAATATGGTAACTATACCATTTCAGAAATGCTCAGCAAGTATGCACCTCCTGGAGCCGATAACGATCCATACGGTACTAATGCCAGTTACCCAGGCTATGTAAAAGCAGCCGGGTTTACCTTAAGCGATAGAATCAGTGATTTATCATCTTCCGATCAAGAACAACTGATTAGAATTATGATTACCAAAGAGTCTGAAGTTTCCGATGATATCTTGGCTTTGGTCAATGATGGAGATCGTGCTGATTTGGCTGAGGCTGTTAGAAGAGCTGAGTTGGCAGAAGAGGGTGAGGACGATGTAAACTCCACCACGGATAATAGAACCGAAGGTACCACGTCACAAAGAAACGATCAGTTAGTAACTCCTGATACAACAGGATTCAAAGATCCTTTCAAGAACTATCCTAGAAAAGAATACTTTAATCAGGCAACCACAAACAAAGCAGCTAGAGGTGAATGGGAACCAAAGTTGAAAATGGGTGGTGGATCCGTTAAAGGCGGTTCATTGTTCCCAACCGAAGCAAACCCACAGTATCCATACAATAAAGTTACAGAGACCTCCAGCGGCCATAGAATCGAACTGGATGATACTCCAGGCGAGGAACGAGTATCTGTCGTCCATACAGTAGGATCCGGTATGGAATTCCATGCAGATGGATTAGTCGTCTTGAATGCGCATGATAAGATGGTTCAGGTTGTTGGTGATGACTTTACTGTCTATGTCAGAGGTAATGGTGATATCACATATGAAGGTGACTTGAAAATGCACGTTACCGGTGATTACAAACTGAGAGTTGACAAAAACTTTATTCTGGAAGTAGATGGTAAGTACATTGAAACAATTGGCCAAGGTAAACATGAGACCGTTGAGGCTGATAAGATCAGTACCATCGTTGGAAACTTATCTGAGTCTATTACTAAAAACTCCAGTAGAATCTCACTGGAAAGCGCCAATATTATTACTAAGGGAGATTTGGCGGTATTAACAGATGGTAAAGCAGAATACGCTACGTCAGAGTCCACACACCTATCATCTAAAACCAGAATCGATATCGCAGCTCCTGAACTGAATGCAACCGCAGAGGACTTGGCTATTATTGCACCTGAGGGACAGATTGGTGGTGTCAATATGATGTATACTGGTGACACTTACAAAGGCAGAGCTTTTGACGGTGACTTCTTTACTGGAATTTCAGCAGAAGCAGTAAAATCAGAAACAGCAGTTAACGCACAACAAGCTGTGTCAGCTGCCTCGTATCCTGGAGCTGGAGGAACTGGAGGAACGTCTCCCACAGGTACTGTAGGAACGCCACAGTCCCTGACTTCTGCCACGTCTGCAATGGTCAAGGATACTCTAGAAAGATCCGACAAAGGCATTCTGAATGTAGACGTTGATCCAGATAATAAGATTTTACAAAATATCGATCTGAGAGAACTGGAAATACTCGGTGAAAACAAATCGACAACTTCAACTGCTAGCGCATATGATCTGGTGCCATAATGATTATTCGTAGAGACAGTATTACAGCCAGAGAGGCTCGTTCTAAATTAAGAGAGCCCAATAACAGGCAAGATGATTTGTTCGTCTCGTTCTGTATTTCATTGGGAGTTCTTAATTCTAACTTTAAAACCACACAGCCGGGTGATATCAAGAGAATCATCAACTCTGAACCCAAAGCTAAATTTGGCACAAGACAGTTTGGCCAGGGTTCTGCGCCTAAGAGCAAATACAAAGAGAGCTTACAAATCTCCAGGGTTTTACCTGAGAAACAGTTCAACCCGATGAATAAGACTGATATTGGTTCAGGTACGAAACTCGGGAGAGGGATTCCTCTTGGTAGGTTTGTAGCTACGCAATCTCTTGCTCAAGCTACGTTAAATGATTTTCCCAATCTAGATGACAGAAAAAGATTGGCCCGTCATTACTATATGTTTGGTCTGATGATGACCGGCTTTATGAATCTAAGAGATCGATTCGGTACTGACTATTCCATCTCAGTGACCGAAGGTTTGTATTTGCCAGAAACAACCGAGACCTTAACATCCGGTGGAATCAAAGAGCTGGCTTCAAAAGGCAGAGCCTGCGTCTTTGAGGTTATTGATCAGGCAGGTAATAATGCTCCTGAGAAAACATTTGAGTTAGCCGCTTACTGGAAAGACAATCACTTGTTTAATAAGCTTATTATGAGCTATGATACAGTGGATCCGAGTGTAGACTTTACGGCTCAAATCGTAGTAACCATGCCTGAGATTGCTGAGAACTTTACTGGATCATTTGCTCGTAAAGTTTCAACCGAATTTAACTTTAAACTACTGATTGATAACGCTATAGCTGAATGTAGCGTATAAATAAATTTTAAATAAGGTAAAAAAGTACAATGGCAGTCAGACGTAGTTTTGCAATCGAAGATAAGAACATCAATAGTACTTCCACTATTGTTGCTAGCAAACCTGAAAATTATTCTGATATAGATCTAACGTTAGATACTAAACCGTCAGGAGATATTTTCAAGAAAACTGATGCTGCGGCCGTCAAACAGTCCATTCGTACTATTCTGTTAACTAACTATGGTGAGAAACCGTTCGACTTTTTCTTTGGTGCCAATCTAAACTCATATCTTTTTGAATTGAATGATCCTTCATATACAAAGGAGATTCAAAAAGATGTTAAGCTTGCGATTCAAAACTATGAGCCCAGAGCCGAAGTATTAGACGTTCAGGTTAATAATAATATAGATGCAAATGATTTAAAGATAACGGTACAATTTAGAATAATTTCTACAGAAGAGGTTGTTGTACTCACGACCTCTCTTACGAGGATTAAATAACGATGCCATCTACAACAAAGCAAACTATCCATACTAGCACACTGGATTTTAATAATCTAAAAACTAGTATGAAGAATTATCTGGCTGGTCAAACTGAGTTTGCTGACTTTGACTTTGACGGATCCGGACTTTCCGTATTAATGGATCTGCTTGCCTATAACTCACATAAAAATGCTTTGTTGGCAAACTTTGGTTTGAATGAGTCTTTCTTGTCGACAGCTCAGACAAGATCCAGTATGATTAATCACGCGTTGAACTTGGGCTATATTCCACGTTCTAAGACAGGTGCAAAGGCAACGGTTAATCTTTCGGTAAATCTGGCTAGTGTTTCTCCCAAGCCTTCAACAATTACACTTCCACAGTTTTCCTCATTTACATCTGTAGTTGATGGCGTATCCTATACCTTCTATACGTTAGATGAGTACATCGGTTATGATAGAACAGGTACAGGAATTTATACCTTTGAGGTAAAGTCCGGTGATAAAGACATCAGCCTTTCTGAAGGTATACTCAAGACCAGAAACTTCAGATGCGCCGATGCTCAAGAAAGACAAGTCTATGTAATTCCAGATAAAAACCTGGACTTGTCGACACTCGTTGTTACAGTTTTTGACTCTATCAGTTCCACCGAGTTTGAGATCTACGAGAGAAGCAGCGACATTAAAGAGTATAATGATGATACAAAACTATTCTTACCTGTAGAAACATACAATGGTTTTTATGAGATTAGTTTTAGTGATGGTCAGTCTACGGGTACAGCACCTGTACCAGGAAATATCATCAGAGCACAATACCTGGCGGCCAGTGGTGTGGCTGCAAACACAGCCAACGTATTTACTCCTACAAACCAGATTGAAGTAAACGCACAGTCTTATCCATTGATTGTTACAACCGTATCTAGAGCTGCTTTTGGTGCTGAGAAAGAATCAATCGAGTCTATCAGAAATAATGCACCTTTGAATCTGCTGACTGGTTCTAGACTGGTAACATCAAGTGATTACAGAACAATCATTCAGTCCAGAGTTCCTGGTATTAAATCAGTAAACGCCTGGGGCGGTGAGGATAACGTTCCTGCCAAATACGGTAAAGTAATGGTATCATTGATCTTTGAAGATGATGTTGAAACTACACAGAAGACTTTGATTCAAAATACTATTCGAGATGACATTACTGATAATCTATCGGTTATCTCTGTCGGAATGGAGTTTGTAGATCCAACATTTACATATGTTAATGTTACCACTGATATTAGATACGATGAATCTTTGACAAACAGAACTCCTCAAAGCTTGGAAAATGTAGTTAAAAGTAGAATTTCAGAGTTCTTTACTAATAATCTGGGTAAATTCAATGACGTGTTTAGAAAATCTAAATTAACCACAGTTATTGATGATGCTGATCCTGCTATCTTATCTTCTGATGTAACTATTCAATTAGAGTCTAGATTTACTCCTATTGTGAATACTAATACAAGTCAGATTGTGTCAGCCGACTATGAAATTTCTTATACTAATGAACTCGCTGAACCCAATGGCACAAATGCGGTTATTACTAGTGACTTCTTTACATTTAACGGAACTTTGTGTAATATTTCTAATAAACTAGATTCTACTAAACTAAGAATTCTAACACAAGCTGGAAATATTGCACAGGATAATGTAGGTGAATATATTCCTTCCACAGGTAAAGTAAATCTGGTAGGATTTAAACCAACGAGTATTGCCAGTGGTAATACGTATCTTCTTCTTAAAGCGGTACCTAAGAATGGATCCGTTGTAAAACCATTAAGAAATAACGTCGTGACTATTGGATCAAACTTAGTCACTGCAACTCCTGATGTCAACCTTGCTAATTCTGTCGTAGGTACAACTAACTAATGCCTCATACTTTAGTTGATCTTAACCGAAATGATCTGATTTTTAATCAGCCGGATGTCGATACGGTATTACCTAGTCATTTCCAAGAGCAATACCCTACGTTTGTAACACTTCTTAAAAAATACTACGACTGGCTTCAAGACTATACAGATTCTGACGGTAGAAATCCTATCGGTGAGTTGGAAGACATTGCATATTTAAAAGACAGAGAACTTACTCCAGAAAGATTCTTGGAGTTTATCTTTGATGAATTGTCATCTGGTATTGGACCCGATGCTTTTCCAGAATCCACATCTAGATTTTTTATTAAGCTCCTACCATTTTTCTATAAAACTCGAGGAACTCAAGTTTCAGCTGAAGGCTTTCTTAAGTTTTTATATGGCGAAAACGTACAGCTGTCTTATCCTAAAGACCAGACTTTTATTGTAGGTGAGTCTCAGATTGGTGCTGAGTCTGTTAAGTTTTTACAAGATTCCTATTACTATCAGATTTATTCTGTTCTCGTCACATCTGCTATTCCAATTGCAACTTGGAAAAATCTTTATAAAACATATATTCACCCTGCAGGGTGGGAACTCTTTTCTGAATTGGTAATTGAAGGCCTGACTACTAATACATCTCTGGCCGCCTCAATGCCACTTTCCATTGATGACTCTGCTCCTATTATTCTGGCCAATATTTTGGCAGTTGAAATTGGAACAGTTTCGTCTAAAGCTAATGTTACAATTGTTGATTCTGCAATCAGTACACGTATGTATGCACCTGGAGAATACAGCTACTACAATACTAGTGAATCCATTCTAGACGACTCTCCATATAATCAATACAGTACTTTAGTTGGTCCGTTGGAAACAAATTCTCGTCTATTCAGCTCTACTGATGATGTAACTAGTATTAAGTTTAACCTCAGTAACTCTGATGGTACACATACACTGGATGATGACTCTGCTGGTACTATCTTTACACTTGATAGACTTGACGTCTTTAAGACTATTGACTTCTCCAATATTATTGAAACAATGGATGAGTCTGAATTTGATTATTATCCAGATTCCGGTGCTGATACACCGTAAGACATTATAAATAAATGTAAACTGCTCACAAAAGGTTTCTAGAACATGCCTTTAATTTACTTAGACTCAGATAATATATTGAATCGTGGCACTTTGCCAAATGATAATACAGGTGATACGCTAAGGGCCGCTGCACTTAAAATTAACACGAATTTTGAAAATTTAGATTCAAATTTAAATCTTGTTAATATTAATGCAAACAAGTCTTCTAGATTTTCGGTCGATAAATCGCTTTTAGACTCTCCAGGAAGAGCCGGCACTTTTTTAAATGCATCATTAAGTGTAGGTAAAGCTGTATTTTATAATAGTACACTCGGCCTCTGGACAGGTGCATTCGAAGATTCAGATAATGTAGCATCACACATTATTGTATCTACTAAACCGCTTACATTTGATTTGGCTCAAACCGGAGTTTTTGAACTAGAGTCTGATGGCCAAAATTTTAATAACTTGTCTCCAAATAGATATTACTATATCCCAGATTCTGCTGGAACCTTTCCAGTTACAACGCAGAATATAAACACATATCAATTATTGTATTATGCTTTAGATTCTAATACGATCGATTTGAACATTTCCGAAGCACAAGTATTTGCTAGTGAATTAGAAACTTTGATTAAAGGAACTTCTGCTACAGCTCCTGATCCAAAAGTTGAAACTGACGAAAATACGGGATTATTTACAGATTCGGATGACGCATTAAAAATTGCTACCGGTGGCGTAACTGCAGCGACATTCAAGTCTACAGGTATTACTACTGTTGGTGGAAACTTTAGTGGAAATATTACAGGCAGCGGAAATTTAAATATAGCAGGAAACTCTTCAGTAAGCGGCAACGGCGATTTTACTGGAGTTGTTAACATTAATGATACAACTACTTCAACAAATACTGCAACTGGTGCATTGATAGTAGATGGCGGAACAGGAATTGCTGAAAATCTTAATATTGGAGGTGATTTAAATGTAGGCACCAATGCAGATATTAGTGGCACTTTAGATGTAACTTTAACAACAACTATGACAACTGTGTCATTAGATAGTATTGGAGTAACTCGTGATATCACTTCCGGTGGGCTTATTCAAGCTAATGCACTTGTATCTGATACTAGTCTTACAGCAGGAACATCAGTTAGTGCAGGAACAACTTTATCGGTTGGGACAGATCTAACAGTAAGTGGTACTAGTACGTTTAATAATAACATCTCTATGGACAGTGGTGTTGCTGCAGGTAATGTTACTACAGGTACAACTTTTGATATATCCAAGTCTAATAATCACATTTGGAATCTTGCAGATGGTTCTACATTAACCTTGGCTAAGGCTGATAAAGTTAGAAATATGACACCGTTTACCATTGTATTAAGAGAAGATGGTGTAGTAACAGATGTTACTTTAGCGAGTGATGGTAATTATGTGTTAAGGGATTATTGGCCGGGCGGTATTGAAGTTGAGCCGGTAGGTACAGCAAACAGATTTGTCGTATGGAATGGATTTGTGATTGACCCTGTAGAAAATGATAGTGCGAAAATTATTGTAGGTGGCATTCAGGCATTTACATAAGATAGGAGTTTATCATGCCAATTTTTAATCCAGGAGTAGTAATGAATTCACAGGACTTTACTCCTGTTTGGGCTACAAACGAATCAATTACTATTCAAGAAAACACTACTACTGTAGCTACGCTATCCGCTACTAATAACCCATCATTTTCTATTGTTGGTGGCGATGATCAAAGTAAATTTCAAATCAGTAATGGTGTTTTAGAATTTATAACTGCTCCTGATTTTGAAAATCCAACTGATACTGGATCTAATAATACCTATGTTGTTGACGTACGAGCTACCAATACATATGGATTTGCAGACAGAACTATTACTATAACAATTTCAGACGTAAATGAAAATAAAATTATTATTAATGGAACTTCATATAGTAACACTGGAGATTTTGGTACCAGTGCAGTCACTTATAATAATTTCGAAGTAACAATGTCAAGTGGTACTATATTTAGAGCTGGCGGATATAGGTCAACTTTAAATAATACCGATATTGCTAACGGCCAACCGTTTATACGAAATCAAAGAAACGTTGGTACAAATCTCACTATTACTTCCCAAGGCAATCCTACTATTTCAGTTTACATGTGGGGAGGCGGTGGAGGAGGTGGCGATGCTCATGGAGGCGGCGCCGGGTGGGTCCATGCTGATATAACTTTAGATGATACTAAGACGTATTATCTTCGAGTAGGCAATGGCGGCGTTGAGGCTCATCAGCCTGATAATAATGTTGATAATTCCATATCAGGAGACGGCGGCTGGGGCGGTGGAGGCGCTGGCGGAGCTGGATCTGATGGAGGCAACGGTTCTTCTTTTGCGGCTGGAGGCTCGGGACGAAATTTTTCTTCACCTGATCAACAGCTTGCTGGCGGCGGAGGAGGTGGTGGCACTTTCTTTTTTGAAACCAGCCTTTCGCAGAGTAACATTCTTTTAGCGGCTGGAGCTGGCGGTGGCGGGGGAGGCCATGACTTTTCTTCTAACGTTGATCCAGAAGGAGGAGTAGGTGGTGGAAATACCGGCGGTTCAGCTTTAGCAGACGGGTCTACTGGAAATGTAGGTGCTACCGGTGGAACTCAAAACGCCGGGGGAACCAGTACTGGTGGTAACGCTAATTCAACGGGCAATTCTGGAGCTGGGGGTCGAGGCGGAGGTGGCGCTGGGACAGGTAGTGGCATAACCGTTGCCGGCGGTGGCGGTGGCGGAAGTGGCTATTATGGCGGCGGCGGTGGCGCTGTTCAATTTGTAGGCACGGAGTTTGGATATGGCGGCGGTGGCGGATCTAGTTTTGGAAAAACTACTCTAAATTATGTTAACGGTTTTTCTACGCTAGCTTCAAATGCGGGGAGCAGCACCGCGCCGGCTGGCTCTCCTAGTTATAGACCTAGTAGCAATACTGGCAGCGGTTCTACTAGCAATGGATTTCCTGGTGCTGTAGTAATTAGGTACGAACAATAGTAAGTTGCTTATAAATATTAAAAATTGCGCCAATAGAGGAAATATAAATGGCAAGGTTTAATACAAATTTAATTAAAACAAGAGTTAGATTAGAGCCAGGCACAGTTGATGCAGCTGCTCTAGTTGATAACTCGGTAGATTCTGATATCTTGTCAGATAACGCTGTTGATACCGCAGCTATTCAAAATCTGGCTGTTACGACGAATAAAATCGCGGATGATGCTGTAACTGGTGCTAAACTTGCTAATGACATTACGATTGCCAATGATTTGACTGTTTCGAATGATTTGACTGTTTCGAATGATTTTACTGCTTCTGGTATTGCTAAAGCCGGCCTGGTTTCTCTTGCAAACAGCAATGCAGTAACCTATGATCTTTCAACCGGCAATGTGGCTAAATGGAATCGAGATTCATCTCCTGTTGATGCAACTAATACATTGACACTCGACGGTACATCCGGCGGGGCTCTTGATGGGATGGGCTTTACCATCATGGCATTCAATGGTGATGACGACTCAGATCGTTCTATCACTTTTGCTGGTGGTACTGGTATTACTGTACACTATAGTGACTCGGCTACCATTACATGGGGCGGACCAAATAAGCATACGGTTATTTCTGGTATGGTATTTGATTCTGCCAACGTCCTTATTCTTAGTGCAGGTTTGGTAGGTTCGGTCTAATGGCTTTTCCTGGTACTTTTGCTTTAGCTATGCCAGCTGTTATCGGCGGTGGTGCCAATTTTGGCACTATTGATATTGATGGTGTAGTTTATAGCACTAATCAAATTTATACTCGGGAAGGTTATGAATCGCCAAATCCAACTTATACTTCTCAGCTCTCGCCAGTGCTAGGCCAAGGCCATAATAATGCAGATAATATTATAACTGTTACTGAAAAACCAGTTCAAGTAAAAGTACAACTGTGGGGCGGCGCTGGCGGCAACGGTAATTCCCTCAACTCAGGTGAAAACCAAGGCGGCGGCGCTGGTGAATATAGACATGCAACTTTTTTATTACAACCAGGTCAATATACACTTATGCTTGGTAATGGCGGTACCGTGTCATACTATTCGAACAGTTATGGCGGTGGCGGCTATGGAGGAGGCGGCGGTGCTGCCGGGTACAACGGTTCTGCTTATGTAAATGGTACACATGGCACGGCATTTGGCAATGGTGGTCAGAATACTAGTTTTGCAGCAAGCACTCTCGGCTGGGCTGGGGGCGGTGGCGGAATGACCGGTCTATTTGATACACTTACTAAATCTCAAGCAACTTCATTATTGATTGCCGCTGGAGGCGCTGGAGGTAGCAGTTGGTACAATAATAGCTCTTCAGGCCACACTACAAAGCGTGCTCCTGGAGGCGGCGACAATGATGCTAGTTTATATGGCGGAAATGGCGCTGGCCGAGGACAAGGTGGTTGGGGAGGTATTGTCCAGGGAGTTGGCAGCACCATGACCGGCGGTGGCGGTGGCGGTTACATCGGCGGAAAAAGACAAACCAATAACTATTCATTGGGTGGCCAAGGATATACACATGGCGATGCTACTGATACATTTCAAGAAAATGGTGAGAGGGGTAAAGGCAGTGCGTCGCATGGCGCTGCGGCTTTTGCTGAGCCGGGTGGTACAGACCAGCCAAATTATATAGATGGCCGAGGTGATGGTGCAAGTACCTCAACTACCCCGGACACTGGGAATGGCGGTCTGGCTGCAATTACTATATTGGCTGCCCGGCGGAGCTAATTTATTGTTTAACAAAAGACGGTTATAGAGATGTCTTTGTGGTTTAATATAATCCGCCTTAAAGTTAATACGACATGATAAGTATGATAAATAAAATCAAAGAATTCAATATAGAGTAGGAAATATGGTTCGACAAATTATTTCTACAGGTACGACAGCTAACGACGGTACCGGTGATACCCTAAGAGATGCTGGTGTAAAGATTAACGCCAACTTCACTGAGCTGTATACCTTCATGCCAGGAGGTAGTATTCAGTCTATTACTGATAGTTCTACCTCCATGGATTCCAGTACTCTTTATATCTTTAACTTAGCAAGTACTCCTACTATCAATAGTAGCTTTACTCTTGCCAATGGATCTTCCAATGGTGAGATCAAAAGAATTATCAATAAGTCTGATTCTGATGTTAGTCTCTCTATTACAGCAGGTACCGGTGGGTTAGCTTTTCCTATCGGATCTACTGGATTGACTATAAATAACAAGATGTCTTTCGACCTGGTATGGGACGGTACCGAGTGGCATCTGGACAGAGACTCAGACTCAAGAATCACGTTTTTAACTTAATGGATTAAGTAAATGACAGCCATTGCTACAAACTCATTTAAAAAGACCGTCATTGATAGGATTATTGATAATCTAGATGACTCAGGAGGCAATTACTACTTAGCGATTGGTAAGTCTGATCAGTGGAACACTACTGAAACCGTACCTACAACTGTTAATACTCTGGAAGAGGAAAGAAAATTCCGCTCGAGTATGCAGTCAATTAAGAAAATTTCTGATGGTAGCTTTGTAGCAACCAGATATAACTGGTCCTCTGGTACGATTTACAACGCTTTCAGTGATGCTGTAACTTTGACTTCTCTCGGAGCATATTACGTCTATACGGAATCCCAAAGAGTTTATATCTGTCTGGAACAAGGTAAAGACACTTCTGGTAACCCAGTAATCTCTACTATCAATCCTGATACTGTTGGAACAGGAAATATTCCTTCCAGAACTTCTGATGGATATGTTTGGAAGTATCTGTTTACTCTGACAGCCATAAACACCAATAAGTTTCTTTCTGCAAATTTTCTTCCTGTAACAAAAATCACCACAGCTGGAAACTTAATTGAAACAGAACAACTTAACGTCCAGAATGCTGCTGTAAAAGGATCTATCGTAGGATACAGAATTGTTAGTGGTGGTACTGATTATCCATCTAGTGTTACTGGTACAGTAGTTGGAAATGGATCTGGCGGTGCAGTAACATTGACTGTATCTGGCGGTAGTATCGTAAAAGCAATTATTGCGGATTCTACAGACGGTAATCTTGCTCTTGGAGCTGGATATGATTATGCATCTGTAAGCATTACGGATTCCAATAACGGCGCTGCTACGATTGAACCGGTTGTCTCCATGAATGGCATCGGTGCTGACCCTAGAGATGACATTAACGCCAGATTCTTAATGATGAACTCTCAGCCTGCAGGTGAAGAGGGAGGAGACTTCTTAGTCAGCCAAGACTTTAGACAAATTGGAATTCTTAAGAATCCTAAAACACATAACGACTCTGACTTTACTGCTGGTACTGGATTAGTACTTAGAAAGTTTGGACTTAATAGCGTAACAGGAACGTTTGGTGCCGATGATTTGATTAGAGGTAATATTTCTAACGCGGCAGCATTTGTTGACAAGTTTGATGCTTCTACTAATACTATTTTCTTCCATCAAAATGCTAGTACTGGATTCAAGCCGTTTACTTCCGGCGAGGTAGTAACCGACTCTGATAATGCTGGAGTCTTTGGTACATTAAATGCATTGGATTCTGATGGTGAAGCAAATCCATTTAGCGGTGAGATCATCTATATTGAAAACAAGAGTCCGGTAACTAGAGACGCTGCTCAAACTGAAGATGTCAAAGTAATATTCCAACTTTAAGGTATAAACATGGCCGAATTTACTAGTAATACGTTTGCAACCACTTATAAGGATGATTTTAAAGACTCCGATAATTATCATCGCGTCTTATTCAATAGTGGTAAAGCTCTGCAAGCTCGTGAACTTACACAGCTTCAAACGATTATTCAAGAAGAACTTAAAAGATTTGGCAGCCATATCTTTAAGGATGGATCACTTGTAATTCCAGGTGGATTATCTCTTGATACTATTGAGTTTGTAAAGTTAAAAGGCACTCCGGCAAATGTCGGAGACTTCTCTGTAGGAGATATTTTAACTGAAGATACTACTGGCATCAAAGCAAGAATTATTAGAATTGAATCTTATGTCAGTGCTTCTGAGCCTGCAACATTTTATATAACCTATATTGATAGTGGAACACAAGTTCCAACATCTGCTCCTGTCAGGTTTACTCCCAATGCCACTATCAGAAATGCTAGTAACGATGCGGTACAGGTACAACAGACTAACACTATTGAGAACCCTGCCGTAGGCGCAGGTACGGCGCTCTCAGTGTCCACCGGTAGCTTTTTTGCCTTAGGGCACTTTGTACAATGCAATCAACAAACGATCCTCGTATCGAAGTACTCAGCCACTCCTACGGTTGATGTGGGTTTTAAAGTCACTGAAGATATTGTTACAGCCTCTGATAATAGTGCACTATATGATAACCAAAACGTTCTTCCGAACGAAACTGCACCAGGCGCTGACAGATACAGAATTCAATTAACTCTGGTAACTGCTGATGATCTTCAAGCAGATGATAACTTTGTCTACTTAAATCGCTTGGTAAACGGTGAGTTTCTGAAAGAGATTGATAGAAGCACTTATAATATCATCGGTGAGGAAACTGCTCTTCGTACGTTTGAAGAGTCCGGTAATTATATCGTAGAAAGCCTTGATTTGGATTATACTGCAGACTCGGCAGGATCAACAACCACGATTGTTGCGGAAGTAGGTCCTGGTGTCGCATATGTTCAAGGATACAGATTCAATCAAGATACAACTCTTCCTATCACAGTCAATAAAGCCAGAGACTTTGAAACGGTAGAGAATGATGTCGTATCTGCTTTCTTTGGCAATTATGTAAACATTGATGGTACAACAGCCAAAGCATTCCCTAATATTAATGTATTAGAGCCGGTTAACTTATACAGCGACTCTTCAATCAGAGGATCTGTTCTGGGTACAGCCAGAGTTCGCCAGGTAGAAGAAAACGGCGCAGACTACAAGTACTACCTGTTTGATATTTCGATGACCGGAAGTAATAAGTTCACTGATACTCAGAGTATCGGTGTTGATTCTACCAACTATGGTAATTTAATCCTTGAAAATAGTGTAGCTGTTCTTAAAGAAGCCGACGAGAATAATCTTTTCTTTCCGCTTTCCAAGATCCGGCCTAAAGCAATCAGTGATATCTCCCTGACCGTACAGAGAAGGTTTACTGCAACCACAGACGGAACAAACGGACAGGCTACTCTGGATGTATCTGCAAACCCAGGTGAAACATTTACTAGCACAGGTCAGTGGATTGCAGCATTTGATTCTGATGGTAGTATTATCACTCCAACCAATGGTATCTCTGGTTCGGGAACAAACTCTGCCACACTGGATTTTGGCTCTGCATATATCAATCAGAACATTGAAGTTTTAGCTTTAGTCAACAAAACTTCGCCTAGTGGATCTAATAATACTGGTAACTTCCGTGCTAAAACCTTAACTGAAACGACAGTTACTGCAGCCATTGACTCAGACGGCAATGGTGTCAAGTTTGTGCCTCTCACAAAAGCAGATATCTATTCTGTATCGAGAGTGAGTACCGTGGATTCTGATGGTACAGATGTTGCTGGATTGTTTACTCTTGATAATGGACAAAGAGATAACTTCTATCAACAAGGTAGAATGATTCTAAACACAGGCGTTGGAACTCCTACTGATAACATCTTTGTGAGATATAAGTATTTTGCTCATGGTGCAGGTGCATTTTTTGCTGCTGCTTCCTATAGCGACCTGGACTTAGAAGACATTCCTAAGTATACTAATAAGTTGGGCGAAACCATTGAGCTACGTAATGTTCTTGATTTTAGACCAAGAAAAGGCGACAATGACGCAGAATACTCTGCTGGTACGGCAATTGTCAATGAACTGCCTATTAATACCGACACTATTCAATTAGATGTTGATTACTATCAGCCTAGAAGAGATATTGTTGTTGTTAACGTTGATAATGAGATTAAGTATATTGAGGGTACCTCGGCGTTTAATCCAGTTCCACCTACAGTTCCAAACGATGCAATGCAGATCTATGCCATCGATTTAGAACCATATACTGATAATGAAGACGATGTTACTTTTGAACCTGTAGGTAATAGACGCTATACTATGGCCGATATTGCCAATCTGGAAGATAGAATCGACCGCATCGAAGAAACGACGACACTCAGCTTGTTAGAAACACAAACTGCAAACATTGAAGTTCTGGATGCAAATGGAAACAATAGATTTAAAAATGGTTTCTTTGCAGACAACTTTAAAAATATTGATTTTATCGATACCGAGACAGGTGAATTCTTTGCATCATTTGATGAAGAACAAGATTTAATTCAACCATTATTTACAACTAAAAATGTAAACCTTTTTGCCGATTCTGCTGCATCTACTAATATTAAAGTTGCGGGCGAACTGGTAATGTTGAACTACCAAGATTCTGCAGTAATTACTCAATTGGTAGCGTCTGAGACAGAAAACGTCAACCCATACAACATTATTACTCATGTAGGTAGTATCGAACTTACTCCTTCGGTAGACTTCTTTACTGAAGTCAATGAGGTACGTGCGGGTAGAATTATAACTGCACAGGTTCAACAACGAAACGTCTTCGGTGCAGCTGCTCTCCGGGCCCGTTTAACTCGGGGCCGTAGAGTAACACCAA
>Ga0070745_1000281_pt1 | contig 32713 bp, 33 predicted proteins | sample VirMetDEL_Mar_4_FD_77438 | JGI IMG/M metagenome (GOLD analysis project Ga0070745, IMG submission 77438) | Aqueous microbial communities from the Delaware River and Bay under freshwater to marine salinity gradient to study organic matter... | ecosystem: Environmental > Aquatic > Marine > Coastal ...
CTTCTAGCAGTGGGTGGAATAAACATTAACATAATAGACGAAAACGCTAACTTAAACGCTATAATAGAAACGGTTAAACAGTCTCAAGAAAGTTTTATTAAAAAGAGCTCAGATCTAGATTCTGAAATATCGAGAATAAAAACAAAAATGGCTGAAATAAAGCCAACAACTGATCGCGTAAAAGAGTTACTTATTGAATTAGATAGTGCATGTTTTTCACAACAAGATGAACCGGTTTCAGATGCAGACTTAGAAGCCAAAGTAAAAGATGCAAAAGGAAAAGACCCATTTGGAGCAAAATCATTTGATGAAACAGATCCTACTCTTCCTTCTATATATGATTACCGATATTGGCTTGAGTTTTCAAAGGTTGTAAACAAAGTAGGTTTGCTTCCTCTTCCTAGTAAGATACCTACTTCTTTACGATATTGGCCTGTTGGTTTGTTTTTTCCTACACCGGTTGGAAAACTAATAAAAATACCTCTTCCTATTATATGGATCCCTTTGTTAGTAACCCCTACTCCGATAGGTGTCACTGTTATATTTCTAACCATAAATGGACTTTTTATAAGCCCTATTATTTTTAATATAAATGCAACTGGAACAAAACAACATATATTAACAGCAAGAGGACCTAGTAGACAATTTGGATATACAGATGATCCAATAAGCCAGCTTTTAAGATTACCTTTAAATCTAGCTTCAGCTAAATTATCATCTCTTAATCAGGGAGGGCTTGCTAAACTAAGTAAAACAGAAAAAGAATCTTATGAAGCAGAATTAAAAGCTTTAGAAGAGAAGCGGGATAGAGCTACTCCTGGTAGTCGTAGGTATATTAAAATACAATCTAAGATAGACAACTTAAAAGAATCTGTTTCAGGTAAATCTCAAGAGGAAATAACTAAAGAAGCTATAGATAAAGAAGAATCTCCTCAAGATGCTATAGACAATGCTAAATCTTCAGTCAAAGACAGAATGAATCAACTTGGAGAACCTGAGTTCTCAAACAGTAGAGCCATTCAACAGCAGATAGAAAACAGGAGAGTAGAAAAACGTAAAGAAATAGACAAGGTTTACAAATCCGACCTTTCACCAAAAGAAAAGAGAAAAAAATTAAAACAACTTAGAAGGGAACTTAAAGAAGAAGGTGTATCTAAACAGGTAAAAGAAGATGCTATTAGAAAAGATTCTATGTCTTTTTTTGATAAAATAAAATTACCTTCTATAAAGATACCTGCTGATTCTACAAAGCTTAATCCTCCGCCTACCGCAATGGAACAGCTTAAAGATCGAACTGAGGAAAATGCAAGTAATTTTAAAGATGATCCTACTTCTAAAGAAAACCGAATGGTTAAAAACGCTATGCGTAGAGAGTTACCTACAGTAGCTGAATTAATAGAGATAAATGATATTCCAGTAAATGCTAACAATAAGATAGAAATATTAGGTAATGAAGCTGCAATAAAATCAAAATTAAATCAGATAAATCAAGCAATTGTAGATAAACTAAAAGGCGTTAGTAATCTAAATGAGGAACAAACAAAACAACAGATAGAGGATTTAAAAACCAGAATAGAATCAGAACAGGATAGTTCTACTAAAAAGCAATTAAAAAGAGATTTAAAAAAACTTGAAGCAAAGCTTAGTAATCATAATGAAGCTCAACAAAATAAAAAAGACAACTCATTAGATCAGGAAAAATTAAATGAAGTTTCAGATACTAAATTTAGTTTTAATCCATTAAAAAGTTTAAGTGAATTACAACCTAAAAAAATTGACTTTACACCTAAGGAAAGCGATCTATTACCCATTTCACAAGCAGATGCTTTATTAAAATCTTACATATCAGGGTTAACTTCTAATGATATAATATCTCTTTTTGGAGGATCTAAAGAGGTAACAGTTTCATCTATTCAAGACGTACATTTTAATATAATCAATACACAAGTTCCTGATACGCTTGTAATGAAAAATAAAACAAGTTCAAAAGATATCTTAAAGTCTTCTTCAGGTGTTCTTTCTTCAATAGCTATTCCATCTAAAGAAATTGGTTTATTGTCAGCCTTTACTCTTTCAAAAAAGATACCTATTGATTTAAACATGTTACTTGGTCCTCTTAGAAAAAAGGTAACGGAAGATTTACAAAATCTAGATGGCTGCTTACCTGTAGATATAGAAAATAATTTTAGCAGTTTAAGCTCTACTGATATAAAGGTGTTCATAGAAAACAAAGTAATAGAAAAACTAGATACCTTAACTAGCATACTTGTTCCTCTTTACATCTTAATAAAGTTAGCTAAATCTACTAAAGGTATTACTCTTTCCCAATCACAGATAACATCTTTTTTGACTCCTCCATTTGGTCCTCTGGATTTTGCATTATTTACTGCCACTGCTCTTGCTAAAGTAAACGCACCTAATTCAAATAGTTTAGGTATATACAATATAGAGGCTATAAAAAAAGCAAAGGAAACAATAGATCCAATACTCTCTCCAATAATGGATAATCCTGTTAGTTATATAATACCTGCAAGTGCAGCTAGTATAGGTCTTGCTAAGATTCAAAGACTATTACATCCTGTTATAGCAGCTGATGACATACCGCCTTGGGAGAGACTTTCTAGTAGAAATTTCTTATTTGTTTTATTTCTAGATGAGTTTATTTCAGAAGCTGCTGAAAAAGTTGGATTTTTTAGGTCATTTATCTAAAACCAAATCTATAATATCAATATAATAATTAAAAATATAGTATATGCAAAAAGGAAATGTCAAGTATGAATCACCTATTGAAGATTTCGATTGGGATTCTTTAACAAATGATAAGTATAATAACAAAATAAAACTCTCAGAAGCTGACAAAAAAGAGGGTACTAGAGTACTATGTAAGGAGTCATATGCTCAGGAATTATACGACATGTATAAAAAGTACGAAGTTGAAAACGAGGTAAACTTACATGTCAGTAAAGACTTAACTATAGGTGAAGTGTATAAAGTACATGCTAAGAGTATCTGTCTTGATACTGAAACTATTAAAACAGTTGAAGATAACTCTGGTGTTGAAATAATTATTCCATTAAAAGAATACGGTGGAGATATAGAAGAACTTAAAAACGGTCATGGAACCGCTTTTAAAGTTATACTTTATAAGTCAAGTGAAAACTGTGAATATGTAGCTTCAGAGAAAAAGAGCAGATCTATTAATTATAGAGACGAACTTTTAGAACACTTTGATTCAAATACATGGTTTGATGTTAAAATCAAGAGACTTATTAAAGGTGGATATATCGCAACTTATAAGGACGAGATTGAATGTTTCATACCTGGTTCTCAAGCTGGCGCAAATGTAATAAAAGATTTTTCTATTTTATTACATAAAACAATCCCAGTAATGGTAGATAATTATGATAAGTCAAATAACTTATTTATTGTTTCTTATAAGAAGTATATTAAACATAGCCTACCTGAAAAAGTTTCTGACTTAAGATTTGGAAAATTATACACAGGTACTTTAACTAATAAACCATATGACTTTGGTGTTTTTGTAGAACTTGAAAATTACTATACTGGTCTTATTCATAGTTCAGATTTTGAGAATTATGACTCAATTAAAAAGAGTCTTAAAGCCGGTGATGATATAGACGTTTATGTAAAAGGTGTTTCTTACAAAAAGAATCAATATAGAATAGTTTTATCTTTAAATAAAGATTCTATACCTGATGATTTAATTAAATGGGATCAGTTAAAAGAAGACTTGGAAGGAAACAAGTTTGAGTTTACTGAACATGAAACAAAAAGAAATACTATAATGATGTATTACAACGGTGAATCTATAGAATTACATCTAGATAAGAAATATAGAAAGCTTAATATTTCTGATTTTTCAAAAGTTCTTATTCACAGAGTGGACTCTGTAAACAAGAGGTTAAATTATTCTTTAACTAACTAGAAAAAACATATCCACTTGCATATCTTAGTGAGTATCTAAATAAATAATTATAACAATGGGCAATACAGAAAGTATATGCCCATTTTTAAACCAATAGCCTTTATACCCAAGGCTTTTATAAAAAAAATTTAAATATATGTATTTAAAGAATTCAGATAAAGAAAAACGATACTCAATCTTCCCAATTAAAAATCAAGATTTATGGGATGCTTATAAAGCAGCTGAAAAACAAACATGGGTAGCTGAAGAAGTAAATTTAGCTCAAGATGATTATGATTCATTACCAGATAATGAAAAATTATATTTAAAGAATATTTTAGCTTTCTTTACAATCTCAGACGGTCTAGTTATAGATAACTTATGCGATAATGTAATAGACAATGTAGAAATTGCTGAAGCTAAATATTACTATAATCATCAAATGTTTATTGAACAGGTTCACGCTAACGCATATTCTTTACTGATAGATACATATATCAAAGACCCTAAAGAAAAAACAGAACTTTTTGATTCAATGTTAACTAATAAAGCTGTAAAAGACAAAGCATCTTGGGCAGAATATTGGTTAAATAATGGTACATTCGTTGAGAAACTAATTGCATTTGCATGTGTTGAAGGTATAGCATTCTCATCAGTGTTTGCTGGAGTATTCTGGTTTAGAAGCAGAAAGAAAATGCCAGGGTTAGCTGAAATGAATGAATTTATCGTAAGAGATGAATCATTCCATTATGAATTCGCAGTTCAAATGTTTAGAGAATATGTAAAAGACGAGTATAAACCATCTAAAGAGAGAATTAGAGAAGTTATACTTTCTTGTTTTGAAACAGAAAAAACATTTGTTGAAAGAAGTATGCCAGAAGGTCTTCAAGGAATGACTAAAGATGATATGATTGAATATGTTAAATTTGTAACTGATATTGTTTTAAATGACTTTACAGGTGAAACAGAATTCAAAACTAAAAATCCACTTGATTTCATGAAGAAAATTGGATTATCATCTAAAAACAATTTCTTTGAGAGAAGAACTGGCGGAGAATACACAAGAGTAGACATACCTACTAGTAATGTTGGTATTTTCGATGAAGTTGATTTTTAGCATTAAGCATAGTTTAATAACAATGATGCAACACAGTTTAATAACAATGATGCAACATTAATCAATAAAAAATAAAACAGATGAAGATAATAAAAAGAGACGGTAGTAAACAATCTTTTATGCCTAATAAGATATTAACTAGGATAAAGACACAATCAGTTGGATTAACTATTAATCCTGACATGCTTTTTCAAAGGGTTATACCTCATATTAAAGATGAGATGACAGCTACTGACATAGATGAAATTATAGCTTTTCAAACAGCAGACCTTCAGATTCAACACCCTGACTATGCAATATTAGGAGGCAGAATACTTGTTTCTAGACAAGGTAAACTTTTAGAAGTAGAAGAAAAAGGAGTAGATGAAAAATTCGACTCATTTGCTGCTTCTACTTTTCTTACTAAATATTCTGAGAAAAACGAAGACGGTATTCCTATAGAGATTCCTTCAATGATGCATAATAGAGTAGCTAACCATTTATACCCAGAATCTTTTAAAGATAGAAGAAAATTGTTAAATGAATTATACGAAAAGAAAATTAACTTTGCTACACCTATTTTGAGTAATTCAGGAGTAGAAGGAAGAAATGGATTAATTAGCTGTAATCTTACTACTCTTATGGATGACAGTATTGAAGGTATTAATGCTACTCTTGATAAAATTGCACATGGATCTAAAGAAGGTTCTGGTATTGGACTATGTATTGATAGACTTAGAAGCTCTAAGAGTATGGTTACTAGTTTTAAAGGTAAAGCCGGAGGTGTAGTTAGATTCGCAGATATGGTTCAAGCAAAAATGAGATTCTATAAACAAGGAAATAGATCTGGAAGTTGCGCCCTATACTTATCAACTTGGCATAAAGATATCTTACCGTTCTTAGAATTAAGATTACCTATAGGTGAAGAATTAAATAGAGCAAGAGATCTTTTTACAGCTGTTACTATTGATGATATTTTCATGGATGCATTGCTTAATGGTAAAAAGTACTACCTGTTTTGTCCTAATGATATTAAAAAAGCTGGCTTAAAAGCTTTTTATGAAATCCATGGAGAAGAATTTAAAGAAGAGTACTATAAAGCAATTGAATTAGGATTAGGAGAAGCGGTAGAACCTAGAAAAATATGGGATGCTATTATTCGCTCTCAAGTAGAGAGTGGTACACCATATACTTTCTTTAAAGATAACGCTAATCGTAGAAATATGCAAGCTAATATTGGAATTATAAATCAATCTAATTTATGTGCAGAGATTATGCAAGCAAGTTTACCCACGTACACTCCTCAGTGTACCTTAGCCTCTATAAACCTAGCTGAGCATGATAACTTAAGAACCATAGCAAAGTCCACTAAAGTGCTTGTAAGAGCCCTTAATAAAGTAATAGATAATAATAAATGGTCAGACGAGTGGAGTAAAAAAGCTGGAGAAGACCAGAGAGCTATTGCAGTTGGTGTAGCAGGACTTGCTGATTTCTTTGCTAAGAAAAAGATTTCATTTGAAAGTGAAGAGGCTAAAAAGTGGAATAATGATATTTTTGAAACAATGTATAAAGCAGCTGTTGAAGAAAGTATGACAATAGCCATTGAAGATGATGAAAATTATCCAGCATGGGAAGGTAGCCCATATAGTAAAGGAGAAACCTATATTGAAGATTGGTCTCCACTAGGTAAAGGTGAACCTATCCCTATGAAAAACTCATTACTTTTAGGTTTAATGCCAACTGCTTCAAGTGCTATACTTCTTGGTTCATTTGAATGTTTTGAACCTGTTACATCTAATGTATTTAATAGAATGGTAGGTGGCGGAGAATTCGTAGTAATCAATAAATACTTGGTTAGAGAACTTGATGAGTTAGGTATTTGGAATAATGATATACGAGATAAAATAATAGCCAATGACGGTAGTGTTCAGGATATTCAAGAAATACCTGAAGACGTTAGATATAGATATAAAACTGTTTGGGAAATTCCACAAAAAGTGTTACTTGATTTAGCAGTTATTAGAAACAAATACGTAGATCAATCTCAGAGCTTAAATGTTTATCATAGAGACGCTAAATATAGTAAAATATCAAGTGCTCTAGTATACGCTTGGAAAAACGGTTTAAAGACTGGTTCATATTATACTAGAACCAAATCTAAACTTTCAAAGAATAGGAAATTGTCTGCTTCAGATAATGAGGCGGCGTCTACTCCAAAAAGACCTGAAAACTCAATGTTTACATGTGCTGGTGGAGGTTGCGACGCATAAAATTTGTCCTATACAACGGTATAGGGCTTTAGGACCGGGATAGTTACCGGAATAGAAAGCAGGTCGTTCGCTACGCCTGCTTTCGCTTTATCTAGAAATTAGTTTCTGAATTGTCTAATTTAGAAAGCATATAATCCATTGCTTCTCTTGGAGTATCAACCAGTTTAAATAGATCTAAATCTTCTGGTGAAATGTTACCTTCTTTTTTAAGCATCGTCTTTTTAATCCAATCTAACATACCTTTCCAGTAGTCTTTTCCATATAATACTACTGGTACTTTTCTCATATGTCCAGTTTGAATTAAGGTTAAAGTTTCAAATAATTCATCCAATGTTCCAAATCCTCCTGGAAAGGCAACAAATGCTTGTGAATATTTTAAGAAGAAAACCTTTCTTGTAAAGAAATATCTACAATCCACTAATTCATCTATGTAATCGTTCTCTTTTGCTTCGAAAGGTAATTGTATTTTTAATCCTACTGATACCTGATCTGTTTCATGTGCACCAAAATTAGCAGCTTCCATTATACCCGGTCCGCCGCCACTTATTACTCCATAACCGTTTTCTGTACATAGATATGAAAGCTTAGCTGCATCTTTATAATACTTATGAAGAGTATCTGTTCTAGCTGAACCAAATATCGAAATACATGGTCCTATTTGAGATAATTGATCAAACCCTTTGATAAATTCTCCTTGTATTCTTAATACTTGCCATGCGTCATCTATCTTTTTATTTTCCATATTAATCTAAAGAGTTTTTTGTTACCCAATATCTATAGCCTAGTAATAACTTTTGCATTTTATTGAGTTCATATACATTTACACCTCGTTTACTTAGACTAGGTATTATTATTTTATTTATCCTAGCTAATATTTTAAATAGAGGTTTACTATTCATTATGATAATAGTTCTTTTGTTATAGTAGAAGCTAATTTACCGTCGTACTGGCCATCGAAGTTGTCTTTTAAATATCCCATTACTTTACCCATTCCTTTCATTCCAGATAGGGATTCTTTCATAATAAATCCTCCTATCTTTGCTCTTAAAATATCTTCAGACATTTGAGTAGGTAAATATTCATCTATTATCAATAGCTCTTCATTTGTCAATGAATTAGTTGCTTCTGCGTTTTTAACCATTGATTTTAGCTTAGATATTATATAATTATCCTCTGGAGTTTTGCTTTCTTTTGTAACTTCTGTTTTTATGACTCCTAAGAAGTTTTTTCTTTGCATGTCTTTTGCTTTATATGCAGACATAAAATCCTCATTTATCTTTTCTATTAAATTCATACTTTTATCTTTTTTTCTAATACTATACTCCAAAACAATTCAAAAGTTATTGAAAATATGGTTTTTAATATAATAATATCTATTAAAGTATTTATCCAACCTGTTTCAAATACTGATACTATTCCATCTCCATAGAAAGCTGCTCCTAATATAAAGAATGTTATCATAAAAGATTGTGCAAAATGCCATAAGTCAGTTACCCAAACAAATATAGTAGATGAACCAGGAAACTTTTCCCCATTTAAACTATTACTATTGTTTTTCCATTTGTTTTTATAACTAATCGCAGGATTAGCCCACCATTCAAATCGACTACCTTTAAAAACGCTATTATCCCAATGAAAATTAACTTTATCCATTACTGCATTGCATATGGCTGCTAACACAAAAAATAAAACACTTATCATAATTTTTAGTTTATTTGCATTCCTGGAAATAGGAATCTAGCCAGTACTTCGAATAATTGAATATTATGGTAATGAGCTAGATACCACCCTCCTCCAAATATGGTAAACAGGATTATAAACAATCCTCTCCAGTATGGTAGATATGAATCTCTCCAGCTATCGGGACCAGATCCATATGCAAAGTTTAATTCTTTCCCACAATTTCCACAATGTGTAGGTCTAGTAGGTCTAAACCAAGGCAACCAAGTCCAAGGCTTTTCAATCATTCTACCTCTCCACTGCATATGGCTATAATTCCACCAATCCTTATGTAGGCATTTACTACACCTGTATTTCTGTCTTGTGAAAAGATTTAATGATGTTCCTTTCCATCTAACGTTCTTAAATTCATTGCTCAAAATAACCTCCTCTTTAAAATAATTCGTCGCTTATTGTTAATATACTAAGTTGGTCTTCATCCTCTATTAATTTAACTGGGAATCCCCATAAAAGCGCTACGTTATCCACTACTGTGTCTACTGTTTCCATGTTAAGTCTCTTTTCATTTATAGGAGTAAAGTTTAAAGTTAGTGTTCTATCTCCATTTACATCTACATCATATACTTGAATATCTGGAATATATGTAGATCTATTATATGTTTCAGAAAGACTTTTTCTAACATGTTTGTATCCTCTTTCATTATGAATAGCTCCTATTTCATAAAATCTTCTCTCCTCTTTATCGTCTACTTCAAATAATTTCATATCTCGTATCACTTTAGGAGAAAGATATTGTAGTACAAAGGTTTCATCTTTAAAGTTCTCCACGATGTATCTAAATGTACCTGGCCAATCTTTGTTTCCTGCTATATCTGGAAACCATTGTTTATCTTCTTCTGTTGGGTCTAATGCCATTCTTTTCAAGTCATTAAAGATATTAAAACCTAAAGTATATGGATTTATACCTGAATAGAATTTTGAATCAAATCCAGGTTGAAAGATTACGTTTGAATGATTATGGAAAAATTCCATCATAAACCCTTCGTCTAAGTAACCTTCTTCATACATCTGATTGATTATTTCATAATGACTAAATGTTGCACATCCTTCGTTTATTACTTTTGTTTGTCCTTGTGGATAAAAATATTGAGCAGTTTTTCTAACTATTCTAATTAATTCTCTTTGCCATGTCTTTAAACTAGGAGAATTCTTCTCTATAAAATAAAGTATATTTTCCTCAGGTTGACTCGGGAATCTTTCTTTTCTAGCTTTTCTCTTTGTTGTGTTTTCAGGTAAGGTTCTCCAAATATCGTTTACTAGTACTCTATCGTCTTCTAGTTTTTTCTTTAACCTTTCTTGTTCCTCTTTTGCGGATATTCTAGTAGGTTTAGTGTACTTGTCAACGCCATATCTTTGTATCATATGACAAGCATCTAGTATTTTTTCTACCTCTTCGTACCCGTATCTTTCTTCACAATCACTTACATATTTTCTAGCAAATAACATGTAATCAACAATAGCATCTGCATGCGTCCATTGTTTAAATAAGTAATTATTTTTAAAGAAGTGATTATGTCCATATGCGGCATGTGCTAATACTAATAACATTAAACATGTAGTATTATCTTCCATATTATAAGAGATACATGGATTTGAATTAATAACTAATTCATACGCTAATCCCATTTGACCTTTTTTATATCTAGACTTGTTTATAACAAAGTCTTTACCAAATTTCCAGTGATTATAAGAAATAGGCAATCCAACAAGCGAATATGCATCAAGCATTTGCTCAGATGTAACTATTTCAAATTGGTTTGGGTAAGTTTCTAAACCAAGATGATCTTTAGCTATTCTACTAATTATTTTATCAGCTTCTAGAATAGTATCTTCATTCCAGTCTGACCTTGAAAACATCTCTCTTAATTTTTGCTTTGTCATACCTTTTCTCTTTTCTTAAAGAAGTCTTTAAATACTTCCCATATTTCAGTATTATCTAATATTCTTCCTATATTTAGATTGTTTACATTTTTAACAACGCTATCGTATTGATCATATAATGTGCTTATTCTGCTCCTAGCTACTTCAATATAGATCATATATTGAATCTTTTTAAGTAACTTATTATGTAACATTACTCCACAGTCTATAGCATCTGTTAAGTCCCATACATCTCCGTCTGATGCCTGGGCTGCATAAATATTCCAATCAGAGGAATATCTTTCTTCTATAATTTTGTCCATTAATTCTAAACTAGGTAACACTATAGTTCCTCCACTTTCTCTAGAATTAAAAAATTCTTCTTCAGTTACTTCTTTAGCTTGCGTATGGTGTCTGATAAAAACAATTTCAATACGTTCATACTGTTTAGTTAAAAACAAGTATAGTAACATAAAGAATCTTTTAGCGATATCTTTCTCCTTTTCTCCCATTGAACCTGATACGTCCATTATGCAAAACATAACAGCTGAGGTAATAGGAACTGGGTATTTCTCATAATTATTATACTGTAAATCAATCTCTTCCATGAAATTGATAGACATTTTCATATTAGTAAGTTTCTCTAGCTCTTTTTCTAGTTCTTCTTTTTGAGCTTTAGTTAACTGTTTGTCTTTTAGCTTTTCCTCAACTTCTTTGATCTTTTTATCAAAGAATATTCCTGTAGCCATTTTTCTACTCATTGAGTTTTTATAAGACTTAACAACATTTAATCTATTCGGAGAACCTGCATTGGTAAAACCTGCTCTTTTTTGTTTCCAATCTACAACAGTGTTTAAATGTTTTTTTACCATATTAGGAAGTTCTAAATCATCAAAGAAATAATCTAAAAATTCTTCTCTACTTATTGTTATAGTAAAATCGTCTTCTGTTACAGTTGGGTCGTTAGATCCTTTTTGACCACGACCTCCTCCTTCTCCGGATAATGGCTTTCTAATAGTATCTCCTGGAACATACTCTTTGTTACCAGGGTGGACGTGTTTTTTATCACCTGTTTTACCGTCATAACTAAATTCCGGTTCATTTATTCCCTTAACAGGTATTTTAACACCTTTCTTAGATGAAGTTAAATCCTTAACATTATTATTTTTGATAATATTGGGCATAGCTTTTTTAATCTTATGCCCAATTCTTTTAAGTAACTTCTGTCTATTTGGTGAAGATTTACCTTTGGGATTATTTCTTTTATCTACAATGTTAATACCCATATGTATAAATCTTTTTAATTGCTTTTTCTAACTCTTAAATACCAATCTGTTAATAATTTAATTTGTTTATTAGTGTATCCTCTTTCTTTCATTCTTTCAATAAATTCAGAGTGTTTCTTCTCTTCATCTTTAGATGTTTTTGTAGAAAAAGATATAACTGGAATCAAATCTTCAGTTTTAGAAAAGATTCTTTTTTCAATAACATTCTTGATCTTTTCATAAGATTCCCATTTAGGAGATTCTCCATGCTTAGCTTTATGTCTTAAATAGAATTGAACTAAATCGTTTCTAAAATCCTTTGGATTAGCTATTCCTGCTGGTTTTTCAATTTTTTCTAGCTCTTCATTAAGTGAACCTCTATCGAATTGTTGACCGGTTTCAGGATCTCTGTAGTCGTTGTCTTGGCACCAGTGGTCTGCATACGTTATATATCTTTCAAAAAGATTTTGACCATATTCTTGATATGAATCAACATAAGCTTTTTGAATTTCATCTCCAATAAACTCAGCGTATTTAGAAGAGATTGTAGATTTAAGAATACTTAAATAATAATCTTGTAAATCTGCTGGCAATTGTTGTTTAATAATTTCTTGTTCCAATACATAAAAAAGATGTACTGGATTAGCTGCAATCTCATCAGAATCATGGTTAAATACTTTAGATAATACTTTAAATGCAAAACGGGTTGAAATACCGTCCATACCTTCTGTGATTCCAGCAAAGTCTTTATATTCTTGAAGTGATTTAGCTTTAGGGTCAACTTCTTTTAAGTTCTCACCGTTGTATATTCTCATTTTAGAAAACATTGTTGAGTTTTCAGGATCAATCAATCTTGTCATAATACAAAATTGAGCTAATAACTCTAATGTTTTAGGAGCACACGGTGCTTCAGATAATGAAGAATGATTTAATAGTTTTTCATAGATTTTAACTTCTTCATCTACTCTTAAACAATAAGGAACTCTTACAATATAAACCCTGTCTAGGAATGCTTCGTTTTTTCTATCGTTTGAGAATGTCTCCCATTCTGATTCATTTGAGTGTGCTAATATAACACCTTGGAAAGGAATTGCTGGTAAATTTTCTGTACCATTAAAGTTTCCTTCTTGTGTTGCAGTCAATAATGGGTGTAATACTTTAATCGGTGCTTTAAACATCTCAACGAATTCCATTAAACCTTGATTAGACTTACATAACGCACCGGAATAGCTATAAGCATCTGCGTCATCTTGCGAGTATTCAGCCAATTTTCTAATATCAACCTTACCAACTAAAGCTGAAATATCTTGGTTGTTTTCATCACCAGGTTCAGTTTTTGAGATACCTAATTGAGATGCAATTGATAACTTAATTTTTCTAACTGAGAATTTAGTAATATCTCCTCCAAACTCGGCTAATCTCTTGGTTGCCCAAGGTGAAGCACATGATGGAATATATCTTCCTGAGATACCATATTCTTCTTCTAATTCTGTTTTATAAGAAGAAAATAAACCTAAAGGATTTTCTAGCACCGGTGACATTTCTCCATCTGCTACTAAAACATAAATATGGCTATTTTCCATTAATTGCTTTAGTCTCTCTGCTAACGAGGATTTACCACCACCAACAGGTCCTAATAAATATAAAACTTGTTTCTTTTCTTCTAGTCCTTGTGCTGCATGTTTAAAGAATGATACAATCTGTTCAATAGTATCTTCCATGCCATAGAAGTCCTTAAATGAAGGGTATCTTTTAATTTTTTTGTTTGAATGTATTCTACTTAATCTAGGATCATCTTTAGTGTTTACTAACTCAGGCTCTCCTATCGCTTCTAACATTCTCTCCGCTGGTGTTGAATACACCGCTTTATCTTTTTTACAAAGGCTTAAATATTCTGTAATTTTAATATCTTCAGAATTTGATTCAAATCCGCTCTTAATTTTCTTCAAAAGACTCATACTAATCCGTTTTTTTTATAATATAAATTCAATACTTTTTTTTATTTATCTTTAAATCTTATAAACTAAAAAGAATAAACAATATATTTAGATAAATAAATCAAATTAATCAACAACGCAGTGATACGAAAATACGTTAAAGATTTTAATAGTTTTATACTGAACGAACAGGACATGGGTTTAGATTTAGGAGTAGGCGCAGAAGCTGAGGCACCTAAACCTGCTAAAAAGATAAATTTTTATTCATTCATATTTTTAAAAGATGGTAAAAAAATATCAACAGTAGGTCCTCTTGAAAAAAGATACAATCTTTATAAAATAAAAGAAACAGAACTAGATGAGTGGATTGATAAAAATATCAGTTCAAAAAAAGAAAGATTATCAGATTCATCTAAAACCGAAATAGAAAAAGTTAAATTAGACGTAAAGAACGCTATTATAGGAGAAAGATTTTCAATATCTCAATTAGACGAATCGTTTCTTGAAAAATTTAAAGCTGACGTTAAAGCTGGTCTAATAGAAGGAACAGACTCAGTTCAACATTACAAAGATAAAAACAATAAAGACTCTTTTAATTCACTAGAAACAATAACAGTTGAGTTTGATAAAAATGGAATGCCATTAACTACAGAATTAGAAGTTACCTTTATAGACGTATAAAAATATATTTTACTTTGAAGGTCTTAAAAAAATACTCTGAATACATACTTGAACACTCAGGAGGTGACGAATTGGATAGTCTAATAAAAACCCTTTCTGACTTAGCTTTAAGCACTGTGGAATCCCATGGTGAAACAGGTGACGAGTATATAATAGTCCAAGAACTAGAGGTAACTGAACCTTTTATAGACGTAGATATTAGATTCTTATTGAAAAAGATGCCTCGACTAGATTTAACCCAGGATTCTTATTTTTCAAAAATGAATTGGCAACATGAAAAATTAGAAGATCATGGATATGTTGTTACTGGAAATGTATTTATGACAAAGGGCAATATACCTGAGATAGAAATAATAATAGCCATTGATTCAGATAGATTAAATGGAGAGATGTTTAAGAAGATATATTTCAACTTAAAGAATACCATTTCCCATGAACTAAATCATTTAAAACAGAAGGGCTGGAATAAAGATTTCCATAGCATAGACCCTTCATCTCAAGAACACAGAAAAAAGAATAATAAAAGTTACTCGTATTTTCTATTGCCTGAAGAGATAGAATCAATGGTTTATGGAATGAACAAACAATCTATATCACAAAAAGTTCCTATAGATACTCTATTCGATAAACATTTAGAACCTTTTGTTGAATCTGGGTTTATGAAAGAATCTGAAAAACTAGAAGTCATAAGAAAATGGCTTCATCATACCCTAAAGTTTTACCCCAATGCTATTTTAAGTGAAAAATATAGCAATATAATAGATAATATTTAAAACCTTTTTTATACTTATTTGTAGAAGATAAAAAAATCAAATAAGTATGAGTAATCAATTTGAAGAACTTAGAAAAACAGTCTATGATGTGAAAGAATCTCTTTTCGCAGAAATAGAGGAATTAATCGCTACATGCGAAGAAGACGCTGACAAGTTTTATGAAAAAGGAAACAAAAGCGCAGGTACTAGAATTAGAAAAAGTGCTCAATTAATTAGAAAGCAAATTCATCATCCATCTATTAGAAAACAAATGGTTAAGATTGAAGAGGCAGCTAAGACTTTGAGAACAACTATTTCTGAAACTAATTAATTACATAGGGTATAACAATTACCAATAAAAATAACTTAAATAAATTTACATTATTATGAATGACTTTTTTAATTTACCAGAAGACGCGGTATCGTCAAACAATCAAAACAAAGAATACGAAAAAAAGGTAGATGAGAATCTATACGATCCTAATCCTGATTTAAGCGGAGGTGTATACAAATCTGTTATTAGATTTATACCTAATCTTAGAAATCAAGCTGAATCTAAATACACTAAATATAGTGCTAAGATTTGGAATCCAGTAGCTAGAAGATCTATAGTAGTTGATTGTCCTTCTAACGAAAATAAACCTTCGGTTTTATGGACATTAAGTACTATTTTAGGAAGATTATACAAAGAAGAGCCTACTATTGTTAAAGAAATCAATGAGAATTTCTCTAGATGGTATACTCATCATTCTTACGTATATGTTTCTAAAGATCCAACAGTTCCTGCTAATGATGGAAAGATTAAGATCTTTAAATATAGAGCTCAGATTAACGACCTAATTGAACATCAGCTTAATCCTGAAGAGGATGGTTTAGTGGATGGAGTAAGCTCAGTTAATCCTTTTCATTTATTACATGGTAAAGACTTTTTATGTGTAGTCGGTAAAAAAACCAAAACATGGAGAGACTGGACTAAATGTAAATTCATGGACGAAACACAACCTTTTAGATTTAATATCAAAGGTACTGAAGTAGTTATGAAAGATGATCCAGGTGCAATTCAATTACTACAACAGTTTTTTGATAAAACAGCGCCGTCTTTAGATGAATACAGACACGTTTCATGGACAGATGACACTTATAAGCAAGTAGCAGAAGCTTTAAAAGCAGCTATTCCTTATAAACAAGTTTTAGACATGCTAATTAGTGAAACTAGAGACGAAAAAATGAAAGAATTATTAAGTGAAGGTTCTACTGCAACAACAACTGCTGCTACTAGCTCTAACACTAATTCAGTAAATGATCTTTCATTTGGAGGAACTACTGAGAATAACGTAACTACTTACACTGATCAGAACCAATCGGATATTAATTTAGGAGAACCTACCACAGGTGATTCAACTGATTCAGGTTTAGAAGGAGATGAGTACGACGATATCTTCAAAAATCTTTAAAAAAAACAAATCAAAAATTATGTCTAAAGAAACGACAACAACAACAGAAACAGTAGACCAAACACAGGATACTACAACAACTGCAACAGGTGCTGAAACAGCTACACCTGAAAATGATCCAAATAAAGTTGTTTTACTTGGAAGTATTTCATACACTAACGAAAGCGAGTATATGGATTGGCTAAGTAAAATGGACGCAAGTCAAGCTATATTTGTATTAGTTGCTAGTGCAAATTTTTCACAAGCAAAAGGTGTGTACAATTTAGCTGAATCTGAGTTAATCTCTTCTGCAATTAGAGCTATCAAGAATAATTCTACTGATACTACTGCCGCTAAAGAGACTACTACTCCTAAAGCTAAAGTTGAGAAAAAATAAAAGTATCTTAATAGAGTATAATGGTTTACCTAATAGACGGAAATGCATATATAAACGTAGCACTAAATGTCATAAAAAGAATGCTTTTTAATGATAAGTCTAGTAGCGAAGACTATTATATGGAAGATATATTCAATGAAGGCAAATATGTTTTAAAAGAAACCTCTAGAATTAGATTTAGAGATTTTTGTCTAAATTATTTGTCTTCATTGATTTCTCCTGTTTACTCTGAAACTAGAGAAGTTCATATAGTATTTGATTCCAAGAGTTGGAGAAAAGAATACGTTAAATCTTTTTTTGAAAAAGAAGACTCTACTGATGATTTTCAATATAAGTCAGGTAGAAAAAAAGATGAAATGATACATCTTTTCTTTGAGTATTTTCAAAACACTATTCAACCTCATCTAGAAAAAGAACCGGGTATTAATTTCCATAGAATAAATGGAATGGAAGGAGATGACATCATAGCAACGCTAACTGAACGTAATAAAAATACTATTATTTACACTGTTGATAAAGACATGATACAGCTTGTAAAAAATAGTGGAAATTACGTTATAATGATTATGCCTAAGATGATGACAAAAACTAAAAAATTATTTTATGCTAAAGCTGATAATGCATCTAGCTCTGATTTTTTTAGTTTAAGTGGAACTGACTTAACTGGAGGTGTAGACACTATCATATCTAAATTTGAGAAGAAAGGTTATTCTAAATTTGAAATAGATCCTAAAGAGAGTCTTTTAACAAAGATATTTGAAGGAGATAAATCAGATAATATTCCTAGAATACATAAAATGACCCCGTCTAAAGTAAAAAAGATGAATACTTATCTTTTAGAAAAATACGGAGAAACTATATTTGAAAAATTAGATAACTACAAACAGGAAGAGTCTTTTTTACAAGAATGTGTAGATAAAGTAGTAGAGCTTAATAAAATTAAAGATGATAGTATAATATCTTCTTTAAAGAGCAACATATCTCTTAACATTAAACTCATTAGATTGTCTACTTCATTGTTACCTGATTCTGTTAAAACAACTGACTATGAAGTTATTTCATCAGATAGGACCTATAAAAAGTTTAACTATACAAAGTTAATAGAAATAAAAAATAATTCAGTACTAATATGAAACCATTATACGAAAGAATTTTAATTAAACCTATTGAAAAGGAAACTCAAACAAAATCAGGAATCCTTTTACCCGGTAAAGCCGTAAAAAGACCTAATATTGGAACAGTTATTGCTTGTGGAGAAGGAACTACTCATAATCCAATGAAAGTTGAACCTGGTGACATTGTTCTATGTAATAGATACGCTGGAATAGATATAGTTTATAATGATACTCCTCATTATGTCATTATGTCTAATGAAGTAATCGCAGTATTAGACGATGTTAATGAAGTTAAGCTTGATGAGTATGAATAGAAATAAAGTAGACTTTAATGATATATTAATAAGTCCTAGTATTCAAACTAACGTTACTTCAAGGGGAGATATAGACATCTATTATAAAGATGGAAAATTACCTCTTATAACTGCACCTATGGATACTGTTATTTCTAGTGAAAATGAACACTTCTTTACTAGCAATAGAATAATATCATGTTTACCTAGGGGTGAAAAAACAAGTCATGATGGAATAGAATCATATTCTCTTTCCGGTATGATAAATCTGGTTAAAAGTGGTAACATTAAGAGACACTCAGGTTACTTAATAGATACTGCTAATGGTCACATCAAAGATTTAGAAAGCATCACCAGAATCATTAAAAATGAATATGGAGAAGATATTTATCTAATGGTTGGTAATGTTGCTCACCCAAAAACATATAGATTATTGTCTGAAGCTGGAGCTGATGCTATTAGAATAGGAATAGGTAACGGAGCAGGTTGTTTAACTACTCAACAAACAGGCGTGGGTTACCCCATGGCTTCACTTATTCAAGAATGTTATCAAGAATCCATGAATCTCGATACTCCTGCTAAGATAGTTGCAGATGGAGGAATGAAAACATACTCTGATATAATAAAAGCTTTAGCTTTAGGTGCCGACTTTGTTATGTTGGGTTCTATTTTTAATAAAGCATTGGAAAGTTGTGCAACTTGTATGTATGAATCTCAATTTGGAAAACATCTAGATTTAAATGAACTAACCCACGCAGAGGCATTGGAGAAATTTAACTCAGGTATTTCTATATTTAAAAAGTTTAGAGGCATGTCCACTAAAGAGGTTCAACGAAAATGGGGAAGGGAAGAAATTAAAACTTCAGAAGGCATTTCAGAGATTAGAAAAGTAGAATATACTCTATCAAGTTGGGTAGATAATTTTGAACATTATCTAAGATCTGCTATGAGTTATACTGATTCAAGATCTCTAGAATCTTTTATTGGAGGTTGCGATATTTTAAATATTACAGATAACTCTTATAAAAGGTTTAAAAAATAAAACCTAAATTATTAAAAAAATCAATTATATATGGCAGACATGAACAGTTTACCTCTTCCTTTGGATAGAACATTGTTTTTTGCAAAGGATGTAAATCTAGAATCAATTGAATTATTATCTAGAAATATTCTTAGAATAAATGAAGATGATGATCATCTAGAAAAATTATACGGAGTGTATGATATAGACTACGTTAGAAAACCTATTAAGATAATGATTGATAGTTACGGTGGATACGTATATCAATGTATGGGATTGCTTGGAATAATGGAAAAGTCCACTACCCCTATTCATACGTATGCTACAGGAGCAGCAATGTCTTGTGGCTTTATGATTCTTATCTCTGGTCATAAAAGATTTGCATATAAACATGCTACTCCAATGTATCATCAAGTTTCTACTGGATTTTGGGGTAAAACTCAAGATATGGAAGAGAGCTATAAAGAAACAAAAAGACTTCAACAGAAATTTGAAAACATAACTCTAGATCTTACTAAGATATCTAAAGCTAAATTAAAAGATATTTTAAAAACCAAACAGGATTGGTACATGGATTCTAAAGAAGCGCTTTCTTATGGAGTAATTGACGAAATAATAGAATAATTATGAACAAAGAATTATATACAATGCTAAAATCAATGGCTGAAGCCGAGGTTGCTAAAGCCAAGATGACCTTAACTCTGTTAGGGGAACATCCTGCTGGAATAGGAGATCATTCAACAGAGGATTTTTATAAGAATGCTGATGAAGCTTTAACTAAACTGGCTGAAGCTCAAGATAAACTTGAATGTTTAGAAAAAAATTACCCTCAGCAAGTTAAACTTTAATAAAAAAGTTAGTATAATATTCTTATAAATAAGAAAAACGTTCTTTGATAATAATTGTGAAAGGTGTCAAAAGCCGACGGGTGGATGACATTGATATGTGCCAGAATAATAGGTTTAGCGAAGCCTATAATGGAATGTATTAGATCGATGGATCGCAACAGGGCCGGATAAAAAGGCCTACTCTAATGAGAATGTTGAACTAAGATAGCTCTTAGAATACAGGTGCATGATATATTAAGAATCTAAAAGATTCGCAAATCGTTTATGGGTAATACAAAAATCCCATTTAATGACTGAATAACCATTACGTTTGCGTGGTAAGGTGTTTCCAAGACTATAGTGGTCCTAATAATGTTTTAAATGAGTACAAGTTTAAAATGAGTTAGTCTTTGACAAAAGATACAGAAAGCAACGATAATTTGTAGTAAACGATTATGTTAGAGGTAATCTTTAATCCTCTCATATCATCTTTCACTTTTCAATATACTTAAAGGGAATTCTATCTATATAGTTTTCCCTTTTTTTATTAGTGCATATTCTTCTATAGATAAATAATATTACCTAAAAACATTTACAATATGTCAAGTTGGATTAAAAACTTTCAAGATTGGAATATATCAGAAGCTAATAGATGGCACGGTAAATCTATCGAAGAATACGTTGAAGAATGGAATAGCAAATTTGCAGGAAAAAATCTTATTTTCTTTGACACTGAAACCACGGGCTTACATCATCAAAACGATCAAGTAACTGAAATAGCAGCAATCGCAATTGGACAGGACGGTGAAGAACTTGGATCTTTTAGAAAAAAACTAGAATTAAATCCAGGAATTTTAGACAGAAGACCCAGAGCTGAAGGACTCCTTAAAGGGTCTGGATATTGGAATGATAAAGATACTTATGAAGATGAACAAGAATCATTAGAAGCATTTTGGGAATGGGTAGATAGTTTTGACAATGCAGTACTAGTTGCTCAAAATGCAGTCTTTGATATGAGATTTACTTCAAGAGTAAAAGGCAGGTCTCTTTCTAATTACAACGCTGTTGATACAAAAGATATTATTGAAATCATATTTTTACCAGCAATAATTGCAGCTTCCAATGCTGGAGATGAATGGGCAATCGAAGTATTAGATAAGCTTCCTAAAAGCGGAAGAACAGGTCTACCTAGCAGCTCAATGGGAAGAATTTCAAAAGCTCTTGATATTGATACGGAAAATTGGCACCAAGCCGATGCAGATGTTAAAATGATGATTGAAATGTTTAAGACTATTCAAAATTGGTTAGAGTCTAAATCTGGAGAAGGATTAGACATTAGGCCTTCTCAAGAAAAATGGATTAGCAGAAAAAGATATTTTGATAAAAAACGTAGAATGAATAGAAAAAAGTCTAGGTTCGATGACTAAATAGAAAGGGGGCTATGGTGAAGATAGCTACCACTAATCATTAAAATATATACACTTAAAACTTCCATTTTCTAAAACATGATGCTTTAGTCTAGGATATTCTTGAGATATATGATTATTAGTTATCTGCAATATAACTGATTCTTCTGCAGTTACGTTATCTAATGCTACTATATAGGATCTACTATTATTTTGTCTACATTCTCTAATAGTTCCATGAGACTGTAATTCTGTTTTTAAGGTATCTTCGTTCATAATTTTAATATTTTAATCTTATGTTTGGTCTATATGACTGATCAGCTGTTCCATAACTTGAGCTTGGATATGAATCATCTTGATGTTTATACCAAGAATCTGCATATGTATTATCAAAGTGACATTCAGCCCAACCAAATCCAGGGTTCCATGAACCGTCTCTGTTTTCCCAAATAATCAATAAACTATCTGTTCCATTATATTCAAAATTAGTATCAAAATCTATAGTTTGATAACCACTTGAATTAATTGTCCATGTAAAGTCGGCTTTAACACTTGTTAAATCAGCTAATCCGTTTATATTTGTTAAATCTGTTTTAACATTAGACCCAAATTCTAAATCACTAGTATGTGCTAATTTAAGAGTTTGATTATTAAAAGTATAACCTGGAGTATAACCGTTTACCTCTATCTCTAATCCGTGTAACATTTTAGCACCTGTTCCTAATTCACTTGCTCTTATGATAATCATTGATTGTCCGTAATCATAATACCCCTCTGCTGGATAATGATCTTCATTAGATGTTCCTTCAGGACTCTGCCATACAAGGTTTTGTATAGTTGTCGCGCCTCCTCCACTGGATCCTCCTCCTCCTTCTACAGATTGTGCGGCGCCTATCTGAATTACTTCATATTGTCCTTCAGTTAATTTTAAGGTATATAATTTTCCATCAGCTATATTAATAGCCAGTTCCCCAGGTAAAAGATCTGTTACACTGGGTACCTTTCCAGGCTCTTCTGAGCTCTTTAAAACTATAGTATTGTACTTATCTGACATAATTAAAAAGTTCCTCCTCGTATAACGTCTGACTCTGCTACAAGCCTTACGCCATCGCTGTATCTATTTCTAATAACTATTTCTTCTAATTCAGTTGAAAAGGCTAGGTTCTCATACCCTGTTGATGCAGTGTATCCTCCTGAGATATAGAGTTCTCCTAAATCTATGGTTTTAAAAGTAACATCTTTGTCTACTCCATCTCCGTGGTGTATAGTTATTCCTGAACCAAGATACGTATCATTAGTCTCTTCATCACTTCTATAATTAAAGACTATATTATTATCTTCTAGGGATAGTTCACCCAACTTCTTTAAATACGCAGGGATGTTGTCTATGTCTTTTATTTGACTTAAAAATAATTGCATTAGAAACTATTTTTTATTATTTATCTATTTTTTCCTTTTCCTTTATCAACATATACTGATAAAAGAACAATAGATAGTATTATGAAATATGTTATATCTACATCACTAAACATGCTATACAAAAAAAGGGAATATTTAAATATTCCCTTTTAAACTATTTTATAAGATCAATTAGAAACTAGGCGTAAATCCTGTAGATTCAGAACTTAATCCTCCACCAACTCTTGTGATAGTAATTCTATTAATGAATTTGTGAATTCCTCTTGGGAAGTCTACACTAATATCAACTATAGCGGTGTTAGCTTCAATTACTTCATTTGTATTATTCTCTGTATCAAACTGAACAGTATAACCTTGAAGACCTCTTGCGTTAACAACTGAGTCCATGTAGTTGTCTAATAATCCTTTTACTCTCAATCTTGTTATTTCATCGTTAAAATCAAATAAGAAGTTAACTAAGATTTGTTCAATATCTCTTTCAATAGTAGATAGGTTATCTCTAATATGAGCATTATTAAGAGCTGATTTAACTCTCTGATAAGCAGTATTATTACTAAATACAGTTATTCCAAAACCTCTACGTTTAACGATTAGGTTATGTCCAACTGGCTCTAAATAATCTCTATCTTCGTTGTTTAAATCATACTCTAATCCAACTACCTCTGGATCAGTGATAATCGCTCTTTTACCTGCTGTAATTAAGAAAGGAGTTCCATTTTTGAACTTTCTAACATATGCATTAGAAACATATGCAGCTGGCGGAACTGACTTAGTTTTACCACCTTCTCTAATTAGTAAATTAGGCATTACGAAATATTCATAAGAAGACATTGGAACTCCATTGATATCTTCATCTGCAAATTTAAAAGTATAGCTAGGGTTTAAACTTAAATCACCTCCTTTAGAAATATATTCCGTTGAAACTAATTTATTAATAGTATTTACAAAACTAGGATCAACTGATTTCTCAAATTGTTCAAATGATGGATCGTTTAAGATTGCCATTACTTTACCATTCATCGCAGCTATTTTTCCTAAATGATATTTAGAAGATTGTGATAAATCTCCTTCATAAGAATCTACGATATATCTATAATCAATAGTTTCTCTGTCTGCTAAAGCAGATGGAATAGCTGTATAATCAAATAAGTATTGTAAAATTTCTTTTTGTCTAGCAGAAGTTGAATTAGGAAGTAATCCATTTCTTATCTTAAATCCTTTTAAGGCTTGTCCTTTTAAAGTTCCTATGAAATTAGAAATTCCTTTATAAACTGATAATGTATTTCCAGTAGTATCTAATCCATCTACTTCTTCAATACTAGGTACCATAGTGGTAACTGTATATTCTAATCTATAAGGACTTAATTCTTCAACTGATGTAATAGAAATTATTTTAAGTAATCTAGGTCTAGAATCACCAACTAATCTAGCTTTAATGTAATGATTTACTTTTAAGAACTCATCAATTTCAGCTTTTTCAGCAACATTAGCTGTATTTATTCCTAATACTAATTTATTAGGCTGTTGTACTTGATAATCCGTGAAATAGTCGGTATCAGTAAGATCAAATACCTTTTTAAAATCTGATCCAGAATCTAAAGAATATTTTACATATTCATCAACATTTACGTATGAGTTTACACCAATTCTATTTAAAAGGCTAGAATCTTGGTATGTATATAATTTAATGTATTTGTAATCAGTTCCTCCTAAATCTGCTACAAAACCGTCTTCTATTTTAGTATAGTATGTGTTAGCTACATCCAATGATTCATCTCCTGTTTTTAAGAAACCGTTTTCATAAGCTTTATAAGTCTTACTATTTTCAAAAGCTATAAGATAATCATCAGCTGCAGTCCATTTAATTAAACTTGCTGTGGTTGCGCCTGTGAAATCTCCTTCAGGTAAAGTTAAATCAATTTTATAAATTAACTCTTTATCTGCAGGTTTACTATAACTTAGTAAGTCTATTAAAGGAGTGCTATCAGCAACGGCTCCACTTGGTTCAAATCCACCGTCATCTATAGAATAAGTGTTATCTGAATCTAATTCATCATATCCATGGCCTATGGTATCAACTCTATGCGTTTGCATGTTAATATCGCTAAATGAATCATCTTCAAGATCAATTAAATCTAATTTATCTGCATCTAATGCGCATAATAAACCAGTTGTTGCAAATAATCTATTAACTAATGAGTCAATTGATGCAATAGTTCCACTTTGATCTTTAAATTCTGGAATTAAACATCCTGTAACTCTAGCAATTGCTTTAACTTCTTGTAAAGCTATAAAAGAAGGAATTTGACTATCAATTAAACCGCTTTCGTCAAAATATTGACCATACACAGCATCTTTAGATAATCTTATATTGTTTGACCAGTCTCCTTCTACTATAATTACTTCTACGAAATAATCAGATATGAAATCATCTGGACTAACAAAATTTGGAAAATCAACTGTTTCTCCAAAGCTAGCGTACCATTCTTTTGCAGTTACATCAAATCCCGTAACTGTTGCTTTTCTAACCCAAACTGTCATGTTATTACTTCCAGTGTTAGCAAAGCTTAATATCTTGTTAGATGCAATTGACGCGCTACCAAACGCACTAGGGTTAACAATGTAATCGTCTCCTAATGCTATGTTTTTTGATTTATTAAGGCTTTCGTCATCTGCAAACCATAGTTTTCTCCTATTAAAGAATTCAACTAGAGTATATTGATAAGGTGTTGAGTCTTCATTATTAGATGAAGATTCAGTATTAAATGTTGTAAAATAGGATTTGTCTAAATTAGCAACTACGTCTGTATCTGTATCTAAAGGTAAAACATTCATTGCAAACACAGGACCTTCCCTTAATGCAACTTCTATTGTTCTGTGAAAATAACTACCTTGCTTTTCTAATTGAGTATCTCTATCTCCATACACGGCGTTTAATGTACGTAAATCGTTTATTAAAACCACTGTATTAAAAGGACCTTTTCTACTAGATCCTATAATTAATCTTCCTGTAGTAAGCGGCAAAGCTAGACCTTGACTTTGGTCTATCTCAACAGTATATACTCCGGAAGATTTGAAATTGTTTAAGTTTAATACTTTTTCGGCCATTTCTGATACTATATTTTTAATTATTTATCCAATATTTATACTAATAAAATTAAAAATGCAAAAAAATAAACCTTTTGCAAATATTCAGTAAAAGACTATATAGTTGAAAAAAAATAAATAGTATGGCAAATTCAGACAATCAATGCGCAAAATTAGAAGTTCAAGATTATACTGACGTAAAAGATACGTTTGGAATGATTTACAACAAGCAGAAAGAATTACAAGAAAGATTAGGTTTAGATTATAGTAACCTAACTCTTAAACAGATTGCAGAAACCTGGATGGTAAATAAGCACGCAATGAGTGATGAACTAAATGAGATGTTTGATGCCCTAGGTGGCATAAATGACGGTATAGGATCAGCTGCTTGGAAATATTGGAAACAGGATCATTCCAAATCAAGTAAAATGACTATTAATGATCTATCTGAAGCTGATAAATTAGAACTTTATTATGAATGGATAGACGGGTTACATTTCTATATGAATTTTGCAATAGCAATAGGAATGACTAGTGATGACATAGTAAATCTATACATGGCTAAGCAGAAAGAAAATATCTCTAGGCAAGAAAGAGGTTATTAAAAAAAATATAATATTATGAATATTGTAAATGACAATCAAAATCCACAACCTAATCAATCAAATCCTTTAACTTCAGCTCATTTAAAGGATGCAGAATGGTTAGTATGTGAAGAGTGCGGAAGCAAAACTTTTGTAGAAGCAATGCACATAAAAAAAATATCAAAATTTTTAACAGGATCTGAAAGAGACAGTATCGCTCCTATGCCAGTTATAGCTTGTATGTCATGCGGTCACGTCAATGAGGACATGTTACCTAAACTATAAGCATATATGATAGTAGCTAGTGAATATAATGAAAAAATTCAATCCTTACTTGTTTCTTACATAGCAGAGAACGGTAAAATATCTTACATACAAAAGAAATTACATAAATCAGAACTATTTAATTGGACTATTTCAAAGACTCCTACGGTTGATAAAAACTGGGACGGAAGATACATTAAGAGAACCCCTTCTTCAGGTAAATGGTTAAGTAAAGAGAGAATATTTGAACTTATTCAAAACAAATTCTCAAAACAGGAGCTTGATCTTGTATATGAATCTGACTTTACGCCAAGTAAAGCCTATTTAGATATTGAGATAGAGTTAATAAGTGATGATTTTCCTGAGCCTGAAAAAGCAGCAATGCCAATCAATCTTATAACGTTCTGTAATAGCAATAACGATTGTTACGTATTAAGCACTATGAAGGATCCTAACACTGGTACTTTCTTAACTAAAGACGATGAATCTAATATGAATGAATTTGTTCATGACTACTTCAAAAAAGTAGATAATGACAAAGAAAGTGATAGAAAAATATTAGATCAGCAATTTAATATAAGGTACATGTATTTTAACACTGAAGAAGAGATGATGTCATGCTTCTTTCATAAAATACTGCCTAAAATACCTGTTATAACAGGCTGGAACGTAATTAACTTTGACTGGGTTTACATGATGAATAGATGTAAAAAAATAGGGATAGACCCTTTTTTAAATCTTCCTAGTGAAAGAGTAGTTTCTAAGCACAATAAGATTCCAATACATACAGCCGTATTAGATTACATGGATATGGTTATGCAAATGAAACCATTTAAAGTAATCGAGAACTATAAATTAGATTATTTTGCAAATCTATCTTTAAAAGTAACTAAATTAAAAAGTCAACACAAATCAATGAGAGAAGCTCAGAAATTTGTATCTGAGTTTACGATGTATAATATTATTGACGTTTTACTAGTTAAAATGCTAGATGATAAACATGAGCTATTAGACGTAGCTTTAAGTTTGTCTAAAGTTGCAAGAGTTGAGATCAATAAAGTATTTAACCCTGTTCATATTACAGAAACTTTAATATGCAATGAATTTTTATCTAATGGCTTGAGAATGGCTAAAGATGGAAAACCTGAAAATGCAAATAAGTCAGGTACATATACTGGAGCTTTTGTAATGCCACCTATTCCTGGACACTATGATTATGTGGCCTGTTATGATTTTGCTTCTATGTATCCTAACGTTCAAATGCAATTTAATATTTCACCAGATTCCTTTTTAGGAAAAGGAAATATTAAAAGAGATGGAACTGAGATACCTACAAAAAACAACACTCTTTTTTCTGGTAAAAAAGATTCAGTTACTCGTGTAATATTAAATAGATTATATAATAAACGAGTTGAAACAAAGAAAAAAATGAAAAACCTATAATGGAATATTTTTGCAACTATACATGTACTGATTACACTAATACATACGTCTCAAGTTGTACACGTGAGGATATTATAATAAATTATGAATTTATAGAAACATGTTAGGTTTTATCAAAAAATATTTCAATAAAAAAAACAAAAACAAAATGGATACTGAAAGATTAATAAGCTTAAAGGAACACTTTACAGGTCAAAAATTTCAATGGATAAAAACTCCAAAACAAGAATTATTAGGAAAAGTTGTTAAATGTAGGGATATAGAACCAAAAGGTAGAGGCTTTATGGCCATATTTAATGATGGTTCAACTATTTCAACAGATCTATTAAATAGAAATTTAATGATGATAACAGATGGAATGAACCCTTTAACTAAAGCTGAAGTGTTATCTATAAATGGACCTCAGGTTCCGCCTTCTACCCAGGCTCAAACCGGTCCAACCGGAAGCGGACCTATCCAAATGCCAGATGAATTAAAACATTTTCAAACTCCTCCATCTGAGAGAAAGGTTAACCCGGTAGAAACAAATGTTAAATCGGCTACACCAACTTCAACGCTAGAAGGTCCTAAAGAGGAAGATACGTCTAATATGTTTAGTATGTTTAACGCAGAAGAGACTAACCTAAACGTTAATGTTAATATAAAGCTACCTAATAAAAAGCTTTTAAAGATGATGTATGAAAACGCTGACGATAAAGAAAAGTTTTTATTAGATCTTTCTAAATACGTTTATTCAAAGATAAATAACAATATAGTTAGAGAATCTCTTGAAAAAACTCTAGTCCCTACACAGAGAAGAAAAGCAACGGTTAAACCGGCTTCTTCAGAAGTAGTGGTTACAGAAATAAAGGAAGATAATGAATAATAAAAAAGAACAAGTTAAGCAATTATTATATTCAAATGATGACAATTTAGAAATAAATTGGATATCAGACGGAGAAAATGGATTTCAAAGAAGCGTAGATTCTAAACAAGCAGTTTCTATACTTCTTTTTGATTTAACAAATAGTATGAAGATAAACAACATATATCTGCTTAAACAACAGGATTATTCAAATGGTGAATCTTGTAAATCTTGCTTAATCGAAGATGTTAACTCTAACGTAGATGATGATGCCTACGATACTTTTTTAAGATGTGTAGAAAAAGATTTAGACATAAAAGATCCAAATATAGATTCATGCTATTATCTTGGAAAAATTAATCACAACATTCCTTTTAAAAAGACATATTCATGTTACGCATTATGTCTAAATGATTATATAAAATCCCCAGATGGATTTAAATTAGATATTCCAGAAGAAGCTATGGATGGAAAAAAATACTCACTTGAAAAAATGAAATTTTCTAGAGTTATTAAAGGTGAGTGTCAAGATTCATTAGTGTTATCTAGCTGCATGCTTCTTCTTTCTTACCTATCATAATTTTTTTACCGCTATTTATAACGTTTTTTACTACAAAAAAACGAAAACCGTTCTGCATTTCATAGTACAAAAATAAAAAATAATATACTATGAGTAAAAGTACAGCAGATACGCTTGCAGCATTTAGCAAATTCAACGACAAATTAGAAAAAGAAACAAAAGGAAGAGTAAAATTAAGAGGCTTTTCCGATATAGATGAGTTTATACACACAGGTAATTATCTGTTAAACGCTCAAATGTCTGGATCTTTAAGAGGAGGTTATCCAAACGCTAGAAGTTTAGGAGTATCAGGTGACTCAGGTACCGGTAAAACTTTCTTAGCCATGAACGCAGTATATAATGCACAAAAGCAAGGATATGTTGCATTCTATATAGATTCAGAGGGAGCTCTAGATTCAAAAGATTTTGAAAACTTCGGTATTAACATGGATCTTCTTAATTACAAAAGAATGGCTAAAATATCAGAGGTAAAATTCTTTATTAATGATATTATCAAAACAGCTGAAGCCAATCCTGGTTTAAAAATCATGGTAATCGTAGATTCACTAACTCACTTATTAACTGATAAAGAAGTAAACGATTTAGATAAAGGAAATAACGCACAAGACATGGGTCTTAGAGCAAAAGAGCTTAGATCTTTATTCAAATCATTTACCTTAGATCTTTCTAATCTTAAAATTCCATTGATATTTACTGCTCATAACTATGCAGGTCAAGACCAATACGCTGGTAAAACAATGAGTGGCGGAGGAGGTCCCTTATATGCTGCTTCTGTTGTAATGATGCTAGCTAAAGGTCATTTAAAAGACGATGACCAAGACGATAAAAAGAAAACCGGAGTAATAGTTAGATCTAATACTGATAAAAACCGTTTAGCTAAACCTGAAAGAATAGAATTTCATATTAGTTTCCATAAAGGAATGAATCCGTATGTTGGCTTACAAGATTACATTAGCTGGGATGCATGTGGAGTAGGTAGAGGAAGCGTCATTTCAGAAAAAGATTATTCTAAATTATCTGATTCAGACAAGGCAGAATGTAGAGAATTTGAAAGAGAAGGTAAAACAGTGTATTTCCAACCTAAGAAAACCGCTAGAAACTATATTAACAAATGGACAGGAGAAGCTATTCCTTGGAGAGAAATATTCTCTGATAAAGTCTTTACTGATAAAGTTATAGATGAGCTTGACGAGAATGTAATTAAGCCTAAATTTAAATATAGTTCTATATCTGAGGTTCTTAAAGATGAATTAGAAGAATTAGAGGACTCTTTTGAAAATTCTGCGTCTAATGATTAAATTAAAACAGGACCTTCAATTAAAATATTATCTAAATGTTCATTTAAGTGGAACTATTTGTAAATATTCAGTTCTATATGAAATAATAAACTATATTATTTCTAATAACATCGAAGGTAAAGACAAAGATATAACTTATAAGAACGTAAAGTTCTCTAGTAAGACTTTAAAATATATCTTTGGAGATTCTTTCAATGATGAAGATTACAAAGAAAATATAGTGACACTAATTAAAGAACTAATAACAGATAAATGCATAGATGTTAGATCAAAAACTTTTCACATAACAGAGAAAGGAATATCTAAATTTTATCAAATAAATGAAAATTATAAAGCATGATAGACTTCATTGAAAATATAGAACTCTTAGAAAAAATGGTATGGAACTTTGTTCTAAATCCAAATGCCGACGAGGATTTATTAAAACCATCTAACTCTGAAGAGTATTTAGATAAAAAAGATTTAATATCAAAAATAAAATCTAAGTTTTTTACTAACGAAGACTTACAAGTTACTTGGAAATACGCTACTTTATACTACACAGATCACGGTAAAATACCTAGCAAAAAAGAGCTAAAAATATTCTTAGGATTAAAAAATCAAGAAATAGACGAAATAGTTTTAGACGAGATATACAATTACAACCTATCTGAGCATAATTATAGTTTCCTATATAAGTACGTTAAAGCATTTGTTTTACTTAGAGGTTTTAATATACTCTTAATAGATATGTTAACTACTATCAAGACTACTAATATAAACCCTGAGAATATAGAACAGGTAATAGAGAGTGTTAGAAACAAAATGAACGATAAACTCTCTATTAATTTTGAAAATGGTAGAAGCGGACTTAATATAATGAATCCACAACACCACATTCAAGTATCTAAAGAAGGTCAGCCTACTGGTTTTACATTTTTTGATAAAACACAAGGAGGAGGTTGGAATCCAAAAACATTAATTGTATTTCAAGGTAGACCTAAAGTTGGTAAATCAATTGTTTTAGGTAATGTAGCAACCCGAGCTTTTCTTGCTGGAAACAATACAGGTGTAGTTACTGTAGAATTATCTGAATCTAAATACATGAAAAGATTAGGTTCAAATGTTCTAGGTATAGAAACAAGTCTTTATGATACATTTACTTCAGAAGAAAAGCTTGGAAAAATAACCCAAAAA
>Ga0070745_1000284_pt1 | contig 32529 bp, 4 predicted proteins | sample VirMetDEL_Mar_4_FD_77438 | JGI IMG/M metagenome (GOLD analysis project Ga0070745, IMG submission 77438) | Aqueous microbial communities from the Delaware River and Bay under freshwater to marine salinity gradient to study organic matter... | ecosystem: Environmental > Aquatic > Marine > Coastal ...
CAACGTGGGGACAAGATATAAACTTACCAGAAGGCGAATCGTATAGCTCACCAATCAATCAATTCTTTGGGATACAAGGATCAAAAGGTAATAGACCAGGTTTTTCTAAAACAGCAAGCAACATGCTTCAATCTGATGCTGTACAGAAATGGGGACTTCCTATCGCTAGTGATGTTGTGGAAATATCTCAAATGATAAAAGCTCAGAAGGAAGCTCTTGCCTCAGCTAAACAAAACAGAATGGTAGCTGAAATAGCATTAGATGCTGCTAAATCACAACCAGAAGAAATAGAGCGTGAGTATGTTCGTCCTGAGGATATACAAAATACAGGAGAAGAGTTCTTCCCAATCTATGGCGTAGGAACAAATGTTCTTGCTAGAAACGGTGGAATGTTTAGTGATTTGGGATATGTTCCACTACAGAATGTAAATCAAGTGAAGTCATTTGCTAGAGGTGGTGTACTAGGAAGTAATTCTTATTTGGTACCTAGAGCTCAAGGCGGATTTGACATGAGTAATATATCCTACGGTGGTGGAAGTGCTGGAGGAGTTGGACAACAATTTGGTCAAGCTGTTGGGTTTAATAATGATGCTGGTAGTCAAATTGGAGGTAAGATAGGTGGAACTATTGGTTCTGCATTTTTTGGTCCTGTTGGTGGTGCTGTAGGTGGATTTATTGGAAGTGGTATTGGTGACTTGCTAGACAGAGATGATAGACGAACTAGAATAGAAAATGAAAGAGCTGAACGAGCTACCAAGAATCTTGCATTTGCTGCAGTGGCTCCACAGATACAAGCAGGTTATGCTTCTCATGTTCGGGAGGGAGGTAGTATTCCATCAAACCCAACAATGCTAGACACTATGGCTATGGGAGGAGATGTTAAAACTCTATGGGGTGGTAAAGTGGAAACTGCTTCTTACAATCCTTATGCTGGTGGTGAAAGTATTCAGTTTAAAGGAAACTCACATGACTACCGTGATCCTAGAACAGGAGAAACAGGAATAGGTGTTGCATATGGAGAAGAATCTGTAGCTAGCAATACACCTGTTGTAGAGGTGGAGAATGAACCAGCACAAAAGCTAAGAGATGGTGGAGGAGATGAGAATCTAGTTGTATATGGTGATCTTAAGATACCAGAAGAGTATGTATCAGTAATTGGAGATGATAGATCTAAAAATATGAAGTTTAAAAACTATGTTAGCAACGTTCTTAATAAGGATGAGGCTAAGATTAACAATTCTATGGAAAGAGCTGCAGATAAAGGATTAGAGTCTGACAACACTATATGGGGTCAGCTTGAAAGATCTACAGCTAACGTTATTATAGATGGTGGTGACATGAAACTACAAAACATCGCTGAGAAGAAAAACATCTTGGCTGATTTACAAAGTGCTCTTAATGATACATTCGATGAGTATGGAATCAAGGGTAATGAGTTCATTAGCAAGAACAAGATTGTTGAAGATCCAGAAAAGATGATGGAGGTTGCTAAGGATGGTAAGAAGGTTCCTAAAGCTCAAGGTGAAGGTCAACAGAATACACCACCTAATGGTGATTTTAATAGACAACTTGGCGGAAATAATAATATACCAACAACTGATAAAACTCCAGAAGAGTTACTAGCAGATAAGTGGGTTCGAGATGAAAATGATCCAAATCTTTTTACAAGAAAGAAGGGTGATGATATAGAAGCTATCAAACTTTCTGGAAATTCATTAGGATATACACCTCCAGGTCAGAGAATTGATAAAGAAACTGGTCTTGCTGGAGGTATCACAATGGAACAAATTGCTGAACTAGAGAGAAAGAATCCTTGGTTTGGAAAGTTTGATCTTACTAAACCTAAAGTGAAACATGATGGCAAGATGGTACATCCAGATGTCCTGAGGTTTCAAAAAGAATTTAATAAAAGAGTCGAAGGAACAGATATAAAGAAAATTCAGAAGATAGATGGTGTTCTTGGTCAAGAGACTTTTGGAGCTGAATTCACTCCACCAGTGGAAGGTAAAGAAGCTGAAGTGGAAAAAGTAAAAGTGGCTGAACCTACAACAGAAGAAACTACTACAGCTGTTCCACAACAAGGAACTCCTATTGTGGGATTCCCACCACCACCAGTTAGAGGTGAGAGGCTTGATGCAACTCAGTTGCTTCCAGAGTATTATGCAGCAGCTACAAATCAAGTGCAACCTGTAGATGCACAAACATATCAACCTAGACTTAGAGTGCCTTATGACATTTCTCTACAGGATGCTAAGAATGATGTAATTGCACAAAGTAGAGCATTGCAAAGAAACCCAGTGTTACAGAATAACCCTGCTGCTCTTGCTCTTGCACAAGGTCCAACTTATGAAGCTCTTAATAAAATCAATGCTGAAGAGTTTAGAATGAACCAAGCAATGAAAGACAATGTGTATTCAGGAAACTTAGACACTCTTAATAAAGCACGTTTAGCAAATCTAGGTATATATAACCAGCAACGAGAAAGACAAACTGAAAGTGTAGCTAAAACACGTACACAGCAAATAGACATCCTGAATTCTATTGCTAGCAAGTATGCTCAAAAGAACCTAGAAAATAGATTAGAGCAGGTGTATGCAAACCTCTATCCTACATATAGATATAACAGAAACTTCCAAACACAGGTGCAACAACCCACTGTGTTTAATGTTAACGGTAAAATGATATCAGGTATACCAGGACTTGCAACACCAGGATTCAATCCAGCTTTACAACAAATACCAGCAGTGTTAGGAGGAATACAATCTATTCTAGGAGCACAACAAGAGTTTAATCAACAGCGAGGTCCTCAAATAAAACGAGGTGCAATCAATAGAGCAATGAAAGATTTTGATCCTAATGACATATATGATTATGTAGATCCAAATCAGATGTATCCTGCAGACGGTGGATATATGCCAATTGATCAAGGTGTACTAGCTAAGAAAGGCAAAACCGTTAAAAAGAATCATAAGAACAGTAACATCCTAAGAGCGCTAAAGAATTTATAACTAGTTTAATTAGAAAACATTAACAAAATATGTTAGCGCTGTTTGCTTGATACAATTAATCATATTACATTTGTTAAATTATGGCAACGTATAAAGACCCATACAATCTAACCTTTAATCCCTATGTACAACAACGCCCAGTTGAGGCGATGATGAAAGTTGGTGTGTACAAGCAGCAACGCTATGATGAAGGTGTACAGAAGATACAAGAGAGCATTGATAACATTGCTGGTCTCGATGTTGTTAGACCAGAAGATAAACAATATCTACAATCTAAACTCAATCAGTTAGGCAGTCAACTCTCTATGGTGGCTGGAGGAGACTTCTCTAATTTTCAGCTAGTTAACTCTGTAAATGGGATGACTAACCAAATAGTTAAAGATCCCACTATTATGAACGCTGTTTCTAATTCTACTAAGTATAGAAAAGATTTAGAAACAATAGAGAATCATAGAAAAGAAGGTAAGTGGGCTGACTCTAATCAGACTGCATTTAATAAAGATGTTAATGCTTGGTTTCAAGGTGGACTAGATGCCTCATATAGTGCAAACACTTCTCCTTATGTAAATACAACAAAAGAAGCTACAGACATAGTGAAAGCTATGGCTAAAGATTATACAACAGAAGAGGTTGTATTTGATTATAATGAAGCTGGACAAATTGTTGGAGTTAGAGATGCCTTAACTCGTAAAAAGATAGAAGGAATTACACCACAGAAAATACAGACAGCATTAAAAGCAGGACTGAGTCCTCAGGCTTGGAGACAATTATCTATTGATGGACAGTATAAGTATTCTAATGTTTCTCCAAATGCTTTTGTAAATGATGTAAACTTAAGCTATCAAGAAAGATTTGCAGAGATTACTTCAAAACGAGAGATGTATGAAAATATGCTTCCTAGCGTAACTGTTGCAGAACAAACCAGACTAGGTAATCTTATTAAAGAACTTGATGTACAAGCTACAGATTTAAAGTCTGAATATAATAGAATATCTTCAGGGTTTGCTAGTGGAGATCTTGAGAGTGCAAAAGCACAATTCTACACTATGAATTGGTTAGATGCTACATCTAACGCTATGTCTAGTAAAGGGGAGGAATTAACCTATCACACCAACCCATATAAAGAGCAGCAGAACTTCAATAGAAGAATGGAGCAAGATGCATGGTTTGCTCAAAAAAGCTTAAATGTAAGTGAGGCAAGACTTCTCTTTGATATCAACAAATTTAATGCGGAGGAAGCTAGAAAAGATAAAGAAGAACAAGACAAAAAAAGAAAGCAACAAGGTCAAACCTATCTCCTAACTGATGATGAGTTTGGTACGTCTACATCTAAACTTTTAAATGAACAAAAAGAAAATATAAACTTGGCTACTAAAAATGTTGCTAGACAATACAACACTTTAAAAAATACATTTGGATTAGATGATGATAATATTAAGACGGCCTTAAAAAATCCAAACGCTATACAAGATAACATTTTAAGAAATGTAATAATTAACTATAGTAAAGCTTTAGATGAAGAAAAGAAATTAATAGAGAGACAAGCAGCATTGGAATCAATGGCAACAGAGATTGCAAATCTGTATGATGAAAAGTATATTCCCCAATCAATGATATATGGGACAGACGGTGCTGGAGGAACTTTATATCATTCATTAGGTAGAGGTGATAGTGATTTAAATATAGCAAATATAGCAGCTCGTCTAGATATGTTTGATAAGAATTACAAAATCACTAGATCCATCCCTGCTGCAAATTTTAATCTATCTTTGGGACCAGCATATACAACTGGAATTCCAGACGTGTATTTTGATAATGCTAGAGCTGAGGAAGAATTACCAAATGCAAAAGATAAAAACGGTAGAAGACTTTTTTCAGATGATGACATTAAACTATATAAAGTATACTCTGGACAAATAACTCCAGAAGAATCTGGATTGTTTAGTACAATATCAATGGGTAAATTAACCACCAATGGATACAATATATTCATGGATGCTGTAGATCAATACAGAAAAAACACTAAAGGTGCTAGAGAAAAGAGAGATGAGTTTATTGCAGAGCAATTGAAAAAAGAACAAATGCTAACAGGGGCAACTTCTTTTTCAATAGATAAGGAAGAATTTACAACGTTGCAAAGTGATTTATCAGATCTTGCAATAATTGCTCAACAAGCTGATGGTGAAACATTAGATACAGGTGTTAAGGCAGAGACATTAAGAGACTTAAGTCAAGAAACTATAAAGTCAGCAACTTATTATACAAATGGTCAAGGTACTCAAGGACTTGTTGTTAACGGTAAACAAATTCCATTAAGTGAAGAAGTGTATAATGATCTTAGAGTTGCATCATCGTTTGAAGACTTAGTATCTCCTAGTATGGCTTTTTACAGAAACGAAATACTACCTCAACTTGTAACAACTCTTCCTAAATTGATAAAAGATAATAATGGAAACACTGTAGCTCAAAATAGAGGCTACTACACTACAGCTAGTGATAGTGAATATAATACAACTCCAGAGAATGCATCTTATAAAACATATGATTTTCCTAATGTAAAGTTGTATAAAATTGCAGCAAATGTTGTAACTATGGATGAGCCTGAAAAGGCAGCCACTGTTACTCTTCAGATGCTAGTGACAGATCCTCTTATAGGAGAAGAAAGACGATTGTATATAGAAACTGCTATTGAAAAGATTCAAGATGCATTTAATATGGAGCTAAAACAAATCTATAGTCGATTGTATCAAAAAGAGATTTTAGATGGACAAATGCCTGCTACACCATCTCCAGAATATATGAAAGCATTAAATGATGCTGCAACAAAAGTTAAAACAGACTAACAATTCAACATGTCAAAGAATAAGTCAGTAGATAAAGCTCAAACTGGAGCCACTGTTTCTAATTTACCGCAAGTGTCACCTTCTTTAAATGAGTCACTTTTGCAAAGTAAATATGGAGGGTACAAACCTTCGTATACACAAATGGATACACGTGGGATTTCTTCTCCAAATGTTTTTGTTCCACCATCAACTGGGGCTGGACAATATGCTAATCAAGCAGATCCAAACAGTTTTTTTGACTGGTTAAAAACTCCTAGAGATACAGAGTTTAGACCTAAAACTTTTTCATTAGATGAATTTGATGCTGCTCAATCAGGTAGATATGAAAACTATCTTCCAGGATATGATATTGAAGAAGCGTCAGCTTTAGGTCAAAGTGGATTTGATAAAGCAGTGAATGGTGTTCTTAAAGGTATGGCATTAGCTCAAACAACATTTGTAAGTTCTACTGCAGGACTAATATATGGATTAGGTAAATGGGCACAAACAGGGGAGTTCTCTTCTTTCTATGATAATGAATTAACCAGAGCACTAGATGACATAAACAGATATTTAGAAGATAAACTACCACACTACTACACTCAACAAGAAAAAGATGCTAAGTGGAATTCACCAGATTACTTCTTCACAGGTAATTTCTTATGGGATGGTGTTGTAAAGAATTTAGGATTTGCTGTAGGTGCTTACTATTCTGGAACTGCTTATACAAAAGCACTTCAAGCTATTCCAATTGCGTCTAGATTATTTGCAGCAGGTAAAGCTGGTGAGGTTGTTGCTGCAGCTGAATCTACTGTTGCTGCTGGTGGAAAAGCTGCTGATGTTTATGGAAAGCTACTAGAAATTAACAAACAATTTGCATCTGGATATAATAGTTTAAACCGTGGAGGAAGAGCAGTGGTGCTTGGTCTTTCAACAAGTGGTGAATCTGTGATTGAATCTGTTCATAATAAAAGAGATTTTGAAGAGGAATTGTCTAGAGAGTTTGTAGATATATATGGGTACGAAGCTGTAGGTAAAAACTTAGAAGATATAAAAGCTGCAGCAAAAGGTGTAGGTAATACATCTTATGTATTAAATTTTGGACTACTTGGAATATCTAACTATGTTCAGTTTCCAAGAATATTAGGAAGCTCATATAAAGCAGAGAAGAACATTGCTAATAGTCTTGTTAGAGAAATAGATGATATTGTATATGAAGGAGGAAAGTACGCATTAAAAACTCCAAAGTATAAGGTTCTTTCTAAGTTAAATAAAATAAGACCTTACACTTTCTCTGTAACAGAAGCACTTGAGGAATCAGGTCAATTTGCTGTTAGTGTAGGAACTGAAGACTACTACAACAAGATGTACAAGGGGGAGGATGCAGACTTCTTAAGCTCGTTCAAGACAGCAATTACAGATGGACTGTTTAGTGATGAGGGTGCTAAGAATGCTCTTATTGGTGGTATCTCTGGTAGAATTATGACAGCTGGAATTATACCTGGACAGAAACAAGGTATGATTCAACAAGCTAGAGCTAAAAGAAAAGCTACTGCTGAAGCTATTGCAGCTCTTAATGAAAGAGATTTAGGCACAGCAGTTTCAAACTTTACTAAAGAAACTTTCCAATCTGTAGCTAGGGGAACAGTATTACAACAAGAAAAGAATAGAGCAATAAAAGATGGTGATGTAGAAGCATTCAAGAATCTTGAGATGGACTACATTATTAACTACCTTACACCTAGAATCAAGTATGGTAGATATGATTTAGTAAAAGCTGAATTAGACGAGTATAGAAAACTTGCTAGTACAGAAGAAGGTTTTGCACAATTAGTAGCTGAGGGTAAGGCTCTTGAGACAGATACAAGAGAAGCATACCAAAATAGACTTAATGATTTTGCTGAAGTGGCAAATGACATAAGTACACTATGGCAATCACTTAATTTACGTTATGGTAGTGAAGTGTTGACTGATAGTAATGGAGATCCTGTTCTAACAAAAGATGGTAAGAAACTATTGAAGTACTCACCAGATGTAATGAACAAGATGATATATGCTGCTACCAAAGTGACAGACTTTGATAAGCGTATCACTCAGATTATGTCAGAACTATCTGCAGCAGGGGTTAATGTATCAGATGTTGTACAAAGTATAGAAGATGCATATAGAGATGGTGAGCAAGAGCCTACAGCATTTAATCAAGCTGTTCAACAAATCAAAGATAGTAAGAGAACAGATAAAGATGATATTGGAGAAAAACTAGATTCCCTTGCTAATTTAATAGTTTCTAAAAATGACATGTTTGATGTTTATGAAGACATTAAACAAAACCCATTGAAATACTTTGAACAATCACCTCTAAGAAAAGATAGAGGACCAAAGCAACCTAGTGAAATTGTAAAGGTGAAAGATGTTGAAGTGGGTGTAGGTGGTGATTACTATGTTGGAAAGATAGATGAGCAAGATCCCATCTCTGAGTTTACAGTGGATGGTGTAAATGCAGATGGATCAATAAACATCACTACAGGTAACGGACTAGAGAAAACTATATCTGCTGAGAAGTTTAAGGAATTAAATTCAACACTAGCATCAGACTTTGAAGCAGATGATAAAGCTAATTTCTACTACTACCACAAGGACGAAATGTTTGAGTACAACTTTGGAAAGAACCTTGGAGGTAGAAAAAGAGGTAAGTTAGAATATGATAATGGAAAACTTTATTTTACATACCTAACACCAAAAGGTAAAGAAGCTAGAAAAGAAGTTAACGGTTCTTACTTTGCTGAAACCGCAGATCGACCAATCCCAAGAATAGTAAAGATTGGTGGTACAGAAAGTTTACAGCAAAGAAGATCTAGAATGCAGTTTACATCTGCTGAGTCTATTAACAACCAAAGAGCTACACTCTCTGAGAATAGAGACTCTCGTCTTGAGGTGATCACTGAACTTGGTAACGAAGCTCAGGAAAGTCTTAATGAAATAAACAAAAAGCTAGAGAAACATCAGGCTGACTTAGCTAAGATAGAAGAGGATCTTAAGAACATTCAGAAGATGAAAGCTGATCCTAAATCTGATAGGATTAAGCTCAACTTCTCTAAAGCTACAAAATCATTTACAAAAGCTCTAAACAGTCTTACGTCTTTACAAAAAACCATTGAGCAAGAGATGGAAGATCTCAATGTTCAAAAAGATGAGCTACAGTTTGCTATTTCTTATTTCCAAGATCTTGCAAACGAGATAACTGACATGCCTGGAGATAGCAATGAGTTCTTACAAGAACTTAAAAACCAGGTGTCATTATTAGTAGACAATGGTAAAAACTTAAATAAGGCATTAGCAGTAGCTAGTAAACTTAAGAAAGACATTGAGAAAGCAATTAAATCTTTTGCTAAGATGTTTAGAGGAGGCCTTAAAAGTAAGTATAAGGTTGATGAAGACTACTCACAATATCTTAATGACCTACTAGACCAACTAGTGTCTGGTGAGAATATAGAAACTGTCTGGCCACTTCTAAAAGAAGAGATGGCTAACTTTGCACTCACCAATGATTTATCACAAGAAGCAACATTAAGTGCACCTGCAATTGTTGAAGCACTTAATGGTGTAGATCAGATAAAGAAAGACATTAATGATTTAAGAAATGAGTATAAAGCTAGAAAGACTGTTATAGATAGATTCCAAAAGATAGCAGATGAATATGCTACAAAGAAGGCTGAAGAAGAAAAGCTTTTAAGAGACATTAAAGCTACAGAACAATTAATGTCTACAGAAGATAAAGGTGTTGCACTTGATGATGCAAATCAAGTTAGTACATATGAAGCTGATTCAAAGAAGGCAGACAATATAATTCCAATAGCTACAAAGCCTATATCATCTAGCGAGCTTGGTGAAACAGATGTAGATAAACCTCATCAGGTTAGAGCTAATAGATTTGGAATTAACCTACCTAATCTTCCTAAAAAAGTTCGTGATGGTATTCGTGGAGTATTTGTAACCTACGACACACAGAATCTTATTGTACCTGCAGAAAATGGAAAGAGTGTAATAGACTTAATGTTAGAAGATGTTTCAGAAGAACGTCTACCTGAATTAAGAGCATCATCAATTGTGATGTTAATAGTTGATAAGGATGGTAATCCTGTTGATGAAAATGGTAACACTATTCCAAACGGTGAAACTTTATTAGATAAGATTGTGTTTCAGGCGATGCCTAATGAAAATCTTACAAATAAAGAGAAAGGCACTGGTGAACCTGTAAGTATGTTTAGATCTAGCACTGACACTACAGTTAAAGAATCAATAACTCAACAATATAAGAATTGGAGAGATGGTGTTATTGCAGAAGGTAAAGAGGGCAACCTTAGTCCTAGAGTTACAATAGCTGCATCATTTGGACAACCTGTAGGTGACAATAATAACTTCACTCCTGCAGAAGATGCTGGTCTTATATCTTCAGTGGATCTTGAAAAGAATAACTTAATATTTATTCCTAAGTTTGGAGAACCAGTAAGAACAGGTGAGATGGAATACAAGGGTGCCTCAGGAGGTGCGTTCTTAATACTACCTGATGGAAGAGCTGCTGTTAGACTTAAGAATAGAAAACATACAGAGCAAGAAGCTAATGTTATTGCTGACGCTATCATACAGTTAGCTAAGAATAGAATGGAACCTAATGGGATGCAATCAGCTAGCTCATCTAGATTGCTATCATTCTTACAAAGTGTTGTGTATTGGGGAATACCAACTGACCAACAAGGTAAAGTAAAAGCTACTAGCACTAATAGTGTATTCTTTATAAAAGATCGAGAAGATGGTATACTAAAACTTATACTATCTAATGATGGAACTAAGTATAAATTTACACCTAGTGAGTTATTAGAGAATAGAGAAGCTATTGTTGCTAAGTTATCTGACATGTACAACAATGCTACATCTGCAAAACTAGGAGATGTTAACCAAGAGTTTGTACAAATCACTGCTGTTTCTGAGAATGGAAAAATAGAATCTGTTACATGGCCTAACTACCAAACATACCTACTATCAAACAAAAATAACAAAGGAACAGGTTCAAGAACTAACCCTCCTCTAGCTGTTACATTAGATCCAGACAATGGAACAGACATGAACAGAAAGGGAATATACTTCTATAGAACTGATAGTTCAGATGATTTCACTCCTGTTGCAAAAGAAGTAGTTGAAGCTGCTGAAGCACAACAAGGACCTCGTAATATTCCTCTTAGAAATACAACATATGTTTTTGATGGGACAACTGAAAACGTATATCAAACAGCAGACAATACAATACCATTCACTGTAACTGATAACATTGATGATAAAAACTATCTAGAGGCTATCAATATTCTAGATGGAGGTACAGTAGAAGAACTTATTGAAAAGCTACAGAAAAGTAAAGGACTAAGTGTAGAAGAAGCTACTAACGTTGTTAAAACAAGTTTATACAACAATCTACGTCCACAGATTATTGAACGTGCACGTGCTAAAGAAGAAGAAGTTGTAGGTCTTGAAGACCAAGTTATAGGACTTGATGGTGAAATAGAAACTAAAGCGGAAGCTATTGCTGGTAAGCCTATTGATAATGATGTTAAGCCTAAGCAGAGACCTAAATCAACAGGTAGAAACAGAGAAGCTCTTCGTGTTGCTGTAGAAAACACATCAAAGATGTTTGAGCCAGAGAACTGGTCACAAGTTGAATCTTGGTTAAAGCAAAAGTTCTCTAACGTTCCTGTATACAGAGTAAAGAACATTATTCAAGCTACTAATGGTAGACAAGCTTGGGGTATGTTTAAGGATGGTGCTATTTATGTATATGAGAATGCAGAAGTGGGTACAACTTACCACGAGGTATTTGAGGCTGTATATAGCATGTTTGTAGATGCTAATGAAAAGACTAAGCTCAATGAAGAGTTTAAATCACGCACTGGAACGTTTGTAGATAGACCTACAGGTAAATCAGTTAAATACTCAGAAGCTACACCATCTCAAATCAAAGAGCAGTTAGCTGAAGAGTTTAGAGACTATATACAATATAAAAAGATTCCACCTAAACCAAAAGGTAAAAACTTTATTACAAGACTATTTGCAGATATCAAGAGTTTTATTGAGAAGTTCTTCTTAGGTAGAGATGCTAAATCAAACACAGAAGAGTTGTTTGCTAAAATAGGAGAAGGGTATTATGCAAAGAATATGCCTTATGCTAGTCAACTATCCTTAGCACAGGAAGGAATTATAGATATAAATAATGTTGATGACACTACTGGTGCAGAGTTTAGACTAAAGGTGAATGAGAGACAACGTGATGATGTTGTCAATGAGATGCTCTATATAACACTACTTGAGCTAACCAAGTCAAATGCAACATTGTTTGAAGCATCTAAACTAGACAAACAATTCTTTGACGGTCTTCAAGAAAATGTGTATGCAACTGTAGATAACTTTATTGGAGTGGCTCTTGAAGAAGATAATCAAGATTTAGCTGCAGAACTTATAGCGCTTAAGCAAAATATAAAAGATGATTGGTCAGAGATATCTAAACTTTATAAAGAAAAAATACTACAATATGATGTAGTGTTTGATGAAGAAGATAGTCTAATAAGTGAGGATAGAGGTAGGGGTGATACCTATCAAGAAGCTACAAAGATAGATCACTTTAGAAAAGCTAGAAAAGGAATTAAGCTTTTGATGGCCACACTTCCAATAATGGACTTAACAATTTATGCTAAGACTGGTGCTGTTGAAGAAAAACCTTCTTCCATTGGTGGTGCAATATTACTACCTCAAGGAAGAGTGTATGCTACATTAATGGAAAGACTTCATGATTCTTTAAATCCAACAGACATGATATCACGACTTAGAAAGCTAGCTGAAGATGATATTAATTATAGAAGCTTATATAAGAGAGTAACTAAGAGAAGTTACGTTGATAGATCCACTACACTAACAAATCTAACAGAACCTCATGATGCACAAGTAATAACAGGTTTGTGGAGTATGGTGAAGAACCAGAACCCAAATACTAAAAATGTAATTACATTTGAAGATGGTACATCTACAGTGGCTAACTCTGCAATGTCTACTATGTCAGATCAAATCAGACAGAAGTACTTGAACTCTATCATATCTTTAGCTAAGTCAGGAAAAGGGTTATTTACATACAACAAATCTAATAACACTTACACTTCTGATAAGGATAAGTTAGCAAGATATAGTGTAGTAAATACAGATACACAAGTTAAGTTTTTAGAAGCTTTAGGAATTCCTTTTACAACATCTGAGATAAAAACTATAAAGACAAACGACAGTGTGCTTAGAAAGTTTGATGAGGCTGCTAGAGCTATGTATGATAGTTTATCTAAACTTGGTGACCTTAAATACCTATCATCGTCTGAACTTAATATGAGTAATAGATTACTTGAAGTGGCTGAAGTGAAGGCTGCAATAAATAATCCAAATCGTAGTAGCACATTCTTTATAGCTGGAGAGCGTAGACAATCTTATATTGGAGTTAATGCTTTTTCTGAACTATCTAACTATATATCAAAAGTTGAGTATTTATCAGATCTAGCAAACTCACCGTATGCCTACTTACTTACAGATTCATTTTCAAAATACGCTAACATACTAAGTAGAATGTTTGCTAGTGATGGTTCTCGTAAAAGTACAAAAAGAGACTTGTTAGGTATAGGGTATTTAGGTGAACTGGTAGATAAATCAAAAGGTAAACAAAAAACACCAGGTCAATTTAGATTTAAAGAAAGACTTGTTTCTATGTTTAACCTACAGCAAAAAGGAATCTTTCCAGTGCTAGTTCCTGGAAGTGCATCTTTAGAGTACACTGCTGAAATGGGAACTCCTATATCAACTAACAATCTTGATAGTATACTGCCAATATTTAAAGGATATTTCTTATCGGAAGTAGAACTATCTAGAGAAGACAGACCTATTGCTACAGTTGAAGGAAGAAACACTACAGATCTAAGATTCTTTAAGGCCATACTTGGTAATAAGTTACACAGTGATATTGTTTCAGAAATACAGAAGGATGAAACTGTATCAGCTGATGCTATATATAACAAGTACGAAGATGAAATTAACACTGCTGTTACAGGGTTCATTTTAGATAAGGTGGGAGGGTACAGAAAGCTGCTTGAGAATTATAAAGTGGTAGAACAAAACGTAGATGATGAAACAGGTAAGCCTCTAGGAACATACAAGATGGAGGAGGTTGATGTATCTCAGAATTTATCAGAAGATGCTCTTACAGACATACTCATAGCAAATCAAGCAAACTATATGATTGCTAATATTGATATGCATAAGTTATTGTTTTCAGACCCATACCAATATGAAGGAGATGAGCTTAAGCGTATACAAAGTTTCTTATCTCCACGAGAAGCTATTATAAATGAGTCTGATGAAGTTAACACTCTATTTGACCAGGTGTGGAATAAAGGCTTTGAGAAAGGTGACATTGGGTATACCAATTTCACACAGGATCACTTTAATACAGCATCACACCAAGATATTAAAGTTATTAATAATCTTCCAAACCATGGGGTTCACAAAGAAACTGATGGTAGTGGTATCATAGCTTTCAAAGCCCACCGTAACTTTAGAATTAGAACTAGTAATTGGAATCAAGAAGAAGAGAAACAGTATAGATATGAGGTGGCTTGGGAGAAGCGTGATAAAAACCTAGATCTATCATCAGAAGAACAAGAGCTGCTAAAAGAAGGAAATCCTCAAGTAAAGAGTGCATTCACTCCTTCTAAACCTATTGTATCAGGAGCTAAGCTTGGATATACATATAACAATGTTGTACTTGATAAGTTTGCATTGTATCCTTTATCTTACCGAGTGATGAAGGAAATCAATCCTGAGTCAAATCTTATTAAGCTTTACAACAAGATGCAGCGTGAGGACATAGACTATATTGTGTTTGAGTCTGGTAGAAAGGTGGGAGCTGAATCATCACATGTTACGTATAATGAAGATGGATCATTTAATGATGCAGAGTATGCAGCTGTAGTTAAAGTTCCGCTTAACATTATAAGTTTACAGCAAGATGTTCCTTCTAAGGATACACCTGAGGTAATAAAGGCTAGTCAACCAACTAAGTTAGTCACACTAGATTACATGAACAATGGTGTGCCTGAAGACTTTGAAGCTAATAAAAACTTTGATGATAGATATACAGCATGGGTACAACTGTCCGAAGCTGAGAAACTAGAGAGATCTAATCTGCATAAAGAATATGTTAACAATACACAGCTTCTTAATAAAATGTCAGAAGTAGGGCTTCAGAGTGTTTTAAAGAAACTTGGTATTGTAGAAAAAAGTGATGGTACTTATGTAGTTGAAGATTTCTCAACTGCTACTAAAACACTGCGTGAGGAGTTATTTAAAAGAGAAACTAACAATAACATTAGTAAAGCTCTTGATGACTTCTTAGCAGGTAAATCTAATTTAGAGATTACACCTGCATACCAACAGATTAGAAACATTCTTTATTCTATTGTAGACAAGCAAATTGTTAGGCGTAAAGTAACTGGTGGACAAAAGGTACAGATACCTCCAGCATTGTTTGAATCTAATCGTATAGCTGAGACAGAGATTAATGGTAAGAAAGGATATACATCTGATGTATTAGGTTTTTATAACTTAACAAAAGATGGAAAAGAAGTTAAGTTTTTAGAAGATAATAAAAACGGAACTTATAAAGTGTTAACAGAAGAAGGTAAAGAAATTAATATTCCTGTTAATGATTTAAAAACAACCACTATGGAAATTATGGTGGGTCGTTGGTTTGAAAGTGATATGTCTGATAAAGACCTTCTTAACTATCTAAACAACACACCAGAAGGTCAAAAGATATTATCAGGATTTGCATTTCGTGTTCCTACACAGGCACAAAACTCTATTGATGCCTTTAGAATAAAACAATTCCTACCAACAGAGTTTGGAGATTCTGTTGTTGTACCAGCTTCAATTGTTGAGAAGGTGGGATCGGATTTCGATATTGATAAACTTTTCATGTATTTCAAGAGTGTGTACATTGATAAGAGTGGTAATCCTAAAATGATACCTTTTTATGGTTTAGATGAGAAAGTGGCTAAGGAGAAGTTTGCTGAAATGTATGATAGAGGAGAACTTCTTACAAAGAAACAGATGGACAAGATCAAAGATAAGATGGCAAACAAGCCTGTAGATCTAACACAAGAGTTAACTGATAAAATGATAGTTGCTATCTTTGGAGAGAAGTTTAACAAAGATCAAGCAGCATTAGAAGACTACCTAGCTAATACCACTTCAGAAGATATAAAGTCTAAAGTGGTTGATAAAGCATTTATCCAGTCTATAGAAAATGAATACATCCAATCTCTAGAAAATCTTGTAACAAATCCTCTAAACTTTAAAAGACTTACTACACCAAACTCAGCAGCACAATTAGAGAAGATTGCAGATGATATAGCTATTAAAGTGTATGGTGAGAGCTTTGACTACTCTAATGTGGGTAACATGCTTGACCCAGTGTTTATGTATAGACTAAGACAAGCATTCTTATCAGGTAAAAAAGGTATTGGTATAGCTGCTGTAAACCAAACGTTTAAGTCACAGCTGCAAAAGATTCCTGTATTTATAGACCCATCTAAAATAGCAAATCAAAAACCTCAAGATAGAGCATATCTAGGAGATGGTGTAATTAGATTTAAAGAATATAATACAGTCACTATAGATGGTGAGAAGATGGTTAGTCTCTCAGGAGTGACAAACGCAAAAGGTGATTTAATATCTAACATAAACGGACAGTTTATTGATGGATATGTAGATATATCAAATGGACCATGGATTATTCTTATGGGGGCTTCACCGAATGTTGCTTCTACATTCTTGTTCTTAAACAACATAGGTGTACCTATTGACCAAGTTGCATACTTTATGAACCAGCCAATCATTCGTGATTACCTAGAATTAATAGATGCTAATGGATACAGTTGGTTGTTTATAGACAACTATATAGAAGAGATCAAAAATAGACCAGCATATAGAATAGCTCGTAATGTAAACACTTCCTTTAAAACTATTCCAGATAACTTACTAAATACTGTAGGAAAACGAAACCTAAACACACTTGAAAGAGCTCAGCAGCATTTTATGTTAGACGAGTTTCTGAAATATGCAAAGATGGCTAGTCAGTCGTTTACACTTAATCAAGGTATAAACTGGGATACTAGTCGATTTAATGACCCATTGTTAATAACTAGAAAACAAGTAAAACTTGAAGAGGCTAGAAATACAATATTCTCCACTGTAGGTAATGTAGATGTAGCAGATGCATTAATTAATGACACCTTTTTAAGTGGAATGGTATCTGCTTTAGAACAATCTAGAAATGCACTAGGTACTCTGATTCCTTCAGATGAGCAAGGTTCAAACATTCAAAACACAATACAACAAGTTGTAGAACCATACGCAAGAAATATCTTTAGTGAAGATGACTTTATAAAGGTGGCTAGAAAACTTGTAGCAGATGTCTTTGATTACGCTGTACAAACAAACGAAAATCTAAACACTGAGATTCAGTCTATATTATTAGATAAGAATGGAGTGGTAGCACAGGCACAGTCTTTTATAAAAGAAGTGCTATCTAACGAAGACCACCCAATGTTTGATAATCTAATAGTAAGATCACTAGAGTCTAGTCCATCAAGAGAAGCTGGAAACACTCCTAACAATCTTATGATTGGAAGTACAGACAATAAAACCTATGACCAAAACAACATCATATATTCATTCCGTGAACTAAGAGATTATCTAGAAGGTAGAACAAGTTTATATGATGACATTGTACAATTGTCTATATTACAGTCTGGGGTGTCACCATCTCCTATTTCTTTTACAGCGCTAATTCCTTATGAAGACGTTGAAAGAATATATGGAAAAGTGTTGTCTAATTTAGGTAGTATCAGTAACTTAGCAGAGTTCAAATCCTTAGGTGTATTTGAAAGAAACAACTGGAGAAATAGCGATATTGTTCCACAGGAAAAAGCTAGATGGATTATAAATAAAGAGGGTAAGTGGGTCTATAATCCACAAATGGAATATTTACCAGAAGCGTATAAAATAGCAAAAGCTATTGCTAAACAAAACAAAGAAACTCCCTATCCAGAGGTAATATCTATAAGCTCTACATCAAGAAATGGTAACTCAGATTATGTTTTCTTTAGTTGGGATAATATGCAAATAAGTAAGGCAGAGAGAAAAGAAAAGCGTGATAAGGGTGACTTCTCTTACATAAATAGAGGACTGTTCCAGAAGATTAAAGATGCAGACGGTAATCCAATTATTAGTTCTAGTGGATATTTCTATTACAAACAAATAAATGCTTGGGGTGATGGGTTTAGAGCAAAAGAATTTTACCCCTTTGCTAAACAATCTGTGATAGACAATGGAACACTTAAAGTGGAAAACGAAATGAGTGATGAATCATTGATACCTCTTCTACGTAGCACCAAAAGAGCATCTCGTTTTAAGACTACACCGTTCTTAGAATCCACTCCTGCACAACCAACACAACAAGTTAGTCAAGGTAAAATTGTAAATGAAGTTTATGATAAGATTGATAATGATGCTTATTCAGTAAACTTAAGATACCAAGGTCGTAACTATGATATGGTTATAAGTAGAGATGGTGAGATAGTAGATCCATCTTACGTAATCAACTCAAAAGAAGTATATGTAAAACCTAGCATGTTTCAATTTACAACAGCAGATATTAAGAATATTTTCTCAGAAATAGAACAACCAACAAAACAAAACAAACCAGAAGGACTACCAGCAATTGATAGAACCAGTAAAAAATGTTAAGACATGCCTTGTAAGATTCAAATAAAACAAAAGATCACTAGCAAGATTGAGGCAAGCACAAATGCTGCACTCGGTAAAAGTTTAGATGTAGCACAGTCTATAGCTAGAGAGGTTAATGATGAATATAAGGCTCCTGTTGTACGATTTGTTCAAAGAGGAACAGATCTTATAGATAGGATAATTAACGTTCCTCAGAACTTAATTGACAAGTATTACAATAGTGAGTTAGCTCTTGAGACAGAAGAGGCTCGTAGAGTTCAAAGAGAAGATGCTAGAAGAGCAGGTGAAGACTATACGGATAGATACATGTTCCAATTAGATCAACCTCTTTTACAAGATATAGATGGTATTTCAATTATAGATACAGAAGATATTGTATCATATGAGGGTACAAAAGGTGCTGCACAATATAGTAGAGAGGCTAATGTAATAAAGGTGAACCGAAAACTTCTAAAACAGAAGTTTAGAGAGAAAGCATGGACCAACCCTAGAAAACTAATGGAGATATTAAATGGGGAAATTGTTGAGAGCTATGCTGAAGCTTTACCTAAAGATACATTTAAGACATACAATGAATGGGAAACTTTTGTTATTGGTCATGAGTACCAACATTCTACATACTCAAGAGAGGATTTTAATAGAGAGTTTCCTAACAGAACAAAAGGGGATTACGAAAGTGAGATAAATAGAAGAGTTCTAAGAGCACAAACTGATGTAAGATACTCACTAAAGGCTGTAGACATATTGTCTTCTGATAGAGCCATACAAATGTTTGCTAAAGGGCAAAAGAATGGTTGGCCATTAAGTAAGATTCTTACAGAGCTTCAAATACCTAAAGAGCAGAAACAGATTATACTAGATAAAGACATTACTGATAGAGAAGAAATCATTACATCTTTATTAGCTGATAATAGTTATACTGTTGAGATTAATACTGCTAAGCAGCCAGAAACTGAAAGTTTAAATAGACAAATCCAAGATGGTGAAATAGATCCAAGTGCTATTGAATATTTAAACAAAGACAAACAAGTTAATACTCAGTATTATTCTAACCTAACAGTTCCTGGTGGAACTAATTATACAGAGAATGAAATAGCTACACCTGCTATTACACCTAATATTAAAGGTCATGCTCAGTTTGCTACTGATAAAGGTATCGGTTGGTTTAGAAGTGATGATAAGTCAGAAGGTAGTACATTAACAGAAGCTTTTACAGGAGATTTTGCAGAAGATAATTTAGAATTAGAATATGATACTTTTGTAGAACGAGGATTAAATATTTCATTTAGTGAATTTAAAAAAGAATATATAAAACAAAATTCTGGAACTCCTACTAAAACTCGTAGAATACTAGAAGTACAATCTGATCTGTTTCAGAAAGGTAGGAATAAAAAAGGGTTAGTAAGTGCAGGTGAAATAAGTTATCAACAACAAAAAGAATGGTCAAAAGAAGGACTTACTCCTGAACAAATGAATGAAAGGCAAAATCAAATGCCTTCTAATAAATTTCTACAACTTCTTAACCAAAAAGGAAACTGGATCAATTTCTTTATTCAATCTATTGTACAAGACTCTGCTAAAAAAGGGTATGAGAAAGTGTTGTTTCCTAAAGGAGATACTGCTAGTAAGATTGAAGGTCATACTACTTTAGAAGAGTTTATAAAACAGAACGAAGACAGAATTAAAGAGCTTGAAAAAGAAGAAGGAGCAGTAACTGTTAAATTACTAAGAAATGAAGATGACAGTTCTTATACTAAAAGGTTTAATAATGAAGAAGAATTCTATAATTATGTTAATCAAACAGGAGAAGACTACAGATTCATAACCAATCCAAGAATAGAAATAAACCAACTCAAAGAAGAAATTAAAAGAGTTGAGAAAGATGGATTTGGTGCTTTAAGACCTATATATGATTTCTATGACAATAGAGTTAGTAATATCCTCAATAAACTTTATGATGTAAAAGAAGTTACTGATGAGTATGGTAATACATGGAGTGAAGTAAAGATTCTTCCTGAGATGTTAGAGCAGTCTATTTTCTTACAAAGAAAAACAAGTGTAGCAAAAGAAGCATCTCCTGAGGTAATAAGTAAAGTTAAAGAGGTGATTAAGAAGATGGGTGTAAATCTTCAAGATCTATCCGAGTATGCAAAAAATAACCCTGCTATTGATGAATCTTCTATTAATGCTCTTGTTGATCTCACTGCTGGTATAATTGCTGTGTCTGAGGGTAAAGAAGATGTAGCTCTTACAGAAGAGATGGTGCACATTGCTACAGCTATTATTGAGCAACGTAACCCCAAACTTATTACAGAACTCATCTCTAAGGTGGGACGTTTTAAAGTGTATAAAGACACTCTAGAGCAGTATAAAGATAATCCTGCATACCAACTAGAGAACGGTAAACCAAACATTCGTAAGATAAAGAAGGAAGCTGTAGATAAGCTGATTGCAGACATAATTGTAAATGGTGATGTAACTGGTGAGCTTGCACAAGAAGAGAACAGATCACTTATTAGAAGAATGTGGGATGCTATAACTGACTGGTTTAGAGGACAATATAAGAAAGCAAACATTGATATATTCTCTACTACAGCTAAGACAGTATTGGGTGGTGAGTTTGAAGGATCTGTTTTAGATTTAAACAGTGAAGAACTATATTACCAACTTAGTGACTCTCAAAAAGATCTACAGAGAAGGTTTGCTGAAACTGATCAAGTTTTAAATAAAGTGGTGAAGCCTGAAGAGTTAGATGCTGACTTAATGGACGAAGAAAAATCTACTAACTACTACACTATTCTTAAAGATGGTGAAGTGAAGAAAGTTACCAAAAGGGTAACTGATAGAGTGAAAGATTGGTATAAAAGAAAGTTTCGTAACCAGAAATTTACTGAACAAGAAAAGAGAGATAACAAAAGAAAGGCAGAGATTGGTACTGGTTACCACAACATGTTCGAAGAAATACATGCTAGATTTTTTAATACAGATGGATCACGTAGACCTATACCTGGACCACGTCCTGTAGGTCTTAATAGAGTGGATGATCAAGTTTACACCAAGCTAGAAAAGTATTACACTGATCTTGTTGCATCATTCTCAGAAAACGGTAAGAACCCATTAGTGTTCTCAGAGGTAAAAATTTATGATCCAAGGGAAGATGAAGCTGGTACAATTGACCTTCTTATTGTAGAAGAAGATGGTACAGCAAACATTTATGACTGGAAGTTTATGAGTGTAGCTAAAGGTGAAAAAGATATAGCATGGTATAAACAAGGAGCATATAATGAGCAACTTCGTAGATATAAAGAAATACTTATATCACAATATGGTGTAGAACGTATTGGTAAGAATAGAGCTATTCCAATCTTGCTTGATTTAAAAAGAGAAAACTTTCAAGACCGTACTAGTAAACTAGAAGTGAAGGGCATCACAATAGGATCTGTAAATCCAAAACAGATAGAGCCTCTTACACTTACCCCTGTATCAGAAGTTTCAGAATCTACAGGATATAAAGCAATTGATGACCTTCTTAAAAAGTTAGCTGGTATTTATGCACAATTAGGATCACGTGTAATTAAAGATGAAGACGAAAGACAGTATAAAATAGAAAGACTTAATATTCTTTCAAAAGCAATGCGTTCTTTGCGAGCTGGTCAAAACATTGGACCACTAGTTGATGCAATAGAATCATTTAGACAAGAAGGAGAAGATATTATATCCATCTATAAAAATACATATAAAGATAAACCTGCTACAAGAGATAGTGTAAAGGATAAAGATCTTAGTGACTTTAGTGATAGAATCCGTACATACATAGACTTTTCTCAAGTGTTCGGTACATCTTTTGACTCTATTAGTAGACTTTTATATACTGAGGGGTCTGAAGAGTTTGCTATAGATGAAGCTGAGAGAGAACGCCTACTCAATGCTAAAGAGGGTGTAAACGCTCTCAGATTTAGTACAGAAGAGATTCGTATTAATAGTGAACAGATAGCTGAATTAGGAGCAGAGTTTCAAGATAAGTTTGTTGGTGAAAGAAACTTGGTAGCAGGACTGTCAAGACCAGAAGCAATTATAAAAAGCTTTACACATAAATGGTTTACAGGACTTTCTAGTATGGGGCTAGAGGCTACAAAAGTATTAAGTAAATTAGTCAATCGTGCTCAAGCTTTTGCAAACAGAGAAGCTTTAGGAGAGGTTAATAGACTTCTAGAAATTAGAGATAAACTTAAAGCCAGAGGGGGTAACTTAAAAGATGTAGTTTTAAAAGTTTATCAAAAAGATAAAGAAGGGTCTATAGTAAATAAACTCATACAGAGATATAGACCAGAGTTTTTTACTGAAGCAAAAGACAATGCTAAATTAGCTGAAGAAGCTAAAACAACTGCAGAGCTTAATGTAGCTAGACAGTGGTTAAAAGACAACATAGATATTGCTGCTTACAAGAAAGAAGCTGCTGTAAAAATGGAAAAAGAGCTTGCTAGAGTGATACAAAACACTTTAGGTCGTGATGAAGAGTATCGAGCACAACAGCTCATGAAAGTTAGAAGAACTTGGGATGTATCTAGAAATGACTTTAATGGATTTGACAACCCTCTAATTAAAAAGTTTCCTCTACCTAAATGGGAGAGTGAAGAATATGTTGAACTTAGAAAAGATCCTGAGTTGTTCGAGCTGTATAACTTTATACTAGAAATGAATAGCAAGGCTAGAGAAATGGGTTACCTTACAAATCAAGCAGAGTCAACGTTCTTACCATTTGTTAGAAAAAACACTGCTGAAAGTTTAGCTTGGGACTATTCATTAAAACCTATTGTTCAGTTTAAGAACACTATTAAACATCTTGCTGATGATGTAGGTTATGGAAAAATAAACGAGGTTACAGGAGAACTTGAACTTGGTATACCAAAGTATTACACAACTGACTTCTCAGCTGAGAATGCAGATGGTGTTAATGACTACTCTGAAGTGAGTCTTGAGACATTTAAGAACCTCATACTCTATATCAATCACATGAATAGATACAAGTACTTTTCTGAAATAGAAGGACAAGTATTGCTTATGAGAAAGTTACAGGCTTTTAAATCAAGTTATGTAACAGGAAGATATGGAAAAATTCAAAAAGAAGATGGAAGGTTTGTAGAGAATACTAAAGCAAATAAGAACGTAGAGATGCTTGATAAGTTTATAGCAACAGCTATGTATGGTCAAAAATATCCATTAGATGAAGCAGATGTTATTCTACCAAGTGTACTTTCTGGAATGAAAAATGTAGTTAATGTTGTTTCAAGAAGTGTTTCAGGAAGAGATGTATTTAAAGACACAGACAAACCATCAGTAGTATCTCTTACAAAAACTATCGATGCACTAAACAGATACGTTCAATTGAAGTCATTAGGGTTTGAACCTATATCTGGTGCAAAGAACAGTTTTGGTATGGCTGTACAGTTCTCTGCACAATCAGGTAAGTATTATAAAACTAGAGAAATAGCAAAGTATATAGGAAGATTCACTGGAGGACTTTTTGGTGCAGACACATCAAGTAAAGATGAACAAGAGATGGTTGCTCAACTCATTGATAAATTCATGCCTCTTAAAGATGATCCTACATATGAAAAACTTCAAAAAGCAGGATTAACAAAACTTACAAGAATTAACACTAGTGATGTTTTGTTTGCGTTTTTTAGATATCCAGAACAAGTTGGAGAGAAATCTTTACTTATGGCTGTACTTGACAACACTATGGTGGAAGATGGAAAGCTTGTAAACATTACAGACTATGTTAGAAATAAGTATAGAACTGAAGATCTTGCTGAGTATGTAAAACTAGAACCTAAGATTAATGAAGAGATTGAAGAGCTTAAGAAAACAAGATCTATTAATGTAACCAGAAAGCTTGAGAACGGAGAACTTGTAATACCAGGATTGGATTTAAATAATCTAGATGAGCTTCAAAGATTGACACAGGTAATTAGGAGAATAGCAAGAACAGCAACAGGTGGTACAACAGAGTTTGATGATATTGGTGCAAACATGAGTGTTTGGTTTAGGTCGTTAATGGTATTTAGAGGATGGATTCCTAAACTTGCTGAAACACGATTTGGAAGATTCAATCCAATAATAGATGATCTTGCAGTGCAAGTTGATGAAAGTGGTGTGATTAGAGAAAGTTATGACGTTGGAAGAATTAGACTTTGGTTTGACTCATGGGGAGCAGCTGTAAATAGTAAGACATCTAATATAATTGATGTGCTAACTGCACAATATAACATTAGAAAAGGTAATGAGAAGGGTCTTGAGCTTATAGATAAACTGTTTGAGAAATACACAAAATCTTACTATGAACGTACAGGAAAAGAAGCTACAATAACTAGAACAGAGTTCGCTGATTTGATTAGACAAAACCTATACAATGAAGTTAAAGAGTTAAGAGCGTTGTTAATGTTAATGGGTCTAGCAGTGAGTGTTGGATTTATGGCACCAGATGATGATGAAGATAGAGCAACTAAAAACAGGTTTAGATATTTCCAAAGAACTCTTGATGGATTTATTAGTGAGCTTTCTTTCTTCTATAACCCAGCAGAAATGACAAGTATTCTTTCAGGTGGTATCCCTGCTATTTCATTGTTTGAGGATATAGAAAGATTTATTAGACACTCAAGACTAGATGTAACAGGATTTGACTATAGTAATCCAAATAAGACAACAGAACAAGTTAGAAAAGATGCACAACCAATCAAGTATTTAATGAAGATGTTCCCTGGAACTAAGTCATTAGTAACATGGCTTGCAGCATTTGATGAAGATTTTGCTAAGGAATACAATGTAACGCTTCCAAAAACTAACAGGTAACGCTATATTATAGCACTATATTTTTATAACAACTTTTAAAACACACATATATAATATATCTTTGTAATTATGAGAACCGCTGAAATTTGCCCAACATGCGCTGTGTATCAAAATGCTGAGTGCATCATATACAATGGCCCCTACCTTACAAATATTGTTGTGAATCCACTAGATGATTTACAAACAATTCTAGGTAATATTAATGATAATCTTGTTCCTAGAACAGGAACTGTTCCTGCACCTGTAACTGGGCCTGCAACATATGTAGGTCAGCTATATGTTAATGATAGTACAGGTATGGTGTATTATGCATCCACTGCTGGTACAGCTAATGACTTTGATCAGTTATTAACAGCACCAATTGGTGGAGTTCCTGAATATTCTAATAATGCTGCAGCATTGTTTGCTGGACTAGTTGCTGGACAACTATACAGAACAGGAGACATCCTTAAGATCGTACACTAAAAATAAACCCCATTCCAGATGAATAAGAGTAAGTTAGTTTGTGCTGCTGACCCATGTCCTATAAGACTAAGTTCTGCTTGTGTCTTCTATGAAGGCCCCAACTTGGTATGCGCAAAAGTTAATACCAACCAAACATTAGAAGAAGCACTAAAAAACATCAATGATGCATTATGTGCTGGTAAAGGTATAGATGGAAGTAGTGGTACCTCTGGTACTTCTGGTACCTCAGGAAGTACAGGTACATCTGGTACTTCTGGTACATCTGGAACAAGTGGGACATCTGGCTCAAGTGGTATATCTGGAACTAGCGGTACTTCAGGAACCACAGGCACATCAGGTACATCTGGTACAACAGGTACATCAGGCTCTTCTGGAACATCTGGTACATCAGGAACAACAGGTACAAGTGGAACAACTGGTACCTCAGGGACTAGTGGCACTAGTGGAACTACAGGCACCTCTGGGACAAGCGGTACATCTGGAGATCAAGGGGATAAATATGCAACCACTTCCACAGATTCATTCACTCTATGTAACTCAGGATGTTTATTTGTAGCCACTAAACTTGCATACACTCCAGGACAATCTATTGTTATTGCACATGATGTAAACAATTATCAAGAGAGTGTTGTTGTTTCTTATAACCCTTCTACAGGTTCTCTATGTTTCACTACGCCAACTCAATGTGTTGGTAGTGGTACATACTCTTCTTGGGATATAAACCTTGATGGAGCAACTGGAGGGGATGGATCTAGTGGTACATCAGGTACTTCAGCAACAGCTGGAACCTCTGGTACCACCGGAACATCAGGTACTTCTGGTACGTCTGGAACCACTGGAACTAGTGGTACTACAGGTACAAGTGGTAGCAGTGGTACAACTGGTACTAGTGGAACTACAGGGACTAGTGGCTCTAGTGGAACTGATGGTTCATCAGGTACATCTGGTACCAGTGCTACAAGTGGAACTTCTGGAACCACTGGTACGTCTGGAACTAGTGGCACTGCTGGAACAAGTGGTACCACTGGTACTTCAGGGTCTGCAGGAACTAGTGGTATAGATGGATCATCTGGTGCATCTATAGCAAACTGGTATGCTAGTTTCTCTGATAATGGTACACAAACTGTAAGTGCAGCAAGCACACCAACAGCTATTACATTCAACACTACAGAACTAGCTAATGGTATTGTATTAGACTTTGGTCAACAGTTAAGACACCCACACGCTGGTATATATGAAATAGGATATTCTCTACAAGTGGAGAAAACATCAGGAACAGGAACCTCTTCAGTGGACATTTGGTTACAGAAGAATGGAACTGATATTGTACGTAAAGACAGAATTCTTGATGTTGATGTAAACACCGTAAAATATCTACCATACACATCCTTTATATTAGAGCTTTCTGCAAATGATTATGTAGAGCTTTTCTTTGCATCAGCAAGTGCTAACATTCAAATCACTGCAACCCCAAGCGCAACATCACCATATACTAAACCTGCATCCCCATCTGTTGTAATCAACTCAAAACAAGTTGGTATTGCTGTAGGATCTACTTCTGGTACATCAGGAACTAGCGCTACATCAGGCACTTCAGGCACCTCTGCAACAAGTGGTACAAGTGGTACGAGTGCAACATCTGGCACCAGTGGTACTACAGGAACCAGCGGTACCTCAGGTACGTCAGGCACTTCAGGTACAAATGGTACTGGTGGAACTAGTGGAACTTCTGGATCTAGCGGACAATCTTGTCTTAGCTATAATGTATCTTGTCCTGGTGGAGGAGGAGATTGCACTGTAACATTCACAGATTGTGATTTACAAGCAGACTCTACCACTGTAACAGAAGGCACTGCTATAGATATATGTGCTATAGGTGGAAGTGTTTCTGTTGATAATGGAGGAAGTGTAGGACTTAATGGTGTATGTTCAGGAAGCTCTGGAACATCAGGAAGTTCTGGAACCTCTGGAACTTCTGGTACAAGTGGTACCAATGGTACTGGTGGTACTAGCGGTACCTCTGGGACATCAGGCACCTCTGGTACTAGTGGCACCTCTGGTAGCTCTGGACTAGATGGAACTGGTGGTTCTTCAGGTACAAGTGGAACATCTGCTACTAGTGGTACTAGCGGTACATCTGGTACCAGTGGAACAACAGGTACTTCTGGAACTAGTGGTAGTTCTGGCACAAGTGGAACTACAGGTACATCTGGTAGCTCAGGTACTTCTGCAATAGATGGTACTAGTGGAACCAGTGGTACGTCAGGTACAACAGGTACCTCAGGTACCAGTGGACTCTCAGGAGACTTCTATGCAACAACTTCTACAGACTCATTTACATTAGGTAACTCTGGTACACTCACTGTAGACACTGGATTAGCTTATACAGTGGCTCAATCTATCATCATTGCTTATGATGCTAGCAACTACCAAGAGTGCGAGGTAACATCATATAACCCAGCCACAGGAGATCTATCATTTGGCTCACCTACAAGAACTGTAGGAAGTGGTACATACACAGCATGGGAAATTAATCTCGATGGTGCTACAGGTGGTGATGGATCTTCAGGAACATCAGGTACAAGTGGTACATCAGCTACAGCTGGTACATCTGGAACCACAGGAACTTCAGGAACTACAGGAACCTCTGGTAGTAGTGGTACGACAGGTACGTCTGGTACTAGTGGTACATCTGCTACATCTGGTACTAGTGGTATAGATGGGACAAGTGGTACTTCTGGTACTAGCGGTACTACAGGAACAAGTGGATCAAGTGGTAGCTCTGGTACATCAGCTATTGATGGTACCAGTGGAACTAGTGGTACAAGTGCAACAAGTGGCACTTCAGGTACTTCTGGGACAACAGGAACTAGCGGTTCTAGTGGTATAGATGGTACATCAGGTACTAGTGGTAGCTCTGGAAGCAGTGGTGTAAACGGAACAAGTGGCACCAGTGGTACAAGTGGTACCTCTGCAATTGATGGTACTAGTGGTACTAGTGGCACTACAGGAACCTCTGGGTCTTCAGGAACTGCTGGTACATCTGGTACTAGTGGAACCACAGGAACCAGTGGTACTTCTGCAACCTCTGGTACATCAGGTACTACAGGTACAAGCGGAACATCAGGTATTAATGGAACCTCTGGTATAGATGGTACTAGTGGAACATCTGGGACTAGTGGGGTAGATGGTACAAGTGGTACAAGTGGGACATCAGCTGTAGATGGTACATCAGGTACAACTGGAACGTCTGGTACAAGCGGAACTAGTGGTACAAGTGCAGCTGATGGTACCTCTGGTACATCAGGTACTTCTGCCACTGATGGTACATCTGGTACGAGTGGTACTAGTGGTATCACTGTAGCTGGATCTAGTGGAACCTCTGGAACCTCAGCCACATCTGGTACTAGTGGTACAACAGGCACCAGTGGCACTTCAGGTACTAGCGGTACAAGTGCTACATCTGGTACCTCAGGTACATCTGGAAGCACAGGTGATTTATACAAAACAAGCTCTACAACATCGTTTACACTAGGCAATAGTGGAACTATCACTGTAGATACAGGTTTAGCATATACAACAGCTCAATCTATTATAATAGCACATGATGCATCTAACTATCAGGAGTGTGAGGTGATATCCTACAATCCTGCAACTGGTGCATTACAGTTTGGCAGTCCTACAAGAACAGTGGGATCAGGAACTTATACATCTTGGGATGTTAACTTAGATGGTGCTACTGGAGGAGATGGTAGTAGCGGTACCTCTGGTACAAGTGCTACTAGTGGATCTAGTGGTACGTCTGGTACAGCTGGTACAAGTGCCACTGATGGTACTTCTGGAACTAGTGGTACATCAGCAACCTCTGGAACTACAGGTACGTCTGGTACGTCTGGTACCAGTGGTAATGATGGTCCTGCAGGTACAAGTGGTACAAGTGGAACCTCTGGTATTAATGGAAATAATGGTAGCTCTGGAACCTCTGGAACATCAGGCACAACAGGTACCTCTGGTACTAGTGGGAACAATGGTACCAGTGGTACTAGTGGAACCTCTGGAGTGAACGGTACATCAGGTACTAGTGGAACCTCAGGTGCTGATGGTGCAAATGGCACTAGCGGTACTAGTGGAACTAGTGGCTCATCTGGTAATGATGGAGCAGATGGAACCAGTGGTACTAGTGGGACCAGTGGATCAAGTGGTACAACTGGTACTAGCGGAACAACTGGAACTTCAGGTACATCAGGTGTGGATGGTACATCAGGTGTAGATGGAACTTCTGGTACTAGTGGTAGTAGTGGTACAAGTGCCACTTCAGGAACTAGTGGTACCACAGGAACTAGTGGTAGTAGCGGAACATCAGGTGCTAATGGTTCAAATGGAACGAGTGGTACAACAGGTACTAGTGGGTCTTCTGGTGTAAGTGGTTCGTCTGGAACCAGTGGTACATCTGGAATCAACGGTAATAATGGTACAAGTGGTACGTCAGGTACTAGCGCTACCTCTGGAACCTCTGGCACTAGTGGAACAACTGGTGTAGATGGTACTAGTGGTACTTCAGGAACAAGTGGTATAGATGGTAATGATGGTACAAGCGGAACCTCTGGAACCAGTGGTAATAGTGGTTCTTCAGGTACGAGTGGTGAAGATGGAACCAGTGGTACAACAGGAACGTCTGGTACATCTGGAACTAGTGGGTCTAGTGGTAATAGTGGAAGCAGCGGTACCTCTGGTACTTCTGGTACTTCTGGAACTGCTGGTACTTCTGGAGTTGATGGTAATTTTGGTGGTGCATGTTTTGATTATACATTTAGCACTAACACATCTATTGCTGACCCTAGTTCAGGTTTTGTTAGATTAAACAACTCAACCCAAACATCAGCTACTGAACTAGCAATAAGTGAAACAGACGATAATGGTAATAGCATCCAATCGTTCTTGCAAACAATTGATAGTTCTACATCAGCTGTAAAAGGTTTTGTAAGACTTTCTGATAAGAATGATGCAGCAGACTTTATATTGTTTGCTATTTCTGATCTTACAGACAATGGAACATGGTGGACTTTAGATGTAGCTAACTCAGCACAAGGAGGTAATGCTCTAACCAACAATGAAGATATCATAGCATGTTTTGTTGTAACAGGAGACAAAGGAGATCCTGGTACTCCTGGAACTAGTGGTACTAGTGGAACGTCAGGCACATCTGGTTCTTCAGGAAACAGTGGCTCTAGCGGTACCTCTGGAACTTCTGGAACCAGTGGTAGCAGTGGTATAAATGGGACTTCTGGTACCTCAGGTACAAGTGGTAACTCAGGAAGCAGTGGTACCTCTGGTGATGATGGTACTAGTGGCACGTCAGGTACCTCTGGTAATGATGGTAATCCTGGTACATCTGGTACTAGTGGCACCAGTGGTAGTAGTGGCAGCAGTGGTACATCTGGTACCTCTGGTATAAACGGTACCTCTGGTGTTAATGGAACTAGTGGTACATCAGGAACCACTGGAACATCTGGAACATCTGGTACTTCAGGTGATGATGGAACCTCTGGTACAAGTGGTACTTCAGGCACTTCTGGTACAACTGGAACTTCTGGTACTAGTGGAAACGATGGTACAAGTGGTACTAGCGGTACCTCTGGAGTGAATGGTGCAAATGGTACAAGTGGTACCAGTGGTACTAGTGGAACAACTGGTACATCTGGTACTAGCGGAAACAATGGAACATCAGGTACTAGTGGAACAACTGGTACAAGTGGAACCACAGGTACATCTGGTACGTCTGGTAGCAGTGGATCTAGTGGTAATAGTGGAAGCTCAGGTACTTCAGGCACAAGTGGAGTAAATGGAGCTAATGGTACATCTGGTACGTCTGGAACATCAGGTACAAGTGGTGTAAACGGAACAAGTGGTACATCAGGTACCAGTGGGGTAAATGGTACATCTGGTACTAGCGGTACTACTGGTACAAGTGGTACTACTGGTACAAGTGGTACTAGTGGTATCTCAGGTACAAGTGGTACATCTGGAACTAGTGGTACTAGTGGAAGTAGTGGAAATAGTGGTAGTAGTGGTACATCTGGTACCTCTGGAAGTTCTGGTACAGCAGGAACATCTGGTGTAGATGGTAACTTTGGTGGTGCTACATTTGACTACACATTCTCAACCAGTACATCTACCAACCCAGGAACAGGAGTAGTAAGATTAAATAATGCAACACAAAACGCAGCTACACTTTCTTATATAAATGAGACAGATGATAACTCAAACTCTATTCAGTCTTTCTTACAGACAATAGATAGTGTAACTTCTGCAGTGAAAGGATTCATGAGAATATCTAATAAGACAGATGCTTCTCAGTTCCTTCTATTTGCAATTAGTGATCTCACTGATAACGGAACTTGGTGGACAATAAATGTAACCAATTCAGCATTCTCAGCATCTTCACCATTCAGCAATAACGAAGATGTAATTGTATCTTTTGTAACTACAGGTGATAA
>Ga0070745_1000290_pt1 | contig 32266 bp, 51 predicted proteins | sample VirMetDEL_Mar_4_FD_77438 | JGI IMG/M metagenome (GOLD analysis project Ga0070745, IMG submission 77438) | Aqueous microbial communities from the Delaware River and Bay under freshwater to marine salinity gradient to study organic matter... | ecosystem: Environmental > Aquatic > Marine > Coastal ...
GTCTCTCTCCCCCCGAACCAGAAAAAACCGAAGCCAAGGGGAGATATCTCCGTGACCTTCCCTTGCGCTAGAATAGCCTCCGAGGTATGAAAGTGACCCACGACAAAAAAACGCAACACGGAGCCAACCGGACAGCAGCCGAGGCAACAATCGCCGCCATGCACGCCGCCGGGCTGCTCGAAGACATCGACGCCGCCCGGATCGCCACACTGCGCACTCTGGCCACCGTACTCGACCAGCAACCCGACAATGCGTCACTCTGGCGAGAATACCGAGCCGCTGAACAAGCAATCAGGAGCACTACCCACCATGAACCTGACGACTTCGCCAACCTCCTCGCAGATCTGTCTGCCGAGGTGGGCAACCAAACGTAACCCCGACAGGCCGAACCGGGCAGACAGCGTCGGCGCATTGTCGGCGAGGCTCGGCCAACCGTTGATGCCATGGCAGCAACAGGTCATCGAGGTCGCCACCGAGATCGACCCGGACACCGGCTGGCCGGCATACCGTGAGATCGTGGTAACTGTGCCTCGCCAATCAGGCAAGACCACGCTGGTGTTAGCATGGGAAGTCGATAGGGCGTTGATGTGGGGCAAACCACAACGGATCGCCTACACTGCACAAACCGGGTTCGATGCTCGACGGAAACTGCTGGATGATCAAGCGCCGATTTTGATGGGGTCGAGCCTTGCCGCTGCTGTCGATCGGGTGCAACGAGCGCAAGGCAACGAAGCGCTGGTGTTCCGCAACGGCTCGAGAATCGATGTGTTGGCATCAACCGAATCAGCCGGCCACGGTAAAAGCCTCGACGCTGCCTGTATCGATGAGGCGTTTGCCGACACCGACGACCGGCGGGAAACTGCGATCTTGCCGACGATGGCAACCCGCCGGGATGCACAGGTGATGGTGGTGTCGACGATGGGCACCGATGCTTCGACGCTTCTGAACCGGAAGGTGGCTGCGGGTCGTGCCGCTGTCGAGGCTGGCCAATCCGACGGTATCGCATATTTCGAGTGGTCGGCCGACCCGGACATGGCGATCGATGATCCGGCGACGTGGTGGTCATGTATGCCGGCGTTAGGCCATACAATCACCGAGGACGTGGTGCGGCATGCTTTGCAGACGATGTCTGAGGGTGAGTTCCGCAGGTCGTGGTTGAACCAGCAGACACGGTCGTCGGAGCGGGTGATCCCGCTCGATGCGTGGGAGCGTGTGGTGAGCGATTCGGTTGCGCCGGATGGCGGGCTGCAGTTCGCTTTCGATGTGTCGGCCGACAGGTCACATGCGTCTATCGCTGTCTCTGATGAGAACAACCAGATCGAGGTGATCGACAGCCGGCCGGGTGTCGCTTGGCTAGTGGAGCGGATCATTGACCTGTCGAAAAAATGGGATGCGACTGTGTTGCTCGATGGGCTGTCACCGGCCGGCGGTTTCGCTGACCAGTTGGAAGCGGCAGGTGTTCGGGCGGTCAGACTTTCAACTCGTGAGGTGGCGTTCGCCTGCGGAGCGTTCTATGATTCAGTGATGAGTAGCAACATTTCTATCAGGTCACACCCTGATCTGGAGGTTGCTATAGCAGCGGCGAAGCGGCGACAGGTCGGCGATTCGTGGATCTGGTCAAGATCTGGCGATGTTGATGTGTCATCGTTGGTCGCTGCAACATTGGCCGGATTTAGACGTTCGGCCACACAGCCGACGGAACTATGGGTGGCATACGATTGAGTAAGATGCGCAAGATCAGCACAGCGGTCGCACTGGAGATCACCGGTGTGCTGGCTATATCTGTCGGCGCAGCGTTGATCTATCTGGCTGCCGGTTTCATCGTTGCAGGTGTTGGGATGGTGGCGTTTGGCGTCGCCGGTGAAAGGAACGACTGATGCTTGGCCGACTGCTACGACCGACAGAAACCCGCTCGGCGGGTATGTCGTGGTCTGACTACCTGCGACTGTTCGAGCAGTTCTCCTATGGCGGCCACCGCTATATAGCGCCGGTGTCGTCTGTCCCGGAGATGACAGCGCTCCAAGGCCAGTCAAATCCGATCGTGGCCGCCGCTATCCATGCACGGATGATGGTGTTCGCAGAGGTCAGGTTCCAATGGCAGCCATATTCCGGTGGCCGCCCCGGCAACCTGTTCGGCACAGAAGCACTGACACTGTTAGAACGTCCATGGCCTAACGCCACCACCGGCGATCTGCTCGCCCGAATGGAAGTCGATGCCTCGCTCTATGGCAACTCATATTGGGTGAAGATGGAAGGCCGAGGTGTGGAGCCACATCTGATGAGGCTCGACCCTCGCCATGTCAAAGTGATGACAGCATCAGTCAACGACCCCATAACCGGCGGCAAATGGGGAGAACATCTGGTCGGCTACGCCGTGGTCGACGACCACGACCAAGATGTGAAGATCTTCCTACCGGAAGAGGTGTGCCACTACAAACCGCTACCTGACCCGTCGCACCCGTTCCGAGGCAGGACTTGGCTGTCCACCGTGATCACCGATGTGCAAGCCGACCAAGAGTTGAGCGGATATAAACATTCGTTCATGCGTAACGCAGCAACACCGAACATGGTGGTGTCATTCGACCCGTCGATCACCAAAGAGGCATTTGACACTTTCGTGTCGAGGCTCGAATCGAACCACCGAGGCTCTGCACAGGCATATCGCACCATGTACCTCGGCGGCGGCGCAGATGTCAAAGTTGTCGGTGCCGACTTCCAACGGCTCGACATGAAATCGGTGCAAGGAGCCGGAGAAACCCGGATCGCCGCTGCAGCCGGCGTCCCCGCCTCATACCTCGGAATCTCGGAAGGTCTCGCCGGTTCGGCACTCAACGCCGGCAACTACGGCGCAGCACGTCGCCGTTTCGCCGACGGCACGATCCGCCCGCTGTGGCGTGCCGCCGCCGACGCCCTGCAAACACTGGTGCCAGCACCAGACCCGGCCACACGCCTCTGGTACGACGACCGAGATGTGTCATTCCTACAGGAAGACGTGCTCGATAGCGCCGAGATCAAACAGAAAGACGCCATGACGATGCGCACCTTGGTCGACGGCGGATTCGACCCGCAATCGGTCATCGACGCCGTCACCGCCGGCGATCTGACTTTGCTACGCCACACCGGCAGCGTGTCAGTACAGTTGCAGCCACCGGGGAGCGCTTGATGCCTTACTTCATCGAGTCAGACAACCCGGACTGCGACGGTTGGGCAACAGTCAAAGAAGACGGTGAGGTGATGGGGTGCCACCAGACGAAACAGGAAGCGATCGATCAGATGGTGGCACTGTCGATCGACGAGGGTATCAACCCCGGTGGCGAAAGAGCCACAGATGTAGACACCACACCGCCTCAATATATGCGAGACGCAGCATCCCGAGGTCTAGAGTTGCGAGCCGAAGGCCATGGTGGTGACGGCCTCACCGACAAAACAGTCAGAGAAGCACGACAGATGGCTGCCGGCCAGATGTCTGAAGACAAAGTGATCAGAGCCAACGCATGGGGGTCTCGACATGAGATAGATCTTGAAGCATCGAAAAACAGCGACAGTGATGATGAAGATTGGCCGGGAGCCGGCGCTGTGGCACACTTTCTGTGGGGAATCAACCCACTAGACCCACAGCCGGCCAGAGATTGGCTGGCACGCAAAGCAGAACAGATCAAAGCAGAACGGACAGAACAGATGGAAGACGTGCAGACAGTGCGACCGGTCGACGGGCTGGTGCGGCATGTCGATTTCCGTGTCGCCAAAAGCGACGACGGTCTGACGCTCGACGGGTACGGCGCAGTGTTCAACCAATGGACAGAGATCGAAGACCACATGGGCGCATACCGTGAGCGGATCGCCGCCGGAGCATTCAAACGGACACTTGGCCAACGGATGCCGATATTGCAGTTCGACCACGGGTCACACCCGCTGATCGGGTCGATCCCGTTAGGCAAGATATCATCGATCTCAGAGGACGATCACGGGCTGCGAGTCAAAGCACGCCTCTCTGACAACTGGCTGGTGCAACCGGTGCGAGACGCCATCCGAGATGGCGGCATCTCCGGCATGTCATTCCGGTTCCGCATCCTCGACGAAGAGTGGAGCAAGAGCCGCACCGACGGTGTCGATGAGCGGACAATCAAAGAAGTCGAACTGTACGAAGTCGGACCAGTAGTGTTCCCAGCGTACGAACAGACCAGCGTCGGTGTGCGAAGCCGCCAAGCGCTCGGCCTGTTAGAAGATCCCGAGGTGCGGTCAGAAGTTGCCCGTATCCTCGCCACAGGCACCGACATCGAGTCGCTCGCCTCAACTGATGACCCGGCAGACAGCCACTCGTCAGATCCTGAGACCCCGGAAGCAGTCCACGTCTCGGCACGTACACGAAACCAACGCAGAGCGAAAGCCGCCCTGCGCCTGATATGATCCTGAAAGGGGAATCATGAACATCGAAAAGATGAATCAGGAGATCGAAGAAATCCGCAGCCGGGTCATCGAACTCTCCGAACAGCAAGAAATCACACCAGAAGAAGACGCCGAACTCGACCAGCGTCTCGCCGACGTCGAGGCTCTCGTCGCCAAGCGTGACGCAGCAGTCGAGCGTGAGGCACGAGTCGCCGCAGCCCGTGAAATCGCCACCGAGCGTGCCGCAGGTTTCGACGCACCACAGGTCATGCAGCGTACCGCTACCGACATCGACCCTGCCCGTGCAACACGGTCAGAGTTGCGTGACGCAGCGCTCGCCATCCTCGACCGTGACGGCTCACACCTCGCAGCCCGCAACGGCGACCACGTCGATGCGCTTCTTCGCACGAAGAACGCACTCACCGACGGCGGCGTCATCGCCAAGCGCATGGTGCTCACGGAGACCGACGCATACCGCTCGGCCTTCATGAAGGGCGTCACGCAGTCCGCTCCAGCGTTCAACGCTGAAGAGGCACGTGCACTTGACGAGTTCCGTGCGATGAGCGAAGGCTCAGACGCCGACGGTGGATTCGGCATCCCGGTGTTGATCGACCCATCGATCATCCTGACATCCGGCGCATCAGCCGCCCCAGTTCTCGATCTTGCTCGTGTTGTCACGATCACGACCGACGAATGGAAAGGCGTCAGCAGCGCAGGCGTGTCATGGTCATACGACGCCGAAGCAGCAGAAGTCAGCGATGATTCACCGACGCTCGCACAGCCGACCGTCCCGGTGTACACCGCACGTGGCTTCATCCCATACTCGATCGAAGTAGGCTCAGATTATCCGGCATTCGCTGCCGAGATGCGCCGCCTCCTCGATCAGGGATATATCGACCTCGTCGCACAGCAGACCATCACCGGTTCAGGCTCATCGCAGCCAACCGGCATCTTCACCGCACTCGACGCCAACACCAACGTCGAGGTCGTCGTCACAACCGACGGCGCATTCGGTGCAGTTGACCTGCTCAAGACATGGAAGAGCCTGCCAGAGCGTTACCGTGCAAACGCCACATGGATCATGAACACCGACGTGGAGAACGAAATCCGTTCGTTCGCCGCAGGAGCAGACAGCGCCTACTACACCGTCGATCTCGCCGCAGGCGGCATCGGCACGTTGTTCGGCCGTCCAATCCGCACCACGGACTATGCACCGGAGTTCACCGGCACCACTGGCGCAGCGAACATCCTCACCGTGGGTGACTTCTCGAACTTCTTGGTGGCACAGCGTGCCGGCATGAGCGTCGAGTTGATCCCACACTTGTTCGCCACCGGCAACAACCGCCCATCAGGTCAGCGTGGCTGGTTCGCCTACGCTCGCCACGGGTTTGACAGCATCAACGATCTCGGGTTCCGCCTCCTGCAGAACCAGTGATCTGAAGAGTCCCACCCCATCGCCGGGTAGTCGATGGGGTGGGACACTACCCTTTCACTGCCCAACTGGAGAAACTACCTATGGCACACCACGTCCAATGCACCAGCAACTGCTCGGTGCGCAACGCCGACGGAATCGTCATCAGACTCCGAGCAGGCACCATCTACCGTCAAGACGACACCATCGTCAGACTACACCCCAACCTGTTCATCGGGATCGACACCGGCGAAGTCGAACAGGCCACTCGAAACCCCGGCCAGAAACGCAACACCAAACGACCAGCCCAATGAGCGGCAACATCTGTCTGGCCTACGTCCACGGGCTAGAGGTGTCACATTCTTGGCACCAGTCAGTGATGTCAATGGTCGGCTACGACATCGCCCACCACCAGCGGTTAATCGGCGGCGGCTGGCTCGCCACAAAATACGGCACCGGTGGGATCGTCAAAGCACGCAACGACACCGCTCGACAGTTCACCCATGAAACCACACAGTCCGACTGGCTGCTGTGGATAGACACCGACATGGGATTCCAACCAGACGCAGTCGACCGGCTGTTCGAGGTGGCCGACCCTGAAGAGGCACCGATCGTTGGCGGTCTCTGTTTCATGAACCGTGAGATAAAACAGGACGACTACGGCGGGTTTTTGATCCAGCCAGCACCCACCATCTTCGACTGGCACCAGACAGGAGAACAGACCGGGTTTAATGTCAGATATGACTACGAAAAGAACTCGGTGGTCAGATGTGCCGCGACCGGCAGCGCTTTTGTCCTGATCCATCGGTCAGCATTTGAAAAGGTCGAGGCACAATATGGAGCCAGTTGGTACAGCCCGATCCAAAACCCGACCACCAACTCATGGATCTCCGAAGATCTCTCATTTTGTGTCAGAGCGTCAGCGCTCGACATCCCGATCCACGTACACACCGGGGTGAAAACCACCCACCTGAAACATATGTGGCTCGACGAACGGATCTACAACAGGCTCGACAGGATAGAGCCAGATGGCTGAAATATCTATCATCGTCCCTGTTAGAGAACGAGCACACAACGTGGCGCCGTTGATCGAATCGTTGCAAGCCAGCACCGACCGAGCCGAGTTGGTGTTCGTGGCCGATGCAGATGACACCGCCCAACTGTGGGCGCTCGAACGACACAACGCCGACGTGATACTCAATTGGGATAGAGACAGGAAAACATTCCCGGTGAAAGCCAACCTCGGCTATCGGTTGACGGACTCACCATGGATCATGCTGTGCGGCGACGACGTCCATTTCCACCCCGGATGGGTCGAGGCCAGCATCGACCTCTACCCCGACGCCGGTCTGATCTCAACCAACGACCTCGGCAACAGCCGGGTGCGACGTGGCGAACACGCCGTGCACCCGATATTTAGACGCACATGGGTCGAAACCAACGGAGCCTCATGGGACGGAGCAGACACCTTGTGCCACGAAGGATACGGGCATTGTTTCGTCGACGACGAATGGTCAACAGTGGCCAAACAGGCGGGTGCGTTTGTCTACGCACCAGATGCGATCGTTGAACATCTGCACCCGGTATGGGGCAAAGCCAAACAAGACCGGATCTATCGGATAGCGCAACAACAGATGGACATAGACCGGATACGATTCCAAAGGAGACGCAGAGCATATGCATCCTGAAGCCATGCAATGGGTGGCCTACCAGACCCGAAATAAAACATATGGCACAGTCATCGACCTCGGAGGGCGCAACGTCAACGGCACCACCCGAGACACCATCGGCTGTGACCTCTACATCGCTGTCGATATCGCACCCGGCGATGGGGTCGATGTCGTGTGCGATGCGGCCGAATACCGACCGGAAGAGCCGGTCGAATGTGTCGTCACCACCGAGATGTTGGAGCACACACCGAGAGCCGCCGACATTGTGGCGGCAGCGTTCGAGATGTTGACACCCGGCGGCGAGTTCATCGGTACCGCTGCCGGGGTGGGCAGACCCCCGCATTCGGCTGTCGATGGCAACCGGCTGAGAGAGGGCGAGCACTACGCCAACATCGACAAATCCGACCTGTTCGATTGGTTGCACGACACCGGGTTCGTCGACATCCAGATCGATGTCCAGCGGAGGCCTGCCGATATCCGCTGGACGGCTCGCCGACCCGATCAAACCTCGGTGTGATCCTTTCGTGAGAGGTTGGCCTCGTTGATGTAGATGCGCTCGCCGTTGTCGAGTTTCACGCAGACCTTGACGACACCGTAGCCATCGGCCTCTGGTGCGATCCAGATGGCGACACCTTCGGTGCCGATTGGGAACTTGCGACCTTTGACGACCACAACCTCGCAGCCGACGGTCACTTCATTGATCTGACGTGCGAATGCTTCATGAATGGCCTTGAACTGGTGGTATGTCTCGATGTCTCGGTCGTCGCACTGGTGGAAATCCGACTTGACATAGTAGCGGTTGCCACGCTCTGAGGTGCGAACATCGACCCGGTATTTCTTGCCTGTGCGGTTCGAGGTTGCCCACACGATGTGGCCACCGCAGCGGTTGCAAAACACGACTTCGAGTGCGCCGTCTTGGTTGTTGAGTCCGCCGCCGACCCAGAGGCCGGTGGTGCGCTGAGTGCGGCCTGATGTGAGGGTGTATTCCCGGCCTGCGTGGATGTAGCCGGTCTCGGTTACTTGGTAGTGGCTGGTGTTTTGGTTCTGTGTTTCGCTCATATTTTTATTTTACCAGATCTGACAAGTCTAGACAACATCAGAAGATTGTTGCAATTACAATAATCTTCAAACCAGATAGCGACCCGCCGGCCGCCACAGTACACTATACCCATGGCGCATCTAACCGACCGACTCGTAACCGAGGACGACCTCAAAGAGATCCTCGGCATCAGCGACGCAGTTGACGACAACCGGCTAACCATGGCCGCAGACGCCGCCACCCAAATGATCCAAAACTACTGCGACCGGCACTTCGTCCAACAAGCCACAGCCACCGCACGAGTATTCACCGCCGACACACCATGGCTGCTCCAAGTCGACGACATCTCCACCGCCACCGGCCTCATCGTCAAAACCGACGAAGACAGCGACGGCGTATTCGAAACCACATGGGCGGCAAGCGACTACCAACTCGAACCGCTCAACGGCAAAACCGGCGGCCAAAACTGGCCATATACCCGAATCCGAGCAATCGACGCCAGAGAATGGCCAAGCGACTACGGCCAAGCCGTCATCCAAATCACCGCTCGATGGGGATGGGCAAACCCCGACGCCATCGATCACTACCTGCCACTCCCCGTCGAACAAGCAGCACAAATCCAAGCCGTGTCGATCTTCAAATCCGCCGACGCACCACTCGGCATCGCCGGCTTCGGCGACATCGGCATCATGCGGCTACGCCAAGCCATGCACCCCGTAGCCATCGCCCTGCTCGCCCCATACCGCCGTGAACAAGTGCTCGTCCACTGATGCCAGCCACACCACAACAAATCGCCACAGGGCTAGAAACCAGACTGGCCACCATCACCGGGCTGCGAGTCTACGACCACGTCCCCGACTCCTACGGAATCCCCTGTGCATTTGTCATGCCCGACACCATCGAATATTGGGGCGGTTTCGCCGGTGGCAACGTCCAGCAGACATTCACCGTCACAGTGATCGTCGGACGGACATCAGACAGAGCAGCCCAAAAAACCCTGTACACATATAGCGCCTATGACGGAGCGTCATCAGTCAGAGCAGCAATCGAAGCCGACCGGACGCTAGGTGGCGTCGCACAAACGAGTATCGTAAACTCTGCAGGGAACATACGGATGCTTCAACAGGCAGACGCCACCTATCTAGCGATAGATTTCAACATCACGGTGCACGCATGAGCAACATAAAATACGAGATCACCGGCACACACAAAGTGTGCGGGCACAACCCCGGCGACAAAGTCACCGCTGACCAACTCGCCGGCGCAGACATCCAACATCTGATCGATGGCGGCCATCTGCAACCAATAGCAAACAAAACCCCACCAGCCGTCAAAGGCGAGGTGGCTGACCAAGAGGAGGACTGAGGCTCGTGGCCAAGTTCGTCATCACCAACCCGGAAATCACGATCGGTGGGGTCGATCTATCTGACCACATCGCATCAGTAACCCTGACCGAAAACTACGCCGAGGTAGCAACCACGGCATTCGGCGACACCGCAGTGACCCGCATCGCAGGTCTCGGCGACCACAGCCTCTCGCTCGATTTCCATGAGGATTTCGCAGCATCAGAGGTTCACGCCACCATCTCACCACTGATCGGTAGCACCACCGCTGTCACGATCAAACCAGTGAACGAGACCACCTCAGCGACCAATCCGCAATTCAGCGCCACGGTGCTTGTCACCGAATGGCCGTTGCTTAGCGGCGCAGTCGGCGACCTCGCATCGGCATCGGTCACGTGGCCAGTGTCCGGCGCAATCACCACAGCAACATCCTGATCAACTCCAAGGAGTAACTACCCATGATCGATCTGAAGATCACCGTAACCACCGACGACGGCGAAACCGGGACATACCCGGTCACGCCAAAGGTACAGGTCGAGTTCGAACGTCAACACAAAACCGGTATCGGCAAGGCGTTCTCACAAGACCTCAAAATGGAGCATGTCTACTGGCTCGGCTGGTGCGCCTCAAAATACGCAGGCAAACAGCCGAAACCATTCGACACATGGCTCGACACGGTCGCTGCCGTTGAGATCGTCGACGAGTCCGCCGCCCCTTTAGACGAGACAGCGTGACATATCTGGTGGCCGCAGCAGCAGTGGCCACCGGTATAGCGCCCCAATACCTCGCAGCCGACACCCGGATGCTACGTGCGATCTTGCTAGTGTTAGAAGACCAAGCGAAAGCACAACAAAGGGCAGCCCGCAGATGAGCGAAACAAAACCGGTCAGGATCGACGGGATCAAAGACATCAGACGGTCTGTGAACCGGCTCGGCAAAGACCTTGACAAAGACGCCGCTAAGGGTGCGCTCAAAGAGATGAACGCCGAAGCGGCCGAAAAGGTCAAACAGACAGCGGCCGGGCTGGTACCGGTACGCACCGGGCAGTTGGCTTCAACACTGCGAGCATCGGGCACCCAAAAGTCGGCACGGGTCAGGGCAGGCCGGAAACGGGTGCCATATGCAGGGGTGATCCATTTCGGCTGGCCTTCTCACAACATCAGCCCGCAGCCGTTCCTATATGACGCCCTCGACAAACGGCGCAGCGAGGTGGTGGACATCTACGAGAAAAGGCTGTCAGCGCTGATCAGAGAGTATAGGCTTTACTGATGGCCAAGTCATCTGTGATCAATGTCCTGATCAACGCAGACTCCAGAGGATTCTCTCGTGGCATCGACAAAATGGTGTCCGAGTTCTCCCGGTTGGAGACCAAAGGCCAGAAGTTCACTTATGCGATGCAGAAGTCGTTCGTGCCCGCTGTCGCCGGTCTCGCTGCGCTCGGTGCCGCCGGCGCCAAGTTCGTCGCCGCAGGCGAACAGGCCGCCACCTCTAACGCACGGATCAGACAGATCGCTGACTCGATGGGGCTGTTCGGCGATGCCAGCGACGCAGTGGCAGACAAACTGGTCAAACAGGCAGAGGCAACAGCACGTCTGACCGGTGTAGACCAGAACCAGATCAAAGAATCGCAAGCGTTGCTGCTGACATTCGGCGATATCGCCAAATCCGCCGATGAGGTTGGCGGTGCTTTCGACCGTGCGACACAGTTGACAGTTGACATGGCGGCCGCCGGGTTCGGCTCTGCAACCGACAACGCCAAACAACTCGGTAAAGCACTGAACGACCCGATCAAGGGCATCTCTGCGCTCGCCCGATCCGGTGTCACTTTCACTGACCAAGAGAAAGAAAAAATCAAAACTCTGGTGGAGTCCGGCAAACTGCTCGAGGCTCAAGATATGATCCTAGGTGCCATCGAGACACAGGTTGGTGGCACCGCAGAGGCAACAGCGAATTCGACCGACAAGATGAAAGTCGGATTCTCTCAAATGTCAGAGCAGATCGGCATGGCATTGTTGCCGTTGGTCGAGACGGTGATCCCGGTGATCATCGGCCTGTTCCAGTTTATGGCCGATCACACCAATGTGGTCATCGGGCTAGGGATCGCTTTGGGTGGCGTCGCTGCGGCGATCGTTGCGGTTAACATAGCGATGAAGGTTTACACAGCAGCGACCACTATAGCGAAAGCGGTCACGTGGCTATTCAACGCCGCCCTCAGCGCCAACCCGATCGGGCTTATCATCGTCGCAGTCGCTGCACTGATAGCGATATTTGTCGTCCTGCAAAAGAAGTTCGACATCATCGGTCTCGCAATCGACGGACTCAGGCTGGCATTTGAACTGGCATGGGACGGCATCAAATGGGTGATCAACAAGATCATCGACGGAATCAACAGCATCATCGGGCTGTTGAACAAAATACCGGGTGTTGACATCCCGGAGATCGGCCATCTAGGGGACGAAGCCGAAGAGGCAGCCGAGAAAGTCAAAAAATCGAAAGATGAGTTCACGATCTTCGCCGATGCGGTGGAAGAGGCACGTGAACCGCTAGGCCGTTTCGAGACATCGACTAGAAACGTCAAAAAAGAACTCGATATTTTTGACAACGAAGTTGAGGGTATCCGGGAGCCTCTCGGGCGTTTTGAGAAATCGATGAGCAAAGCCAGAGATGAGGGTGACAAACTGGAAACCACCCTCGGCCGGGTAGATGTGGCATTCGACCCGTTGAACGAGGGGATCGAAACTGCAACCACCCGGCTAGACAAGTTCTTCGAGTCGCTAGACCAACAACAAGCCAGCGACGAGTTTGTAGAAGATCTAGAAGAGATCGCCAAAAAACTGGCCTCTGTGACCGAGGGCAGCGACGCATGGCAAGAGGCACAGATCGAGGCGTATGAGGCGTTGCGCACATTCCGTGACGCCCGAGAAGATCTGCCAGATGCGTTCTTCGAGGTCATCAAACTGGAGATCGACACCGGCGATCTTGACCGAGCCATCGAACTGATCAACAGCGTTGTCGATCTCGGTGGTTATTCGATCCCGGTCGATTTCACCACCAACTATTCGTCATTTGGTGTGCCTGATTTCAAAATGCCCTCTACCTTTGATTTCGTGCCATTCGCCACCGGCGGTATCGTCACCCAACCCACCATCGGGCTGGTCGGCGAGGCCGGAGCCGAAGCGATCATCCCACTCGACAGGATGGACAGCGTAGGTAGCGGCACCACCAACATCACAGTCAACATGCCGGTCGGCTCGAACGGCGACGACGTTGTCCGAGCATTGAACTCGTACTCGAAACGTCACGGCGGGCTGACTGTCCCAACGTTGTCCGGGGTGCGTGGCCGGTGAGCATCACAACCGACTGGCAGGTTCGGCTCCGACAGTTTGATTACAACGTTGATCTGACTGATCGGACGATGGGCGCAACCATCAAACAGACAGTCCCGGTCGGCCAGATGGGGGGCGGCTCTGCAACGATCCAACTGGATAACAACGACGGAGCGTTCACCCCATTGAATGGCGGCACTTATTCCGATCTCAATGTGTATTCGTATGCGTTGGAGATTCGTGCTCTGGTCAACGACTCATATTATGAGGATGTGTTTTTTGGTTTCGTGTCCGATTTCACTTTGACGGACGACGGACGGAACTCGACAGTGCAGATTTCTGCTGTCGATCCGTTGACGTTGGCTGCCCGATCTAAAGTCGAATTCCTGAACCTCGACCCGTTGCAATATGTTTTTAGGCAGAATCTTGGTATCAGGTATCTGTTGGATGGTTACGTGGAGCCGGTGACCGGATCGACCATTTTTGAACAGGTGAAGGCTCCCTTTTTGGGTGTTGATACCATTGTCTGGCAGGTGCAAGGCATCGATGTGCAAACAATTGAGCCGATCATCGAGTTCGTTGGGTATGACGGCTATACGGTGGCTGATTTGTTGAACAGTTCGATCTTGCCGATCAACCCGGCTGTCTGTTTCTCGTCTTGGTCGGATTTCTTTCCTGCTGTCGGAGCGTTTCCGGATCGGATCGTTTACAACGTGAGCGTATATGACGGGTCGAAAGTCCCAGAGTTTTACCGTCAAGACTTCGTGTTCTCCGAGAACCCGACCGGCACCGAGTTGCCGTTCACAACACTTGACCGTGGCTACAACATGGACGATGTCGTGAACTCGGCACAAATAACTCGCAACGACCCGCTGCAATACGGTGGCGCTGCAACTGAAACTAAAACCTATGAGAGTGCCGAGTCGGTTCAGCGGTACGGTGGACGTAATGTCCAGTATTCGACGGTGGCGATCCGTTGGGACGATACGACGGAGAACTTCGGGGTGTTGGAGCCGGGTGCGCAGCAAACAGCGGAGCGTTGGGCGAATATGTATGACACGCCGAGGTTCCAAGCGAAATCGATTGTGTTGTCTGCGAAACAGGTGGAGGCGTTAGCGGATGACGCTGCCAGTCTCGTATGGCGCAGATATCTGGACAGTTTCTATGGTTTGTGGAATCCGGCGCAGGTGAAATACACGCCGACTGGCGGTTCGCAACGTACCGACAATGTGGTGGTGTCGTCCCGGACAATCAATATCACGCCGCAGGATGCGACCATCAAGATCGAACTGTTGCCGATGGTCGACAACATGAACTTCATCTTAGATGATTCACAGTTGGGCAAGTTGGGTGGTACACTGGATGTGTATGATGACACCGATTACACCTATGACGAATTGTTCGGGTATGACGGTCATCCGGTTGAAGGTAACCGGCTGTATTAGAGTGAGGATTTATGGCAACTAACTGGCCTAATAGTGTGCAGACGTTCACGAACCCTACTGCGGGTTCGGCGTTGAACAGTCCTAGCCACGCCGACCAACATGCAACGGTTAATGACACGGTAGAAGCGTTACAACAATATGCCGGGCTGGTGTTTATCAAATCGCAAACGATTGGTAGCGGTGTCTCATCGGTGACCGTGACCGGTGCGTTTTCAGCGACGTTTGACCACTACCGCGTAATAGTGCAAATCAATACTTCTAGTTCGTCGCCTTACATTGGAATGACGATCGGCTCATCAACAAGTGGCTATTATGGTAGTCGAACAGCAACAACTTATGCAGGCGCATTTTCCGGCTCAGGTGACAACAACGCAAGCAAATTTAGTTATTTGGCGGCCGGTTATGTGGGTTCACCGATGCAGTTCTCGGCCGACATACGAGCACCCTTTATCGCAACCGAAACACAAATTTTCTCTTCATATGTTGACAGCAACGCAACGAGTGGTGCGAGTGCTGGCACATACAGCGGATTTTTAAACAATTCAACAAGTCACTCATATTTCACGATTGCCCCAAGCACAGGAACTATTACGGGTGGCACTATTCGGGTTTACGGATACAACAACGGGTGATAACAGATGGCTACATGGACACGACAAGAACTAGAAGAACTACACCCCGACGGCTCGGTGTCGGTACAGGTTGACGACACCGCAACCGTGATGACCAGCGAAGAGTGGTCAGCGTGGATTGACAGACAGGTAGGCACCGAAAAACCAGAAGAGGAGCCGACACCATGACAGCGTTTGGCAACTTCACAGCGGGCGACGTTTTACAAGCGTCAGACCTTAACGCAGGTTTTCCCGCTTGCATCGTGAACTCTACAAGTCAATCGTTTGCGCACAACACAATCGCAGCCATAAATTACGATCAAGAAGTGCATGATCCGTACGGGTGGCATAGCACTACAACAAATAACGAACGGATAACTCCGAACATAGAAGGTTATTATCTTGTAACTCTTGAATGTCGAAATTGGGAAATCATAAACGGTCGCTCTTTGTTTCTCATCTTTAAGAACCTTGTGAACTGGTCGCGGTTTGACGTTACAAGTACAGCGTCAGAGGGTGGGACAGTTTCGGGCGTAATGTATCTGAACGGCACTACCGACGATGTTGAGACACGGTTTTATCAAAATTCGGGTTCTTCAAAAATTGTGTATGTGCCTCAACTGTCGCTAATCCGGATCGGTGGCTGAAATGGAAATAACAGAACAAGACATACGCAACATGCGGGACTGGCGTTTATTTACAAGCGACTGGTCACAACTTGCCGACAATCAACTGACCGACCAGCAAAAACAACAATGGGCGGTTTATCGTCAACAGTTGCGAGACTTACCGAACAACCCAAACTGGCCTGACGTAGACTTTCCTGACCCGCCAGCATGATTGGAGATTGAGTGATGGCTAAGCGTAAGTACACCGGTTGGGATCGGGACGCTGCTGGTAAGCGTGCCGGCACCGAACGACTCATCCAACTGATTATCGAATGGTCAGATGGTGCTGTCTGGAACAACGGCTCGTGGGGTGTCCGCTCGAAGCGTGGTAAGTCGTCACCGTCTGTTCATGGCACCGGTCGGGCATGGGACAACTCTTGGCGTGCCGGCAGATATCCGGGTTCTGGTAAATATGAGGACGCTGTCCGGATCATGGACTTCCTCGTCGAGCATGCCGACGTGCTCTGCATCGAAGCGGTGTTCGACTACTACCCGGCTCCACACGGTCGTGGCTGGAAATGCGATCGGAATGCATGGACTGTCTACCGCAGGAAAGCATTTTCGGGTGCTCCGGGCGGTGATTGGTTCCACGTGGAGATTTCGAATGATCATGCTGATGATGCTGCGTATTATGAGCGGGTGTGGGCTGAGATCACCGGTGGCAAGCCACAGCCACAGGCCGAGTCCAAGGCCGAGTCCAAGGCCGAACCAAAAAACAGGCCATATCCCGGCAAATCGCTACGGAAAGGCTCACAGGGCGACGACGTCAAATGGGTGCAGGCGATTGTCGGCACCACCGTCGATGGCGATTTCGGCAACTACACGGATCGTGCCGTGCGCCGGTTCCAGTCACGAAACCGTGACGCCCGCCCGGTTGATGGGATTGTTGGCAAGATCACGTGGGCAGCGCTGCAAAAACACGCCTGAACAGACGCCGGCTACTCACAGCCTGTCAAGCGTTACTCGGGTCGCTCTGTCTGTTAGTGGTTGCCAGTCCGGCTGCGGCCGGGTCGGTCGAGGTAACAGCCGAGTCCGATTGGTGGTTCACGGTAGAGGCCGACCAGACACTGGTGGTGATCTATGGGAACAGCAACCGTGACTGTGAAGAGCCGGGTGCCGACCCGTATCTGTGGTTGTACGACGACAGCGACCTGCTGGTCGCCTATGACGACGACTCGAATCATGGAGTTGGCCAGTGTGTGTCGGCAAAGATCTACATGGTGTTGGACGCTGGTGGCTACCGGCTCCGTGCCGGGTATTTCCCACAGCAGCAAGGGCTAGGGTACGAGGGTGGGGTGTATGAGTTGGTGAGCGATGTGGCTATCGCCACGACCACCACCACGACATCGACTTCGACGATTACCACCACCTCGACGGCCACGACCACCACGGTGCCACCCACCACAACCTCAACAACCCCGACAACCACCACGGTGCCACCCACCACAACCTCGACAACCTCGACAACATCTACCACGGTGCCACCCACCACAACCACGGAGGCGACAACATCGACATCAACAACGACAACCACCTCGGCACCTGCACCGGTGACGACAACTGCCCCATCTACGACGACCACCACCGTACCTACCACCACAATCCCCACCACTACCCTACCGCCGACTACCACGTCATCACCGACGACAACGTCGTCATCGACAACAACGGCACCGCCAACCACTACAACCCAGCCATCCACCACAACTGTGGCATCCACTGCCGCACCTACGGCTGCCACCACGACCGCCCCAACAACACCGACCACGACAACAAACCCACCACCACCACCTAACGACGCACCCGACGAGGAAAAACAACAGTTCGAACAGCAGGTCGATATCTACTCAACACCCGGATATGACAACTACATACCGGTCGGCTCCACTGTACCAGTTAGCACTCGACGCACGGTTACTGTAGGCTTTGTCTTGATAAGCGGCACACCGACCATCGCCGCCAAACGACGGACACGATGAAATACCTGCGCATACTCCTCGAAACAGCCATCATGGCCGGAGGTCTGCTGTTGGTCATCATCACCCTGTCCGGCAGCACAAAAAACATCGCCACGGCCATCTCGGTCGTGTCAGTGGCCATATTCGCCATATCCCAACTAATATCGGAGGACAAATGACCCTCACAATCATCAAACGGCTAGTGGCATCATTCGTTGCCGCAGCGATCCCCAACGTGCTCGTCGGCACCCTCGTCGATGTAGCCCTATGGCAATCAGCGGTCATGTCCGGTGCGATCGCCGTGCTCACCATCGTCCAAGCGCTGGCCGTCGGATATAAAGACGGCAAACTGACAGCGGAAGAAATCGAGCAGGCGTTCAAACGGTAATGCCTATCTGGTCTGCCATCCTGCTAGCGGTTGTCGCTCCCGGCGGTGTCCTCGTCGCTCTGATCGAAAAGATGCGCCGGGAGAACAACCGTGACCACGGCAGAAACGCCCATATGCTGAGGCAGATCGACAGCAAAGTGGACAAGATCGACGGCCGATTGGACAGCCATATCGACTGGCACGCACACAAAGACTGACCAACTACCTATAGGAGGCTCCCATGCCCGATATGTCAGCATTCGACAATGCCAACACCAAAAAGAAACGCAAGTCGAACATCGAGATCATGTTTGAAGATCTTGACGTCAACAACCCAGAGCGGGCTGCAGCAGCCCGCCAAGCATTAGCAGACCGGACATACACAGCGCCTGCGGTCAGCAAAGTGCTCACCGGGTGGGGCTACCCGATCAGTGTCCATCTGGTCAACAACTGGAGAAGAGCGGCAGATCTATGATCGAAGAGTTCGACCAAGCGGAAGAGATCGCCCAACTGCGGGCAGCGTTACAACGTCAGCAACGGGCGACAGCCACCGCCAAACGGAAAACGGCGGCGTTCATCGATGCTGTCTACGATGCGGCACGTGACGCCGGGCTGGCGGTGGGCGCTGCGCCACCGGTCAAACGGCAGCCTAAAACCCGGAAACGTGCCGGTGCTGAGGTGGCGTTGATCCACGCCACCGACTGGCAGATGGGGAAGATGACCAGCGGCTACGACATCGCCACGTGCGAAGAGCGGATCATGGAGTTCGCCGAGGAGATCTGTCGGATTGTGGCGGTACAGCGTGCCGACCATCCGGTGTCGACCGCCACGGTGATGTTCGGTGGTGACATGGTCGAGGGTATTTCGATCTTTCCCGGTCAGGCGTGGGAGGTTGAAGCCCACCTGTTCGAGCAGTTGTTCGCTTGTGCCGGGTTGATGGAGCAGTTCGTTCGCCGGCTGTTGGCCGACTTCGATGCGGTCGATGTGATCTGCGAGTACGGCAACCATGGGCGAATCGGTAGGAAGGGCGAGAACCCGGCCGGGGACAATATTGATCGGATGGCGTATCGGATCGCTGGCGACAGGTTCGCCGATGTTGCCGATGTGACGTGGAGAACCTCGGCCGATTGGTACCAGATCGTTGAGGTTGGCGAATATCGGGCGTTGCTTGTTCATGGCGACGAGATCAAATCGTTCGGTGGCAACACTCCGGCATTCGGTATCTTGCGGAAGGCCAACTCGTGGGCTACCGGGGTGGTGGAGCCGTTCCACGATGTCTATATGGGTCATTTCCATACTCCGATGACTTTGACGATGGCCAATGGTGGCCAGATATATGTGACGGGGTCGCCGGAATCAGAGAATGCCTATGCGGCGGAGTTCGTAGCGGCTCGAGGGCAGCCGTCGCAGCGTCTGCATTTTGTCGATCCGGCGGCTGGTCGGGTGACGGGGTCGCATCTGGTGTGGCTCGATTGAGCAGCCCGTTCCAATTGTGTCGAGCGTGGCCTTCCTTTGGTCGGGAAGCCCCGAACCCTGCCGACATGCCCCGGATGGGGTTCTGACGCAAGGGAAGCCAAAGGAGAGGCCACGGAAAGCAGACGGGGGAGATGTCTACCTGCTCGACGATGGGTGGGCTAGTACCTCGTCCGGGTTCAGCCCCAACAGCCGGCATTGGGTGACCACGTCACCGAGCCGGTCGAGGTTGCCCGCTGCGACAGCGGCCAGCGCCTCGCCGAGGAATGCCATCTGGCGTTGCCGGGTGCGTTCTTTCGCTGCCCGGATCTGATGTGCGACCCCGATGGGGATTGTGTTGGTCATCGCTGCGCCCAATCGAGCATCCGGCTGAGCACCACCTGTTCGGCTTTGCACAGTTGGAACCAGCGCCGGCCGCCCTGCTTGCGGGCGCTGACTGTCAGGCCGTCGTTGGACAGCCTAACCCAACCCTTGAAGATCTCACAATCATCGAGCGTCGAATAGTGCACGACCAGATATTGCTCCCGGTCGACGAGGATCGGGCGTCGCAGTTCTTCGTAGTAGTCGCTCATTCGGTCACCTGCTCGTGGTAGAGGTGAGAGGCGTCGAGCCGGAGCAGCCATGTGGCGGTCTTCAGTTGGCGCAGGCAGTTGGACAGTTCTTGCAGATCGCCAGCGTTGGCGGCGGCACCGACCTGAGTGGCCAGTGTGGCCACCCGGTCGATGTCTGCCTGCACCGTGCGGGTGAGGGTGCTCATCGTGTGATCTCCTCGACCTCGATCGCTGTGACGCCGGGCAGGTCGTCGTAGCCGTTGCGGCGGGCTTGCGACCGCATCGATTCGATCTTCTTCTGTGCGAGATCTGGACGGCCGCACCATGCGAGCACCCACGACTTGCCGAGGCCGGTGGCCTCTAGGCGGGCGATCTCGGCTTGGATCTCGCCGAGACGGTTTTGTGAACGGGCGATGATGACACGGGCGTTGTTGGCGTCTTGGTCGGTCTCCGCAGCGGCGAGACAGTCCATGTAGCGGGCGAGGTTGGCTTCGCAGTTGTCGAGGCTGTTTTTGGCGTCGGCGATGGCCTTCTCGGTGTCGTAGTGCGAGACGATCACGTGGCTGTAGGTGCGCTCGGTGCGGCGGGTGACGACGCTTCCGTCTGGCAGGGTGACTGTGTACTTTGGCTTGCTCATTTTATTGGTTCCTTTTGGTTTGGTTGATTTGGTACTTATATTTTACACTATGCGGACAATATCAGTCAAGTCGGAGATCAGGCTGGCATCCAGTCCTCGTCGCCGAGGAATGCACGCACCATGTCATCGGCGCTGCCGGTGCCGTCGGCGATGTGGACACCCTCGTGGTAGATGGTGAAAAACTCGCCATCGGCGTTGGTCTCCCAGACGAGGCGGTAGCGGTCGCCGTCGGCTGCCCATGCGTACTTCTCGCCCGAGTCGCCCTTTTGTGCGAAGCGTGGCTCGATGCCGAGATCCTCCATGATCTCGTAGAGGTCGCCACTGATCGGGTTGGGGATGACGGCGTTGTTGAAGAATGGGACGGTGTTTTTGGTGTTGTGTGTCTTGCTCATATTTATATTTTACACTATGTGGACAATATTTGTCAAGTCAGAGCAGGTATGAGTCCAAACCATCACCCGCCATCTGCTGCCGGTAACTACGCAACGCCACCCGCAAAGCATCCGACCCGATCTTCAACCCATGATCCCTGACCAGCGCCGCCACCTTCCGCTCAGACAACTCCGGGTCGATATCGAGATCCTGCAACGCATCGAGACACTCGGCCACCTTCGAATCCGACACACCATCGGTCACCAACCGGTAGACGATCGGCTCATCCGACATCGCCAACGTGATCTGCTGCGGCACCCACCCCATGCGAGCCTTCCGGGTCTTCAACACGAACCGGTCGCCACGCTTGGTCATCTCCCACACAATGTCCACGTCGTCATTCTTCGCCGACGACCCACGCTGCCCCTTCTCCAGATTCTTACCAGCATGATCGATCCTGACCGACGCAACACCGTCCTGCTTCAACAGATAGCCAGTATGCCGATAGAACGACCGCACCGTGTCGGCGTCATTCTCATCGCCAGACACCGCCCGGCCGAAAGTGTCGATCACCACCAACTCAGCGCCAACCAGCCGAGCCAAACGTTGCACCTGCCGGCCACCCTCCTCACCGTCGAGCGACGACAGCGACGGCAACAACGCATAGCGGAGATTTGACAGATCGTGCTCCGCACCATAGCCCATGCCGACCAGCCGTTCCGACAGGTCATCACCAGTCATCTCATAGTCGAGATACAGCACACATCGAGGCCGACCAGCATGGCCAAAGATCGGCGTGCCAGTGGCCACCGCTGCGGCCAGCCACAACGCCAACAGGCTCTTACCAGTACCACCCGGAGCGAAAATGGCGTGCGCCCTGTGCTCGGCGATCAACGGCTCAGCCAACCACTCGGCCACGCTGTGATCCTGCGACCAGAAAGTCGGCCAGTCAATCAACATCGACAGCAGATCACGGTCAGTGTCCGACTCGGTGTCAGGTGTCTCCGCCGCTGTGGTCGGGTGTTCCTCCCGGAGAAGCGTCCGAGCCGCTTCGCTGCGGTCACCGTTGTGATGGCGACATGCGTAGTAGCCAAACCGGCTATAGGCACCCGGTGGCAGCCAAGGCACGCTCGAAGTGAACACCACCAGCACGTCCTGCCCACGGTAGCCGACCGTGGCTGATGTCCCGTCACGACCCTGTTTGCCCGGCCGTGTCCAGTGTTGCTCGCCGTCGCTGTCTGTCCTGACCAACGTCCAGCCGTCGGCGGACAGCAGCCCGTCCCACGTCGTCCGCTGGTTGTACCGGGCGGCCGGCGAGTCGTTGCCGTCGTTGCTCAACGTGGTGGTGGGTGGTGCCACGTCTTTTTTGGCGATGGCGTCGAGCAACCAACGTGGCGCTGGTTTGGGTGTACACTCATCTGGCGATCTGCCTTCTGCCCACCGGTACGGGGTGCCGTTCGGGTGGACGGTTGGTGGTGCCAACACTTGGCCGCCGTCGCCACGGATGTCGATACCGGCACCGAGCGCCCGCCCGGCATCGTTGCGTACCTCCAACTCGGGCGGTGCCAACAGATAGATGTGGCGGCCGTTGTTCCCGGTCTCAACCTCTAAGGTTTCAGGCAGTGCGCCGTGTTTCTCAACCAGCGCAGCCATAGTGGCTGTCCCGGATTCGCCATGTTCGTCGATGTCGATAACGATGAGATTTTGGCCGTTGGGCTGCGCACCGGTGGCGACACCTAAACCGTGCGACCGGTAGATCCCTTTCCACCAGTTGTCGATCGTTTTTTGACTGTTGGTAGCGGCATGTTGCCAGCCTTTCATCGATGGCCGTTTCTCGCCCGGCACGATCGGGACGACACGCCAGCCATAGCGTGCCAACCTTGACGCCTCTTTGTAGGCGGCGGTTTCGCTCATTTTGTTCCTCTAGTCTTCAGGTAGTATGCGGATCAAAACCTCCATCGGCAGCACAGCGTACCACTGGCCGACATCGGTTGTTCCCCTCTTCTTCACTACGACAGCGCCGATATCGGTGCCGTCGTTCTCCATCTCTGCCGCCAACTCTCGCAGCCAGCCAGCCAGATCGAGCCGCTGGTGGTTCTTAACCTCTAACGTCACACCGGGTATCCCACGGATGTCGCCTCGGTCGTCGTGCCGGCCAGCATCATAGCGACGCTCGGCATCTGGCCAGCCGTTGGCGGCAAGCCACCGGGCGACCGCCAACTCGGCGGCGCTTCCTTTACGTTTGTTGCTGTTCGCCATCTACCGCTTCACCTGCAGCCCTCTTGCAATCGTCACATCGACATTCTACCGCTATATAGCGGGAGATCGTGCCGCAGGCCGGTGGCAACTCGACCGGTCTCCCATGATCCTCACAATAGTGCCGCCATCTGCGCCGCTGCCGGTACGTCAACCCGGCAGCAAACATATGTGCAGACGGATCTGGCCGGGTGAAAAACACCCACCGGTGACAGTCGAGGTAGACAGGGCATGACTCGCAGATGTTCCTGCAGTAGTCTTGTCGAGCCAGCCCCATCTCAACCCCGATGGCCTCCAAGAATTTCGGATTCCACGGTTTGCCCGGCGACTTGCAGGCGGCGTCCGCCATCCAATCACCGCTGTATAGCACCATTGGCTATACGTTCCAGTTCGTCGATGATAGACGACAGTTGGGCGGCCTCCTCAGCCCCACGTGGCACCACACGCCTCAAATAGTAGCACATCAGACGTGCAGTGTGTGCGGATACCGTTATCTTCAAAGACATATCTGCCCCCTCTCGAAGTAGGTGATGCCGGTCTGGAGATTCCCTACAACCCACCAACAAGTGAATATTAAACCCCAGACCGGCATCGACTGTCAGAGCCAGTCGCCGTCGCCGTCGCTGGCGGCCTGCCCTGCTTCCATCTTTGCCCGGTACAGTTTCGGGGCGTTGTAGCCCTTCTTCGCTGGCTCACCGAGAGCGTGATGTTCGATGGTGAGTTTCGAGCCGATCATCGTTGAGACCTTGGCCTTGGCCGCTGCCTCTTTGATGGCGGTGACCATATTGCCACGAACCCAAACCGCAACAGCGCCGTCGGCAGTATCAAGATCGAACACCCAGACGTGCTTGGGGTCTCCGTTTGGCCATGTCCGCAGTTCGCCGTCCATGTCTCGATCTTCGAGTTTCCGGGTGTTGGTGATCACACCCTCTGCACGGTCACCCACGTCACGGAATGACACCGCTGGCAGGCTGTTACTGGTTGATAGGAAATCGTCCATTTTAGTTCTCCTTAGTTGTATTGATGGACATTTGGCCGTCAGGCCTTATGATGATCTCGCCCGTGCGGGCAAGTTCGGGCAGAGCCTCCAACAATGTGGCGGTCTGCTCGACTGTGAGCCAGCCGACGATCTCGCCGGCCGTTTCCGATTGTAACCCGGTCAGATGGCGCAACACCCCGAGAGCGATGTCAGCATCTGGCCAGTCGCTGGTCAGTTGCACCAGCAGTCGTGCGATCTCAAACCGGCGGACAGATGGCCGCTGCCTAAGCGATATCGACGCACCGGCGCTGTTTGCCTCTTTGGCGATCTGCATGATGATCTCCTGCTGCGCCTCCGGCAGCGACTCGATCTTGGTTTGTAACGCTGCCACGTCCGATTCTTTGACCCGCCGGCCTTCTTTCGGTTTGTCCCTGACCAACGGCACCTGTGTTTTTGGCGGTTCCGGTTTCTGTTTCGTCGGGTCGTCCCCGGCAAACGGCGCCTCCAACACTGTCTCGATCCAGTTGAGACAGGCCACGATCTCGTCGACCTCCAGTTGGCTGTAGACATGGTCGGCTGACAGTTTCGGGATACCGGCCGGCCAGTACCCGCCCAACAGGTCACGGCCGGTGTCATACCCGAGGATGGTGGCCACCCGGCTCTTCAACCAGACACGCTGTGCATCCGGTTTGCTTCCGGTGGCCTCTCCTTTGGCTTCCCTTGCGTCAGAGACCGGTCGAGGCATGTCGGCAGGGGTCAGACGCACGAGAGGCTCCCCGGAGCGCTCCGCCTGTCTCACTTGGAAAGCCAGATCGGCCAACCGCAGCCCTTCCTCAACATCGACCTCGTACATCGCCGGCTCACCACCATCGGCCGGGATATGGGCGATATAGGCCGAGCGGGTGTCAACCCCGAGCGGCCGCCGTTCCCCGGTGGCGATATCATAGATGTCGCTGGTGGCGTAGATCGCCAACTGCACCATATAGGCCAACGGCCGCTTACCGATCGACTTCCCTGTCTTCTTGTCGACCACCACACAACGGCCATCGGTCGTCACACAGATGTTATCTAAAGAGCCGGCCGCCTCGAACCGGTCATTCACCACTGTCACCTCGATCAAATCGGGAGCCGGCTGCCAACCGAGGCCATCCAACAACGTCTGCCACGCCTGTACAGGTGCGAGAAACTCACCGGCGACCGACCCGACATCGAGCGTCCCGGCATCAACCTGAGCCAACACATCGTGGATGGCGGTGCCAGTGTTCGCAGCACGAGACGCACCACCAGCATCCATCATCTGCTGCACCAACCCGTCGAGTTTCCGGTCGTCGTCTTTCGCAGCGGTCGCCAACGACATCAGATCCGTCCGGTTGATCGCACCCAACAGCACCATCCGCTGCTTCCACTTGTTCAACCCGAACTGGTTCTCCAACGTCTGACCGTACGACGACACCCGGCTGTAGGCGACAGGTTTCCCACCGCCCGCCGGGACAATCAACGGCCGACCCCAACGGTCTCTATTGAAATCGGTCATCGTCCCGTACTCCCAAACCCTGTCGCACCACGCTCCGAATCGGACAACGTCCCCTCAACCCAACGGTACCGGTTAGCCACCAGATCGAACGGAACAATCTGTGCGACCCGCTCACCCGGCTCGATCGTCTGCGCATATTCACCGATATTCTGTACACAGGCAAACAGTTCGCCACGGTAGCCGGCATCGATCACCGACGGAGCGACAAACATCCGACGCTGAAACGTCGAAGACCGGCCAAGGATCAAACACCACACGCCCGGCGGGAACTCGACACCGATACCGGCCTCAACGTTCACCATCTCACCCGGTTGTATCGTCAACGGCTCACTGCCCGAATAGTGCAGATCGAACCCGGCATCGCCCTCTTTCCCTGCCCGAGGTGCGACACCACCCGACAACGGCTGCCACTTAGCAACCTGCTGGTCACGCTTACCGAGTGCCACCTGATAAGCCTTATCGACAGCAAACTGCCTGTAACGAGGATCGAAGATATAGGCGCCCGAATAGCGCAGGATCACCGAGTTCTCCGGTTTGATATCGGTAACCACCACCATCGGGATATTCCACTCACGAGCCAACGCCATCTCAAACGGCACACCAAGCGAATGGTCAGCCTCCATCATCACCACGACCAACACCGAAGCGTCACGCAACGCCGACTCGTTGACCCGCTGCACCCTCGAGGGCGGCGGTTTCTTCGAACCCCAAGCCAGATACGGCGAGAACACGGTCAGCCCCGCCTCGATCAGCATACTGCGGAAAGTGGCCGCATGTCTAGCAGTCACACCGTCAGTGGAGCGGTCAATCGGCTGTGCAAGATAAGCAATCACCCCAACCTCCCACGGTACAGACCACGAAGAGCCGGATCAGGCTCGATCGTCTCGATATGTGACACCCCGTCGGCGTCGACCCACGCCACATGGCGGGTCAGCCCGGTGACGTTAGCCAACACCTGATCGTCGGCGATAGCCCGGGCGATCGGGAACCCCGGCGGCGGAATCCACAACGGCCGCTGCGGATATTCGGCCAACAGCCGATCACGATGCGGGTTGTCCTTGTTTACATTGCTCACAGTTTCCACGCTCCTTCTCTAGCGGAAAGCACCATTTTGGAATAGACAGATATATCGAACCACGTGTCGTCCGAGGCGACCTCGCCCCGTTCAACAGCGGAAGTCACACGGGCAACCTTGCCCAAAAGGTAGAACATACAGCCGATCTCCATAGCCTCGACATCGCTGACCGGATCGACCCTGTGTTGCAGTTCGCACATCTTCCGGCCGATCTCGACCAGATCACGAGAGCCATACTCCTCCATCTTAGCGACGGTGGCATCGGCCTCTTTCATCGCTTGAGCGATCCACCACTGTTTCAGGCTCATCGGAACACCATCGTCGATGCGCTAGTGCCGAAAGCAGAGAAACACATGCCGAGTTCATCCTCGACCTGTTCAATCCACGCCATCGCACGCTCCTCAATATCGGACATCAACATCGTGCCTTCCAGATCGGGGTCGAGATAATCGACCATGGTCAACGCAAGGTGCAGTTTCTCGTTCGCTGCGCCACCGTTGCCGGTGATCGCCATACGGGCTGCTTGGTGATCCCACTCAGCAACACGCCGGATCTTTTGAGTGACCGTGGTACGCTCCGGCTGGATATAGCCACCGCTGCGACCCTCGAGCACATCCCACGAGATCTCTTTGCCCATCTCGCCGCTGTTGCCAGCCACCCGGATCGGATAGGTGCGGAACACCAGCCAGATCTCCGGCCTGTTCAACGGGGTGACACCAGCCTGAGCGACAACATCGATCGCTCGACAGTCGTTGGTGGTCGACTGCGGGTAGTGGCCAGCATGCAACCCTAGGTGGTAGCCCTGCGTGCCCTCGATGAGGATGTTAACGCCAGACTGGTGTCGATCGTTGAGCATCGCCGACGTATCGGTCAGATACGGCAGTAGGTCGTCCACGTCACGGGCTGTGCGTGCCTTGCGCAACATCCGAGCCGCACGTGACGCACCGATCCCCTTGCCCGTCGAACCAACCTCGCCGACCAGATCGGTCTCCTGCTGTTTGTGCTCGTCGTCTATGATCGTCGCCTCGCTGTCGATGAACAACCGGTCGGCCACCGGATGACCAGCGTCCTCCAACATCTTGATCTCAGCGAACAAAACCGCCAGATCGATCTCCGACCCGGCAGCGATCACCAACTCGGCCTCATGGTCAACCGCCGCAGCGACCGGGATAGTGCGCAGCGGGAACCGGACACCGTTCTCGTCGACCACCGTGTGACCAGCGTTTGCGCCGCCCACCCGGACAGCAACCGGGACATCTCTAGTCTGGTGCAGTTGCGCAGCCACATGGCCTTTTGCCTCGCTGCCATACTGGCCACCAACCACGCAATAAATCGTGCCTGCCATTTTACTTTCCTGCTTTCTGTATCATTAGTTTGCCGCCACCAGTGTGGCGAGAACAAGTCGGTGCCGACAGCACCGGGAGAAGGGTCGTCACCGTGGTGCCACATATCCGACATTTCCACGTGATCGGCTCCGGAGTCAGTTCGCTCGGTTCGTCCTCTTCGAGGTCGGCGATCGACTTGTCGATCCGGTTGATCAACGCCGACAGAGAGAACACCGCCGATGCCGTACGCCGGCCATAGTTGCCCCGGTGGATCTCCAACTGGCAGATCACCGGGTGGGCGCCGGCTGTGTAACGGATCGCCAGCGTAGCCTTGGCCTCACTGGCCAACATCCGCAACGTCTCCAACTCCGGCCGGGTCAACTCGTATCGGGGATGGTCTCCTCGGATGTCGAATGCAACACCGAGGTCGTTGACCGATTGGTCGTTGTGGAACTGGTTGCTGCTGGCGATCGAGTCGAGGAACGGCCAGCAGGCGTCCGAGATCGTGATGGCTGTTGTTTGGTTGCTCATTTCATTGGTTCCTTTTGGTTTGGTTCGGTTCGGTTCAGGATTCTGCGGTGATGAAGTCACGGAGGGCATCGATGATGTCGCCCTTGCCCTCGACCAGCACGTCGCCGTCCATCTTGATCTGATAGGTGCGGGTCATGCTGCGGGTCACGATCTCGTAGCCTTGGATCGACCAGTACCAGCGGCCGCCGATGATCCCTTCATCCTTGATGCCCATTTCGTTTGCGATCTCGCAAACCTGATCGTATGTGAGGGTTGTTTGGTTGCTCATTTCATTGGTTCCTTTTTGGTTCGTTGTTTTGCTCATATTTATATTTTAGACTATGGAGACAATCCGTGTCAAGTCAGAAGTGTCACTCCCAACTGTGCCACCAATCGACAGCCACTTCGAGGCTGTTGCGCTCGTCGTCAAGATCGGTCTCCCAAGCGTCAAGAGCCGTCTGGATCTCCGGGTGACGGTCAACCATGACCTCAACAATGGCCATCTGTACGACGACCAGATCACGGGTTTTGCCAGCCCGGACGGCTCCATCTTTGAGTGATGCCTTGGCGAGTTGGATGAGGGTCTCGTCCGGGTTGCCGCCGATGACCTGCTTGATTGCTTGGATTGGTGTCTGTGTTTTGCTCATATTTTTATTTTACCAGATCGGACAAGTCGAGACAACATCAGAAGATTATTGTAATTGCAACAATCTTCGACAAACATGAAAAGACCCCGGCACGGAAAATGAGCAAAACACCGTGCCGGGGTCGTCCCTCATCAGGAACCACCAAGCCTACCAGACTCGAACCCCAACAACAAAATGGCACAAAACCACACCGCAGCCAAACGCCACGACACCCACACCATATACATCACCGGGAACAAACCGACAAACCACCACAACCACCTAGACACCGCCACACCTCTCACACCAATGGGCAGAACACCGCAAACCAGACGACCGAGCCGGCCGCCAACGCAACCAACACAACATCACCACACCAGCAACGAAAATCGACCAATGGATCATGGGATCTGCACCACACACCAATGGCGACCCGGCTGCGACATATACCACGGCGACCAACCACAATCGAACGCAGGGTCATCCTCAGCCAACTGCCACAACACACGGCCAACCGCAAGATTCGCCGACGGCCGCAACATATCATCACGATCGAACCCCATCTCCTCAATCCACCCACCATGGACAGACCACTGGATCTGCAAAAGACCATAGCCACCAGTGCCAATCACCTCAGGCAAACACCGAGACTCACGCCACATCACCAAATCCAACACCGGCAACAACTCAGGCTCCCAACCGACCACCTGCGCAGACAACCACCACTCAGGACACCTCGCCCAATCAGGCGTAGCCTGCCACTGCGGCACAACAGCATCAGGAATCCGACGCACATTGGCCGTGGTGGTCACCGGCACCGGCACAGTCGAACTGGTCGACACCACAGCCCTCGACCGCTCAATCTGCACATCCAACGGCACCACCGGAATCACACCCGGCTCCGGATCAGGCGCAAACCACAAACTGACAATACTGGCCAAAACCAACGCCAAATAACTAACAAACCTAAACATCATCGGCCTCCTCATCGATCTGCGCCAACGCTAGCACAGGCACACCAAGCGTCACAGCCAGACGGCGAATCGTCGGCACCTGCGCAGGACGTTCACCCGACTCGATCCTCGACATCATCGCCAAAGACAAATCGCACGCCTCACCTAACTCAGTCAACGTGATACCGTGAGCCTCACGGATAGCACGCAAAGCATGTGGGTTCAGTTTCATCATTTCATATCTCCTTTGTTGTATATCGGATTCAGCCGTTGCCGGCCATAAGACTAGCCTTGGCATCGCCAAGAGTGCGGTACCACTCACCGAGCGAATCAGTGAAATGGCCATGCCTACAAACATGGCGGATGTCCCAACCACGACCCGTCGACGTCTTCGCATCGATCTGGAGTTCAACCGTCACCGGCACACCATCCTCGAACTCGGCATCCCAACATTCAGGACACCACAAATACTCGTAACTGCCGATCGGCTGCCAGATACCCGTAGCGTAGAGACCGGGCTGGCGCTTCTCGAACTTCGGTGTGGCGCTCATCGGACGACCCCACCACGGAATCCCGACATCATCGAATCCCACTGCTGCCGCTGCTGGCGGTCGTCCATCTGATCCCACTTGGCAGCATGGCAGCCAAGACAGATCTGGCCGGGGAACACCTCCAGCGGGTCGATTTCGGCGTTGCACTTGGTGCATTTGATGTTCTGTGTTTTGCTCATACCCACAGTTTACCACACCGGACAAACAAAGACAACATCAGACAAGCCGGCGCACCCAAAACACCACCAAACCACCCACCAACCCCGGCACAAACACGGCACACTCAGGCGCACCCCGTCCCGCTTCACGGCACACCTCAGGCGCACTCCGGCGCACCACAACGGAAAACGCGCCGGACGCACACCTCCCCCTAGGGAGGTGCGTCAGGCGCAGCACATCCCGACTTGACAAACTAAAATAACCCCATGGCCAGAAAACCCGAATACGCAGGCGCATGGCGCCGAATCCGCAAACAAATCCTCGAAAGAGACAACCACACCTGCCAAATCCAAAACACCGGCTGCACCACCCACGCCACCGAAGTTGACCACATAATCCCCACCAGCCAAGGCGGCGCATGGTGGGACACCAACAACCTCAGAGCCTCATGCCGCAAATGCAACAACACACGCATCGACCGAACCGGCAACAACAAATGGCAACACAACACCAACACCCACATCACACTCATCACCGGCGCACCCGCCTCCGGCAAAACCCACCACATACAACAACACGCCCGAGAAGGAGACCTCATAATCGACTACGCCGCCCTACTCGACGCCATAGGCGGCAACAGCAAAACACGAACCGAAAACCACCCACTCCACCCCGCAGTAACCGCAGCCCGCACCGCCCTCATCCGCTCCATCCGCCGAGCCGAAATCAACACCCCACGCATCTGGCTCACCAGCACCAACCCCAACGCACCCGACTTCATGCCACACCACCGCCACATCGAACTCGACCCCGGAGAGGAAGAATGTCTTCGCCGCTCAAAGGAAAGAGGAGACCCACCCTACATGGAGAGGATAATCAGAGCATGGTATACTCCAAGGGCTGCGTCAAAGCAGCAGGGGTCTCGCCAGTGGTAACCAATCCACCCCGGACGGCGACGACAGCACACTGGCGAGACCCCAACTCCACACACTACGGAGGAGAAGGGCATACCTAGAACGGTCTCCGAGATATGACAGACAC
>Ga0070745_1000298_pt1 | contig 31822 bp, 66 predicted proteins | sample VirMetDEL_Mar_4_FD_77438 | JGI IMG/M metagenome (GOLD analysis project Ga0070745, IMG submission 77438) | Aqueous microbial communities from the Delaware River and Bay under freshwater to marine salinity gradient to study organic matter... | ecosystem: Environmental > Aquatic > Marine > Coastal ...
ACCGGCCACTACCATCACCTCAACGTGAAAGAGCAGGAAGGTAGAGCGGTTCTGATCTGCCCGTCGCTTACGTCAGTGGGAGAGTACTTCCAAGACGCTTACGGGGTGAAGACTCGCGCGGGAACCCTGAACTTCACTGTTGACGAAAACGGCTGGAACAACCTTCACCTTCTGTGATAGCACGGGTCGTCTTTGATGACGTCCCAATCGTCAATCTCCCATTGGGGTTCTTCACCGAGTTGATCGTGGGATTCGTGACACCAAATTCCTTCGAATTTGCGGTTTTGTGGCTGAAACCCGGCTTTCACAGCATGAACTGAACGGTGCAAGTCAACGATAAGGAAATCTCCGGTTTTCCATGACCACCAGAACGGTTCGGTTTCGCCGCCAAACGTCTGGTCAGAAACAAATTTTCGTATTTCTGTGAACGTTTCGTGGTCTTGCTCGGTTGGTTCCTCGCCGTTCACTGTGTGAAGGAGGCGTCCACCGCCGAATGTGCCTTGAGTTGGTGAAATCCTGAGCACGGGATCTCCGGTCGTGGGATGTTTCTGTACCGCAGGGAACGTGTACACGATCTGGTAGGTGTCGTCCACGAACTCGATTTTGGTTTTGCGACGTCCACCTTCGATCTTTGCTAAATATTCGATGTTTTTGATGTTTGGCCGGGCAGAGTCCCACTCATGATCACGTTCCATGTCAAGCAGTTCGCAGCCAAGTACAAAATTTTGTTGTTCTAACGTCAATTTATTGAACAGATCTTGCCCGTCGATGAAGCCAGTTTGGCCAGATTCGGGGTTGCTATCACACCGCTGCATGTACCAACCCCCGGCGACCTGCGGGAAGCGCCAACAGAGGTTCTCCAAGTGCCATGATAGCGCGAGGTTGTTGGGGGTATTCGACGTACTGGCTATGAACTCCGGGCCCATGATGCCCGAATAGTCAGCGCCATAGGTGTAAACGACTCGTTCTTCGCCGCCCATGTGTCGAGGCGGACGACCGGGTCCCCATCCGCACTGTGAGCCGATCGCCCACAGGACTCGCCCTCGTTCACTTACGTCCCATTCGACATGACGGAACGCCAACATCCTGCCTTCTATAAATCTATCTGCAAAGTAGACGGGGTCTTCCTCGACATCGGCAACCGTGATATCAAACAAAACATCCGGATTAAACAAGGCCCTCTACCCCATTCGGACGAGACCCATGCTCAATCCTGTAACCGGTGTCCTCATGGCCCCAAATCCCCTTAAAAGACCGATCCTTCGGATCGAAACCGCCAGAAACCGCATGATAACCCGCATGCAAATCAACAATCGCGAAATCGTCCTCTTCCCACTGAACCCAATGCTGCAAATCACGCTTACGAACAGTTGAAGCAACCCATTCGTACATCTCACGCAGACCCGCCCAATCTTCCTCAATGGCTGGACGATCATCAACGAACACAGCCATCCCGGGATTCTCACCAGAAATGGCCTCAACCCCATAGGAAGGAAACAAACGCAACACCTTCGCATCCGAACACAAATGATCCTCAACAATCCGATGCGCATACTGAGTAAACGACTTCCCATCAACATCAGTAAACGTCACAGGAAGACGACCATCCAACAACTCGCCAGCCTCAAACGACTCAATCTTGCCGAAACCACCCTAATCAAACCCACAAAACCGGGCTGACAACGCCAAATCCCTAAAACGATCAGGCAACAACTCCCACACATCCCGAGCATCAACAAACCCCGTCAAACCAACACCACGACGACACGCAACCCGAGTAAACCACCAGCCCGCAGCAATCTGCGGGAAAAACCAGTTCGGCGACTCCACATGCCACGGAACAAACTCCTCATTCGCCGCACCACGATCATCAGACATCCCAAACGTATGCGAATGATCCTCCTCATACGTAAACAACGGCTCCGTGATCTGATCAGGACGAGACGCACGCCAACCAAACCGAGAACCAACAAAATCCAACGCCCCCAAACGCTCAATCTGAGACCACGGCCTCTGACCCCTAAAACGCAAAATCCCCGACTCAGAAAACGCAGAAAACCAGTCGTCCTCCGAACCCGCATCACGAACAACATCAACAACATCAAACACAGCACACCTCACATGTCATACCCCAATAGATTACACTCCCCAAACAGTATGAGCACCATCATCGGCATCCAAACAAACACCTGCGCCATCATCGCCGCCGACAGCCGAATCACCTCCTACGACGGCCAAAACATCACCCAAATCCACACCCCCAACACCACCAAAACATTCAACAACAAACACCATATAGGCGCAATAGCCGGAGACCTCCGAGCCATCAACATCCTCCAAAACAACTGGACCCCACCAAAACCCAAAAAACACCACACCCCCACCCAACACATCCACCAAACCCTCATCCCCCACATCCGAACCACCTACGAAACCAACGGATACACCCAAAACCCCAACGCAACACAAGAGGCCGCACAAACATCCTCAACGATTCTCATCGCCTACAAAGCCCAAATTTTCTGTATTGACTGGGACTACTCCGTAATGGGGGAAAGAAACGGATTTTATGCGATCGGTACAGGAAGCCAATACGCCCTAGGAGTCCTAACAGCCTTATACCCGAACGCACACAACCTGACCGAACAAGACGCAAAACACGCCGCCACACGAGCGCTCAACATCACCGGACACTACGACCCCCACACAGGGCCACCCTACACAATCCTCACACAACACGCTGAAACGCTTGGAAACACACCAAAACCATGAACCCCGAAAAAAACCCCCCACCCACACAAAACGACGCTATACCCGAAACAACATGGTTTGACCAAGCCAACTGCAAAAACAAAACCCACCTCATGTTCCCCAAAGAACACAAAGACATCACCTACATCACAGGCGCCCGACAAATATGCGCCAACTGCACCGTACAAACCGAATGCCTCCAATACGCACTCGAATTCCCCCCAGCAGACATGCACGGCGTATGGGCCGGATACACAAGCAGACAGTTAGCAAACGAACAAAAACAACGAGGCATCAAACCAAAACGCCCAACACTCTCCCAAATGTGGGGAGACTAACCGACACGCACCCCACACGTATCACAAAACCTAAACGAACCAACCTGCCGCTCCACACGCCCACACGGCGAAACACGACCACACGGCTCCAACACACGCTCCCCCAACACATACCCACGCAACACATCATCCACAGACGGCGGACGCACCCCATCAGACAAGCGAGGAACCCCCTCACGGTCGCGACAAAAATCCTCCACAGCCAACAACACCAACTCAGACAAAGAACACCCCAAACGCTCAGCCTCCCCCAACATCACGTTCTTTCGAGACCCCCGAACCCGAACCGTCACATTATACAAACCCTCCGGATCAGACGCCCCAGACGCCCTACGCCCCACAATCCCGCTCCACCAACAAACGAAAATACTCCGTAATCGTCAACCCATAACCATCAGCCGACTCAATCACCTTGCGTTTAAACTCCGCATCCACCTTCATAGTGATCGACGAACGACCAGAAACCGGCAAAACAGGGGGTCTGCCAACATTTTTTTTCATGAGTTTTGTCCTTGTAGGAAGTTGAGGGTGTGTCGGTTGTAGGCTTCGAGGGCGAAGTTGCGGTCTTGGTTGGTGGTGAGGGTGTAGAGGGCTGGTCCTAGTTCTTGTAGTGTGTTTTGTATAGCGGGGTGTTGGAGGGGTGGTGTTTTTTTGTGGGGGGTTTTTGTGGGCCCACTTTTTGGGGGGTTGTTTTTTTCGGGTGTTTTTGTGGGGGTTTTTTGTGGTAAATGAGTTGTGCCACTATTTCGTTGGTGGGTGAGTGTTTGGACGAGTGACCAGAATTCTTGTTCGGTTGGGGGTGGGTCGGTGCAGAGCCGGCGGAGGTGTGCCATTTTGATGGTGCCGGCGGGTGGCATGAATCTTTCCACCACCGTGAGGTGTTTGAGTGTGGTGCGGAGTTCGTTGGCGTCGTCGTGTTCGAAGTGTTGCCACCAGCCTCTGCAGATGTGGGGGAGGTCGATGTCGTAAATTTCTTTGCCGTATTGTCCGTACATTTCGCGGACGATGGCTTCCAATTCTTTTTTATCCACGCTTTCCACCACCGTCACTCGAAGAGAAGCAGATGTAATGACGTCGAGGCCGGCTGCCCTTAGCCACCATGTCCCCAATCAGGAACTCTTTCCGGCATTCTGAACATTTGCCGCCCGCAGTTTTCGCTAACGTCCAATCCCGGGGCGTCGCCGGCACATGTTTTGTTGACGTCACCCGGATCGTTTCTCGGATCACAGGGGCCGGCTGGTTACCGTCACGATATTTCCATTTTTTGGCGTCGGCCGCCCGCTGCTTCTTCGTATACCGTTTGCGGTTTACCACGAACCCTCCTCGACCGTTGTTTCACTGATCGCGAGGAATCGTTCAATATGGTCTTGATCTCGGAGGATCAGTTCGAGGTCGTCGTAACGTTTTTTGAATTTGTTGCGTCCCATGTGGAACTCGGACAGCGCGCAACCATTGATGGCGCTTTTGCAGTCCTCGACCCCGTAGTCGGCGATTGCGGATGCGACTTTGAGCCGGCGTTTTTCGTCGAGTTGCGGGACTCTTTTCTTGCCGGGCCGCATCACTTGGATCCAGTGTTCGTAAACTTCTGTTATTTCGTGTTCTGGGACGCCGGCGGCTTTGCGGCGTTGTTGCTGTTTAAGGCGGGATTCGCCTCTTCCGCGTTTTGGTGCAGGTTCCATTAGTTTCAGTATATCCCCTTTGGTTGCTTTCCACCACCGTTGAAGGTTGAGAAGACTTTTGTCTGGAGATCAGGGAGTCTTCTTGTTTTTCAATGGTTTTCTTCTCGACGGATCGAAGAGAGAAATCTGGTTGAACACTTTGGAGGGGGTCCGGGGGAACCTTTCCAAATACTTTTCCGTATTTTTGGGTAGGCTTCGCCGGCACTTTGCTTGGGGGCAAGTGTTCGTGCAGGTTTTGTGTTCACCGGTGAAGGTTGTGTCGTTGACGTTAGCGTGTTGGTGGCCGGCTCGCAACCTCGATTAGGTTAACTTTTTGTAAATCTGGTTTTGACGTAAATTACATCCGTGTTATTTTAAGGGTGCCCTCAAGGCTAGGTCCTTTCGCCGGACAGGGTCGTATGGGGTTGAGCCCGGAGGCGTTGATGCAGGTGGCGCTTCCGGGCTCCCTCATTTTTGCGGGCTTTCCACCACCGTCAACTGTTGAGAGGGCCGGCGGCGGCGGGGCTTCAGTCTTCCCGGTCTTGGTCGTACGGCCACTGGTCGAACCGTCCGGGGTTGACACCGTTGGCTTGCTCGCCTAATTCGTCGAACTCGTCCCAGCCCCGCGTTTCATAGTCGAGTTCTGCGATTCGGACAGCGAGGGAGTTCAGGTACATTTCCCAGCGGCGTTCCCGCGTGAGTTGGTCCGGGCACAAGTCGTTGTATTCGGCGACTTTTCGGATAATGAGTTCGTCTGATACGGCGCCTACGACAACTTTTGGGTTACTCGACGGTAACAAGATGGGTCCTTCTTCGCCGCCGAGGACGTCCGCCCGGTAGTGCAAGCATTTTATGACTTTTTCTCCATCTGCGCCGCAAAAGAGTAACTCCGCCTGTTCGTGATCCGTGGCGGCGAGCATCTCGGTTTTCCAAGTTTCCATAATATTCGCGAGTTTTGCTTGCGCGTCCGCCGGCAGCGACATCAGGTATGCAACCATGTCTTGTTCGGTTGGCCAATCCTGATTTTCGTCCGTCATGAGCGGCCCTTTCCACCACCGTCGATAGTTGAGATAACTTTTTGTAATCGCCGGCGTTTTTTACTCTCGCTGCCATTATTGTACATCTCATGAACAACACAGACAGATTCCTCATGTACGTGACCGCGCTCGTCCAATACTCGCAGCGGGTGGGCAGCCCCGATGTTCCCGCGTTGCACATCGAGATCGTTGACGGCCGCGAAGTCCGCCTTGGCGCTTGGGTCGGATACATCCGTCAGCGGCAGCGGGCCGGCAAACTTCCTGCAGACCGGGTGGCCGCCCTCGAACAGGTTCCCGGATGGCAGTGGGGGCCGCTGAAGCCGGGCCCACGAACTAACAAAGAGCGAAATTCTCGAATTATGGCTCGACGTGCTGCCGGCGAGTCGCTCCAACAAATCGCTGATTCTGTCGGTTTGTCGCGGCAGCGGATCCACCAGATTGTGGCTGATCGGGTCGAGGAGCGTGTCGGTGTCGGCAACTTCCCATTCTGACGTTCCGCGTTCGAACGCGTTCATGGTTTTCGCGTTCACACTGCTCGCGACGTCGTTTACCTTCTGGGCAGCGTCACGAGTTTTGTCGAACAGCGGGGCTATCGACTGGGATCTGAGTTGGCGACAGTCTGGTGCACTTGCCGCGCTGTACACGTTGCATCGAATCTTCTGGCTCACGTTGACCGCTCCGATTGACCGTCGGGGGAGCCGGTAGGACTGACTACACCGGCTCCCCTTCGGGCGATCATTAGGCGCTGAACGCTGACGGCCAGAGCATGGATGGGATGCTGGCTTCGGGCTTCTTGCCTTTGGCCATCTGCTTGAACGCTTTGACCGCGTTCTCCATGTTCGACACGATCACGATGCCGTGCTTGTCGGCGAACTCGCGACACTGCTTCGCGAGAACCGCGTGCCATCCGTCTCCAACGCCGGTGACACCGCCGTCGGTAACCCACACGATCGGCTCATGGCGACGACGATTCTCCACTGCCCATTGGAGCGCAGGGAAGTCGACACCGTTACCGGCGGTTGTGACCGACGAGATATCGCGAGCCATCTTGCCGTTTTTCGCAAGAATCCACGCGTTCGGTCCACCTTCGCGAGACCACGAGTAGGCCATGACGGTCGCTCCGGAAGCGTTTTCGACGATCGTCTGAACCTGCTCCATGTTCCATGACATGGAACCGGACACGTCGACGACGACGATGCCACCCTTACCGCGAGTTGTCTTGTCGAACACGCGACGCTGGGGGTCGGTCATGTACCGATGCATGCGACGAGGGTTGCGACCGACGTTCGTCGGAGTCCTCTTTTTCGACATTGAGCCGGTGCTGGTCGCGTCCAGAGGGATGTGCTCCCATTCCAGCGTTCCCCAGCGAGGGATGTCGCCGTGAGACATCGATTCGTAGGGCTTGACACCCTTCAATTCGTCTTTGAAGTCTCCGAGTTTCTTCGGCTTTTCGGTTTCGACAGAAACGTGGGCTTTGACACCCTTGCCTGACGAGTCGCCGTCGTCTTCGCCCTTTTCGGACTTGTCGTCGGTGGTTTCGTCTTCGTCGGGTGGAGTCATCCCACAAATTCTGTCAAGCCATTCGGCCATCATTTCGGTGTGCCTGAAACCCAACGGTGACAGACCGGTGTCGGGATGCACTTCGGTGGAAGCAAGCGTGCCTGTCTTCCATGCCTTCGTCATCTCTTTGACGGCTCTCTTTTGGATGTCCAACAGAGCCTTGCCCCACACCCTGTTGTGGCGACGAACGCCGTTCAGGTACTTCTTTGCGGAGCCAGTGCCTGCGACCGCGATCGCGAACCTGACCGTGGATGCCCAGTCGCCGGTGATCGCTGCTCTTTCACCGTCAGCGGTTTCGCCGTCGTCGGAGAGAGCATCCATGTCGAACCCTGCCTTGGAGCACAAGAGGTTGACGCGTAGTTCCTCGCATACCGTCAGCGATTCGTGCGACGCGATGCCTCTGTCTATCCACGCCTGCATGTCGTGGGCTGGGGAGACTTTGGCGTGCATCATCTCGTGAGCGCGAGTGGCGCGAGCGGATGGGTCGTCACCGTCGGGTGCTCTCATCTCTCTTTCGACCGGATTGGTCATCGGCAGTCCCCTCTTGTTGGGGACGACCTTCGTTGTCCAACGACCGTGCTCCGTGTCGTAGCGAGATAGAACTTCGGGTTCTACTCCGATGCTCATGAGACCGCGTCGACCTTCATCGCGTCAAGAATGGACTCTGCGCGATGGTGGAAGATCACCTTCGCTGCTTCGTCGGTGCCAAGCGACTTCCTGAGGTTGTCGAATGCAAAGAATGCTCTGAGCGAGACGCGACGATCACCGCCGTCGGCGAGATTGTTGGCGACGCTCCACAAGTCGCGAGAAAGGCGAGCGAGAGCATCAGGGTGCGGACGATCGATGCGAATCTGCACTGGGAACCTGTCCAGCAACGCTGGGGGAAGGTCGTTCATGTCTTCGATGTTCGTCGTCATGACGGCTGAGAACCCTGTCTTCGGCTTGTGGGTGCGACCGGTGACCGGATGCTCCCACTCTGCGGAGTCTTCGGAGTCCAACATGGAGAGCAAGGTTGCGAACACGTCGCCACCAGCCTTGTCGATTTCGTCGACGACGAGACGACCGCCGGTGAGACCGTCACCCTCCCACGCTTTGAGCGCGGAGCCGGTGAGCCACTGGAAGCCGTTGTCGGAAGGCATGAAGCCTCCGGTGACATCCATGTTGGTCATGTCTTCGGTGCAGACGAGCCTGAACGCGCCAGCGTTGACGTTGCCGTAGTGGAGACCAGCGTAGGTCTTGCCGGTTCCTGGGGGTCCGTAGAGGATGACGCGATCAACGCCCGCGTCGATGACCTTCTGGAAGGTGCTCCAGCATTCGGGGTAGGTTACGTTTGTCATCTCAGTCCTTTCGTTTGTAGTTGATGACAGTGGTAAGGGTAAGGCTTATTCGGGGTAGCAACAACCTGATTCGCAAAATTTCTTTACGAGGTCGGGATGCACTTGAAGATCGCGATGCGATACACGAACTCCGGCTTGATTTGCTCGCGGAGTTGAGCCTCTTGCACGAGAGCATCATCGATGGTTGCCCACCACGAGTCAAAGTAGGTGTTGCCGTTCTCGTCGACGAGGCACACCCGATAGGGCTTGCCAAGGTCGGCCTGACGAACGTCGTACTGGATTGCGTCGCTGTAAGTAGTCATAGCAATATCGTGGACCTTATTCGGGCCACTCACAACGTGTCAGACAAATTTATTTGGGCTGATCGAAATACGCTTCGTACACGCCGTTCTTCACCTTCTTGTACCTAGGCGTGTCCTTCAGGTACTTCATGACCGACGCGTAAGAAAGTCCGGACAAATCCACGAGACCGTCCGGAGCGATCTGCTCCCCCGGATGCTCCTTCGCCCACTCGTCGAGAGCCCCGTACTTGTCAGCAATCTTCGGCCTTGGCCCGGGGCTCGACTCGACGTCCACATCGACTCCGAGCAACTCGCCGATCTCCTCGATCATGGACGCAGAAACATTGTAATTTTTGAGAACCGGCACGGGATCCGCGTCAGGGTTCGAAAGCAACACATAAAGTGCGCGATTCTTCTCAGAAATCTTCGACGTCACTTCGTGCGGCACGGCAGCGGCAGCCCCGTACTCGGCTTTCGCCTTCTCCCAGTCGGCAGCCCACTCGGAATTGATGAACTCGACAGAAATCGACATTTATTTCTCCTTTCCTCCGCCGGCGGCCGTTCCGCCGAACAGAGCCATGATGGATCTTATTATTTCACTCGACAACCTGATTCGAAAAAAATCTTCGAACAAACTCCGGGGCTCCTATTTGGTACAATGTGTAAGCACTCGTAGAGGAGATTCTCATGCGTAAACGATCTGGACAGCCAAACGAATTCGGGATTTTCGTCCCCGGTGACTCGAAGCCCGCCGCAGCCCCAGCGCCGGCGCCCGCGCCAGCCCCGCAGCCAGTCGAGGAAGAAGTCGAAGTTTCTGAGGTTTCTGAGCCGGCCGCCGAGGAGGAGCCGAAGTTCGGAAAGCGCAGCAAGCGCGGCAAGTGACCCTTTCCTCCACCGTAAAGGGTTGAAAGACACCCTGCGGTGGCCCCCAACGCTACCGGGGGGCGCAGAACCAGTTCGCAGCCTGATGGCGGGACTCGGAACACCCCCACCCGATCTCACCGGGCGGGGGTTTCTGCGTTCCGGGTTACTTCAGATCAGGGAGAAGACCACGAGTTCCCGCGAATCTTTGGAACTCTGCGGCGATCTCGAAGTCCCGATAACAGTCCGTTGGATCATCACCCCATGACATGCCGCCGGTGATTACCCAGCGTTTGTCGTCGTCATTGAACCAGCCGATTTCGCGACTGTCGCTGTTGTAGACGACCTTGAAGGCTTCGTCGATTCTCTCAACGATCTGCTGTTCGGTCATTTCGTCCCACAGGTAGTCGAGTGACGGCATTTTGGCGAATTCTTGGACTTGGCCGTCGTCGAGTTCGCCGAGGATTTGTTGCCAGTATTGGATGGGTCGACCGGCCTCGACCACTTCGAAGATGAAGTCTGCTCCCATGTCAGTTGTCCTCCACCGATAGTCTTGCTTGGAGCAGGATGAACGCCAAATCAGCCGCTATACGACCGTACCGAAGACCCTCGGGGTCAAACTGCTTTCGCCACTCGCCGCGCCATTGTTCAGTCTTGTTGATCGGTTCGACTAGCCCCCTCAGCAAGTCGATTTGCTCAACCGACAGCGTGATGGTGACCAACTGGTCGTTGGTAGTGGTCATGTCATTTGTCCTTCCGTTTGGTACTTGTAAGGGTAAGGCTTATTCAGACTCTTGACAACGTGGCACGAGAGATCCGTCGGGGGCAATTTCTAGCCCTTTCTCACGCAACTCCCGTGCGCTGTGAAGAATGCCTTGACAGAACCGGCAGACAGAAGCGTGCGCTCCGCCAAACGACCAGTCTCTCGTCCCGCATTCCCGCATGACCAAACAACCGAATTCCTCGTTGTTTAGGTCGATGTCAGCCATTTAGTACCACGACTCCGCTCCGCCGCAGTATTTAGCAGTAAAACGACACCACTCTGCGAGGTACCACAAGTCCGCACCGATGTCACGATCCGCACCGTTGTCGTTGATGATGTATTCGGTGATGCGAGTACCGTCGTCGTCGGTGAATAAGGCTTCGATGCCGTTGTAGACGCTCATGAGATCGCTCTCGCTGAGATGACCGGCTCCCACCTCTGTGCCTTCGCCGTACAGAACATGGCTCTCCAAGCCGACTTGCTCCAAGAGCCACACGCCGTACTTGCCCCGATACCAGCAGTCGGTACCAAAGATGCCGAGGGCTTGTCCGTCTTTGTCGCCGAGGACGGTTTTCCACGGGCAACCACCGGCTTCCTGCGTTTTTTCGCAAGAGAGTCCGACTTCGGGCAACCCGTTTTCGTCGATGACGGGCTTGCTGTCTTTGTCAAGCAACGGGATCATGACCGCCGTTCCTTGATTCTTGCAGGCGTAGGTGGTGGGGATGTTGTCCAGTCCCATCAGATTTCCTCCTCGTCGATTTGCATGTCGGGGTCACGATCGTCGAACTGCTCAATGAGCGAGATGAAACCGGCGTTCGGATCTTCGGCGTTGTAGCGAACACCGGACACGAACTTCAGTCCGCAGGAAGCGTCGTACCAGTCCATGAGGGTGGCGAGCATCGCTTCTGCGGAGTCTTCGACAATGTAGGGGTAGCCGGAACGAAAGTATGCGGCTTCGTGGTCGTCAAGTGCCATGTAGATCTTGTGGCACCCATCCCATGCGATGAGGATGGTGTCTTCGATGTGGTCTTGTACGTCGCTCCATAGCGTGGATGTGTTCATGACTTCAGTTTGGGGCTTATTCATGACAACAACAACCTCATTCCCCATAAATATGGACAGAAATTCCGACAAATTCCGCCAACTCGATGAGGGCGTCCCCCACCTGAGCCAGCAGCGGTGAAGTCTCCGCGTTGGAGTCCCGCGCTGCGATCCTGAGCCAGTTACAGTAAGCCGATACTGCTTGTTCCGCTTGCGCCTTGACAAACTCGTGGTCGGGGCTGTCTGACCAGCGGTGGCGACGAACCGGCATCACCAGTCCACCGCCATCGCAGCGATGCTCTCCTGAGCGTCCACCAAGTTATGAATCTTGTCACGAGCCGCCTCGTACCACTCGTACCACTCGTCGGACATGGAGTCCTCAGGCTCCTCAGCCTCAGGCGTGATGTTGGAATACTCGAAGTATCCGTTGTAGACGCACTCGCCGTTAGCGAACGAATCGACACCAGCGAAGCACATGCCTCCCTCGTCGTAGCGAACGAGAACCTTGACAGGGTACTTCTCGGTGATGTGGCGAGCGATGCCGTCGGGTGGCGACCATGCCGACATGCCAGACACCGTGATGCTGGTGTCCTCAACGTCGTAGTTGGAGATGCTGGGAGGCCACTTGGTTCCCCAGTTCTTGACGCACCACCAGTACCAGTCGGATACACCGTACTTTTGTACGTTGGCTTCCTTTTGGGCGACCCACGCAGGGTACTCGGGGTCGTCCTCGTTCATGAAGCCAGCCATGATTTGTAGTTCCTCAGGGACGGGATGGATACGAGCGATGTCGTATTCCTTCATTGAGTCGTATGATTCGACTTGCTCATCCTCTGGGATGGAGAAGATTTGGTGGAGAGCAGCGATGTGCTCAGGCTCTCCCTTGATTTCGATGGAATAGTCGCACCAGTTGGGCATTGCCCCTCCTTGTTTCTAGTAGGTACAGGAGATGGTAAGGCTTATTACGTCACTTGACAACGTGGTCAAAAAAAATACCCATGTGGGGACGGGCTGGCTGTTGCTCTCAACGAACCCGCCCCCACGAAGGGCGATCACTTCTTGGTCTTGGAACCGTTGTGCTGGAGTGCCACCGGAGCGTCCTCCATGCGAATCCACACGCCGAACGTCCCGTTGGGGTTCTTGCGGGTGGCAATCCTCATGTTCGGGTACTTCTTGCGAAGCCCGTAGAGGTACGAGATGTGCTTGCGAGCCTTCGACTCACGAGCCCACTTGTTCCTGTGGTTCTTGTCCAGATCTTCGATGAGTTTCTGAAGAGACCCATTCGAGGCCTGACCACGACGAGCCGCAGGCGGCTCCTCGAACACGATGCGATAACCGCTCATGTCGCTGTCCTTTCCCGTCACTTGACGGAGGTTTTCTGGATGATGGACAACACCTGATCCTCAAGGGAAGGTGTTGGTGCCCCAGCGGGGCTTTCCTTGGCGATTCCCCACGGGGTGACGGCAGGTGCTGCGTCAGCAGGGTCGCTAGGGATCTGAAGGTTCTTGCGCTCAACCCAACGTTCGCCAGCCCCGTTCAGAGGGGTGACCAGCAGGTCAAGATGTCCGAACCGTGTTCTTGCGTCGTCGATTCTGACGTTGATGTCCAGTCCGTCGATGGTGTAGATGGCTAACACGTTTTTGTATGCGTCGTGATCCACCTGTCCGTCGGCTGTTCTGGCCACCTTGGTCGCACTCGGCGATGCGGTGTCGACAATTTTCATTGTCTGTCCTTTCTGGCCCTTTTGCAGGGGGCCGTGTTGTTTACGAGTGACACGCTACGGCTTATGTCGTAACGTGACAACCTGATCGGGAGAAAAATTTGAAATTGGCCTCTGATCAGGGGCTTTCCGCCACCGTGAAGGGTTGAAAGACCTCAGGTTGGGGTCTTCCAAGTGTCCTTCCCGTTGGGTGCTCCGGTCGTGTATTGCTCGATGGCTTCCATCGAACCGCACTCGGAGCAGATCTCGGTCTTGTTGTCGACGCGGCTGAGAGCCCCGGGGTAGGCGCCGGGCTGGATGTTGTTCGGTATCCAGTCTCCGCATCGTGGGCATACTTTTGGCACGTTCACACGGCCTCCTTCATGGTTTTGCGAGGGGGGAGAAATTCTACCTTGCCGTCAACGTGCTTGGACACACCATCGGCGTTGTTGCGAACGTAGGTGGCGAACTTGCCTGCGGACTCCTCGCCCATGAGAGCCATGTAGAGGTCGCTACAGGCGGTCGCACCGACGAACTTGTAGAAGTAGGCCACTTCGGGGTTCGATGCGTAGTTGATGTGTACGGCCATCTCGTGGCGAACGTCCGACGAGATGTCGTACTTCCATGCCGTGATGACGAGCGTGGAGAGTGCCGACGAGTCGGTAACGTCGAACAGTAGGTAGGTCACCGATGCGTCGTGTTCGGTGAGGTCGGTTGTGGAAACGTCGTATGGCTTCATGGATGGAACGATACGGCTTATTCGGTACAGCACCAACCTCGAAAGTAAAGAAATCTCCGAGAAAAGAAAAAAATGGCCTCTGACCTGCGGTTTTGCGGAAATCTTTTTTTGGACGTTGGCTTTACAGCGAATAAGCCCCAGAATGAAGCCATGACCGAAATAGACATCGAAACCGAAATGACCGCCACCCTTGACTGCACGGGTGACGACTGCTGGAGGGACATCACGCTCACGATCGACGACTGGATGATGATGTCGGAGTTTGAGGAGGCATTTCGCAACCATCTCAGCGACGAGGGCTGGGACGACGAGGGCGATGGCCTGCTCTGCCCGACATGCGTCGCAGAGTTGGAGGAGGAAGACGATGCCGACTGAGACTAAGGGCGACAGGGTTCGCCTCATCCATTGCGCAGACCCGTACACGACCATGCCCTACGGGGCTCTCGGAACGGTCATGTTCATCGACGACATGGGAACCATCCATGTGAAGTGGGACAACGGAGCATTGCTCGGCCTCATCGTGGGTGAGGACTCGTGGGAAGTTGTCAAATAAATCTCGGCATCACGTTGTAGGTGCCACGAATAAGCCCCATACTGAAATCAACACCGACCAAGAAGGGAAATGACATGGGCGCAAGAGCCACCATCACCATCTACCAAGAAAACCAAGCCACTCCACTCACCCTCTACACCCATTGGACGGGTGGCGAGATCTCTCGCACCCTCGCAGACGGGCTCAGGAAGGCTCAGGAGGCTGGAAGACTTCAAGACTCCCCATATGCCACTCGCATCATCTTCGACACGCTCACAGGCTTAGAAGGTGGCACGACGGGTTTCGGCATCATCGTCGGAGACTGGGATGACATCAACTACACCTCGCCAACGGTGACGTTCAGGCACAACGCCGAACCACTCGTGACCTACGGCGATGTCTCGTGCTCAGCGAGCCAGTGGATAGGTTTGTTCGCCTCGTCGGACACCTCGGGCGTCACGGTGGTCGTCTGATGGGCGCCACCACGTTCGCAGCAGTCCAACAAGCCGACACGATGGCCGAAGCCTATCGCGGGGCTGTTGACGACGCCTTCTACTGGCATGGACACAGCGGTTACACCGGAACCATCGCAGAAAAGGACGGGTTCGTCGCATTCACGATCCCTATTGACAAGTTCCCGACAACCAATGCCGGCGAACTGACCGAGATGATCGGGGCTGCGCTGAACTGGCTCCACGACATGAGGGACTACGACGACCCCTTTGACGCCCCCGAGTCCGAGTATTCGTGGCAAATGAAGGCTCGCAGGGACGCCAAAATCCTCGCTGAAGCGATGCCGATGAGCGATCTCAAGCACATGAAAGAGGTCTACAACGACAAGTGGGGCCCCGCTGTTGGGTTTGCGCTGGAGGACAAGAAGTTCGCCTTCATCGGGTGGGCGTCATGCTGAACGAAGACGACATGGATAAGCCCTTGTGGGAGGAAGTCGTGGACGAAGACGGTAAAATATTTATCGTTATGGACGACGAACTCATCTTCAGGGTCAGGGACGCTTGCGCTCCCGACGAACCCATCCCCACCGACTGGGTGTTTGAGCAGACCGGGACTATCGAGCCCGTGAGCGACGACCCGAATCACGGTAACGGATTCACCGGAACCCTCACACTCAGGGAGACCGGCGACGTTATTGCCCATGTGTTTGACGACGGTTCCCCATCTCCGTACATCTACACGCCCGTCGATTCGCACCTGTGGAACAACTTCATTGACCATTCGATGACTGGCTGGTCGAACGACACCGATTCGGTTGACCACCACATCGCATTTCTCAGGATTTGTTCAAGAATCTCCGAACTCGGGTTGTCGTAGTACCTAATAAGCCCCATACTGAACTCATGGAACAACTCATTGACCCCGACGGCACGCTTCGTGGAAGGCACATTCGCACCGAAGCCGACTCCAGCGGTGAAGGCATGGACGTACTCATGTTCACCACCGGCGGTTGGACTCGTAGCCTTGACGCTTCGACCAACACCGGTCGCTGGGCTCGTCCGGAGACCTTCCCCGACTTGGAACTCGTAGACACCTACTTCCACGACATCCCCAACTACTCCGATGTCATCGACACGGTGAAGGCGATGATCGCCAACGGCTCCACCGACATCCAGATCTACATGTATCTGCTTGATGTCTCCGGTAGTGGCACCTACGGCTTCAGCAGGCACGAGTGCGCCGACCCGTCGGTCTGCACGGCGTGTATCGCTCAGGAGGAGGAGACTCAGGCGGAGTACGACAGGCTCTCGGACGGGTGGGAAGACGAGGTGTAGGCCTTTCCGCCACCGTGTTGGGTTGCGTAAGCGCAGCCCGATTTCGGCCGTCCCGCTGTTTGCTAAAAATGGGGGAAAGGCACAGCAGAACGGGGCTTCGCCGGCGGGTTCCGAAGTTCGACCAGATTTCGTCAAGTTTTTGTGGGATTCGGGTTGTGGGTGTTCCGAATAACCCCTAGTATTTCATTATCAGAAAACACCCGACGAAAGGACAATGACATGGGAATGGACGTCTACGGAAAGAACGCCCACACGGAACAGGGCGAATACTTTCGCAACAACGTCTGGTACTGGAGGCCTCTGTGGGGCTACTGCTGTGAGGTACACCCAGACCTCTGCGGCAACGACGCCGACTCCGGATTCCACAACGACGGCTACGGCCTGAACGAAGACGAGGCCACTCGCCTCGGTCACGCTCTACTGGACGACATCGAAACCGGCAGGACGGAGCAGTATCGCCTTGATTACATGGCGCAACTCGCCGAACTTCCTCGCACACCTTGCCCACATTGTGGAGCCACCGGCATTCGCAAGGATGCGGTCGGAATCGACATGGGTCAGCACGAGAAGGCGCTCAGCCCAGAAGTGGCAAGCCTTGTCGGTCGTGACTTCGGCTGGTGTAACGGTTGCGACGGAATCGGAACCCAAGCCCATTTCGCCCACAACTACCCGTTCGTGGTTGAGAACGTCAAGGAGTTCGCAGAGTTTCTGTTGGTCTCCGGCGGATTCGAGATTTGGTGACGTCATGGGCATCATCACGGGCGCCATCATCTACAAGTTGGGCAAAAGGCGGGGCAGGAAGACGGCCCCAAAACCGGTTGTCAACAACTTCCCCAACCCCAGAGTCTACGACTGCGTGAACTACGCTCGCTTCTGTAAGGAGTACGGTTCATGCGACGGACAGGTGTGTGAATACAGAAATGCCTAAACCCATCATCAAAACGGTTTCCACATACGAGTGCTGCTGCGTAGACGACGCGGGAGCCCCGGCGGCGGAGTGCCAAAACTGCTGGGAATGGCAAAGGTTTGACTTCGTTCAGACGATGGACGGATGGGTGAAGGCGAACCCGACCGCATGGTTTGGGTTATCCAACATTTACGTTGAGATGCCCGACGGCTCGTTCGACAAGGACTCTGGTTACGCCAAGTTGCGGGACGCCGACGATCTTCTCGACTTCCTGATCATTGCTTCGGATGACTGTTCGTTGGATTACAAAGAGCCGGAGGGGGACGAGTGGTCGTTCTCTCAGCGGATTCCGTCTAATCCGTCGGCAACGGTGTCGAAGGCGTTTTATTCTTCGGATAGATCTCAATGAGGTTGTTGCTGTCGCTAATAAGGTCTAGTGTTATTGGTATGACAGGTGAACACGACCAGAAGTGCGAAGACGCACAGTCGCTCAACGACCTCTGCCAGCCCTGCCTCGCACAATGGCAAGACTGGTGCGAGACCCAAGACCTCACCAACCTGCTGGAACTAGCGGAACTCAAGTAAAGGAGAGCCACATGGCACGCCATACCGTTCGAGTCACCATTGACCTCACAATGGACACCGAGGACTGCGAGGACTGGCACCCGTCCTACTTCGGTCGGGTCGTCGAATCCGGAGTCCAAAAGGTCGCCGAGACCCACTCAGGGATCGCCACATGGCAGATCGTTGAGACCGAGACGAAGGAGTTGGTCAAGTGAACACGCACGTTGTCTGGTACAACTCTGCCGGCTGTCTACCAGATTCCGAAGTCCCGGAGTTCGAAGGAACGCTGGAGGAATGCATCCGCTGGATCGAAGCAAATCGTAAGGATTACGACACATCAGTCCTTTACGACCTGCATGTCGCTCCGGTAGGATACTGAGGCATGAGCCTCCACTACTGCGATTCCTGCAAGCACACGATCCACGACATCAAAGCCCCGTCCTGCATCCGGCTGGTTGAGGCGTGGGTTGCTGGTTCTGGTAAAACGATTCTCAAAATCGAACAGGAAGGGTATCGGTTTTATCATAAACATTGCTTTGAGATGATGAAACGGAAGGAAGCCGGATGGCAAGAAGAGTCACTCTTCTGACGGGACTTTCCCCTCTAACTCAATTGGCAGAGTAGCGGGCTTTTAACCCGAGAGTTGTGGGTTCGAGTCCCACGGGGGGAACTTCAGGCGTAAGGGCTGTGGCCAGTAGCCTCATCAAACAACACGGGAAACGTTTCTCTTTTGTAGTCTTGGGGAAACGGGGCTCGGACCTCCTTTCGATGAGGAGCAGCCCTCCCCTCCATCCAGAACAAGTGGAGACTGGGTGGAGGGGCGAACTGGCCGTTTCAAACCGGCCTTTCCGCCACCGTTGATGTTTGCGTAAGCGCGGGCGCGGATCGCAGCCCCGTTTTCTGGTTTTTTGTTGCCTGTGGATAAAGTTTTCCACAGCCTGTGAAAATCGAACACTTGTTCGAAAACCGAACACTTGTTCTTTTTTCGGATTTCTTTTGACTGAGGTTGTTGCTATGCCGAATAAGGTGCACACTGTACTCATGGAAGCAGGGGAGGAGGTGACAATGGTAGAGACTCTCGCAGGCATGATCGCCGACGGGTACTGGACGCTCTGCACTCCACAGGAGGCAGTCGATGCGTTCCTCTCGGAGGCGACTGCGGTCGATTGGTGGGCATACGACACCAACCTCGATCGCCAGCCCACGGATGAGGAGGTCACGGCGGCAATCGCCCTGTTCCTCACTCAGACCGCAGGCTGAGCCTCGGAACTCCACAGGGTGGCGACCCACCGCCAAAACCCCCCACTTTTCCCGAGCCCCGTATAAGTGATAGAATCTTCTCATGGCTAAAACGGGAATCGGAATCGGCTGGACACCAGAACCGCGTAAGAAGAACAAAGGTGTTCACGCTACGAGCGGGACTTCGAGGTCGCCCGGTTCCAAGAACTACAAGAAAAAGTACCGTGGCCAAGGCCGAGCCCGCTAAGCCGGACGAACCGAAGCCCGTTGCCAAGAAGCCACCGGCAGCGAAATTCATCAGCCGGATGGTTCACGGGCGGGGTCGATGCCCCGGTTGTCGCGGTCGCTGATCTTTAGCACTAAATCGAACATCTGTTCGTAAATCGAACATTTGTGCGTTCTCGAACATTTGTTCGGGGATCGAACACCTGTACCCGTAAAGAAATTTTCGGAATATTTTGCCCTGCAGGTTGTTGTTGTCACCAATAAGCCCCAGAATTGAGTCATGGAAGCAAGGGGGGAGGTGAAAATGAAAGATTCCGAAGGGACATACCCGTGCTCGGAGTGTGACGCCCAGTACGTCTTCTCTGTCATGAGCAACGGGGATATCTTCGCCGGATGGGAGTGGTGGAACGACGACGACGTCGTTTGCGAATCCCATCGCATCGACGAAGAGAGGTTGTCTCCCTTCGAGCCTTGCGGCTCCTAGGGGTCACCCGTTCCGACACTGAGTAAGACTCGGCGCCAAAGGGGGCGTGGCAACAGAACCCCCAGACAAACCCCCCCACTTCCATCCGAAACCCCGAGAGTCACCCCCCGACTCTCGGGGTTTCCGTCGTTTACGCACCACTTGACACGCGGCCGGCGGGGCTGAAGACTGACGTCATGTCTTCCCAAAACCGAACCGACTTACTCGCTAACGCTGAACGACTCGTGAACGGTGACCGAGATGATCAGTACGGTGACCCGATTTCCGACTTCCGGACAACCGCCGATATGTGGAGCGCATATCTGGAGCGCCGGCTCGGAGCCCCGGTGCGGCTGCTCCCGCATGACGTTGCCGCTTTGATGATGTGTCTCAAACTAAGCCGCATCTCTTGGCTTCCCGAACATGAGGACAATTGGGCGGATTTGGCTGGTTACTCAGCGTGCGGTTGGGACTGTGTTCTTCGAGAAGACGGGACTGCGCCGGCGGCGTCGACACCGGTGAAAGTCGATTACTCAAATTGGGCGGTCTGACGTTGTTGATGTCAACATTTAGCAGTACAATTGTTGACATGAGTACGAAGCAGAAAAAGTGGTCTGAAGCAGACCGGTGGGCGTTTACCCACTCACGCCTCCGTGCTCAAACTATCCCAGACAAGCGTAAGGAGCAGGCCAAAAAAGCCTGCCGTGGAAAGGTGAGCGAGTGACATTCGACGAATGGCTCCAAATCGGGGTTGACAACAAGTGGTGTGGCCCCGCTGTCTGCTCAACGCATGACGGCATCCCTATGTCCGAAAAGGAAGACGCTGACTGGGAAGATGGACTGGATCCGTGTCATCACGTTGTCCGGTTGTACGAAAACGAAGAAGTCGCTGACGCTATCAACGCCCACTTCTCGCCGTACAAATGGCGTCACCCTAAAGTCTGAGCCAAAAACTCTGCCCGAGACGGGTGGTACAACTGGTTCTGCCAGCCATCCGGAAGGATCGGGGCTGTGAGCCCGAGAGTTCTCGCCCGTGACAAGAAGAACACCATTGTGAGTCGTTCTTTCTCAACGGTTGACACTTGGTGAGGGATTGTTGCTGGGAAAAGGGCTGCTGTACCGGCGACTGGTTTGATGTCCACGCCCTGTTCGGGGAACTGAAGTATGCCGTCCCCTTCGGAGTCGGAGAGAAACAGGACGCAAGATAAATCGCAATACCTTTGCTGGAGTCCGTCCATCAAAACCGGGGCTCCGTCGTTGACGTCGTAGCAGTCGAAGTGGCTGGTGGCGTATTCGCCGGGTTGCCATTCTCGGATGGAGCCGTGCCACACAACGTGAGCGTCAAGCCACAGGCTGTCGGCGAGTTGGCAGATGTGGACGGAGAGGTCGGACATCAGGTTGTGGAGTGCTTCGTCTGGGGCAAGCAAAACGTTGATTTCTCCTTCTTCTGCTGCCGCCGGCGGGCTCGGAGTCCCGTGTTCGCGGACGAATGCTCGGAGTTCGATGACGCTTTCGGGTTCGATGATGCGTGGGGTGTGGATAAGAGGGTGTCCCATGAGGCCAGTTTATCCACATCTTGTTGATAAATCTGTGGAAAAGAAATCCCGATAAGGGGTTGACGATTATAGTGATAAGCCCCATAATGGAGTCATGAACAACCCAGAGATGATTCCACTCGGCGAGTTTCTTATTGCGGCAGGAGCGTTCGGCCTCGGCATGCTGTTCCTCGCATGGCTCGCCATTGACGACCTCAAGTACGATCTGGAAGAGGACGACGACTACTGATGGGGGACGTTATCTACGTCTGCTCAACGTGTCACAAGACCACCTCGATCGAACATCGAGACGCAATCCTTTGGGAAAAGGTCGGTGGACACCGGCTTTGCCCTGTCTGCTCATACAAACTGACGCAGGCTGTCCGCAAACATCCAAGCAATCGAAAGAATGCTTGACAGGTGTTACACCCCTAGACTAAAGTGAGAAACATGACCTACAGGTATGACATTCAGCCCATCCACTACTACGACGACGACACCCCCGACGCTGGCATCGTCAGCACCGAATGGATCGTCATTGACACCGGCAACAGGAACGCCCCAGCCGGATTCGTCTACGCCACTCGTGAGGAAGCCCTCGCCAAAGCAAAGGCGATGGGATGAGCACCCTCGGAAGCATCATCTACGTCGTCGTGGGACTAAGTTTCACGGCGGTACTCTGGATCGCCCTATTCGCACGGAAGGAAAGCAAGTGAGCAGAACCACCGAACAATGGAAGACGATCTTCCAAGCACGCAACGAGCGTCGCAAGACCTACGACAGAGCCGAAAGAAAGGCCAACAAGGAGATGGGTCGCCATCTGTCTCGCAAGATGTGGGACAAATCGACCGGGGCTCCAAAGTTGCCAGCCGAGCCGAAGAAGGTGACCGACAGGTGACAAGGCCGACGTTCAGCGATTTCTGTATCAACACGGTCAAAGGCTTCAACAGCGTCGCCCATCCAAGCCTCAGGTACGGACAATGGTTCTTCCAAGAACTTCACAACGTCCATCAAGGGTTAGCGGAGCACATCCGTGGAACGAAGTTCGATCCGTTCTACAAGGATCACGTTGGTGACGACACCCTACATTACCTAATGCTAATGTGGGAAAATGTTGACGATTTTGCCCAAGTGGTTTGACCCCACAGAGCACGTTGACTACCTCTCGTCCCAAAACTGGGTAGAGCACAACCCGGGGCCTCTGCTGCTGGAGAACGAACTCGCAGCATCCGAACACCTGTGGAAGTACATCAGAGGCGACGAACTGTATGCCGAAGCCGACAAAACCTTCCGTTGCGAGCATTTCCGCTATCACTCCCAAGACAAAAAGTTCGCACATCTGCTGGCGAATGAGCATCGTCAGCCTCTCGGCCCACACGTTGACTGCCCCACAGTCCCCGAAGAAGTCGTAAACGGCGACAACTTCACCACAGTCCTCGCCTACCTCACCGACGACTACGAAGGCGGCAGACTTCTCGTCCCACCCGCAGACTTCAAACCAAAAGCAGGAACCGTCATCCTTATGGACGGCCACCTCCAACACGAAGTACAGAAATGCCGGGGCCGCCGGATCGTCGCGGTCACCCATCTGTGGCGAACATGACGTACGACCAAGTGATGGACGCAACGGTGAGGCTGTCGCAGCACTCGTCGATGCCCATTTCGATGATCTACTGGAAGTTGATCCTTCACACCAAACCCCTGCTGGCCGAATGGATCCTCATTTACCGTTGTGAACAACTCCGTGGAAACACCCATGACGTCTTCTGGGAGCCCCGGTTGGACCCGGATCTGGTTGCCGAAATCAGCAGGAAATGGATCGAGGAAGATCCGATGGAATGGACAAAAGTCGCAAAAATGTGTTGGCGATGGCGGAAAAACCCAGAACTCTGGTGGACAAAGTTCGGTTTAGCCGAGGAACCCCAACACAAGTTGTGACAAATCGGCTTCTTCGTCAACATCAGGCCCACCATCCGTTGCCTGCGACACGACCCGACGCTTCCTTTCAACCAGATCGTAGATCTCCTCGTCGATAGTCCCGTCGAGCAGCATGTAAGTCGCAGTTACCGAACCTGTTTGACCGATTCGATGACAGCGACTGTACGTTTGGTCAACGTCGGCGGGTGTCCATGGGAGTTCTACAAATAAAACGTCCTGCGATGCCGTCAACGTGTGCCCGGTTTTCGCAGCCTGAATCGACAAAACTATGACTTTTGCGTCGGGGTCGGTTTGGAACGCTTCTTTCGCATCCTCTACGTCCCCTAGTTCCATGTCACCTTGAATCTTGTAGCCGCCGTATTTGTCGGCAAGCGCGTCAACGATGTCACGGTGGTGGGCAGCAACAACAACTTTCCGGGACTCCGCGAGCCGGCCCTCGATCCACTCCTCAATCGCAGGCATTTTTGCTTTCGCCGCTAATCTGCGCAAGATGCTAATTCGCACGAGATGCTGACTAGCCTCCGCTTTCAAACGCGCTCTGACAGCGGCCGACTTCGGGTTTTCTCCAAGTTCTTCAGCGATTTCCACAGCCCTGTCAATAAGATACTGGACAATATCTCGCTCGGCTTTGCGGTACTCCTTCATCTGGGCCGCCGGGACTTCCACGAGCAGCGGGTCATGAACAACAGGAGGCAGTTCAGTCATCACCTGATCTTTAGTGCGACGGATGTAGCAAGTGGAACGAAGCCGTTCGTTCAGTTCCTCTAGATTTGACGCACCCTCAAGATGCCATTGTCCCCACTTGTCACGGAAAGCGTCACAATATCTGCGGTAAAAACCCCATTCGCCGCCAAACGCATCCACCTGACCGATGATCTGAAGTTGCGGTGCGTACTCGGCTGGCCGGTTCGTCACAGGAGTACCCGTAAGCAAGATCACCGGGACGTCGGGCCCGGCAGCCTTCGTGATTGCTTTCGCCGCTTTGGTTCGCTGCGAGTCACGGCTCTTACAGTAGTGCGATTCATCAAAAACGTACCCGTTGTGACCTTTGAGCAGATCCTTCCAATGGTGGATGTTGGAGTAGCCGACAACCAGCACCTCGCTGAACTCTGGGAACTCTTTGCGGTCCACAACAATCTGGACGTCCCGGTGCGGCAGCCAACGATTCCACTCTTTCTTCCAGTTGAGGATCAACGATGGAGGACAAACGATCACGCAGGGGTAGGCGTGTTGGACTTCGACTGCTGCGATTGCTTGAATCGTTTTACCTAACCCCATCTCGTCGGCAATAAATCCTTTTTTGACCGTTGAGATGTATTCGACTCCGGCTTTCTGGTAAGGCAACAGTTCGCCTTGGAATCCGGGGATGTTGACCTCGGCGTCCGTTGAGCGGGACTTCTCGATCAGGCTGCTGGAGGTTTCGGTGGTTGAGGTGTATGCGTCTCGGACTTCGGGGGAGATTTCGATGTCGAATCGTTCTCCGAAGGTGATTGCCGCATCACCGGATGTGATCGGTGCCAGCCATTCTTTGCTGTCGGGCGACCATGTGACTCCGGGGATCTGCTTGACTGAGCGGATCCGCACACGTTCGTACGGAAACTTGATACAAATCCAGTTTTCTCGAAGGATGATGTGTTCTGCTGCGGCGGGTGGTTCGGGCAAAGTGATGAGAGCGACTTCCTCTGTCATCTCGTACCCGTACTGGTTTATGAAGTCCCGGGCGGCCCGTACCTCGGCGACTGGGATTTCCCAAAGTTTCGAGCGTTTGTTCCATTTTGCGCCACGAATCTTTTTGATGGCGGTGACTTCTTCGAGAACGTAAGGGGTGTCGACAAGGAGCATGTCGGTGTCTAGCCACAGGTTCACGCTTTTAGTCTAGCCGTAGACAAGGAAGAACCCCCACGTCCTGCTATCCAAGGGGGAGGAGGAGAGGACGTGAGGGTTGCTTCCGTTGTGGGGGTCATCTGGTGGGGGCCAGATGTCTGTAACCCTAGCATCACAAGTTCACGAGCGCAACAACTATTGGTCAAAGATTTTTTTTCGCTCTGAGGTTGTGTCTCAGACCTATAAGTACTATATTACTAGACATGAAGAAACCCCAAAAAGGCGACATCGTCGCAACCACAATCCACGGCAACATCATTCAGGTCTGGTTCCAAAGCCCGACCGGAGACAGTAGCGACGTACAGATTTTCAATCTTGAGTGCGTCTCATACAATCAGGCAGTTGCCATCGCAAACAACATCAACGCCACGAACGGCATCGAAGTTCTCCACTTGGACTGTCTCAACGACGAGTTGGTCTACAGCGAAGACCTTGACGCTTCAGTAATCTGACCATCCCCGGCTTCCAGCAAGAGTCCGTCCCTCACAAGGGGGCGGGCTTTTTGCTATCTACGGGTACGCATCCATTCTTCAACGGTCATTTCTGCCGGGGCTAAACCGCAGCGCCAACGCGACTTCTCGGTGTCAGCCAACGCCTTACACTCCGAACATTGAACAATCGGAGGAAATTCACCGACTTCTGGGTGATCCATACCCATGTCGATAACCACCCACGAGTGGGAATCCACGTTCGCTGACGCTTCTTCCTCGGAACCTTCGAACTTCGGCTGGATCTTGATGATCTTGGACCAAAAGCGGGACATCAGGTCTCTGGTTCCGCCGGGAACAACTCGGGGTTATCGGATTGGACGATCTCTTCAACAATCAACTTCGTGTAACGCTTGCGGAGACGCCAAATCTTCTTGTTTAACTCTTCCATCTTCATGGTGGAGCGAGCCTTGAACGCAATATCGTCATCGAAATACCCGAACTTGGCAAACATTTCGTCCTGAAGATCTGCTTCGTCGAACAAAATGTCGGTAATCCAGTTCGCCCGACCGTCAATCTTGAGCATCAGGTCCGCGAGACCTTCAGTCCCGAACTCGTCGTACACCCGTGAGACCAAAGTGTCGCACAGGTGAGAGCGGTAGACCTGCTCAATATTCATGGAGCCAGACATGAAGTCTCCGATCATTTCGATCAGATCTTCTCTGGTGATCTCATCCTCGTTCTCGAACATATGTACCCCCTAACGAGAGCCGTACATACATTTTGACACAAGAACCATCAGGTAAGCGTTAGGACTGCGTCTTGGGCACGGGCTTTGGCTTTCGTCACCCACGAGTAGTAATCCATTGACGCAGCGGCCCTGTCTTCAGCCCCGGCTTCGCGGTGGTGATCAAGGTATTCGCCGATTGCGTTGTACGCCGCCCAACCGTTGAACCCGAAGCCGCCAGCATTCTTCTTCGAGATGTACAGCGATCGGACGGTCATCTGAAGATTCTCACGATTTTCCCGTTGGATCTTCGTTGCGTCCGACTTCTCAGGGAACACGCTGTCAAAAATCTTGTCGAACTGCCGTGATCCTGCTGGGACTGGGATCCGAAGCATCCGTTCAGCGGTTTGCTGGAAGTTGCGTGCCCATTCGGTTGAGATCGCAAGAACTTCGCCGGCCTGTTCCAACGCTGTGTCTTGGTTTCTGGTGTGACGAGCAGTAAAAACGCTTTTCGCCGAGTCCATCGCCATGATTACGGTGTTGAGGCAGACTGCCCGGATCGGCGTGTTTGCGTAGGTGATCGGGACTTTTCCGTCGTGACCGTTGCGGACGAGGAGGTAGCGTTCGATGCGGTCGTTGACACCTTTCGGGTCGATGACCAGTCCACCCAAGTTGATGGAGGCGAAGAACTCTTTGCCGTCTCGGAGAACACCGCAGGTTTCTACGACTGCTTCTCCTTTGGATGCGCCCACGACGTCGAGTGCTCGTTGGAGTGCTTCCCGGTTTTGAGTGGGGACGTATCGTGTGCCGACTGTGGCGAGCCCGTCGAAAGTCCCGTCTGGGTTGCTGCGTACGGTGGCTCGGGAGTTGTCGATGAGGATTGGTGTCCCATCGGGGTTCAGGATGAACTGGCCGTTGTCGTCTACGGCCGCGACTTTGGTTGTTACGACGTCAAAGTCGGCTTGGGCTGCTTCCAGCATTTGTTCTGCGGTTGCGAGTCCGTTCAGTTTTGTGCCGAGTTTGTGCCAAGGGATGTCGCCTGCGTAAGCCATCCGGGCTGTTCCATCTGCGTTGATTTCAATTCCGTGCATGTGACCCTCACTTCTCTTTAGATAAATCTATCACACGTTTGCCATTGACGTAGTTGTACACGGTCACCCGTGAAACACCACATGCGTCAGCGATTTTGTTCACCGCTTCGCGGAGTTCGAGAGCCCCGAGGTCGATGAACATCCGGATGCAGTAGCGGCGTTCTTCGATCGTCAGTTTTGACAGATCGTTAGTCAGCATCCGTCGTCGAACCTCGTCATGGAGGTGGTCGAACGCACCGTGCAGGGTGTGAAGTGGTTCTCTGAGTCCGTGCATGTCCACAGGTTACCGCGATATTGACAGAACGTCAACGTACGATCGCTGTGGCTTTCGGTTTTGTCAAGAACGGAGCGTCCTCAGGGCCACGAACGTGGGGTGCGATCCAAATCAACCTGTGTGCATCTGGGTCATCAGACGGGCCGAGCGACGGATACCACTGGTTGCGAGCGTGACCACGAACAAGTACCCGATGGTCAAGACGACAGCCCTCACCCGTGCCATCGCTGGCGTGACGAGCACGACGAAGTTTGAGGATCGTGATCGGCTCTTTGAGACCAGTCAACCTCTGTGCTTGACGACGAGTCGCCCGATTCACTTCCTCGGGGGTATCTCTGACGAGGAGTTCCTGCCAGACGAACCTGAACAACGCAACCATGAACCTGCGAACCATGCCGGAATCCTCGGAGCAGATAGTCCCGTCCGCCGAGTCCGCCAACCGAATGATCTGTTCTGCCGTATCGTCTTCTCTGGCCGTTCTCCACGCCGAGCCGAACGCCCATGCCGTGCTGTCCAAGAGCATGAGGCTGGTGTCCGGAATCAAGTCGTCGATCTGCTCTCCAACACCCGTGATGTACCTGAAGCATCCAGCGTCGGTGTACAGGTACATGAACATCCCGTCAATGGGGCGAAGGGTGCCGTCTGGGTCTTTGGTCATTACTTGGTCGGACCTTGCCCACGAGATGGCTCTGACGCCAACCATTTCGGCTTCGGGGTTCTTGTAGAACTCGCCCGTTTCCTCGTTGACATTGGTGGTGGTGACAGCGGTGACGAGAGGCTTCTCTAAGTACACGATTCCGCTGGGGGCGAACATGTCTGAGGCGTACAGTTTTTCGCCGTCGAACTCCTCGGATGCGATGGAGAGCATGTCGATCATGTCGCTAGACACGAATGTGGTCGGCTCTGCTGTGAGCGCGTACTCCTCCATGATGCAAGCCATCGTGGCGTACATGACCTGCTCGGCGGGTGAGCCATGGTCAAAGGTGTCATGGAAGTACCCGCGTCTGTGGATTGCCCAATGTTCCTTGAGCGGTCCACTCTGGGCTGTAGATGCGGGTGGGGCAGCGCGACCGGAGAGGATCTTTTTTACGGTGCTGTCGCTGAGGCTCAAGGCCTTCGGGCGGTCAGGCTCGTGGGGGAGCCAACGCAAGCAACGGTCGACCGCTTCCAGACGTTCGATGTGGTTGTGTACGGCTTTGCCGACACGAACTGTCAATGCCTCCATGACATGAAGGCTAACCCTTATTGGTCACAGAAACAACTTTGTGAAAAAATTCCTTTACGGGAACCACGGTTGCCAGCCAGAGTTGCCCCAAATCGCCAACCCGGCGGACAAAACAACACGGGGCTCGTACAACTCGTCACACGAATCAAGAACCCCATGCGACTGCAACCACCCGTCAGGCCAGTACTTCGTCGACTTACACCAAAACTGGTTGATCTGCATCAAACCGTTGGAACCACCCATCGGGTCGTCAGGATTGTGCTGTGTCGGGTCACACCGCGACTCACGATAAATCGTGTACGACAGCCGAGACAGTTCCTCCTCCGGCCAGCCAACCTCACGAGCCAAGTCCATCCACTCGTCGCATCTCCAGTCAGGACGGGACTGCGACCACGACGTCACCCGTGGAACAGTTGTTGTGGGCGCTGGGGTGATTCGATCTGGGTCGTTGAGAACCGCGTCAAAGTTCGGATCCAGCGTGATCCCTTCAGGCAACTTCGGCACCTGCGGGATGCGCTCCTCCGAATCATGGGTGTCGTGCCATGCCGGTTCGACGTACAGCGGATCGTTGGTGGCCCAGACGCCGCTCGACGGCCCCGGTGTTACCGTGGCGATTGGGTGGTCTGGACGAGCGATTTCGTAGTCGGCTTCGGTTCTGGAGCCTGCGCTGACTCCGGTGATGACGCCGATGCAGGCGAGCCATGTGATGGCTTTGCCGGCCAGAGATAAAGGAATAGCCATAGCGGACTCCTTGAGAGGGGGCAGATGGTCCCTCTATGTTACCAAACGATTACGAAATGCGTCGGTCAGTCAAGATTTTCTGCGACTTCTGGGGCTTGGGTGTAATCCAACAACCAGTCACCCAAGTCAATCTCGTCCTTCGGCGTGATGAGAACAACGAGTTGCCCGTCTTCCTCGGCAAGGGTCTGGTCGGCCGGGATCTCCAACTCCAATGAGTCGATAATCACACCCGCGATCATCTCGCAGGCCTCTCGATACTTCTCCAACGTGTCGGCGTCCGGCTCCTCACCACCGAAATCGGCGGTAAAGACGTCAAGGTTCACCAAATGTTCGAAAATTTTGATGGCGTGTTGCTGTGCTTCTTCTGGGGTCATAGCCGTCAATGTAATCCTTAAAAAAGATTTCGGCAACCCGCCCGGTTGTCACACCCACCTGATACGATGACGAACGACACAAACCCGTGTCACCCGTATCGAGGGCATGCCCTCGGAAGGAAGGCAATCATGGCAGGATCAGAAACCACGTTGATCGGGAACGTCACCAACGAACCCGAACTCAAGTACACCGCACAGGGGGCCGCGCGACTCGCGTTCTCCATCGCTGTGAACCACTACTGGACTGATGCTGACGGCGAGAAGCAGGAGCGCACCTCCTTCTTCAACGTCACAGCATGGCGGTACCTCGCAGAGGACGCGGCCGCAGTTCTGGAAAAGGGAATCGGCGTCATCGTGCAGGGCCGTCTTGAGCAGCGCACATGGGACGACGATGAGGGGAACAAGCGTTCCACGATCGACGTTCTCGCCAACAACATTGGTGTTCAGGCACGTTCAATTGAGTCGTTGGAGCGCAAGCGCCGCGACAGCAGCGGATCAGCCCCGGCGGCGAAGGCAACTTCACCTCGGAAGAAGGCTGAACCCGCAGGCGAACCGTTCTGATACAATCCGCTTGAGGAAACCCCGGTTGGAGGGAAATGGGAAGCCAACCGGGGTTTTCCCCTTTCTACAGCAAGGTTTGTCGTAGACTTGACGCATGAGCGACGACTCGAAAGCCTTGACACGCGAATTTTTGGCTGAACGCGACCTCCGCATCTTCAAAATGCGGCAGGCAGGCATCACAACCAACGAAATCGCCCGCAGATTCGGTGTGTCAACCTCGGTCGTGTCAAAAGCGATCTCCCGACAGTTAGAAAAGATGAATCGGGAAGCGTTGAACGCCTACCCGGAAGTTCTCCGCATGGAACTTGAACGACTGGACGCTCTCCAAGCCGCAATCTGGCCAATGACGCAACATCGACGAGTAACGATGGACGACGGCCAAGAAGTATCGGTCGAACCCGACATGAAAGCCATCCAACAGGTGTTGAGCATCATGGACAGACGTTCAAAACTGTTGGGCATGGAACAATCCAACCTTTCGATCCAAATGGACGTGTCCACAGACACCGCAACCCCAATCCGGGTCACGATGGCTGGAGAACTCGAAGGCGGGGCCGCCGCAGTCGACGCATTCGACCCGGCAGAAGAAGCCAAACAGTTGCTGGAACTCATGGCTCGATCTGGTGTCCTCCCGGAAGAAGATGTCCAGAAAATGCTCGGCACAGGCAACGAGGTTGTCGATGCAGAGGTTGTAGAGGAGTATGATGACACCCATGAGTGACGAAACCGTTGACAACGTAGAGCAGGCGATGGATGCGATCGCTGAAGATCTCGATATGACAATCGCAACCAAACCACCGACCGATGACGACCAAGAAGGCGTAAACGCCGACAAACAGATCCTCATCCGAGCCACCCGTGGCGAACATGAGCGTTGGAAGCGTGCCGCCGAAGTCCAAAACACGTCCATGTCGCAACTTGTCCGAGATCTCGTCAACGCACACGTACAAGGCGTACTCGACTGCCCTCACCCGCCCGAATATCGCAAAAGTTACCCGTGGGCCGAGTTCTGCCGGAAATGCGACACCCGTCTACGAGGCTGAGCCCGTGGACATCGAGTTCGACCTCGAAACTGACGGTTTCGCGATAACACGGGGCTTGATCCCGCCGCATGCGATCGACGAGTACCTCGAAGGCGCATACGCCGGCCTTTCCGAAGCACAAAAGGACAATTTGGCGTTCCAAAGCCACCCGTGGGTCCGTTCCGTCCTGTGCCACCACGAAATCAACCGTTTTGCCGCACATTGGCGTCTCAACCTCGC
>Ga0070745_1000304_pt1 | contig 31478 bp, 36 predicted proteins | sample VirMetDEL_Mar_4_FD_77438 | JGI IMG/M metagenome (GOLD analysis project Ga0070745, IMG submission 77438) | Aqueous microbial communities from the Delaware River and Bay under freshwater to marine salinity gradient to study organic matter... | ecosystem: Environmental > Aquatic > Marine > Coastal ...
TACTAGACTATCGTCTATTCCTTCTATGTATATGTGAGCATCTGTTGTTTCATCTAGATATTGTATAGCTTCTTGTAGGGATATTATATTTAGTTTTATTTCTTCTCCTAGTGTTTTCTTTATTATATTTTTTTGTTCTATTCTTTGTAGGTAGTATTCTATATCTTTTTTATATTTTTCTTTGAAGTCTTCTAGTAGGGAGAATATATCTTTATCTGTTAGAGATTTATTTTTCATTCTTATTCTCCTCACCAACAACAACCCTCCCGATTAGATTTTTTATTGTTGGAATTATTGGTTGCCATATTTGAGATTTCACAAGAAATATTTCATGGGAAAATTCTTTGCATTCGGAGCATTGTCTTTTTCCGTACCAATATTTATTATCTTCTTCTAATTCTAAATATTTTAATCTCCATGTGGGAATCCAGTCGTCTCCATCTTTGTGGTGAAGAATTAAAGAATTATTTGATTTGGATACTGCTGCTTCTGTGGCTAGATCGTATTCTGGCCATGATTGGCATTCGCATTTATTTGTTCTTTTAAATAGCGGTGTGGCTTCGTATAGAATTTTATCTTTCATTTTTTTCTCCTGTGATGATATTGATTAGATATTGTAATCTTTGGTTGTCGGGTTTTAAATTTATAATTTGCCAAGCTTTATCTTTTTTTATCCAGATTGTCATTTTATCTGTTCTCAGCTCGGTTTTGTAATCGGGGAATTGTATGCATTCTATTGTTTGGTAGAAGTATTTGCCTCTCGATTTTCTTTTATTTTTTGTTTGGTAAGATTCTTGGGGCAAGCCGTTTTCTAATCTTTGCAAACAATTTGGATAGAAAAATATCATTTCGGTTGACATGTTATTTCCTTTTTTAATTTTTTAATTATTCTTTCGTAATGATATTTTATATTTTGTCTTGTGCATCCTATTTGTCTTGCCACATAAGCATAAGACTTTCCTTCATATAGCACCCATTCCAGAATTTTTAAATCTTTTTTGTTTAGAATGGTTTCGGTTGCTTTCATCAGATAATTTGGTTTTGGAGGAGGTGGTAATTTGTTTGGGTTATCCAGATTATCTATCCAGTCATCTTCTGGATTTGGTTGTTCTTGCACCAGATCCATGAACCAATCTTTATCTCCGATATATTTAAACTTATAATGATTTGGTTTTATTTCTGGATATTCTTTTTCCAGATCTTCGATAATCTTAATATTTTTTTGCATTGCATTCATTGTCTCTCCTGATCTTGTTTGCCATTGCTTCTACCATTAAAAACTGGGCCAAGGTTTGAAATCCTTGAGCTATTAAAATATAAAATAAGATTAGTTCCATATTGTTTTTACCTCCAATTGAGAATCCCAATGATTTTCTTTGAACCATTGATTTAGTTTGTCAAGATTGTTTTGTGTAATTTTTTTATTTAAAATCATTCCATCGAATTGATATGATTGAATTTTGTATCCGTTGTGTGTCAGGGCTTTTGCGAAAAGATTAATTTTTTTGGTTTCTATTCTATTCATCATTCTGGACAAGGCTCTTCCATAATCAAACCAATCCCAGGATTTTGGTGATTTATTAAAATCTTGGAGATTTTTAAATTCTTCTTGATTATATAAAAACTTTGTGAACTTTTGTCTTGCTTTGGTCAGTAGGTCAAATTGTTCAATTTTTTGATTATTTTTCTTTTGTCCAAACATTAAGGCCAGATGGTCTGCTTTGTTTATGCCATACGCGCCCATAACTGCCGCTCTAGAGCCTTTTCCAAGGAAGACCTCTAGGATTACTATCTCGTTATGTTCCAACGCCTTCTTGCCGTATTTCTGAAGCAAATAAGAAAAGTCTGCATTATAAGATTCTTTGGCATCGATATCGCAATAATGTGAGCCTTTAAGAATAATATTTCTTAATTCTTTTGGACAACCTTGTAAAGAAGGAGAAGTTGCAACCATTCTTTCTCCTCTTTTTATATAAGTTGTATGAAGTTCTCCGCTTTCATTTACATAAAGAGAAAGGGCAAAAAGATAATCTATGCAAGTTATTTGTTTCTCTTCATCTTTAATTTTTAAACATTCTGATTTGTAATGATCTAGCTTTCTGTGGAAAGCGGAGTCTAGTTTTGCTACGGTAGACCATTTTGTTTTCATGTCGGCCATCTTGGTTAGCTTTGCTTCTTTCTTTTCGGTAGCCACAAAATGCTTTGGTTTAATTTCTTTCTTAACAATATCCCACAATTGAGGAAAGTTTTCGGTTAATTCATAACCTTTTGTCCAAGCATTAGATTTATCTCCATATGAATAAGATGAAGAAACTTCTTTTATTAAAAATCCTAAATGATTATCCCAGTTTACCTTGTAGTTTGTATCGTATGCGTGAGCTGTTCTTGTGTCAAAGTAAACCCAGTTTTGATTTAGCTTGTGTCTCTTGCCAAACTTTAACTTGCAGCAGGATTTAATTAAAAAATCTTTTTGTGTTTTTGTTCTAGTGTCCCAAAACTTTTGCGGTGTCATCGTACCTCCAAGAAAAATAACATCGTGTACACTTAATATACACATGATAGTAAAATATTAGCAGATTTCGACGAAAAATCATAAGTTTTTTTTCAAAAGTTCGAACCATTGAGGATTTTTTATCTCAAAAGATGAGGAGGGATATACCCTGCCATCTAAGACAAACAAGATGTAGGGGTTTTCATCTGACCAACGAAAGATAAATCCGATTTTATTTTCTTCCCACCAAATCTCATCAATCTCTTCATAACCTTCGAATTTATATTTTTTAGCTGCAGGCTTACCACCAAATGCTTTTGGGTTCTTGTTTTTTCTGTATGGAAAAACTGTAAAGCTAACTGGCGATGTAAATGTTATTATAATTTTATTCATATTCCCTCCAAGGATATTTATATTATATACGTCGTATACATTCTATACAAAAGAATTACTATATTCCCCTTTTTTTCTCTTCCAGGCTCCGCCTCTCCTATAGTTACTACTTTTGATAATAGGCTATAGAGATAGCTGGAACACCATATTTTCGTGGGAATTTTTTTTAAATTTATTTTTGAGAATGCCCCAATATTTCTTTTACATTTTGTGTATAGTGGTAGAAGTAATTATTTACCACGGACAGATTTTAAAGCCATTTAGATGTCCACAACTACATACATAAATAACATCCTATGTTTAAACCTCAGAGGTCCCTCCAAGTCTCTGGGGTTTTTTTATATTATTTCAACTTCTATTTTGAAATGCCACACACCTTTTTCATAGGTCTTGGCTCCCCAGATTTCTTTTATTTGAGAATCATCTGTATAGATAATACCTTGGAGAGAATCGCATATACAATCAAATGCATTTTGTATATCCCTCTTTGTTCTGTCTCCCCATGTAACGTGCAGAGATAGCTTGTATTCTTTGTCTAGAGGCCAAGCTGTACAACTGAGCCTCTGCCATTCTTTAACAGCCTCATGAGCTATTTCTTGACAATAAGATTCAAACAACTTTACATCTTTCTTTTTATAGGCCCTGCCGTTTTTTCTAGCAAACTTAAGATTGTTTTTTTTTGACACAGCTTTGCGGTATCCCTCTATAATTATTTTCATATAATCTCCTACAATACAGAAAAGGTAAACATGCAGTATCCAAAATTAAAAGAATTATTACAGGACGTAAAATATAAAGAAAATTTATCCTACAGCAAATTAGCTAAAGAACTTGGCGTTCATAAAAATGTAATTTATTCTTGGTTTAATGGATTAAGATTTCCAAGGGCTGCATCAATACTTCCCCTATCTTATGCAATTTATAAAAATAAAAGATTGGCAAGACAGTTAGCTTTTAAAATATTAGAAGTCTCTATATAAATTATATAATATAACTTCTATTAATACTTTACTTTTAAGTGTAAGTAGTTTTAATAGGAGCTTATATGTCATTTAATAAAGACGAAAAGATTGGCCAAATAGGTCAAAAGGTTGTAGAAGAATATTTTAATTTTATGAAAAGAAAAGGAGCGATCAAAGATTGGTGCGAAACAAAACATTTTATATTTCAGCACTTAGGTTTGAATTACGAAACAGATTATGTTTTATGGACTAGAAAAGGTACTACAGCAGGCTCTGAAGTTAAATGCCTAGCTGGTACTAAGTGGGTTAAGAAAGAGGGGAAGTGGTCTGAGCAGCCTTTAGATACCCATTGTATAGAAGCATGGCAGGATGATGCAAAGACGCGTAGACCTGGATGGATAAAGGCTGCAAAGTCAAACAAGTTAAGATGGATATTTATTTATAATAGATGGCAAAAGAAAGTCTATAGATATGATGCACATATATTTTATAATAAATTTTTAGAAGCAGAGCCTAGCTTGCATTTGGTTAGGTGCAAACAAAAAAAACAGGATAACCAAGGTTGGATATTCCTGTTTAATATGGAGGATAAAGATTGGGGCTTTAAAGATACATGGAACGGAGGGTGGGATTCGAACCCACAGGGTTTCGGTTCGTAGCCGCATACCATAATCCGATTAGCCCCCGCTTATTTTTTTTCCATGCTGTCAATTAGTTCTGCTGCAATATCTATCAAATCAGCAGCCATGTCTTTTACTTCATCTGGTGTATAACCACCGCCACTATATTGTACTGCCTTCTTGGCCAATCCCAATAATTTTGGAATTAATTTAAAAAAATCTATTTTCATTATTTCTCCTTGTCTAGTAATCTTTCAATGAATTGTAATCGCAAATCTAACTTCTGGACAGCCTGTGAAAATAATTTTCTATCTTCTTTCATCTCTTCAAGAATATCTTTCATTACATCTCTTTGATACTTGATAAAAGAATGAATAAAATATATAGAAAGAACACAAGCCCCCAATGCGGAGCCTAAACTTTGCACTACTTCTGGTGTAAATATTTCCATAACTAAGTCCTTTTGTAAAAAAAGCGGGGGGTGGCAAACCATACCACCCCCCTGAGACACACAACTAGGTTGGGCGATCTAATTTAATTATGCAAAATATCTAGCTTCCAAAGAATCAGAAGAAGAAATGTTAGCACCAAAAGTAACGGTGGTTGTTCCAGCAGAAGTGGTAACAGTATATTCATCTGCATCTGCAGGAGAAGAAGCAACTTTCTTAGCAAGAAGACCGTTCTTAAATACCATAACCATATTGGCCATAATATCATCAACTTCGTTTGCAAGAGCAAAAGCAGCTGTAGATCCGTCAGGTGAAAAGACATCTTGTCTTGCTCCAAAAGTAAGTTTCGCTGGAGATACAATGTCATCAGCCATCTTAGCAGAAGTTGAAACAGCTCCGTCTGCAAGTTTTGAAGAATCCACAGCGTTCGCTGCAAGCTGAGCTGTGTCAATTCCCAAGTCAGAAACCTTAACACCATTAGCTCCTACACTAAGTGTAGAACCATCTGCTTCAACTGCAAAAGACTGAGCAGCAGAACCATCATAGTTGGTTCCAGTAAGACCGTTTCCAGCAGAAAGTGCATCAAGGTTAGTACCGAGAGCCTTTCCAGAAATACTGTCGTTTTGAAGTTTTGCATTTGCAATTGCGTTGTCAGCAATGTAAAGTCCATCAGCATCTTTAGTGATAGCACCACCAGATTCTGCTTTAACTTTTACATCAAGTTTTCCAGTAGTGAACTGAAGACCAGGATTTGTTGCAAGGTCAACAGAAATTACATCGGGATCTCCAGATGTATCAATGTCAATACCGTCTCCACCTGAAAATGAATCGGGTACTTGTGCGTCAACATATGCCTTAATAGCTGATGCTGAAGCTAGTTTGTTGGCGTTACCAACAAGTGATGTCTCAATGTCAGAAGACAAGAATTTGCCATAAGCAATGACACCGTCTTGAATCTGCGCGTTCGAAATTTGTATAGCCATGATATGCTCCTAATGATTGTTTTTAGCTAAAAATCCTCAACAGAGAGGTTTATAAACAACTTCTAAATTATCTGCAGTTGTAACAGGTGTAGTTAGAAGTCGAAACTGATTTAGAGATATAATCTCAACATCAGAGGTTAGCCTCTGCTTAAGGCCATTTATATATACCCTAAGCGTGTCAGTTAAAAACGGTTCAGTTGTTATATAGTTCTTATCGGTTCCGTCAATCTGAGATGTCAAGTCTTCTTGTTTTATTTCTGGATTAAATACATCTGTCATTAATGCACCTGTCTGTAAAGAAGAATCACTTCGTCTAGTGTTGCCCCAGCAACTGCTGTCTTTACAAATATATTTAAAGGATATTCGTCAGTGAATTGTGCTTCATATTTGTATATAGCTGTACCTTTCGTAGAATCTGTCAGACCTTTGGTTAGTTTGGCTGAACAATCACACATAGTTGTTAGATCACCTTCAGCATCTTCTGTAAGGCGTGTAGTGATTGCTACTTCGTCAGAATCCAATCCAGAAAGTCTAACGATAATTGTGGAAAGTATTCCATTAAATTTTCTATCTCCCAACGTAGCGGCTGGTTGAAGGCCATATGCTGTTCCATATGAAGTACCAACTGCTATATTAGGAGCTAATCTTAAGGCAAACATTCTGCTCATAAAGGCTCCTTATTTTGTGTGCGTCTCTATACTTCTCAGTTGTAAAAGGAGCATTATTTTTCCTTAGCTTGTTGTCTTTGTTTGCTGATTTCTGATTTCTTTCTTTTTATTTCTTCTTCTAAAAGTTTCTTTCTATTTAAAAGATTAAACATCTCTTGCCTTCTAGGTTCTGCCATTCTCAGAGGTTTACCTGCAGCTCTTTCCAAGAAAGAAGATCCTCTGTATCCATAAGAAGTTTCTGTGAAAACTTTTAACCAATCTTGTGAGAAAGCCAAAACACCAGTTGAGGCAACCCATTCCATAAATTCAGAATATTTTCTTTGTTGTTCAGCATCCATTGGAAACTTATAGTATCCATCTCCAATCTTGACACCAGTAAGTTCATCCGCAACAATAGGCTGCACAGGTGAGCCTGTTATCATATTAAACATTGCCCCAACTTCATATGGGTCATCTGTATATCCAGAAAATAATTTTGCAATTTCTAACTGTTCAGCAGGAATTGACTGTCTTTTCATTTGTTCAAAAGGTGTTTTAAATCCTAATAAACGTCTGCCCAAAGGATTTGTAGCTCCACCAACGACTGAAGGTATAGCATCTGTAAGAGGAGCTGAAAGAATCTGAGACATAACCATAAAAGCATCTAATGCAGGTATAGCTGGAGAGGTCATATAATAGTCATAATCCTCGCTTTTGTCTTCTTTTCTGTACATTATGGTTTTGTTGTAAACATAATCTGGAAAGAAAACATTCTTTGCAAAATTCTTTTTATCATTAAGGTCAAACTGAACGGCCTCAACACCTCTGTCTAGTTTTAGAATATTATAAAATCTTTTTAACTTTCTAGCATCTCCTAATGCTCTAACAAAAGTTCCCAAGTTCTGTCTTTGGAAAGCCCAGAAAACTAAGAATGTAGACGTTGCAGCTCTTTCCTGCTGTGACATATCGCCATAATCAAACATGGACCTTCTGGCTATATTCTGAGCCTCGTAAAAGCTGCGTCCTTCTTCTAGGGCTTTTATCATATTTGAGGCTCTAAATGTCATGTCTTCTTTAATCATTAATTCATCCAAGCCAGCCTTTGCTCCTCTTGGCGCACGTCTTAATTTTCTAAAAAAGTTTCTAAGCCATTCTCCATCCATTAAATTATTATCTTCAATAAATTTAATTATGGCTTCATCATTTATTGCGGATTGCAAAAAAGACATTTCAGTTCTAGCTCCACCTCTTTGAACGCCTTCATATATTTCACCATAGGTGTATACACGACCATCAGGGGATGTTGCAGCTATTTTAAAATAATCTCTACTTTTTGGCCCAGAAGCCATCATAGCTCTTACACCTTTTCCAGTGTTTTTAATTCCAGCTCTTTTTCCTATGGTTGTGTGATATATAAATGGAGCGGTCATAATATTGTTTACATGAAACTGAACCCTTAACGAAAGAACCGATGTATAGAAAATAGACATCAATCCATTCATAAATTTAGATAACTGCCTAAAAGCACCGATACCTTCTCCTTGTACCAATTTGTCAAGTTCTGCAGTTAAAGGCCCTATTCTTCCAGATGTAACTTGTTTTTTAAGTTCATCGTATACATCCTCACCAAGAATGATTCTCGACATTCTTTCTTTGCTTGGGTCCAATAGAGCATTTAAAACCTCATCAACATCATCCATATTGTTGTTTAGTTTTATTTCTAAGTTATTTTTTCTAATAACTTGCTCTGCCATGTTTTGAATACCAGAAGCATATTCTGAAGCATCAGATAAAGTTTGTTTGAAGAAGACCCTTTTTGAATACTTTTCCATTGCTTTATTAAACTTTGAATCAGAATTAGCAAAAATAATTTCATCTAACATAGAACCAGGCTGTGTAGCTTGTAAGTATTTTTGCACAGCAAAACGCTGAGATACTTGCTTGCCAGAATTAAAATATTGAGATATGTGTGATTTTACATCGTCAAAAATCATATCATTTGGAGATGTATACCCATAAGCCTCCATCATATCTTCTTGCATGTTTTGGGTTAGATCGTTATATCTACGCTCACCAACAAAGTATTTAGGCTCAACAGCAAATGTTCCTTCAGAGATTCCTTCCAAAACTTTTTTATTTATTATTCTAGAACCTTCAGAATAATAATACATTGCCAAAGATACCCTATCTCTCAAATCATCTTTTATTCTTGCAAAACGATCTTGAATTAAATCTGATGTAACACCAGGTTTTAAGTTTCCAGGTTTTGCTAAAATTGCTTCATAATCTGATAAAAGTTTTACATACTGATTCCAAAAGGTTTGGGGCTGCTGATAAGCTCTTAAAGCAAATTCTGATGCTACATCTTCTAATTCATCCAAACCTCTGGCATTTAAAAGGTCATTGCTATACAACTGAGCATTCCCAGATAACTTTCCAAAGAATGTAGGCTTAGCTTCGGAAACAAAAAATAATCTATTTAAAGACCAAGAAGCCATATCTTGCAAATTTGAAAGAGAAAATGCTTCAGATGGAGAAAGTGATTTTAAAGGCTTTGGTCTTACAGCCTCAGGCTTTGGACCAATAACATACTTCTCAATGCCTGCTTTCATTTGATTATATCTTTCTTCTAACAAAATAATTCTTTCTTCTATTTCTTCGGTTTGTTTTTTCTTTCTTTGTTTTAAAAGTTTATTCTCTCTTTTCTTTATAGAATTTTTTATATCTTCTTTGGAAAGATTGGCAATTCTTTCTAGCTTATCAACTTCATCAGAAAGAGATTCAAATCTTTCAAAATATTCTTCTTTTGTTAAGATTCCTTGTTTTTCTAAATTGTTTAATCTGTTAACTTCTTGTTGCAGCTCTGCTAATTGGTCTCTCTTGGCTTCATTTTGTACTTCTGCCATAATTTTTTCAAATTCAGCAAGTTCTTTTTTCTCTTCTTCTCCAAGAGAAACTTTTTTTCTGCCCTCTGCCTTTGCTTCTTTTTTTAATTTATCTAAAGTTAACTTTAAGGCTTCTAAACGTTCAAGCCCTTCTTTTGCTCTTTGGTCATAACCTTCTTCTATTTTTTTTCTTTTTGCTCTAGTTTCAGCAACATCATCAATGGCTTTTTGAACATCCAAACGGGTTCCACCTTTTGGACCAACAATCAAAGCACCCAAGGCTTCTTGCTTGGTAGGAACCCTGTCTGGGTCTAAACCATACAATTCTCTTGTTGCTTTATCTTTCATTAAGGACTTCATGTCTCTTCTCAGAGCTAAGTCCATTGTTGATGCTTCTTTTTTTACTTCATCATAAATTCTAGACTGAGCAATAGTTTCTGCAGATTGAGGAGGCGCTTTTAAAGTTTCTTTTGGTATTTCTAATCTTAATATTTTTGCAGCTGTAAATTCCCAACCTGCTTTTAAAAGAGGAACTACTTTCTCTCCAACAAATCCTGTACCTCTTACACCTTCTGCTTCTAAAAACTGCGCTTTTATCTTTGGAGAAAGTTTATCTATATCTTCTTTGGTCAAAACACCAGTTTGAGATTTTAAAGATTTAGCTGTCTCATCAATATTTATTTCTCTTAAATAATTATAATCATCAAAATATAATTTATTTTGTTGAATAGATTGCTCAATAGCTGCAGCTCTAGAGGCAGGAATAGAACCTGATTCTAATCTAGTAACTATAGAAGCAGAGAGGTTAGCTTTATCTGCATCAAGAACTTCAAAGTATGCTCTTCTAGCTAAAGGCTCAGCAAAACCTCCAATCTCAGGTTCAAATACTTCAGCTTGTGTACCTCTTTGTCTAGGGGCTTGAGGTAAATCTACACCAGTTCTATTTGTAGAAATATTATTTAATTCTTTTGCCAAATCTGTTTTGTTAGATTGAGCTAAGATTTCAGGTATACGCTCAGAATGCGCCCATGTAGAACGTGTAATAGATACAGCTTCTTCGATACCTCTCATATCTGGTAAGAAATCAAAAACTATTTCTCTCGCATATATCTGATCAAGAACGCCTTTCAATCCTCTTTCCATAGAAATTACTGTATCTAAATCTGCTCCAACAAAATCTTCTATTTTCTTCCCATGTCTAGACAACAAGATATCATCTATAAGTTTAAAGTCTGCCTTAGGGTATTTAGCTTTTATTTCTGTTCTTGTTAGGGCTGGTGCCGCCCTCCCTTCTATAGTTACTACTTTTAAAGAATCATCAATAGCAGCCTGTGTAGCCTTTCTTTTTTGATTTATTTCTAATAAACTTTTCCCGTAATCATCACCAGTTTTTGGAAGAGATGCATCATCTGCAATTGCTTTTGCATCTAATATTTTTTCTCCCTCATCTAGTTTTTTTCTTAAAAAACGAGCATAATCAGAATTTCCATGACCTCTTCTTTCTATAGTTTTCATTACCTTTTCAGATGTAGCCTCACCAGATTGAAGAACTTCTCTTGCTGCTCTTTCTGCTCCCATAGAATCTGATAATCTATCTGCCATGTGAAAAGTAACATTTGCATGAACTGGATTTTTAGCAAATTTTTTAAGAGAAGGAACCCTGTTTAAAACCAAAGATATTCCATTAAAATCATTTAAGAATTCTTGCGCACCAGACTTGCTTAATATTTTTGCTATTTCAAGAGGAGAGGTGGATTGGTTTAATCTTTTCTGTGCTTTATATAATTTTGCGGCATTTTTGCTCATCTTTCCTGTGGCTGCAGCCAAACCAAATGTTGGATCTAAAAAATCTGTAATAAATCCACCACCAATTGTAGTCCACTTCTGCCAACCTTCCAATCCTAATTTATCAGCATCTTCTACTGCTTGACCTGTAAATCCTTTATTTAAAGCAATATTTGCCAATACAGGAGATTCTTTATATAAAGGTTGGTTCTTGGCTCTGTATTGCCTTCTCTGGTTCTCTAAATCTTCTCCAGCTGTAATCTCACCTACAAAGCCAGCAAGAGCGTTAAAAGGCGTAAGAGCGGCTCTCATTAACCAAGCCTCGGTTGTCTCCGCAGTTCCACCAAAAGGAGATACATCTTGAAAGAAACCTCTATCAATAAATTCTTTTGGTTTTTTAATTACATCTTTCTTTTTTGCTTCATCAAGCCACCATTCAGAACCAGAAAATCCTTCTCTTTTTAAAGTTTCAATTCTTGCAATAGCATCAGCATCTGCATCTTTTAACTTTTGAGGTCTGTTTGGAAAGTTATATATGTTTTGTTTTTCTCCAGAAGTAGCAGCAGCAATATTATCTCTAATTAAATTATCTTCTTTTTCACTATAAAAAGGTGCAGTGGTAGTTCTGTTTGTTGAAGCGATATACTGAGCAACTTCTTGGGGTACAGTTATAAAAGAATCAGCACCAACAGGAATGTTAAGCCATTCTATTGGTTTGTTTATTATTTCTATTTTATTTTTCTCTCCATAAACCTTACGCTTTTCTTCCAAACTTGCTTTTAAGAATGCTTGCTGGACAGGAGATAAATCAGGTACAAATCCACCTTCGGATACTTGTTTTTGATAAGCCCTAATATAAGGATCTTCAGATCCTCCCTTATAAAATTCTCCCTTTTCATAAGCATCAATATCATCAATTTTTAATTGTTTTGCTTCATTTAGTTGGCCGATTTCTTTTAAAGTTTCTGCCAATATTTCTGAAAAATCTAAAGCAGGTTCTTTCGGGTCTCTTCTAACCTTATCAGTATATTCAAACTTTTTTCTTTCATAAGCAGCAAGAACACCCTTTGCTTGAGCATTAGCTTCATCAGGTGTTAAACCTTTGGATTCTAATAAATCTTGTATGCTTTTAAGATTAACGACACCTTCTGGAGCCTTAGTTATTCTTTGTTGTGGAGATATGGCTGTGCCAAAACCTACTTCTTGTGTAGGCGGAATCTCAACAATGGGAGCTGGTGTTGCGTCAAAAACTTGAAAAATAGGATTCTTTTTCTTTTTTTCTTCAGTTTCTACACCAGGTCCAGTTTGTTTAAATGGAGGTGTTATAAATTTATTATAAACATCCTTTTTGTTTTCTTCTCTTAGCTGTTCTAAGTTAACAGGAATATCTAATGTTTTATATTGCAATTCCTGTTGCATGGTTTTTAATTCAATAAGTTCATTAGCCAAAGTATTTCTTACGCCGCCTCCGGCGGCTATTAAAGGCAAAGGTGTTGGAGCATACACAGATGGTTCTGCAACCTTTGGTATACCCAAATAATCTTCATACACCCTAGGTGTAGTAACGCCACCTGTAAGTAGCTGAGCCTCTAAATCTTTAATTCTTTTTTCTAATTCATCTGGTGTCATTACTTATTCATCTCACTAATAGCCATTCTTGCATAAGCTGACAAAAACTTTCTAGCATCAGCTCTTTCTATCTCTGAAGTAAAATAATTATCTATTTCAGCGTAAGCAATTCTAAATGCATTTTCTAGTTCTGCCTGTGTTCTATAATTTATAGGTTTAAATAATTCCAAAACACCTTGTACATATTTTGGTTTTTCATCTCTATCGATAAGAGATTTAACTTCTTCATTTGTAAGATCTTGAGAAGCAGAAACTGCTTCGGCCTTTAGTTCAAGGTCTTTAACTTTTTCAGCCTGAACAGGAGATTGTTTTTCTTTTTTAGGTTCTAACTGAGACATATCAACTTCTAAAGTTGTCATGTCTAATCCTCTATCCATAACAGGAGGTGTTCTTCTAATGGCAGATACGGCATCATCTAAAAATGGAATACCTGTTGCTCCAAAGGGTGAAGAAACTGGTAAGCCCGTTTGAGGCGTTGTTTGTCCAGCAGACTGAGATAACATAGCTTCTGCAGGAGGTGCTTCCATTATTGGGTCTATTCCAGAATATTCAAATTGAGGCTCTCTTTGAGGTTGCACCAAACCCATTTCTTCATCAGTTAAATCTAAAGTTTCCATTTCCCTTAATCTATCCACAACACTTGGACCTGCTTCAGGAACACCTAACGCTTCAGCTCTTTCTTCTACAGATTGTGTGAAAGGTCTATCAGATTGAAAATCTTGAGGCATTGCAGCTTGTTGAGGCTCTGCAGACTGTCCCCTTTCAAAGCCTCTTGTTAGGCTGGGGTCATACATAGGTTGAGGTTGAATGGCAGGTTCTGGTTCTGGCAAATCTAACAAAAATTGTCTTTGTTCTTCTATAGTTTCAGGAAACTGCTGAGGAACAGGTGTTTCGGGAAGTCTTAATTTTTCTCTTGCGGCTTCTCTTGTCCTTCCTATAAAATCAGCTTCTACAGGTTGGGGAAGCATTAGTTCTGGTTGCTGTATTGGCTTTGGAGGTTGAGCTAATTCTAATTTTAAATTGTTTCTTTGATTCTTTAAAATATTTTTTTCAGTTTGTATAGCGTCAATATAAGCTTGTCTATCTGCTCTACTTATACCAGTTCTTCCTCTTGTGGTTGTAGAAGATATAATAGACTTAGCACCACCAGGCAAATAGGCTCTGTTATCCTTTTTTTCTATTATATCTATTTGTTTTATATTGTTAGTTTTTTGATCTTCTAATGCATTTGCAGCGTCTTCATAAGGCTTGGCAAGATTAGGAACAGATGCAAACTTTGCAGCTTGCGCTCTATTCTTACCAATCCTCTCATCCAACATTCTATTTTCTTCTGTAAGTTGTTTCCAACTTCTAGTAAAAGGATGCTCAATAATTCTACCACCAGAAGAAACAGAAGTTCCAACACCTGTAGAAAAAGGTTTTTCTTGTTCCAAAGTTAATTTTCTAATTTGTTCATCTAACTTTACAACCCTTTTTTCTTTTGATTCTTTATCTTTAACTTGTTCTTTTCTCATACGCTCAGCAATGCTTTGTTGCTGTTTGTATGTAGCAAGTCCTCTTTGAACATCGGCTTGGTATTCAGCGATATCTCTTTCCAATTCTATTTTTGCTTGTTGTTGAGCAGCAGAAAGCGCCTCACGTTTAGCTCTTGTGGCTAAGTTTGCGAATTGAGAAGCTATATTGTATGCTCTTGGACTTCCCTCTATAACATAAGTTGTATAAGGTGTACCTTTTACTGGTTTGATTGCCATTAGTGCCTCACTATTGTAATATTCTAAAAAGTTCTAGGACTTCTCTATTTCCTCTTGCTTTTAATTTATTTGCAACTTGTTGGGCTTCTGATTGTGTAAAGCCATAAGTATTCATTAAATTATTTATAACTTCCTGTCCTACGCCTGCAGGTCCAGCAAGAGGATCTATTCCTAAAATTCTATCTGGAGCTAAGCCACCCAAAGCAGTTTGTCCTGCAGCAACAAAAGGAGCAACTTGTGCTTCTAATCTTCTACGTTCTCTTTCGGCTTGAGCTGCTTCTAAATCTCTAATATATTGTTCTTGTCTTTGTTTTTCTTGAATATCTGCGGTTTCGATTTGGCCTTGCATTTGCTGAACACGTCTTGCTGCAGCTTCATCTTCCATTTGCGCTTGAAGAAGTTCTTGTCCAGGCTGAACACCAGAAGTCCCAGCCAACAATCTTCTACGTTCTGCATCAGCTCTTTGTTGAGATTGTCTAGCACCTTGACTTAACTGGGCTTGCAATCTTTCCCTTTCTTGTGTAGAAAGACCAAGTGTGCCTAATTCTTGTTGTTTTTGTAATTTTTCTAATTCTCTTTTTCTTGCTTTTTCATAGTCAGTTTCTACCAAATCAGGTATTCCCGCTACAGCAGTTCCTGCTGCTGCCAATCCTGATAATCCTGCTAATGATAATGGGTCCATAGTATTCTCCTATTAAATCTTATAAGTAAAATAATTCTACTGTTATACTTCTAGCTGAAGCATAAGCAGTTTCTGCATGAGGATTTACAGCAACACCAAAGCCATAAGTTCCAGCCTCAGTTAAACTTACTTTTTGTGTAATCATAATTGACCTGTAACCAGCATCATTTCCTCCTCCTCCAGGGTCAAGTGTATCTGATGCAGCTCCAGTTGGCGCAAAACCATATCCATCTGTTTCTAGTTCAAAAAGTGATCTTGTTCAATCAGATAATTTTCTTGTTATAAGAATGATTTCGTTTTGCCAATGTCCATCACCAGGCCCACCGTTTTTGTGAGAAGGACCGCCTCCTGCATAATCTGTATTTTCTTCTACAGCATAAAGAATATAATAAGTTACAATAGCTTCACATGCTGCCTTTGCTTTTACGCGAGCAGCTATATTTGCAATTCCTTGCCATTGAACACCTGTTGTTTGTATAGCTGCAGGCTTTGCTGTAGAGGTTTGATATGAACGTCCATCCAAAAGTTCAAGTTGATTTTGTGAGCCTGTATCTGATGTAACAAATTCATAATAATTATCTACAGCACACAGTTCTCCTTTTGCCAAAACAGAATATTCTAAATCCTGACCAATATCTGCAGTTTCAATTTCTTGATTTACATAATCTTGAAGTGCTTCTTCATTTAATTTTATATTATCAGAATTTAAATTTTGAGAAGTTACATATGTATGCGGTTGTGTAAATGCCATGTTATCTCCTAGTTGTAAACCAAAATAGCATTTAAATTAGCTCTGTCTACAACAAGTGTGTTAGACGAATTACCAACAATAGCTTGTAAGGTTAAAGATTGAATTTGTGTGCCAGAAGGAATCACAACACATTGTGTTCCTGCACAAGACCTCCAGTTTATAGGGTCTGTATTTATAGCTGACGTGTCAGTATCGCCAGAACGAGCAGAAAAAGAATAAAAGCCAAAGCAGGTGTCAAGGGTACTTCCTCCTGAAAGTTGAACAACAACTTTAAATGCATAAGCATTATCTTCATAAGTTGCTGATGCACCAGTGTCATTAAAAGTAAGCTCTCCAATAAGTACATCGAAATGTATTCTTAAAAGAGCATCTACAGATGGTGTTTCATTATAATTTACTAAAATAGTTCCACCATCTATTACAACATTAGTCCAAGAAGTAGAAGTGGTAGAAAACTGGTCAGCAACAACTTTGTTTGCTTGTCTAGAAAAAGATTGAATTTGTGTTAAATCTGCAGTTGGAGACCAATGTTTTTTTATTAAAGAATTAGCTGCCAAATTATCATTCTGGACAGTAAGACCTGCTGCTTCTACATAAGGTAAATTTAGATTTGTAGCAGTAGGTACTTCTCCTTCTTTTAAATATTTTCCATTAAGTATTGCCATATATCACCTGTATTGATTCCTTGCCCATAAACCTACACCCCAAATCTCTAAATCTGTTGTAGGGTCACCAGTATAAAGAGGAGGGTCGCCAGTTTCTATGGCATTATTTGTCCAAGTTTTCCAACGAATATCTATTCTTATTTGTTGAGACCCTACAGGAACAGAAAAAGGAATAACTAAATTTTCTCCTCTAGGATAAACTTTTCCAGATTCTGCAATTAAAACATCATTTACAAAGACACCCCAGCGCGTCCACCAGTCAAATCCTGTTCTTGCAGATATCACAGGATCTGACCCGTATTGAACAACATTGATACCATGTCTAAAATTAACCCTAGCGCAGCCCGTCAGCATGCCTTCTTTCATTTGGTCAAAAATAAATAATCTTTCAAAGTTTGCATTTAATTCTTCAACCTTATTCCAACCTTTGTTCCAATCTTCGGTTTTTAAATCAAATGAGGTAATTCTATTAAACCAGTTTATGGCAGAACCATGAGCCAGTTGTGTACGGTTTACTTCATAATAAGTTTGACTGGCTCCAGTCCATTTAAATTTATCTTCTGTAAGTGTGCCTGTATCTTCTTCTACAGGTGCGGAGAATGAAGATTCTGAAATAGAATATACGGGAATATTTTGAGAATCTAATTTTCCATTAATTTCATTAATCAACTGAGATGGGTTCGAATTAAGTGTATTTGGAACAACCATCTCATTTTGTATTTGTATTTGTTTAGAAAACTTTTTAGACATATTACCTCGGTTGACTTGCTTGTATGTTAATAGCTTGGTTTAGTATGCTCATAGATTCACCTGCAGTATTTAGTCTAAACCCTAACAACTGAAACGGAACAGGTTGGTCACCTTGGACTTTAAATTTAAATTGATTTACTAAACCTGTATTAACATCAAATCTTAATCTTATTTTTCTTGCACCATGTATTTGGGAAGTTTCAATAACAAATGGGTTTTTTGTTATTGTTGAGAAAGAAGAACCTACGGTTACAGGAGGCTCATCTAATGTGAATACAACTTTAGATTCTGCTTGTTTCTGGACAGGCGTTACCTGATCAGATACTTCATGGTCTTTATAATAAAATAATTTTAAATCAGTATCTCCTCTAGCTATAAGTTCTAGCTCAACAGAAAAGATTCTTACTGCTCCCAATTCAAAATGTATCCATGCAGATTCCCATTCGGCTTGTATCCAGTTAGTTTCGGCAACAGACCAAGTTAAACCATCTTCATCATTTGTTACAGTTGCAGTTTGCGACCAATAAGGATTTGCACACCAAACATGCAAAGGCCCAAACAAAGAAGTCTCAGAGCCTATATTTCTTGCATCTGTAAGCGTTGGTTTTGCTCCCAAAACAAAATTACCATTTACATCTGTACCAATAGCTGAAAAATAAAATAAAATATCATCTGCTTCATCCTGAGCAGCTCTAATAGAAAACTGAGGTTTTTGATAAGCAGTATGTACAATAACGCCTTTCGATGGTACTTCCTCATATCCCGTTGGATAATGAAACCAAGATTCTTCTTCTTTTGGAGAATAAGCCGCAACAACCTTTGCAATGGCTGCTTGATTTATCTCAGCCCATTCATCATCTATAAAATTAGATATTTTATTTATTGTTACAACAGAACCACCATCTAATCCTCCAGATAAAACCCAAATGCCTTCAATGTTTGCAAACATTAAACCTTGTCTTGGATTAAGATGCACAGAATTAGCCGCTAATGTACCTACAGAAGAAGATATTGTGCCAAAGGTGTATCCACCTCTACCATCTGGTCTAACGATGTTTATGGCGTTCTCACGAAACACTATAAGGTTATTATAATAAGATTGTATTTGTGTTATATCTCCACCATCAAGATTTCCTAAATCAAATTGGTTTAGTTGTGGAAATTGTTCAGGAATTCCTTTATCAGAATAAATTAACAAATCTCCTTTTGCTAACCACATCCTTCCATCCCAGTTTTCGCCAAATGCAAAATCTGTGTTGATTATTGAAGAAGATAAATTAGATGGCGCTTCAGTTATAAGAGAAGTATCAGCAAAATAATCTATATAAAAATCAGAACAGTTTTCATTAATTTGTTTTAAAAAATAAAACACTTGAGGTTGAGCAGATGCATCATTATCTACACGAACATTTTTTGTTCTATATAACCTTCTAGCTGCGCATGCTTCTGTACAAATAGGAAGATTTATTGTTATTCCAAACTTGTATTCTCCACCTTCCGCTGGTTCTTGTGGAACTGCCCATTCAATACCTTCTGCAGAAGAAAGAGGAGATTCTGCACCGTCTTCAGTAATATAAGAAAATTTATAATAATAAAGATTTGTATCACCTGTGGTATCTCCCAAGCCTATAGGTTCGGTAGATAAAAAGTAAGGCGTTCCTGTACCTGAAAGTAATTGTTCGTTTTGTGTATACGTTGGTTGTATGGTTATTGGGTCAATAGATGGTGTAGGAATTGTAAAAGAAAAGTCTCTCCAGTTATCAGCACCTTGAAACCAAATAGGCTTATCAACACCATTTAAAATTAAAAGTTTCTTTCCAAAAGGAATATATTGCGTTCCAGCTTCATTTTTTCTTGGAATATTTCTTCCGCTATCTATTTCAAATATATCATTATCATAATAAGCAGATCCAGAATATGTTGAACCTTGTCCTTTATTTCCTAAGAAATAATAAAGATATCCTCCTTGCTCAACAAAATGATATACCTGTCCAGAACCAGGCTTTTTCCATATAAAAAAAGAATCAACTTTTTCTTCAAAATAATGCAAAGAACCACCCCAACTAAATGTTGAGGGAAATTTCCAATAAGGTAGTAAACCTCTATCGTTAATCCAACCACCTAAACTTGTATCTAATCTCATATTAAGAATAGAAGAAGCATTAGAGATTGGTGTAACGATAGCGGAATCTATACCTTCTGCTTGTATAAATTTTGATTTATTTTGTTTTAAGGCCATTATCCACCATAATTCAAGTCTGATACATCGTAGCCTCTAAAGCCTCTTGTAAAGCCAAATTGACCACGTTGGACTTTGAAGTCAATCTTGTCCACATATCTTTTTTCTAAATTTTTAACTTCATCGCCATATTTCTTTTCGTAAATTCTAGCTAGTTTTTCGTTACCTAATTTTAAATAAATATCTTCTAGAGCTTTATAAACAATTAGTTGATGAAATTCTACAGGCATTTCTGGTACATCAGTTCCTAAAACCATATCTTGAGGTTTTTTAAGATATCTAATTACACCCTGTCTAACATAATCATGCTTTACAGTTCCACCTACTTCTTTTGGAACTTCAAAATCAAAACCATCAACACGAGGATAAGGTCTGATTTGTTGGTAGACACCATCACGTTCTATATATCTTTTTGAACCGTTATTGAATTGATTTATAAATTTTATTTGATATGAAGCATCTGCATCTTCGGCTTTTACAGCTTCTAAAAATTCTTCTGTATTTCTTGTTGTTCCGCCATTTACTATTTCTAACCAACAAGGTAAACCAGTTCTTTGACCTGTGGTTTGGTTAAAGTTTTTATTCCAATAAATTTTCTTTTGGTAACCTTCCCATTGAGGAGGTTTTTTATCTAAAGTTTCAAATCCATCATACTGAACAGCATCGTTATCCCAACCGTCAAAGTTAACAGTAATAGCTTGACCACCTCCAGCACCTAAGGTTACTTGATCAGGGTTTGATAAGGCTCCAACTTTTCCATCTTTATAAAATGCCCAACAAATTTCAAAAGTTTTTCCTGTTGGTATATCTGCAGAAGCATCAGAAGATTGTTCTAATCTACAAATCTCTCCAGGCTTTTGTCTGTAATCTGGACAAGTTATATAAGCCTCTGCATAAGACATAGCATAATCTACACGCATATTAAAAGATTCTTCTTTTCTGGGAAGAATAGCGGTGGATTTACCATAAGGATTTTGAGAACCTGCAACAGAAGTATAAGGATAATCTCTATGTCCTATATAAAGCAATTCCAAACAATCTTCTGGCAAGTCATACCAACGTTTTTTTATTTTCCAACTAACATCATCAGTGTTTGTTGTTCCCATAAATTCTTCAGTTAAAAGCAATCTTGATTCAGAAACAACTTTATTTATTGTATATTCTTGGGTTTGTATTTGTATAGGTTGACCTTCCCAGACATCCCCTACCAATCTATCCATAGAAGCAGAGAACTGAACAAATCTACTTCCTGCAACAATATTTGCATTAACATCACCTGAGCCATCGTCATCATCTCTTGATGGTGTCATATCTGGATAAAATTTAATTAATCCTAATTTTGTTGCAAAGTTCCAACGTTTCATTGTCCATAAAGAATAATAAGCGTCATTTACTAATTCATCTAATTGGTCGTTAAATTGTTGAAGATCTGGTGAATAGTCAGTTATATTTTTAATTTTTTCACGAATTGACTGTAAGTTCATAGCAGATATCCTCCTAATAGAACTAAAAAGTAAAAAAAAAGAGGAGGCAAAAGCCTCCCCCACCATTCAAGGTTTTTTTATAAAAAGTTTAGCTAGCGATACCGCAAACGTAAACAGTGCTTACAGCGTCTGCAGAAGTAGCGTCAACAGCATAAGCCACAAGAGGCTCATCTGCAGCTGATCTTTTTATCAATTTTCCGCCTGAACTTGAGATAGTAAGTGCATCTCCAGCGACAATAGCTCCAGCAGAGCCATCAACAAGTGCTTCACAGATTCCACGTACACAGACATCTACCTTGTCTCCTTCTGCAGCAGCAGAAGATTGAAGAGAGACACCTACGGGAATAGGATGTGTTGCATCTGCTTTACAAACAAGATAACCAAGTTGTCCGTCTGAAGCAGCGTTTACAACGTCAAGAGAAGCACAGGCATTAGCAGGAAGACCTACAGAAGAAACAACGTATTTTTCAACGCATCTTCTGTTCATTACTGAAACAGAATCTTCGCCTACGTTACTTTCGTCAAGTCCGAATAATTTTTGAATTAATGATGATGTTGCCATGATAACCTCCTAGAATGTTTCCGCATCAAATAGTACACCGCAAGAACCAAGATGGTCAGCGATAAGTTGCATTTTAACGTAGATTTGAGCAGCTCTAGCAGTTGAACCTGTAACGTGTTCGAATGGGCTTACAGCAAAGTCAGCGTCTTTGTGGAAACACATTTTGATAGCGTCATAGTTCAAGAAATAACCAGACAAGAAAGCATTACCGAATGCAGCAGAATTGTAAGCAAATCCAAGTTCAAGGTCTTGCTCAACAACAGCTCCACCGAATGCAATCTGCATACGACCAGCGTCAAGTGTTTTCTCGTTAATATATCTTTCTTGATTAAACAATGCTCTACGATAGTTAGCCATTGCAGCTTCAGAAAGAAGAACACACTGAATATCTCCGATAGGTGCTACAGATCCTGCTTTAATAGCAATTTCTTGCATACCACGAATACCGTCTGTACCGAAAGCAGCACCTACGTCAAATACTTGGTTTTGCCAACCAGTAGTTGAAGCATAAGTAGCCTTAGAAATTCCACCAACAGTGTTAGCTTGTGTTCCAATAGTTTCAGCTTCAAGGAATCCACCAGTTTGGTTTCCAGCAAGTGTGTTTACAGAAGAAAGAACAGTTGAAGTTCCTGCAAGAAGTTGCTTGTTAAGTTCACGTCTAAGAAGTGACATAACAGAACGCATTCTAGCTTCAAGAATCTTAACAATAGCTTTTTCTCCGCTATTTTCTAATTCTTCTTTTTTTGTAATAACGATGGGTGCAGTGAAGTCTGCCCATTCGTAGATTGCAGGACGAAGAACGTCATTTACTGCAAGATTTACTGGCTCATATCCAGTAGCAAGTTCTGTGATTGAAGAATGGTTTTCCAAAGCAAGTGGTCTTTGGATTTTGATACCTCCGTCTTCATATTCTATACCGCCCATTTTCTTAGCGTTGTCGAGGAAAGCAGTCTTTTGAAATAACTGGTCGACTTCACCGTCTCTAATGGAATATAGCGTAGACGAAAGCAAATCATTTGATATTGGCATTTTACGCTCCTAATTAAAAAGTTATAAATTTTGTAAGATTAACATCTCTGCTTTTGTCGTGTTCTCTCCATGAGAATGACCGAAACGGAAAGTTAGCCCTACAAGTATTCCATATGGAGGTTGCCGTACTAACGTCTTTCCTACTACTAAATAAAATGTAAAATAAAAAGTAGTAACTATAGGAGAGAGACCTGGACAGAGAGAGAAGACCCTGTCCAGAAAGAAAAAGATTATCCTTTAGAAGAATTAGTCTTATGCCATTGAAATGCTTCCCAAGCAGAACGAAACTTTGGTGTTCCTGATGGAGAAACATTTCTTCCTGTAGAAGTTTTTTTATAATTATTTCTTTGGTTAGCTTTTCTTTGACTTTGTTCTTCTAATTGTTGAGCAGCTCTTTCTTGCGTTACTTTTGATTTTATAATATAGTAAGCATCTTCAAGTTTTAGCTCAGGTCTTTCCATCAATAACTTAGCAATAGGCATTTTAAGTTCTGGAGAAGTCAAGTCAGGATTCTGAGATTTAAATCTATCCAATTCCATCTGTCTTTTTTCTTGCATAATCTGCTGTTGGGCAGGTTTCATCATTTCTTGCAACATAAGCGCAGCTTGTTTTTGAATTTCTTTTTTCATTCCTTCTTCAGTGTAAACATCATGCTCTTCTTCTGTAGCATATTGTCTCATTTGCTCTAACATTGGATTATTAGCAATTCTGTCGTTTTGTTGGAACATTTTTTCTTTAATTTGTTCAATTTCCTTTCTTTGTTGCGCTAATTCCTGTGTTTTTCTTGTGTAGGAAGACCTTAGATTAGCCAAATGCTTTCTTACATCTTCTGGAACGTTTTGCATCCAATGATGAAGAGGTTTCATGCCTTTATAATTGGCATCTTCAGTGAATTCTTCCACATCTTCATTATTTAAATTTAAAAGTTCATCAATAGAAAGCAATTCTTGCTCAAGTTCTTGGACTTGTTCTTCTAAAGTTGGTTCTGTGTTGGTTTGTTGTGTAGTCTCGTTAGTAGTATTGGTTTCTACAGCAGAATCTTCCACAACAGTCTCTGTTCCTTCAACAGAGGTGGTGTTGTTTTCATCGCTCATTTTCTATATGCTCCTTTCTTTGCATTAGGGTTAGTTGTTTTTTTGCCTTTCGGCCACAAATCCTTACAAGCCCAATATGACGCAGTTAATTTAGATTTTTTCTGGTCACATTTGTGTCTTGCACGGAAAGACTTTTTTGCGCTTTTAGAATAATTATGTTTATATCCTTTAGCGCCATAATGTATTAATTTTTCTTGCCCACCTTCACAAGCCTTTACCATTTTTTTCTTTCCAGCTCTATCAGAGCGTCTAGGCTTGTTACAAGGCATTGATTTTTTATCAGCCATTATTGATATTCCTGAGATATTTGAATAGAAACTTTAGTACAAGTTTGGGTTGAAGATTGAGGTGTCTTTACTGTAAAATATAATTTATCAGAATTTGTATAAATAGGATGAGAAAGATGAAAAACTATAACAGTATAAGCTGTTCCTGATATTGTATAAGTTCCATCAGACATTTTTCCGTAGTCAAAACTAACAACTTCTGTAAAAGAATTATTTGTTGAAATTAAAATCTGAGCATCTTCTTTGTTTGTGTTAGATGGAGCAGTTCCAGCTCCTACACAGACTATTTCATCTATAACAAAATAATCTTCTTCTCTATCAACTTGAAGATTTAAATCATCCAAATCTAATTCAAAATATTCTGTCAAATCCCAAGCATTATCAAAAACAGCATTGTTGTTTACGGTATCAGCAAAAGCAACGTCTTCAGTATGCTTATAATAAGTTCTTGTTGGTGGCATTATTTTCTCCTTTTTAATGGTTTAGCTCTCTGACCAGAAGCCTTTCTTCTTTGTTGAGCTGTTTTTTGTGATTTAGATAAGGAAGATGCTGTTCTTGGTGTTTTTTTAGAAACTTTTCTTGTAGGACGACAATATTCTGACTTACCACCAGAACCACAGGCCTTACCTGTTTTTGTATCTTTCCATTTTTCTTTTTCCCATCTTTTAAGATTAGAACCTTCTTTAGTTTTGCGAACTTGACCTTTAGACTTTCTGCACTTTGCAATGGCCTGTGAGGCTCTTGCAGACGGAAACACTTTATATTGTGCTTTTACCTTATTATAACAAGCATCTTTTTTAGACATAACTATGTCCTCCTTATCCTCACTTTTTGCCGTAACCTTTTTTCTTAGGTTGGGCTTTTTTCTTTTTTAATTTTGTAAAATCTGCCTTGGTAATCTTCTTTTTTGGCTTTGCAACAGCAGCAAGTTTCTTTTGTTTTGTTGAATATTTTTTATATGGCATGGTATCTCCTATCTAACCAACTGTACAGCTTCTGGGTATTTATCAATAATATCGGGATATTTATTGAAAAGTTGTTTTGTATTAAGTTTTTTGTTTTCTTCAATTTCTTTCTTTAATTTTTCGGCAAGTTTCTTATTACCTTTTTGGAGAGCATTTTGATAACCCTCAGTTAAACGGTCATTGACCTCTCTTAGAATCTTAGAATTAAATCTTGGAGAATTAAAATCTTCTTTTGTTAAGGATGTGGGCAAACTTGGAATCTCCAAAGCATCAAGCTCTTGTTTTCTTTCCTGAGACCTTCTATAAGTCTCATCTTCTTCCATTTGACTTTGTTCCTGCTCGTATTCTTTATTTCTACGCAGCCAATTAGACCTATACTGCTCATAAGCTATGTCATGCTCTTGAGGTCCTTCAAGCGTATATTTTTGGGTTTCCTTAAATTCGGAACGAGACATCATAGGTTCGGGTTTTTCTTTTCTTTTTTTATCTTTTGGCTTGCAACCTTCGGGTCCGCACCCTCCAAAAAAAAGCGTTAATAAATTTGGTGTCATTTTATAATCCTATTATCTGCAAAATATAAGGAGGATAACTTTGTCCAGCTCTTACCCTAACAGTTTCGTTTTGGGTTTTCTTAATTTGTATTTTAAAAGAATATTCTTCACCATCAGTCATCTGAACAATCCACTGCGCTGTAATTACCTGACCAGAATATGAAGGATCAGGAAAAAGATGAAACATTCTTTCCGATCCAGAAACATCTGTTCCATCTTCTTTTAATTTCATAATTATTTCTTCGACACCAGAAGAAGTTTTTTCAATCCAAAACTGAGCCTGAACAATTGCAGCTCGTCTATCAGCAGTAAAAGTTACTTCATTCAAAAAATCCGTATATGAAGTCGTTACGTTATGTGTGGATACCGTGTTAGGGTCTCCTATAACATAACCAAGAATCTCTCCAGGAACGGTTGTCTGAGCGCCAGAAATCCTTATTGGCATAATTAAACCCTAGAAGCAAAAAGAGCATCCATTTCATCATCGCCCATTTCTTCTTCTTCCATTATTTCCTCTTCCATCTGATCTTCTTCTTCCATTGGAGGATTTTCCAAGAATCTTTTAAAATCTTTATTTTTTGCAAGAGCAGAAATCTTTCCAGCAAGCATCATTATGCTTCTGTCATCTTGGATATCTTCCATGTTGAAATCCATCTCTTCAGGAATCTCGCCTGCATCAACAGCCATGTTAATAGCTCCTTGAAACATTCCCAAAACACGAACAAAATCTGTAGGGAATTGCTGCACACCATCAGGAAATGAAGGATAATCAGGGGTTTGGTCGAAAAGAGGAAGCAATTTATTTGTTGCATCTACCAATCTATTCATAGCATTCTTTGAAAAGTCTCCAGTTGGAGCCATTTGAGCGAACATTTCATCATCAGATTGCTCACCTTCGGCCATCATAATCATAACTTCTGTTTCTTCAGGCTGTCCAGTAGGCATTCCCATAGCCATATCTTCAGAAAAGGCCATTTCGTCTTCCATTCTTTGGTCTTCAAATTCTTTCATTCCAGCATTTATTTTTTTATCAGGCATTTAATTCTCCTTACTTATTGATGTATCGTAAATTTTGTCTAATTCACCAGAAACAGCATCTTTTGCTGTCCAGGTTTCGGCCACAGCCTCTTCTTTTGTCTTACCAGACTTAACTTTTTCCAAATATTGGTCGGCTAACTGGTCTTGTTTTTGAATTTTTTCTTTTTGTTGGTTAGTTTTATCGCTCCACCAGTTTTTTGGCAAATCAGATTCAGCAATAAAACCCTTTTTTTCCATAATGGCACGTTCTTTGGCAGGATTATCTACAAATCTACCCAAAGAACCAGAAAAATAACCGTTTACACCCCATTTTCCTGTGGATTCCCAAGAAGAATGCTTTTGAGGCAAAGAAATTGCTGGCTGCCAATCACAACTTTGACAACTTTCACATGAATCTTCCAGTTTTCTATCATCAAATGAAACAAAAGAAGAAAATAAGCCAGATTGTTTGTGATTACAATGACCACATTTGAATTCATAAATAGGCATTATATAGACCCTCCACGTCTTTGCAATAGATTCTGAGCTAGTTGTTCAGCAGGTAGCTCTCCAGATGGCCCTATATCGCCAGCAGGCTGTCCCACATCACCTTCAGGTGTTTGAGGTATGCCTTGTTCGGCTTGAGGTTGAGGTGGTTGCTCAACTTCCTCAACAAAATCTTTTGGAAAATCAAATAAACGAATAATTTCATCTTTAATTTTCTTTTGAGGAACACCAAGCTGTATAAGTGTACCAGCCATTTGAACCAAGTTATTTTTCTTTATAGAATCTGAAAGAGGTGTTGAGGCTTGATCTAAAGCTACAATTTTAAACTTTGCATCCAAATCTTTTACTGTAATTACACGAGGATAACCATCAATCTCTATGGTTGCTTTTTCATTATCTTCAGCCATCAAAGATATAGCTCTTAAATAAACTTTTGCCAATAATTCTAAAGAAGAATCTTTTTCTCTTGCCATCTTACCTATCTCAGATGCAGAATATTGAGCTAAGGCTGTAATCTCTGTAGCGGTAGCCTTTGTGGCTTCACCACGAGAGAATGGAGCCAAAATAGAACCTCTGTTTATATCAGCTTCAATCTGACCAAGATATCTATCAAAATTAGAAGATATAGCAGGAACATCTAAAGGTTTAATTATTCCTTCCAAAGATTGAGCATCAACAGCTACCATTGCACCATCAATACCTGCAGAAACTTTAGCTAAGGCTTCTTCGTCCAACGCACCTTCTTTGTATAAATACTGACGAGAATCACGACGCACAGCATTAGCCCAATAAGTTCTAAGAATATTTTTTTCATAAAACTGATCATATACACGGGCGACAGCCGACAAACCTTGCATTGGACGCTCGGGTTTACGAGCAAAATATAAAGGACAAATAGGAGATAAAGGTCTATCATCATAAGTCCTGAGAGGTATTTGAATTTTTTCCAATAGCTGCTCACCGTCTTTCCAATTCGGTGTCCAGAAATATAACTTATCATAACTTAAATCGTAAAATTCCACAACCTGAATGTAAAGATAATCATCAGGCAAATCATCAATCTTTCCACCATAATAATTATTTCTTTCTGTATCAAAATAATCTTGCTTTGCAATAGGAGAAAAATCTTTAGCACCAAATTTAGCTTTGGCTTCAGCCATTGTTAAATAATAAACATGACCGCAAAATCTCTGAGAATCCCAAGAAGTAGCATCCATATCACAAATAATCTCCCAAGGAGGTATCGCACGGATGTCAACCTTTTCCAACATATCCTCAGATTCCTTTGGAGATATTTTTAAAAAAGAATTTGGATAAATTAAAGCAAGTCTAGAAGCTATCTCTATCTGCTCACGCTTCTCAAATAAAAAACGATTTACAACCTCTCTAGCCATGTCAGAATTACCCGAAGTCATAGCAGGGTCTTTACCTACCACAACAGCAGGAGAACGCGAAAAAAGGGAAGCTATAAATCCTTCAACATAAGAAAAACAATCCGCTGTCTCAACACGAATCATTCCATCATTATATAAATTATCTTCCCAAAACTTATTCTCATAAGAATTTTTATATTTTTTTAATTCTGGTCTGCAATGCTCATAGTATTCTTCGTGTTCCATAAGAACGGTACGAATAAGGCTAACTATCTCTCTGGCACTTCTCATATGAATCTCCTATATCCCTTAAAATGTAAAAGTAAAAAAGTAGTAACTATAGGGGAGAGGGTAGGTCTGGATAGAAGAAAAAGATTATAAATATCTTCTATGATTCTTTACACCAACACCCGCATTATCTATAATTCTTTTGGCTCTCTTATCCCTAACCCATTGTGGTAAGTATAAATCTTTTTTTATTGTAACGCTTTCCAAACACCAATAAGCTAATGCCATAGCCATAGCAGAATCGCTGTGACCTTCAGCATCGGAATCTAAAAATTTAATTCTTCCTTTCTCATCTGTGCCAATCGTTCTCAGCTGGGCAGAAGTCGTGGAATCTAACAAACGAATCTTTCCCAACTGAATATTCTTTTTTAAATTCTCAAATACCAAAGGCTTTGTTTTGGCTGTTGTTAAGAAATCTTTATCTGATTCTTTCCAAAGCTGATGGCAACCTTGATGGCCTAATTCATTAATTGTAGCCAATCCAAAACTGTTGGCTTCCACTAACACAAGAGCAGAATTATATCTTTCAGATATTTCAAAAATAAAATCTGCAATACGTATTGGTGAGACTTGATTTGAACGCCATATACACACAGGTTGATTTGTAATTTTATTTACGCAAAATATTACAGAATAATCTCTATTTACACCACCACCAACATCAACGCCTATTGCATAGCTGTGATTGGGCTGAGGGTCTTCAGAAATCCACCATTCCTCACCATCATGAGGTAAAATTTCTATTTCTTCAAAATCTTCAAAAGAAAAATATGTTGTGCCAGCTATTCGATAAGCCTCATCTAAATCTACAGGATATTCTCTTGTAAATTTATCTAATCCTAATTTTCCTACTTTTCTTCTACGCCATGCTATCTGTTCTTTATTAACACCAAATCTTTGAATTAAATAATCTTCATATTCTGTCAATTCACCTAGATGCTCTGTAGCCTTTAAAGAATATTCTTTATGTTGAAACCAAGGAAAGAATAAATAATTATATTCTACTTGTCCTAATTGTTGACGCATGATTTCTCGATGTAAACAATCATTATAATAATTTGCTGTAGATTCTATAATTATTTGTCCTTCGTTTACAGCAGATATAGCTGTAGCTTTTAATTCTTCTGGATTATCTGCAAATGCATATTCAGAAATATGAATTCTATTTGCTGTAAAAGAACGTAATCCTTCTGTTTGCGTAGAAGCTACAGCTAATATTCTTCCACCATTTAAAAATTTAAATTCTGTAGCATTATCTTGTTCTAATTCTCTTTGAAGCGCTTTAGGTAAATTATAATAAAAAGATTTATGCATCTTTAATATTTGTTTCGATGAAGCTAATTTATGGCTCAATACAGCGAATGTAATTTCATCCTGGGTAAGATAAGCCTTAGCAAATAAAAAAGCTGAAATAATAGTGGTAGAGCCAATCTGACGGGCTTTTAAAATTAAACTATCTGCATCAGAATCTAAAGATTTTAATATTTCTTTTTGTTCTGCATTAAGAATTAAAGATTGCTTTTGTCCCTTTTTATTTATGATTGTAAGTTTTTCGATAAAATCTATGAGGGGCATCTGGTTTAATTTTTTTAATATTTCATCATTCACAGTTGCTTACCCTGTAATTTCTTTGGTGGCCTACCTCTTTTTTTCTTTTTAGGTTGTTCAGTTGGGTTGCCAAAGAAAGCTTCTAAATCTTTTAATTCTTTATCTTGTTGTTTAGATTGTACGGTATCTCGATTGCCATACTTTTCTTCATAGTCTTTTATTTTTTCTAATATATCTAATATATCTTTTGGTTTAAATTTATTCTCTGTTTTGTAGGCCCAAAGTTCTGACGCAGATAGTTCAAGTAAAGACCAATATATTTGAATAATATTTCTTTGTCTAACTGCATCTTTGTACATCCTTCTAGCATTTGGTTTTTTTTGTACCTCTCTCATTTGCTCTGTGGTAGCAGGCTTTAAATATGAATAATCTTTTTTATTATCCTTTTCATTCTTAACAATAGGAGGGCAATCACTTGGGCCTTCTGAAATTTCTTTTTTTAAATTATTTATTTCTTTGGAATTATCATCCACATTGATCTCCTGGTTTTAAACTTAGCCTATCTCTAAAGTTTTAAAATAATGAATCACCATTCATTTTTTGCAATAATCACTAAAATGTAAAAAAAATTGGCACGATTCTTGCATGATGTCAAGACTTTTAACAAAAAAATGGACTGGCCTTCTAGATATCTTAATCCCATTTATTTAAATTTTTTCCCTAGGGGTAATTTCGATTTCACTTGGGGCCACGTCAAGACTTTTTAAATAATTAAATATTAAGAATCTGAGGGGGTAAGTGGGGGCAAGTGAATGGGTTATTTAAAGTTTATAAGGGGGAAGAAAGCAGGTTTTTCTGTTTAGAATATTTAAACCACAAGGGTTTCTTTTTTGTCTAGAATCATTATTTAAAGCCCACAAGGGGCTTTTTTGATTATTATTTGTCTAGAATTATGATTTTATTTAATTATTTCTCTAATATAGAATTTATGTTGGGGCAAGACTAATCTTTTATTTCCTTTAGAATTTATATAATAAATAAAATCATTATGTTTCCTTATAGAATATATTCTTTTTAGAGATACTAGACTA
>Ga0070745_1000313_pt1 | contig 31077 bp, 46 predicted proteins | sample VirMetDEL_Mar_4_FD_77438 | JGI IMG/M metagenome (GOLD analysis project Ga0070745, IMG submission 77438) | Aqueous microbial communities from the Delaware River and Bay under freshwater to marine salinity gradient to study organic matter... | ecosystem: Environmental > Aquatic > Marine > Coastal ...
CTGGCAGGGATTATCCTAAGTGAATACGACAACACCCGATATCAAGACCGGCCGACCCATATTTACATTGATAGCATCGGCGTTGGTGCTGGCCTTGCTGACCGCTTAAAGGAATTGGATTTGCCGGCATACGGCATCGCCGTTTCTGAAAGCCCTAGCCTAAAAGACAAATTTATGCGGCTGCGCGATGAGTTATTTTGGAACGCCCGCGAATGGTTTGAGGCGCGCGACTGCCATATTGAAAACGATGAAGCCTTAATAAGCGAAATAACAAGCATCCGTTATAAATATCAATCTAACGGCAAGTTGAAAATCGAAAGCAAGGATGAAATGAAGCGGCGCGGGCAAAGAAGCCCTGACGTTGCTGACAGCTTTGTTTTGACGTTTGCTGGCGCTGGCGCAATTGCAAGCGGCAACCAAACCCGCTGGAATAACAAGGCGGCGCTAAAGCGCGATATGGGATGGGTTGTATGAGCGATAATATAATCGAGTTCCCTGATAAGCAGGATTTGCACGTTGAGGTCACTTTTGATGAGCCTGATGTTGTTGATGATGTTTTTTATGGCCTGATGATTATGCTGCGCGGCATGACTGCCGATGCTGAGGTTAGCTATGGTGAATGCGTTGATGCTTGCATTATGGCCGCCGCTTGGAGCGCCAAGCAGGCAGGCTATAGCGCTGATGATCTAATGGCGGTGTTCCAAAGCGTAAAAGTGGATGATGCCGATGGCTAAAAGCAAAGACCCCCGCATAACAAAAACAGGCGTGGCCGGTTACAATAAGCCGAAGCGGACGCCGAACCATCCGAAGAAATCGCACGTTGTTGTTGCCAAAGAAGGCGACAAGGTTAAGACCATCCGTTTTGGGCAGCAAGGCGCAAAGACAGCCGGCAAGCCCAAAGCAGGCGAAAGCGCGGCCATGAAAACAAAGCGCGCATCTTTTAAAGCCCGCCATGCAAAGAATATAGCAAAAGGCAAAATGAGCGCGGCCTATTGGGCTGATAAAACCAAATGGTGATCTGATGAGCCTTTACGAGAATATCCATAAAAAGCGCAAGCGCATAAAAGCCGGCAGCGGCGAAACCATGAAGCGGGCTGGCGCTAAAGGGGCGCCAAGCGATGCAGCTTTTAAGCGCGCCGCAAAGACTGCCAAAAAGACAACCAAGAAAACCAAGAAGGCGAAGTGATGGAAAATTGTTCGACTTGCCCTTACCCGCAAAAGTGCGGCGCTAGGGGTCAATGCCTAACCGGCAAGATTGCCGGCGAGGCGACAACGCTGGCGCAGCCAAAGCCTATGTCAGTCCTGACAACGGACGGCATGAGCATGACCGGCATCATTAAAAGCGTTAAAAGAAAGCAATTTAAAAAGGCTGAAAAGAAATGAAATACGGTTCAAAAAAAGGCACAAAAAAAGGCACCAAAAAATCTGGTGCCAAAATGGGTTTGGGAAAATATTGCAGTCAGTGAGTTGTGTTCTTGCCGATGACCTTTAGGGTTGCCCGCGCTGATGCAACAATACCGCCGCAGCCGTTAGCGTAATAATCGCCGCCCACGTCGTTAGCGTAATCCGTTGCACGGCTTCGCAGTTCTGACAGCGCTTCGTTTTCTTCGGCGCTGATAAAATAGTGGGTTTTTGTTTCCCTGATAATGGCGGGCGCTTCGCAATCGCACTCAACGTGGTCGATGTAATAGCGCTTCGGAATCTTGTATGTGCTTTTCATTTCGATCTCCCTTCCGGCGGGGCTGTTAAGCCCCACATTGGTTAAAAATTAAAATCGTATTTTTTTGCTGGCGTGTCGCTCATGTAGTAACGGCTGCCGCAAGCGCTTTGCCATCTCATCTTTGCCTTCGACCAGCGCAGCGTAACCAGACGGCCTTCTTCGTCAGGCGAGATGCTCCATGCGTTGCGCTGATCTCCGTTGTTTGTGCAATGGCCGGCAAAGCCACCAGAAACAATCTCAGGCTTCCAGCCTTCGGCGCGCTCTGCCTTCATGGCGCGGATAACAACTTTGTTCTCAGTGCGAACATCGACAACCTCAAACGGCTCGACATCTGAGTAACCAGAAAAATTTGCAAAAGCTTTGATTGGCTTGTTGCGGGCGATTGTTTCAGCGTTTCGATTTGCGATGTATTCGTTGTGGTTAAAGGTCATTTTGCTCTCCATTTGTTTAACTCATATGAAGACAATATGCGCATATTTACCAATAGTAAAGCATAAAATACGCATAAAAAGGAAGTTTCTCAGAAAAAATGTATACCATTCGCACATTTCGCCGGCCTCGCCCGCAGCCATCACCAGAACAAATGGCGCCTAAATTTGCGCTATGCGCTGGATGCGTGACGCCGAAGTTTTGCCGCGAAAATGGCAAGTGCGATGTCGAAGCATTGTCCAGGACAAAAGCCGTTAAAAAACAAGTAGTTAGCAAGAAACCAAAGGCCAGCAAATGAAAATGAACGATGAAGAAGTTGGTCAAATCGTTGCGCGCGAGATTTCTGACGCCCTTAATCATTATGATAGCGAGTACGCTTCGGATCGAATTAAGGCGCTGGATTATTATCTAGGCGAGCCGTTTGGCAATGAAATCGAAGGCAAAAGCCAAGTCGTTTCGACAGAAACGGCAGATACCATCGAACAAATTATGCCTTCCCTCATGCGCATTTTTTGCGGCTCAGATAAATATGTCCGCTTTGCGCCCCGCAATGCTGAAGACACCGAAGCCGCTGAACAGATAAGCGATTATGTGAATTACATAATCAGCCATGACAACAACGGTTATCGCATCATTGACGCATGGTTGCGCGATGCGCTTTTGTTCAAATTAGGCGTGGTCAAGTTTTATTATGACGAAACCACAACTATCGAAGAAGCCGAATATGAAGGCCTAACTGAAGCCGAACTGGCAAAGCTGTTAGAAAACCCTGATATTGATGTTGTTGCTCAGTCTGAGACAGTCACAGAGATTGTCAACGAAATGGGGATGCTTCAGCCGGTTGCAGAAAGCTATGACATAAAGGTCAAGATTTCCAAGAAATCAGGCAAGGTTAAAATCGAGAACGTGCCGCCGGAAGAATTCATATTTAACCGGCGCGCCAAGAGCCTTGAGGATGCCCGCTTTATTTCGCATCGCACGACCATGACTGTCAGCGATCTTGTCAGCATGGGTTTCGATGAAGATGAAATTGTTGAACACGCTGGCACCGCGCAAGTTGAAAACGAAGTCGAGCGCGATGTTCGCTTTGGCGATATTGGCAACGGCGTTGAAACCGATCCGGCTGATGACAGCCAGCGCCTTGTGCCTGTCTTTGACAGCATTGTTTTGATGGACGCTGATGGCGATGGCATATCAGAGCGCCGCCGCATCCTGTCTATTGGTGATTCCGGCGCGCATATTCTTGAAAACGAAGTGACCGATATTATTCCGTTTGCCGTTATTAGCCCGATACTAATGCCGCACCGGCTTGTTGGCCGCAGCATCTTTGATCTGACAAAAGATTTGCAGCAAATTAAATCTGTTCTGATGCGCCAATACCTTGATGCGACTTACCTAACCGTCAACCCGCGCACCGTTGCGGTCGAGGGGCAAGTCAATTTCGATGACCTATTAGATGGAACGGCTGGCGGAATCGTGCGTGTTCGCAACGCTGGCGCCGTTCAAATGCTAACCGGCACAGGCGTTGGCAACGAAATCCAGCCATTAATGGGATATCTGGATTCCGTAAAAGAACAAAGAACAGGGATGAGCAAAGCTAGTCAAGGCCTCGATAGCAATGCCCTGCAAAGCACAACAGCAAGCGCTGTCGCTGCGACAGTTAAAGGCGCAGGCCAGAAGCTTGAAAGCTATGCGCGAACCATTGCTGAGACTGGTTTTAAGGATTTGTTTCGCGGTATTTTGGCACTTGTTACCAAATACCAACAGCAAGACCGCATCATCCGCCTGCGCAATAAATTCGTGCCAATTGACCCGCGTGAGTTTGACAGCGAGTTTGATGTGATCGTGAATGTTGGGCTTGGCACCGCAGATGATGAACAAAAGATCGCTTTCCTGACGCAGATTGCCGGCAAGCAAGAGCAAATTTTGCAAACGCTAGGCGCAAATAACCCGATGGTCACGATGGCACAATATGCCGGCACGTTGCGCGAGATCGCCGAAATTGGCGGCTTCAAAGACGCCAGCAAGTTTTTCAACTCGCCTGAGATGATTACGCAGCAAATGCAGCAACAACAGGCGCAGCAAGCGCAGCAAGGCCAACAGCCATCGCCAGAAACGATGAAGCTGCAACAGGACTTTGAATTAAAGAAAATGAAGATCGAAGCTGAAATAAAGCTTGCCCGCGAAAAGATGGAAGCCGAACTGGAAATGCGGCGCGAGGAACTTGCGTTGGAAAGCCAGTTACGCCTAGCGAAATCCATCACTGACGCTGAAATATCAACTAATTTGCCGCGAGTGTAAAAATGGAAAAAAGATCATCACCACCTAAAAAGCTGAAGATTAAAGGCCAGCCACACAAGCTGGCTTATATTAATGATGTCGAAGAAGGCCTTTTGCGGGCTAGAGGCGGCAGCGGTGAGATGGTGCATGGCATACCGGCTTTTTATTCTGACGATGATGATGCGTTTGCTGGCGCAGCCATGCAGGACTTTCAAGATCAGTTTGGTGGGGGACTTGGCGGAGACAGTGATGAATATGAAAAAACAGCTAATTTAAATGATTTAATGGTTGGCGCCGCTGCCCGAAATAGAATAAACGCGCAAAACGCCGCCACAATAGCAGCGGCGCAAAACAAGCCAAAAGTCCAACAAGTTTTTGATGACACAAATTATGGCGCAGCAACGAAAGCACAGCTAGACGCGCTTGCTAGAAGCTTTGTAAATTCACGCATGAGTAACGCACAAAACCTTTTTGCTCCCTCCATTTACTCAAATCAACGTGTCGGCGGCAGCATTGGTGATTTCTTAAAAGGCGGCGGGCTAAACAGCTTGCGCGGAACATCGCTCTATTCAAATTATTTTGACGACCCATCTATTAATAAAGCTATCGGTCAAGCCGCAATAGACCAAATTCAAGCCAGCGGCCGAATAGAAAACGCTGAAGCTGGATATGGTATTCCAAAATTTGGCTCTGTTCTTGGCGCCGTTGGCGGTTACAACTTAGACAATATTCAAGAAAAGATTGCGGCGGGTGGCCGGCCAGTTTTAGATGAAAACGGTGTTGTGCAAGGCGTGTTCCATGAAGGCCTTTTTGGGATGGAAGTCTATAGCGGCAACCCTGTCGCTGGCATTGAAGGCACAGGCTATAACGCGGGCGGTTCTAGTGGCGATCCTGAGCCTATAGAAAACCCACTAACCGGCGAGAAAGAATGTCCGGAAGGATATTTCTTTGACGAAGATTTGCAGGCCTGCCGCATGGGTTCAGCGCCAGCCGCAGCGCCAGCCGCGCCTGTTACAGCGCCGGCAACTGGCGCATATTACCGGCCAACAGGGCTGGAAACAGCGTCAGCATTTACGCCTGCCGGTTTCGATTATAATGCAGCGAATAGCGCGTTTCTGGACAGCTATGCTTATCGGCCAGAAAACTACCAAGACCCGATGAGCCTTAATGGCTTCAAGCAAATATAATGAACGAAGGAAAACTCCGCGAACAACGCGAGCGCGCAGCGCAGGCTGAACGCATCCTTAACGAGCCTCTAATTTTAGAGGCTTTTGATTATTTAGACACTGAATTTATGCGCGCATGGAAGCAATCCTCAATCGAGGACACGCAAGCCCGCGAGCGCATATATAACCTGTGCCAAGCCTTAGAGGCGGTCAAAGGCCACCTCAAGTCGGTTGTCGAAACCGGCAAAATGGCGAAGGCGCAATTGGATCAACTTAAAAAATAGGTGTAAATTATGGCTGACAATTCCAATCAGGAAACCAGCAATTTTTCTATAAACGATGCAATGACTTCGCTTTTGCAAGACCCCGCAGCGGACAACCAAGCAGAAGAAGAAGCAGCACCAGCCGAAGGCCTTGAGCCGGAAGCTGAAGCCTTAGAAGATGAGGCGTTAGAAGCAGGCGATGAAACTGATGAAGATCAGGATTACGCCGAAGCCGATGACGCTGACGATGATGAGGAAGATGCCTTTGACGATGATGAACAAGACGATGACGATGAGCCTCAAACTGTAACCGCCACAATTGACGGCGAAGAAGTTGAGATAACCATCGAAGAAGCGGTTGCGGGATATCAGCGGCAAAGTGCGTTCACAAAGCGGATGCAGCAACTCGCATCTGAGCGCAAAGCCTTTGAGGCTGAAGTGGCTCAGACTAAACAGATGCGGGATGCTTATGCGCAAGGCCTAACCGAATTATCTGAGCAACTACAAGCCACGCAGGCCGATGAGCCTGATTGGGACAGGGCTTATGATGAACTCGATGCGAAGGAATATGCCCGCCTTGTCCAAGTTTACAACCAGCGCAAAGAACATAGCGCATTGGTTGAGCAGGAAAGGCAACGCATTGCACAAGAGCAAAACATGGAACACCAACAGCTTTATCAGCGCCACTTAAAGAATGAAGGTGAACGCATGATTGAGGTCATCCCTGCATGGGCTGACAATGCTGTTCGAGATAGTGAACGGAAACAGGTGATCCAATACGCTCAAACTTTGGGATATACCGCACAAGAAATATCGCAGGCCAGCGATCACCGTGCGGTCAAAGCGCTCTATGATTCTTGGAAACTAAGTCAGATCAATCAGTCTGCCGGCGTTGCCAAGAAAAAAGTCCGCAAAGCACCAAAGATGGCAAAAGCAGGCACTCCGCGCGCGAAAGGTGAAAGCCAAACCAGACGGAAAAAGCAATTAGCGAACCGGCTGGATTCCGAACGCAGCGTCAATGCTGCTGTTGAACTTTTACTTGGATAATTAATAGGAGCCTAAAATGGCATTAGCACAAACATCGACTGCCGTTGGTGAGAAGGAAACCCTCGCCGACATTATTTATAAAGTGGATTCGGATGAAACTCCGATCTTTTCTGCAATCGCAAAAGAAACCTCAACTGGCATTTTCACAGAATGGCAAGTGCAGGAATTGTCAAACGCGGCTGCAAATGCCGTTGCCGAAGGTGCCGATATGGCCGATACCGGCGTGACTGCAACTTCGCGTCTTGGTAACTACCATCAAATCTCACAAAAGGGCTATATTGTGAGTAAAACACTTGACGCTGTGGATAAAGCAGGCCGTGCAAGAGAAGTGGCATATCAGCGGGTTTTAAAAGGCCTTGAGCTTCGCCGCGATAACGAACATATGATCGGCAACACAGACCAAGCCCGCGCGGCTGGTGGAACACGCCAATCAGCATCTTTGTCATCTTGGATCACAAATGGTTCTGTTGGCGCGGGTGTGGGCGCATTCGCAACCGGCGATGGAACTGATGTTCCTACGGCTGGCACGGCTCGTGCCTTGACACTTGCATTGCTTGACGATTCGGTACAGGACGCATGGTCAGATGGTGGCTCACCATCTTTGCTAGTTTGCTCTGCAACGAACCGCGCTAACATTAGCGATCTGGCTCAAGCCGGCACAAACTTGGTAACAAATCAGGTCAACACAACCGCAAACAAAGCGCCTTCATTTGTTGGCTCTGTCAGCGTTTACATGACCGATTTTGGAACTTTGGATATCACCCCATCGCGTTTCATGGGTAATGACCGCGTCTTTGTGATTGATCCTAACTTTGTATGTCTGTCAACTTTGACTGGACGTAACTTTGCAGAGAACGACATTGCCAATACCGGCGATGCCGAAAAATCGCAAATTGTGACTGAGTGGGCTTTGAAAGTTAAGGCTCCGAAGGCGCACGGCGCGATCTTTGATCTGAATGGTTCTTAAAGCCAAAAATATAATGACTAAAGGGGCGCTCCGGCGCCCCTTTTTAATGAGGTAAACATGACCAAAAAATTATTGAGCAAAGTCGGCGAAACCGAAACTTGGATGCACGATGCTGATAAAGGTTTCATCATCGAAAAGCGGCAAGAAGTTGATGCCATTTTAGACGCTAATAAAGCGCGGGCGGCTGAGTATCGGGCGGGCAGTATGATTGGCAACACTCAGCGGCATTGGCAGCATGTGGCCGAAATACCAGCGACAGTCTATTTGGAATTACGCGCCAGATTAGGCGAGCCAAAAGACAACCCGACAGAGTGGAAACGCTGGCTCAATGATTATGACAATCGTTTTTTTAGAACAGGCGGCGGGAACATCTAATGGCAATCACCGACTATGCTTCGCTCCAAACCGCTATCGCAAATTTTGCGGCGCGCAGCGATTTAACGCAGCAAATCCCTGAGTTTATCCAGCTTGCCGAAGCGCGTATGTCGCGCGAGTTAGAAAGCCGCAGCCAAGAAAAGCGCGCGCAGGCAACGCTAACAGCAAACAACGAATATATCAGCCTCCCGACCGACTTGCGTGAAGTCAGGGAAGTTAAGCTGAATACAAGCCCGCTGACAGTTTTGGAATATAAAAGCCCTGTCGCGTTGGATACAGATTACTCAACAACTGGCGCAGGCAAGCCACAGGCCTATAGCATAGTTGGCGATGAAATGAAGCTGCGCCCTGTTCCTGATACGGCTTACAGCGCCGAAATCGTTTATATCGGTTCTATTGAACCGCTATCGAATACAAACACAACAAACAACATTCTGCTTCGCCATTCAGACGCCTATTTAGCCGGCGCGTTGGCGGAACTTTATACCTATCTGATGGATGAACAACGCGCGCAGCTTTACGACCAAAAGTTCAGCCGTGCCATTTCTGAAATCCAGAAAGACGAGCAAAGAAGTCACTACGGCACAGGCTCGTTGCAAATCCAATCAATCTATCAACGTCAAAACACAGGAGCCTGATTAAATGTCAGCAATGAGCGATTATCTGGAAAATGCTTTCCTTGACCACTTCACCGGCACAACATCAACAAGCGCACCGGCGGCCGTCTATCTTGGCCTTTCAACCGCATCAATGAATGATGACAATAGCGGCACAGAACTGTCTGGTTCTGGATACGCCCGCCAAGCCATTACGTTTGCATCAGCCGCTTCAGCGTCTATTGCAAGCAACGCGGCGGCTGAGTTTCCAGCCGCAACCGGCTCTTGGGGCAGCGTATCGCATTGGGCTATTTATGATGCGGCAAGCGGCGGCAACCAGCTTTTTCATGGAAGCTTCGCGACTGCTAAAACCATCGCAACTGGTGATATCTTGAAGGTCGCTTCTGGCGATCTGACAATCACAGCGGCCTAGCTGCATGGCAACGCTTGATGATCTTGCTGCGCTTGGCGCTTTAGATGGCGCCAATAGCATCGGCAACATGGATCAGCTTGACAATGTGACAATTCACGAAGCGTCAGGAACGGCTGCGGTATCAGCTTCGGCAACCGCAGCCGCACCTATCAAGCTCAAAGGCGTTAGTGCGGTTGCTGCAACATCTGCTTCTGTTTCCGGCAGCGCTGACAGAATACGCTTGTTTGATGCAACAATCGCAACGGCCGGTTCAGTTAGTGCTTCTGCGATATTAATCAGGCTTGTTGGCGGCCAGCCAACAGCTAACGTCAGCGCAACCGCAAGCATAACGCCAGTGCGTCAGCTTACGGCGGCGGCAACAACCGCAGCAGCTACAAACCAGCCGACACCAAATTTTGTTTTTAACGCCCAAGCCAGCGCGGCAACAAGCGCCGCAACATCCGGCCAGCTTGTCGGCGTTTTTGCATTTGCTGGCGCAGGCGGAATCACAACATCGGCTTCAGCTAATGCAACGCCAAAGATTATTGGCGAGGCATGGACTGTCCAGCCTGACGCAGCGGGAGCGTGGTTTATTCAATGATCGAATTTAAGGATTGGCTGCCCGACCAGCCCGCATATTTGAACAAAGGCGTCACAACTGCGCTCAACTGCTATCCATCTGCGGTTGGCTATAGAAGCGTCAATGCTTTTCAAGCGGTATCAGGCGCAGCGACAAACAAGATTGCGGGCGTATTTGCGGCAAAAGATAATAATGGAAACGTCAAGCTTTTTGCAGGCGATGCGACAAAACTTTATGTCTTTGGCGGGGCAGGCAACGCGCTTGTCGATGCAAGCAAGGCTGGCGGCTATAACATCGGCGCATCTGGCCGCTGGCGGTCAACGCAGTTTGGCGACAAGCTTTTGGTCGCAGGCGGCACCGGCGAAGAAGTGCAAAAGTGGCAGCTTGGAACTGACACCAGTTTTTCAGACCTGTCAGCATCTTGCCCAAATGCCGATTTCATAACTGTAGTTCGAGATCAGGTTTGGGTCGCGTCTATTGACGATGGATCGGGTAAAAAGCCATCGCGGGTTCAATGGTCTGGCATTAACGATGAAACAAGCTGGACAGTCGGAACCGATCAGAGCGATTTTCAAGAAATTCCTGATGCCGGAAATATCACCGGATTATGCGGCGGTCAGAATGCTGTCATCCTTATGGAACGCGCTATTGCCGTTGCATCTTATGTCGGATCACCGCTTATCTATCAGATCGACCGCGTTGAGACTGCGCGCGGTTGCGCGTATAGCGGCAGCGTCGCGCAAATTGGCGGGCTGGTGTTCTTCCTTGCCGAAGATGGTTTCTATGCTTTCGATGGCTCCAAAAGCCAGCCGATAGGCGCCGAAAAGGTCAACCGCTTTTTCCTTAATGACATGGATTTAGCTTATACGTCAAAAATGTCGGCAGCCGTTGACCCAACGCAACAAGTGGTCGCTTGGTCTTATGTCAGCAACGCATCGCCCGATGGCGAGCCTGATCGCATGATTGTTTTCAATTACACGCTTGGCCGCTGGTCGTTGGTTGAGGTTGGCGCTGATATTATTGCGCCATTTTTTACAAGCGGACAGGATTTGGAATCGCTGGATGCGCTTTATGCCGATATTGATGCGGTTGGTTCGATATTGGATTCACACCTATTTAAAGGCGGGTCATTTGTTTTTGGCGGCGCATATCAAAAGAAGCTTCACGCTTTTTCTGGCGCGCCAATAGCCGCAACATTTGAAACCGCAGAATTCCCTGTCGCAAAAGATAAACACGCGCTGGTCACAAGAACGGTTCCACATTTCACCGGCGGCAGCGTTTCGATGCAAGTTGGTGCGCGTGACCGTCACGATGACCCTGTTGTTTTTGATGCGGGAAGCGCGCTAACAGATGAAGGCTTTTGCGAGCATCGTGTTCAAGGCCGCTTCCATCGCGCCAAGATGACCATTTCTGGCAATTGGGAAAACGCGCAGGGCTTAGATATAGAGGGTCGGGCGCTTGGCAGACGTTAATTTTAGGCGGCTGCCTTATGAGGCAAACGATCCGCGAGAAGTCAGTCTTGTTGTAAACAATATTTTGGCCGGAAAACTGAACTCAACCGGCACTGTCACGCTCGCTGCAAACGCGGCATCAACTGTCGTTGCAGATGATCGCGGTGGTTATGAAAGCGTAATCCTGTTCATGCCAACAACCGCAGCGGCGGCCTCAGAGCAGGCCGGCGGTGCAATGTTTGTCTCATCACGCGGCAAGCAAACTTTTACGGTCACACATGCAAACACAACGTCAACAACAAGAACATTCGATTATATCATTATCGGCTGAATGGGATCGTTGCGCTGGCTGGATACAAGCAGCGCTAGACCATGCGCACGGAACGCACACGCTTGCCGATGTTTTTGACATGGTTGAGCGCGGCGATGCGCAGTTTTGGCCGTTTCATAATGCGGCAATCGTCACTGAAATAGTCCAATATCCGCAATTCAGAACGCTTCGTTTCTGGCTGGCGGGTGGCAATCTGAAAACATTAGTTGAGGCTGAACCAGCTTTGGTCAATTGGTCAAAAAGTTGGGGATGCAAATCTGTTGAAATAGTCGGGCGGCGTGGCTGGCACCGCGCTCTAAGAGGTTACAAACCGACTTCAACAATTATGGCAAAGGAAATACACCATGAGTAAAGGCGGCGGAACCCCATCAACTGTGAATACGCAAGTTGAGCCACCATCATACGCGAAGCCCTTTTTGGAATATGGCTTATCGCAGGCGAAAGACCAATACACGTCATCGGCTCCGAACTATTATCCAAACAGCACAGTCGTTGGCTTTGCGCCCGAAACCAGCATGGCGCTCGATATGGTTCGCGATAACGCGCTCGACCCAAATGGCATGACAGCGCAGACCGCAAACGTGGTGCGCCAAAACCTGATGGGAACAAACCCGCTAATGAACGCCGCGTTTCAGCCCGCAATAAACCAAGTTATGAGCCAGTTTGCAAAAGCTGGCAGATACGGCAGCGGCGCAAACCAGCAAGCCCTAGCGACAGCGCTGGCGCCTATTTCCTACCAAGCGCAACAGCAAGCAATTAGCCAAGCGCCACAGGCTGAAAATATGGCGGCGCAACAGCTTGCCGGCGTTGGCGCAGCGCGCGAAGGCCAATCACAAGCAGAACTCCAAGCACAGATCGACAAGTTTAATTTTGAGCAAAACAAGGACGCGGCAAAGCTTGCGGCCTATATGGGCTTGGTTGGCGGCGGTACGGTTGGCAGCAATACAATCCAGCCTGTCGCGCGCAACTCAGCCGCTTCGGCTTTGGGTGGCGCATTAGGCGGCGCGCAGTTAGGCAAAAACGCCGGTTTTGATCCGATGATGGGCGCCATTGGCGGCGGCCTTCTTGGCTTGTTTTAGGGGGTTATGATGGGAAAATACGACTTTTTGTTTAGCACTCCGCAAAACAGCTATTTGGATCAGGCGTTACCGCCCATATCCCGAAACCCTGTTTTAGCCCGCCCAACAGTGCCTTCGGCGTCTATGGCTAACCGCCCGCAACTTAGCAATGAAATGATGGCCGCTTTAACAGGCCGAACCATGAACCGGCCAATGAGCCTGCCAATGCGCAGCCCTGTCCGCATGGCGCAGTCTAACAGCCCAATCCCACTACCCACCAGCAAGCCTTCGCAATATACCGGTGCGCTCCCTATTAGCAAACCAATGAAGCCATTCACACCGCTTCCGCCTGCGGCTGGAACGGCGCAAATGATGCGGCCAAACCAGCCGTCAGATATACCAGCATCACCAGAGCAAGCCGCACCATCGGGCGGGTTTTTTGGCGGTTTGTTAGGCGATGGCTTCGATGATCCGAGATCGCAAGGTATCCTTGCCGCATCTGCCGCATTGCTAGAGGCTGGAGCGCCTGTCGTTGGCGGTGTTGCGCCGTCTCTTGGCAGCGCACTTGGCAAAGGCTTGCGCGCTGGAATGGGCGCATATGGCGCAGCAAAGAAAGGCATTGCTGATGCCGAAGATGCTGAGATTAACCGGCGTTATAAAATAGCGCAGGCCGATCTGATGGATAGAAAGATGAAAACGCCAACGCGCGAGCAAATCCAGAATGGCGCGTTCACCGTTGTTACTGATCCGAAAACTGGCGAACAAAAGATCGTTCCAAACGAAGAAATTATCAAATACCAAAAAGAGATGAAGGCTTTAACAACGACAGAAAAGAAGCCTGTCAGAATGTCAACCGCAGCGTTTAAAGCTGAAGATGAAGATTTTACGGCTTTAGATTTATCTGATGGCATCAATGATGATGTGGGAACCTATATCGACTTAATAAAGAATGGAGAAATGTCGCTTAATTTATTTGATATGCCGATGGACAAGTTTAGGACATCAGTAGGTCTTGCTGATGAAGCTGTGCAAAATCGCGCGAACTTTGATGCTTTTCTCAACAAATTAAGAAACGACACTTTGCGTCTTAATAAAGGAACGCAAACCGAAGGTGACGCGGAGCGCGCTCTTTTGGAAATCGTTGCGAACAAGACCGATGAAAAAATTGTTATAGCGCGCCTGCAAGAAATCCAGCGCATCAATGAACGTGCGATTAAGAACCGCAGGCGCGCAATCAATCGCAGGCGCAAAAACGAGGGTGTCGATGTTTTCGATTTCAGCACCTATAACGATGTCAAGTTTGAGGTGGTCGAATAATGGCGAAAATCAAAGTCGATGGTCTAGGCGTAGTTACCGTTCCAGACACTTTTTTGGACATGACACAAGCCGAAAAGCAGCAATATGTGAACCAGATCGCCAAAAGCGGCGCACAACGCAAACGCAAACAAGCAAAGCCTAAAGATGAAGAAAAAAGCGATGGCGAAGATGGTTATGGCGCAAACTTGGCGCGGCTTGCCGGTCAAGGCTTATTGCTTGGCTTTGGCGATGAGATCGAAGCGGGCTTGCGCACAGGTTTTGGCTTTGCTGGCGATTATGATAAAACCCGCGATGACATTCGTGAAAACATATCAGATTTTCGCGATGCAAACCCTAAGACAGCCCTAGCGGCTGAAATCGGCGGTGGTTTGCTGACCGGCGGCATTGGCGGCGCAAGGGCGGCTGGTTCAGCCGTTGGGCGCAAGATCATCAACAAAGTTGGCACAACTGGTTTTGGCGGGCTTGTTGGCGCTGCCGAAGGCGGCATTGCTGGCGCTGGCGTTGGCGAAAGCGCCGGCGAAAGATTGGCTGGCGGGCTGGTCGGCACAACGCTTGGCGGCGTATTAGGATCAGCCGCGCCGGCTGTTGTAAATGCTGCCGGTAAAGGCCTCAACAGAGCCGCTTATTCGCTTGGTCTAAAGTCTGATGATGCAATCCAGCGCGGGGCAGACTTGAAGGCCGTGCAGGCGCTTGAAAACGCTGGCATGACCCCTTCAGCCGTGCAGCAAAGCCTAGATGAAGCCGTTGTTCCAAACATGATGATTCCTGATGTTGCCGGCGAGGCGACACGGCGTCTTGCGCGCGGTTCTGCGACTGTTTCTGGCGAAGGCGCTGATATAGCGCAAAAGGCGCTAGATGACCGCATGGCGGGGCTTGGCGATGATATTGCTGATGATATTGGTTTCGTGCTTGGCGGTAACACTTCCAAGAAAGAAGCGCTTGATGTTATTGCCGACAGGCAAGCAGCAAATGCAAGCAATGATTATGATAAAGCTTTCAACATTGACGGCAGGCCTGCAACGGTGCCGGTGACGCCGGAAATAAAGCGCATCCTTTCATTGCCTGCTTTTGATGAAGCTGTCGAAAAAGCTGCAAATCTGGCAAAGTTTGACGGCATCGAACTTCCAAGCGCAAAGCGTTTAATTGATGGCGGCGCTATCGACAACCTGTCAGTCCAAGAATTGCATTATATCAAAATGGGTCTTGATGAGGTTATGGGGCTTGGCAAGCGCGGCGCCTCAAAAACTAGCATCGGGCGGGGCATGGAACGTGGCCTTAAAAATGCGCGGGCAAGCTTTATTGATATAATCGACAACGCATCACCAAAAGTTTTGGACGATGCTGGCAATGAGGTTAGCGCATACAAAATAGCCCGCAACAAATTTGCCGGCGATGCCCGCTTGAAAGATGCGCTTGATGATGGAGAGGCTTTCATTAAATCTGGCGCTGATGATCTTGCCTCAGATGTGAGCAAGCTATCAGCAAGTGAAAAAGAGGCTTTTAAAGTTGGTGTCGCGCAAGCTATCCGCAACAGCGTTGACAAGACGGCTGACATGGCAGATGCGGGAAAACGCATTTTTGGCAGCAAGGCCAAGCGCAAGCAATTGCGCGCAGTCTTTGATGATGATGCTTCGTTTGAGGCTTTTGAAAAGCGCATGACGCAGCGTCAGAATCAGGTTTTGACGCGGGCTAGAACTGCGCCAACCGCTGGAAGCCGAACTGCGCCATTGGGCGAAGATGTCGCAAACTTAGGCCAAGACGCAAGCGCTGTCGGTCAGCTTTTGATGGGCAACCCATTACCAACCGCCCGCAGCTTATTTGAGCGAGCAACAACACGCGGCGGTATGCCAGAACAAATCGGCAGCGCATTATCACGCGATCTGTTTTCGACTAACCCGCAACAACAAAGAGCGTTTCTTGAAAGGCTGGCAAGACGCCAAGCAGAAGAAATGAAGCGTATCGCGCGCAGCGGGCGCAGAACCGGCGCATCAAGCGGCTTTATTGGCACAACTGGCGGTCTGTTGACCGGCGACAGATAACCCTAAAAAAAGGAATATAAAATGAGTAAAGTCAATTTCGGTCAGTACGATTCAACGGCTGCCAATAATACGGATGTCGGCGGGGTCAATCTTGCAGAAAACTCAATGCTGCCAAGCGATGTGAACAATGCTTTCCGCACGTTGATGAGCCATATTAAAGACTTTGAGCAAGGCACAGACAGCATCACCAAGCTTGCAATTGGCGCAGGATGGACTATTGAGCAAGATGGGTCAAATAACCTTCTGCTAAAATATGGCGGCACCGGCGTCTTAAAGGTAACAAGCGCAGGCGCAATCGTTGCGGCTGGCGATATTACAGCTTTCGGCTCTGTCTAATGGCGATCGCGGCAAGTGGGGCTGTCAGCTTCAGCGACTTGCGCACGGAGTTTTCGGGCGCGGGCGCGATTAGTTTTAGCGATCTCTATCGTGGTGGAACGCTAGTCAAAGGCAACGCGGCAAACAATACGGCAACAAATCTAGCCGCTTCTGTTCCCGCATCTGGCACGATAAATTTCACTAATTTTCGCAGCACGGCTAAAGGCTGGCGCAAAACATTTGCCAGCGGCGCAACCAACCAAAATGCAAGCACAATTTTTGGCAGTGATTACGGCGTTGATTATCCAAAAGAAATCGTCATTAACTCAGGCGTCACGCTAGGCGCAACAAGCACCAGCGATGAGGCTTTAGAAATTAACACAGGCGGCATTGGCTCAATTACAATCACAAATAATGGCACGTTGATTGGCGCGGGTGGCGCGGCTGGTGCTGATGGCGGTGATGCGTTTGAAGCGTTTGTTGCTTGCACGTTTGTGAACAATGGCTTTGTCTATGCTGGCGGCGGTGGCGGTGGCACAGGTGGAACAGGCGGTAACGGAACTGTTTCTTCAACTGTTAATGAAGGACCAACTTACAGCGCGTATTCTACTTATTGGGAAAAAACAAGTAGTTTCATCTACGTGTATTGGGGCGGCTCATATCAAGGACAAGTTTTTAACTCTGGTCAATCATCGGCAAGTTTTAGTGGAAAAACTTACAGTCGATCAGGATCAGTTAGGCGTACATTTAATGATAACAACAATTTCTGGTATGCTGTTTCTAGAACCTACTCATCTACCAGTAGCACAACAGGTGGCTCTGGTGGTGCTGGTGGGGTTGGCGCTGGTTACAACCAATCGGCGGCGGCCGGTGGAAGTGGCGCATCTGGCGGCACAAACGCTGGCGCTGGCGGAGCTGGCGGAACCGGTGGCGGTTATGGGGCATCCGGCTTAAACGGCAGCTCTGGTGCAAATGGAAACTCATCAAATGGCGCATCTGGCGGAACCGGTGGCGCTGGTGGCAAATATATTCGCGGTCTTTCTTTCGTAACATTTACAAATAACGGCACTGTCGCAGGCGGCACGGCTTAGAGGATAAAAAATGACTGATCCAATTTATACAGTGACTAAAGTTTCAACAGATGGCGTTCAAGTTGAATACGAAGATGGCTCTTGGGCTGTTTTGCCGGTGACGGCTGAAATGGACGCCGCTGACGTTGACGATTTGGCGTTGCAATACGCGCCAAAAGATTTGACACCACCAGCTTTTTTGAGCGTTGGGACACAAAGATCGGCTGTCAAAAAGCCTGATCCTGTTGTCGAAGAAGAAGGCGCGCCAGAATAATGATCGCTTATCCTTTTGTTGATCTGATCCAAACGGCGCTTCTGCTTTTGGTGGTCTTCCAGCTTCACAAAAAATGATAGAATTTGTCCTGTTTGTTTACATCGGGGCAAATATCTATAATCAAACACAGGTTTTCGCAGACATAGATCGTTGCCTTTATTTTGCACAACGGCTGCGGGGTCAGTACGTCCAAACGGCTGACGGTTCAAAGCCTGTGACAACTGCCTGTCTCCCAAAAATAAAGGTGAATTGATGGAGCCTATTACGACAGCCATCGCTGCGGTTACGGCTGCGTCCAATGCGATAGCCTTTATAAAATCACGCATCAACGATGTGCAGTCTGTTGCTGAAATCGGCGATCAGATAGGCACCTTGTTTATGGCTCAGAAAAAGCTAAACGAGGAGCGCAACAAAAAAGCGGGAACCGGCGATATCCAGTTTAAGGGTTCCATTGATGCGGTTCTTGAAGCCAAACGGTTGAATCAAGAAATGCAGCAAATTGCCTCAATGATAAACATGCGCTGGCCGAAAACCGCCGATCAAAAGTCAACATGGCAGGAAATCATTGACCACCATAATCAAGCACTGCGCGAGCAAAAAGAAGCTCGCCAGAAAGCGGCGCGTGAAGCGCTTAGAAAACAGCACGAAATCGAGGAGACTATCAAGGCGATCTTACTCATCGCCGTTGTTGCCGTCATCGGATTAGGCCTGTTTGTCTTTTTATTTTCAATTTTAGCGAAAGCATAAAAAATGAGCGTTGAACGTGAACTTGGCGAAATGTCTAGCCGACTGCGAACTTTAGAGCGCGAAATGGCTGAGACGCGGGCTTGCTTGCGCGAAATCCATGAACTTGCTTTGCAGGCAAAAGGTGGCTGGAAAACTGTTATGATGCTGGCTGGTATCGCCGGCATAGTTGGTGCGCTTGCGACCAAGCTTGCTTTGACTGTCGGGTTTTTGCCGAAATAAATGAGCGCAATTGTTACTGGTCGTATCGGCGAATATATCGCTGCGGCCGTCTGCGAAATGCACGGCTGGAAAACCGCAATATCACCAGCCGCCGGTTTCGACATGATTGTAACTAGGGCATCAAAAATTTATCGCGTTCAAGTTAAAGCGTCATCGTTTCACACGCCTGACGGCAAGCGGTACGCGGCCGGAAAGCTGCAATGGCATTTTGGTATCGGCGGCGCCAAACGCCCGCCAACGATTGATGATTACGACTTTGCTGCCTGCGTTTCGATCCCTCATCGCAAGTGCATTTTCATCCCCATAGAAGAAATCACCACCATCACCCTTTCAAGGTCTGGCGACATTTTTGACGACCATGAACTTGAGTCCTCATCACTTCATAAAACTTTGGAGATTTTAAATGATCGAACTTCCTAACCGCCGGCCATGCGTTTCTCAAGATGTGGGCGAAGGTATGACCGTCACTGTTTCATACCACCCAAAATCAGGCGATGCGGTTGAGGTGTTTTTAACTGGTAGAGGCATGAAGGCTTCAGATAGCCCGATGACCGATGCGCTTTACAAGCTTGGCGTGGTTGCCAGCAAGATGATGCAAAAGGAAGATGACGATGACGATGAGCAAGCTGCTTGATCTGGTAAAACTGCATGAAGGCGTGGTCAGCCATGCTTATGAAGACAGTCGTGGATATTTGACTATAGGATGCGGCAGGCTGATTGATGAAAAACTTGGCGGCGGGTTATCAGACGATGAGATCAGCTATCTTCTGGCGAATGATATAAAGCGTTGCGAAGATGAAGCGGTCACATATGCGTTTTATCCAAAACTTGATGAGGCCAGAAAGGCCGTCATCATTTCTATGCTGTTTAATTTGGGAAAACCAAATTTCGATAAGTTCCAGAATTTCCAAGCTGCGTTGCTGGTTGGCGATTATCGACTAGCGGCTGCCGAAATGTTGCGAAGCCGATGGGCGGATCAGGTTAAGGGCAGGGCTGTTGAACTTTCGCAAATGATGGAAAGTGGGGAATGGCATTGAGCAAAGTTTTGCTGGAATACAAGATTATCCCTCGATTGATGATTTTCACGATGACGGTTGTTTATGTTCGTTGCATCGAATGGGCGCTTGCAATGCCGGATTTATCGACCCAACAGGCCAGTCTGATTTCTGTTGTCACCGGAGCCATGACTGGATCGCTTGCCGTCTTTTTAAATAGCGAGGCAAAAAAATGATCGCACAGATTTTAAGTTTAGCCAGCCCAATCCTTGACAAGTTTGTGCCGGATGCCGATACGAAGATGAAGCTGGCAGCAGAATTAGAAACCCAACTTATTTCGCTGCAAGCGGCTCAAGCGGCGACCAATCTTGAGCAAGCGAAACACCCATCAATTTTTGTCAGCGGCGCAAGGCCGGCGATCATGTGGATTTGCGCTTTAGGTTTGGCCTCACAATTTTTTATTATGCCGATTGCTGAATGGGCTGTCGCGATTTGGGCGCCCGAAATTGTCTTGCCAAAATTGCAGACCGAAGAACTGATGAGCTTAACGCTTTCGCTTTTAGGGCTGTCAGGGATGCGCTCTTGGGAAAAATCGCGTGGCGTTGCTAGAGAAAATATGAAATAGCTTTTGTCCGCCGAAAATTGCGGACACAGCGCCTCTAAGTAAATTCTGGCACATCCATGCCCAAAACAAGCCAGCGGCGTTTTTAGCGTCCAGCATAGGGTTCCGATAGCTCCATCATAGCGCCATCTTTGAAAGTAAATCGGCCATAGCGCCATCATAGCGCCAACGGATAAACAGCGCAGCAAACCCCCACTTTTGTCAGGCTCATAACCTGAAGGTCGCAGGTTCAAATCCTGCCCCCGCAACCAAATATTCAACAAAATCAACAGTTTCTAGCCTCGCAAGCCTTCGGGTTTGCGGGGCTTTTTTGCGTTTTAGGCCTATCCCATAGCGCCATCCATAGCGCCATCCCGTCAGGTTTTCTTCGGTTTATGCGCATTTAATGCGCTTTTATGGTTGCATAATAGTAAATATGCGCATATCTTCATCATATCGAAACGAACTTGCTGGAGGGCAAAATGACTTATCAAAACAGAATGATTAACCGGATTATTCAACGCGCCGGCGATATAGGCGCAACAGTCGAGATCGAATATTCAGATTATGGCACGGCGTCAATTGACGTTAATTGGAACGGCAGTTCAACTTGCGCGGGTTTGTTTGTGATAATTGGCAAGCGCGGCGGCGTTAGATACGGCCAATATAGTGATTTGCTCGATATGTTTTATACGTTTGACAAAAACGCTTCAAACAAGTGGATGAGGGTTTGGGATTTCTTCAAAACTGTTGAGCGCCAAAAGAAGCTCACTCTAACGCTAGAAGATAAATTAAACGCACATCGCGGGGCGGCGGCATAATGCCCCGCCCGAAAGGGAGATTGATATGTTTACTTTTGAAAATCCAAATACGCCCATTATTGTTAGCGGCACAACAGTATCGCACAATGGCAAAAACTTCATTATCACCGCTGGTGTGTTGCAATATTTTTATAATGTCAAAATTGATGGTGGCCGCAATCTTGGTTTGGTTTATATGGGCGGTCACGGTCACGATTGGCAAGCTGGCGTAGATGCCGTTGAGACGCTTATTCGGGCGGCAGCATAATGGAAAAGCTTGTTTTATATGCGCAGCCATACAGCCTTGATGCAGAAGGCTTCTACTTTAGCGACATGGCAGATTATGGTTTGAAATATTCTGCCAATCGCGACAGCTTCGGCGGGCTTGTCGAGGAATACGAAATCCAAATGATAGACGGCCGCAGTATCGACATCGCTTTTGGGATTGCGGTAGGTGTCGATCAGGCCAACTTGCATGAATTTTTTAACGCGGTTGACACATGGTCTGATTATGAGTTGCTGCGCGCAACTTTGGCGCACAAGGAAGGCATCGCGTCAAGCTGGTTTGGCAACGATGCCAGCGCCAGCGATTATGACAATATAATCATTTATGAGGACATGACGTTTGATGAGTTGGCTGAACAGTTTGTTGACGATGGACATTATGGCGAAATTCCAGAGCCGCTTGTTGGCTTCATTGACTACAAACAAATCGCATATGAGTTGAAGCATAGTTACAGCGAAACGGAGATTGCTGGCACCAACTACATTTATCAAGCTGATTAGGAGGGCATTATGGATATTACAATTTCAGACGGCGAAATGCTGACTACCACTAAGCATGGCAAAACCGTTGGCGTCATCTACTATCGCGACCTTCAAGGCCGGTCTAAAAAAGCCATCACTAAAAATTGCCCGCAAGCATGGAAAAAGAAACGCGATCAGATACGCGATATGCTGGTTAGCGGCAGGGCTGGCGCATCAAAAATCAGCCTTGAGGCGGTTGCTGCGCAGGCTTTACGCGAGCGCCAAAAACTTATTGGCAAGCGCAACGGCTTGCGCCAGCAAACCTATGGCAACGATGAGCGCCATGTCAGGCTTCATATTGTGCCGCACATAGGCGGCAAGCAGATGGCGCGTCTGTCTGTTGCTGACGTTAATTTGTTCATCCAAGACATGCGGGTTCGCGAGATTGCGCCAAAGACGCAAAGAGAGATCGTCCACACTTTGAGCATGATTTGCAAACACGCGGTCAACAGCGGCATCTTGCAGACCAACCCATGCACCAAAGGCGATAGGCAGGCCATAAAGGGCAATGACGGCGGGCGTGATGGTTATCATGCTGATGAGGTTAAAAGCATCCTTGCCGCAACGACACGCCATTACACAAAAGCGCTGATCCATGTTGCAGCTTTCACCGGCTTGGCGGCAAATGAGTTGCAAGGCTTGCTATGGGATTGCGTTGATCTAAAGGCAGGCAAAATTTACGTCAAACGCACCGGCTATCGGGGCGCATTAGTTGACGAAACAAAAACGCCGTATCGGGTTCGCGAGTTGCCGTTAGATAGCACAACCATGCGCATCTTGCGCGAATGGAAACTGCAAGCAGACAGCGACTATTTTGTTTTTCCTAGCGCGACCGGCGTGATGGGCGATCAAAAGCATTGGTCGGGGCTGTTGGCAACAGTATGCCGCCACGCTCAAGTCGATTTTAAAGGCATCGGCGGATTCCGCAAATTTTATCACACGCAGCAATTGCTTGCAGGCGTACCGGAAAACATCCGCAAATATCGCATGGGTCATAGCAAGAAAAGCCAAACAGCGATGGTGCATTATACCGTCACCGATCTTTCGCTGGCTCATCATCCGGCTGATATTGAGAAGATTGTCCAAGCTGTTTCGACATAATCAAACAGCGCCGCGAATGGTGACTGTGAAGCATAAGGCTGGCGATTTGCCAGCCTTTTTCTTGGTAGTCATAAAGTTCATCATGGCCGACATATCGGCAGGCTATTTTTGTTCCAAACGCCAAACCCGCCATCCTTTATCCCGCCGCATATAGCGCTTCGCAACTTTGGCGCCGATATGAATTAGCGCATAACGCAAAGACATCGCTTTTTCTTCGTCCTTAAAAAACACACTGTCGCCGGCTTTCATCCGCGCTGCTTGCGTTCTCCAATAACCAACAACCGGTGGCAATTCTATGCCGTGTTCTATGACAAGATCAGGCTCTTGAATTGTTACTCTTTCCGGCTTGGCTTTGCCAATCACTTTTCTGGTGGCAACAAATCTTTCAACCTTAATTTCTTCCGGCCTAGCTTCGCGTGAAACTTTGCCGTCAATTTTAAAATTCTGCATTACAAGTCCTCCCAACTTATAGGCTTGCGGCGCTTGTCAAAGCATATATGGCCGCATAAAAACTCTTTTGCTCCATTTACTAGCCAGCCATTGTCATCGAGCTGCACCATGCGGCTGCATTGAACGCACTTAGCCTCGCGGCTAATGTGGCGGCTAGCCCTTTTCTTTTTCACGCATCGCCTCATCTGCGCGCCGCAAAAACTCAAGACCCATCTGATACAATTGACGAGGTTCCATCTGCTTTTGCGCTTGGTTTGTGCCGATAACCAGCAAACACCCTTCGCGGTTTGGTATTATCAGCAAAGGGTGTTCTGGCCGTTCTGACACGCTAGAAAGGGATTTCATCTTCAACCGGCGCCGATGCGGCTGGCGCTGCGGCTTGTGCCGGTGCGTCTGCTTTTGGCGGGGCTAGTTTAAGCTTGCCAGCTTTCCAGCTATCCGATTTATCGCGGAGATCGACATAGTAAGTCTTTCCATCGACAACCAGCTTGCCACGCCAATCGCTATGCCAATCTTCTTTTTTATTGGCGGCGTCATCGTTGAGGCTGATTGTTAAGTCATCAACCCCATATTTTATTTGTGGTCTTTCTTCAGTCATGCGCTTTGCTCCTTCGCAGTTTTTTGCACTAATTCGAGTTTCTTCGTTGCGAAAATCTTTATGATTTGTTCGCTTGAAGGTTGTAAGAACCGGAACATCTGTTCAACGCCATCGAGCGTTTTAGCTGAGTTGACGGCTGTTGTTGTGATCTGAACCGCTTCGTCATAACTGCCAGCGGCTTTGATTTTTGCTTGCAGTTTTTCAAGATATTCTTCGGCGGGTGTTTTAACCGTGCCGGCGTCTGAAAGCTTTTTTAGCGTTGGCTTAATGGTTGCGGCTGCTTCGTTAGCGGAGGGAGATACGCTTGGCGAAGCAGCCTGACCAGCCGGTGCGTCTGATGGCTGGAGAGCATTTCCATCATCGCTTCGCGCTGGCTTTGTTTTTGGTGGGTCTTCTATATCGCCATTAACTAGACCATCATCATCGGTGACGCCAACGGCCAAGCCCAAAGCGGCATTAAGGCCATACCGGCGCGCATAGGTTGAGGCAGAGCCAACCTTCTGCGCATTAGTCCAATCATCAACGGCTAGAGGCCAGTCAGACGGCGGCATCTGTTCGCCGCTGGTATGGAATATAATTGTGCGCAAGACTTGGCTGCCATCCGCCTTCGTTACGCCTTGCCACCATGAAAGACCAAACTTTGTGGCTTCTTTAGCTGTGTTAATAACCTCGCCGATATCAGCGTATGCGCCGCGATTACCTTTTGCGTTTTTCTCAAGCCCGCCCATTTGCGACTGAAATTTATTCAGCGCCGTTGCTATTTCCTTCATTTCAATACCTCGATGCGTTTTGATTTATTTTTTGCAACCCGCACTTTGATGCCTGCGCCGAAAGCTTCAGACGCATGGCGGGGAACCATTTTTTTGATTTCTGTTTCAGCTTTTTTGCATGTCGCAACGGCGCCGACTGTTTGCGTCCAAAGTTCAGCCCATTGTTTCCAATGCGGATCGCCTTCCATAGAAACCGGCACGGTTTCGTCTGGTGGCACTGGCGCTTCGCTTATCGGCATTTCTGTTGGCGGCACACCCATTTCAACGCAACCCATAAAATAGGTGGCAAGGCCGATCAATTCAGCCTGATAAAGCGGGTCTATTTTTATTTCGTGAAGGGTTGGCTCGCTGCCTGCCTTTATGATCGAAAGCAGGCCGAAAGGGCATTTTTTGCCGGTGTTTTCTTCCAGCAAATAGGCGTTCCAATGGAGTTGAGGACTATACTGTTTGCAAAGGCGCGGGATAACATCGCGCCATTCTTCGCCAGCTAAAGGCCTGCCCATAGTGAATTTTGCATCAATGACCGCCTGCTTGCCCCTATATTTCGGAACAGAGCCGTCTAATGTGCATCGCATTATTTTGTGTTTTTTGCTGGTTAGCACGGCCTGACGGTTTACGATCTCAAAGCCGTGCTTTTGCTGACACCATTCGATGTTTAGTTCTTCTGTGATATGACCCATCAAAACAGGCCAGACCATCGACAGATCATCGGCTTCTATTTCGCCGCGCTTGCGCAGATAAAGCTGGTGGATGCGTTCAGCATTGCCGGAGGCCAGCGTATTAATATCGCTGCCGCCAACAGTGCCAAAGCGCTCACCAAGCGACTTCGTGTCCATTTGGTATTTGGCAAAAAATGCGGGTGTTAAGTCGCAATCTGTGGGTTGTTTTTGCTCATCCATCCCACCTTTTTACTATTGCGAATACCTTATGTCAACAATTATGCGCATAATATGCGTTATAGATCATACTTAACCATAACGATCTGATCTACGCTTTCAATGTCGCGGCTGAACTCTAGTTCCTCTTGTGGGTCTATGGTTTCAATAGCGCAGCCGTCTTTATCAAGCGATGTTAGGATGCCCATAAAGCCCTTTCCATTTTCCCGCACAATAACAAGCGAACCGATCTTTGGTTCGATGTTAGGGTTTACGAAAGCCAGATCACCATTTGATATTTTTGGGCTAAGTGCATCGCCGAAACAGAAACAAGCATATGCGTCATCGACAGCCGCCAAATCTGGCGGACAGTCCACTTTGCTCATCATTTGTTTGCTAAAGTTTAAGCCATCGCCGTCTGGTGATGGAAATCCATAAACCGGCAAGGTTTCAGCCGGTGCGATGCTGTTAATAACATCCGCGACATATTCTTCTGTGATCTCATTTTGCTCAACGCCAAACGCTTTGGCGAGGGCTGGTTGATGCGGCGTGATTTTACGCTTGCCGCTTTCTATTCTTGAATATTCTGCTTGCCCGATATTAAGGCTTGAAGCGATATCGGCTTGCCTCTTGCCAGCCATAAGCCTCAAGCTTTTCAAATTGTTTTGGTATTCCATTTTCCTGCCTCTCGCCATGTAAGCGTCTCACTATGCTTCCGATCAATCCAAACAAGGCTCTTGGCGGCGCGCAATCCGTGCAGTCAGTATCAAATTTGCAATAAGCATTTTTTGTGAATATTCCCTCCATAATCATTTCCTTTAAGCTTTCAATAGGATTGCGGACTTTAGCATATGTTTACTTTTATGCAACTATTAAGCGCGTAAATTAAAAATATGCCTCTAGCGAGTTGACTTTACCGTTCATGCGCATATTATGCCTCTTGGTAAACATAACAACAGGTGGCCTCTCATAATGAAACTTAAACAATATCTGGTAGAAAACGCCATGTCGCAAAAAGAATTTGCGGCGCGTCTTGGCGTTTGTCAGGCAACTGTTCACAAATATCTATATAAAAGCACCGTTCCTAGCGGTATGCGCATGATGCAAATCCACAAAATGACTAAGGGCGCGGTATCAGTCCAAGACTGGATGACCATGCACGATGTTGACGCTGATGGGTAAGGCCAGCCGCGATAAAGGCGGGCGCTTTGAGCGCGAACTTGTAAACACCGCAAAAGCGCATGGCCTTGAGGCTTATCGGGTTCCGCTTTCTGGCGCCGCCGCTGGCTTTAAAAATGACATCATTATAAAGCAAGGCCGGACAACGTGGGAAGTCGAGGCCAAAAAACGCGCAACCGGCTTCAAGTTTATCTATGACAACATTGTCGGCGCCGACATTTTGGTTATTGGCGCAGACCGTCAAAAGCCTCTTGCCGTGCTTGATTACGAAGATTTTTGCGATCTTTTAAATGGAGCGCATAAATGAGCCAGCCGCCAAAAAATCCCGCCCGCAAGCATTTGGAAGAAGATATGGTTTTGCTGTTTAGGACGACAGGCTGCGGAAATTATGCGTTGGGCATCCGCCGCATTGCAAAATGGTGCGGCATTACTGAAAAGCATGTCCGGTTCTGGTTTGATTACCAGCAACGGATTCCAGACCGCCGCTTTGATGAAGTCCAAAAATGCTGTCATTATTTTTCTGGCAAGCGCGTTGAAATACGCATCTTAAATGAAGAGCTTGCCATGCGAAAATGCCTGCGTTGCACCAGAAATTTCGAAAGCACTCATAAGGGCAACCGCATCTGCGCGCGTTGTAAAAACAAGCCAAACTTTCAAAAAGAACTTGGCGGCCTTGATGAATATAGGGTGGCAACATGATTGCCGTGACCCTTAACAGCTATGAACTGGCGCAGGCTGGCACAACCGGCTTGCTGCGCAATATTGCGGCGCTGAAACGCGGTTATAAAAACAAGAATGAGAACGCCAACTGGCAGAACCATGTGGAAGGCGCTTGCGGTGAAGTTGCCGTTGCCAAACTGCTTGGCAAATATTGGGGCGGCTCGATCAATACATTTAAAGAGGGTGGCGATCTGGACTCGACTGGTTGGGAAGTCAGGACGCGTTCTAACCATCATTATGACCTAATTATCCGCAAAGATGATGCTGATGATCGGGTTTTTATTTTAGTAACCGGCAATGCGCCAAATTATCAGGTGCATGGCTGGATTTTAGCTGCCGATGGAAAGCAGCCTAAATGGCTCAAAGATCATGGCGGTCATGGAGACGCCTATTTTGTGCCGAAAGACGCATTGCGTAGATTGGGAGATTTAGATGAGCATAAAGGCAGTAACGTGGGCGTTTGAACAGAAGCTGGACGATCCTATCGCAAAGCTTGTTTTGATTGCTATCTGCGACCGTTTCAACCCTGATGTCGGCTATGCTTGGCCGTCTGTGCAATGGCTGGCTGATGTTGCAGATTGCAGCCATAGAACAGCGCAAAACAAAATCAAGCTTCTTGAGGAACTTGGTTTTGTGGTTAAAAGCTATGTCCGCGATGGAAATACCAACCTTGCCAACCGTTACCGTTTACCAAGTTTGGAGGGGGGTGCAAATGGTGCAGGGGTGCAAGAGCTGGTGCATGAGGGGGGTGCAGCCTGCTTGCATGAGGGGGGTGAAGATAGCGTTCACCCAAACTATAGAAACGATATTAACAATAAAGATATCTCCATTTCGTTTTCAAAGTGGTGGGATGAAGCCCCCAAAAAGATAGGCAAGAAAGCAGCCCTTCGCGCTTACAAGACAGCGCTAAAGGATACCGATGCAGATATGTTGCTGGAAGGCATCAAGGCCTATAGCGCAAAGGTTAAAAGCGAACAAACCGATGCAAAATATATTTGCCATCCTGTCACATGGTTAAATCAAGGGCGTTGGGAAGATGTTGAACTAGCCACAACCCCAAAGCACGAAAACTTCGGAATCAGCCAACGCTGGTTCCCATCAACGAAAGATGAGTTTTTGTCCAAATATAACGCGATGCCAAATTACTATGAAAAAAGCCGGCCAGATATTATTTCGCTGGCAAAGCAGAAAGGATGGTTTGATGCCTGATAACGATGTGCTTTTGCCGACACCTGAGTTTTTAGCAAAACATTCGATAGAGGAGATCGAAACCAGACAGGCCGGCAAAAAGCGTATCCGCGTCACTGACCAACTTTGGATTGATTATTATCTGAAGCATAAGCACATCCAGCCGTACCAGTACGCAGCCGCGACAAGGCTGTTGGCGCTATATCGCGCCGCAGGCCGCGCGCAGAAGATGACCGGCAGCATGGAAGGGATGCCCAAAGGCGGCAGCGCAGAGATGACAGAGCGCGCATCTGATGCTTTTGCTGACTTTAACAAGATAGCGCGGCGCATGGGCAGGGAAAGCTATAGCTGCGTGGAAGAAGTTGTGCTGCATGATCGAAGCGCTGCGGATTGGGCTAGACAAAAAGGGCGCAACCCAAAGGCTGCGCCGGAGATATTAAGGCTTTGTCTTGATGATCTAGACGATGCGTTCACAAAAATTCACAGCCGCTAGTTTTGGGTTCAAGTTTCTTCAAACCCCATTCTGCTATGATTTGGCTTTAAACCTTTCGCCGGCTGTCTTTAGCAAGTTTTCTGCATAACGCGCATTTTCGTTGCTGTCTTGCTTATGTATTTCATCAACCTGTTTTCTGATGTTATTAGCCAAGCCCCATTGCGTTCCACCATTCATTGCATGTCTGACCAATTCTTTTTGGTCAAGGCGTTCCAATATGGTTTTGCCTTTACCTTTATAATCAGCATATCCAGCTTCTATATCGCAAATACCGTCAACCCATGCGGCGCCAAGCTTATCAGCATCATCAACTAATGGCTGAACCTTGTCTATCAGATCGCGGGCTTCGGCAATAAAATCGCTCAAACGCTCGCTGCCTGCTTCTGGATCGCCTTCAAACCAGCTCAAACCGTGCTGACCTATTATCTCAGCATCAACAACGGCAGCCCTGCCGTTGGGCGTTTCTTTAAGGGCAACAGCCCTGTCTTTCAGTAATCGCTGCAAATCATGCAGCATTTCGCCCGCATTCATGTTCAATCTCCTCATCTTCTGTTAATTGGCGCCAGCCGCGCCCATCGCAGTCAAGGCAGCCGCGCAGTTCGCCAAAGCGCTCAACGCAGCTTTCGCATTCTGCAACGGTTTCCCAACCTATATCGGCGTGTCTGTAAAGCTTTAGCAGCGCAGGCACTAGCTAATCAGCCAAGCAAACGCTTGCCAAAAATAGCTATCTTTGCCGCCAATCATGCTGATCGCAATCGGGCAAAGCACACCGCCAAACAGCGCAAGTTCAATAAAAAAGCCTTTTGTGTCGTTATTCATATCAACCTCCTGTTTTATTACTCTGAGGCATATTATGCGCATTAATTTGGATAATCAACAATAAATCGCTCATATATGCGCATATGCTTGCAAGTGGGGGCGGAAGGTGATATGGTCTAGGCAGAATAAAATTATTCCCTAAAATATAAATGAGACAACTCGATGCGAGACCTCGATGTGGTATGGCATGGCGTTACAGCGCTGACGCCATACGCCAGAAACAGCCGGACGCATTCCGATGAGCAAGTGGCACAGGTTGCCGCCTCTATTAAGGAATTTGGCTGGACAAACCCTATCCTGATTGATGAGGACAAAAGCATCATCGCCGGTCATGGGCGCCTACAAGCTGCGCAGCGGCTTGGCGAAGATAAGGTGCCAACAATAACGCTGACAGGCTTAACTGATGCGCAGAAGCGCGCTTATGTCATAGCTGACAACAAGCTGGCGCTGAACGCTGGTTGGGATGAGGAAATGCTAAAGATCGAAGTCAACGATCTTTTGGGCGAAGGTTTTGATATTGATCTGATAGGCTTTGACCCTGCGGAGATAGATGCGCTTCTTGACCATAACGATGAAAATGAAGTCACTGATACGGCTGTCAAAGGCTCGCTATCGGATCGCTTTGGTGTACCGCCATTCAGCGTCATGTCAGCTCGCGAAGGCTGGTGGCAAAACCGCAAGCGCGGCTGGCTGGCATTAGGCATCAAGAGCGAACTAGGGCGCGGTGATAACGCTGCGCCAAGCGGAAGCGCAAGGCCTGCAACAGATTACAGCAAGAGCAAGGCTATAGGCGATGGACATGGCAGGGCTATGCCTGAATCTATGCTTGGCAAGACCTACGGCGGTCAAGACAGGCTGAACGCTTTAATGGGCGGCAAGCCTGACGATATGAACGCCACAAGCATTTTTGACCCTGTTCTTTGCGAACTTGGTTATAGCTGGTTCAGCCCTAAAGATGGGGTCATTTTAGACCCATTTGCAGGCGGTTCCGTTAGGGGCGTTGTTGCCTCTAAGCTTGGCCGACA